>OLNJ01000210.1_pt1 | contig 56723 bp, 41 predicted proteins | sample 1672191 | NCBI WGS metagenome assembly OLNJ01 (sample SAMEA3136657, study PRJEB25190) | human gut metagenome | biome: human gut; feature: human-associated habitat; material: faeces | place: Austria | collected 2013
AGATACTGTTTTAAGAGCTCGTTTAATTTCTATTCTCGCCTCATCTGTTGTCATATCATGCAGATCTACGTCAACAAATGCATCACTCATAGAATCCCCTCCCCTACTTATTTATCTATAATTAACGTATATAAATTACTGTATATAACATTTTCAATTAAATTTTTGGTTAATGTATTAATTTTATCCTTTTAATTAGTGCAATACTATTAAAAATATATTAAATTGCCGTTTTACATAGAAAATATCAGCATTTCTATATTATAATTCCATTTACTACTGATTTTTAAAACAATTGGATAAATAACTCAATTTTAATATATAGACAATTTACGAGGTGTACAATGAGCGAACAAATTACAGGTAATGAGATTATTGATGCGGAATTAGCTCAGCTCAGCAGTCTGAACGAGGTTAATATAGAACCTGCCAAGCTTATGGAGCATCTCGGCAATGCGGTAAATTCAACAAGTATATCCAAGACCGCATTTCTTGAATATATGCACGAGTCCATAGCGCCTGTTTCATTATTTTTTACAAGATACAAATGTGCCCTTATGGAAATAGAAACAAAATTTGATGTTCTTAACTCACAGCTTTCATTAAAGTACGATTCAAATCCTATAGAATCTATTAAGACAAGAATTAAATCATTTGAAAGTATAATCGGTAAGGTAGAACGTTACGGTCTCACTCCATCTCTTGATGCAATCGAAGAAAATATGAATGATATCGCAGGTGTACGAGTTATCTGTTCATTTATTGACGACATTTACACAATAGCAGACAGCTTTCTTAACCAGGACGATATTACACTTATAGAGAAAAAGGATTACATAAAGAATCCTAAGCCAAGCGGATACAGAAGTCTTCATCTTATTGTTTCCGTTCCGATTTTCTTCCTTAATGAAAAAAGAAATGTAAAGGTAGAGGTTCAGTTAAGAACAATTGCCATGGACTTCTGGGCAAGTCTCGAGCACAAGCTCAGATATAAGAAAAATATTCCTGATGATGTTGTTAAGTCATTAAGTGCTGAGCTTATTCAGTGTGCAGAGGACAGTGCCGCGCTCGACAACAGAATGCTGGATATCCGTAAGCAGATACTTAAGCTTAAATAACAACAACAATAATAATTAAAAATAACATTTAAAAAGCAGTAAGATCAGAATCGCAATGATATCTTTTCTTACTGCTTTTTTATTTATATAATCACTTAATTTATCTTATATAACACATCTGAATATTACATCTGAATATACAGCATCATATAAGATATATCTGCAAATCTGCACCGGTTTAAATCATTTATTATAACTGAGCCTTTAAGTTAACCATTTCGATTGCACCTACAGCACAGTCGTAACCCTTATTACCAACCTTGCTTCCTGCTCTCTCAATAGCCTGCTCGATATTTTCTGTTGTAAGAACACCGAACATTACAGGAACGCCTGTCTCTAATGCAACATGAGCGATTCCCTTTGAAACTTCGTTACAAACATAGTCGTAATGTGTTGTTGATCCTCTGATTACAGCACCAAGAGCAATAACAGCATCATACTTACCAGACTCTGCCATCTGCTTTGCAACTAATGGAAGTTCATATGCTCCCGGAACCCATGCTCCTGTAATATTATCTTCGTCAACGCCATGTCTTGTAAGACCGTCGATTGCACCGCCAAGAAGCTTTGTAACGATGATTTCGTTAAATCTTGACATAACAATACCGACTTTCATTCCCTCTTTTGCTACTAAATCACCTTCAATAATATTGATTTCCTTCATAATAATATCCTTTCAATTCTTCCACCGGAATAAGTTTTAAATGTCTATCTTGTTGAAAATGTGTCCCATTTTTGTCTTCTTTGTTTTAAGGTAGTCCACATCATGCTTCTGAGGCTCTATTTCAATAGGCACTCTTTCATTAATCTTAAGACCGAATTCTGTAAGACCATAAACCTTATCAGGATTATTTGTGAGAAGTCTCATTGAGTGTACTCCAAGATCCTTAAGAATCTGAGCACCAACCCAGTATTCTCTTAAGTCCGCTGCAAATCCAAGCTTAAGGTTTGCATCTACAGTATCGTAACCCTGCTCCTGAAGTGAGTATGCCTTAATCTTGTTAATTAAGCCAATTCCTCTTCCTTCCTGTCTCATGTAGAGAAGAATTCCTCTTCCCTCTTTTTCGATCTGTTCAAGAGCTTTATGAAGCTGGAGACCGCAGTCACATTTTAACGACCCGAATACATCACCTGTAAGGCACTCAGAATGAACTCTTGTAAGAACATTTTCTCCATCACCGATGTCACCCTTAACGAGTGCTACATGATGTTCACCTGTTATGTCATTTACATAACCATACATCTGAAAATCTCCATACATTGTAGGAAGATTTGCAACCGCTGCCTTTTCAACATGCTTTTCATGAAGCTTGATGTAATCCTGAAGCTGCTTGATTGTAATAAATGAGAGGTTATGCTCCTCTGCAAGCTCCCATAACTTAGGAGTTCTCATCATTGTACCGTCATCATCCATGATTTCGCAGCACACACCACACTCAGTTAAGCCTGCAAGTCTCATTAAATCAACTGTAGCTTCTGTGTGACCATTTCTTGTAAGAACTCCGCCTCTTCTTGCTACAAGAGGGAAAACGTGTCCCGGTCTTCTAAGGTCTGTTGGCTTAGTGGCAGGATCTGCACATTTAACCATTGTAAATGCTCTTTCCTCTGCTGAAATACCTGTTGTTGTATCAATGTGATCAACAGATACTGTAAATGCCGTGTGATGGTTGTCTGTATTTTCAGAAACCATAGGAGGAAGTCCTAATCTGTCTGCAACTTCAATGCTCATAGGTGTACAGATTAATCCCTTCGCAACACTTGCCATAAAGTTAATATTTTCTCTTGTGGCAAATTCAGCTGCACAAATCATGTCACCTTCATTTTCTCTGTCAGGATCGTCTGTTACAAGAATAACCTTGCCGTTTTTAAGATCTTCTAAAGCCTGCTCTATTGAAGAATATTCGTGTTTACCCATATTTATCCTTTCTAAGATTTCTATAGAATTAAAACTGCTAATCTTCAATAATTCATTCTCAAATACTAATTATTACCAAAAGCTATTCACAATTAGCATTATTATTAGAGTTTTAATCCCAATATCTATGTTAATAATCTACATTAAAAACCATTTTCGATTAATTTATCCAGTGTTAATCCACTTTTTGCGGATGAATCCTCTGCAGAATCTTTTCCGGTATAAAAACCCATAAATCTTTCCACATATTTTCCGACTACATCATTTTCCAGATTAACCGTACTTCCCGGATTCTTTGAAATTAGTGTGGTCTCTTCACCTGTGTGAGGAATTACCGCAACACTGAATGTGCTGTCAGTAAGTTCCGCAACAGTAAGACTTATACCATCTATGGCAACGGAGCCCTTTTCCACTATTCCATTTATTATATTTTTATTCGCTTCTATTGTCACGACAATTGAATTTTCCACTCTTTTTTTAGAAAGGAGTGTTCCTGTTCCGTCGATATGCCCGGAAACGATATGACCACCAAATCTTCCACCCATAAGCATGGCGCGCTCAAGATTGACGCTGTCTCCGACATTTAACTCTGCAAGTCCGCTTCGGTTAACAGTCTCTCTGGTAACATCCGCTTCAAATCCGTCCGACTGCATTGTTACAACTGTAAGACATACGCCGTTTACAGCAATACTGTCACCCAACTTCGTCCCTTCCAGAACTTTCTTCGCTTTTATTTTAATTCGCCCGGAAGATCCGTTTATTGCAAATCCCTTCACGGTTCCTACTTCTTCGATAATTCCCGTAAACATTCGAAATATCTCCTTTCATAAACTTTTCAATCAGTTTCAAAAGATTAGTCTTTCAGAACCTTATATCTTGCACATATATCCCCATCGATTGTTTCCATACTTAAAAGCTCTAACATATATGCTTCATCCAAAGTTTCCACGCCGATTCCCGCAACAGGGCTCTTTCCGTTTCCACCTACAATCTTAGGGGCGATAAATGCATCAATTTCATTAACAATCCCAGCCTCAAGAGCTGAGTAATTAAGCGTTCCACCGCCCTCAAGAAGAATGGAATTAATCTGTAACTTTCCAAGGAGCTCCATAAGCTGTTTTAAATCAACCTTTGGTTCATCTTCATTTGTCGGAACATTTATAAACTTAATTCCAAATCTTGAAAGCTCAAGCATTTTAGGCATTTTATAGTCCATCACGACACCTGACGGCATATCCTTAAATGCAGTAACAACAAATGTCTTTAATTCAGAGGCTGTTCTGCAAATGTTGCAGTCCACAGGAATATTTAAGTTGCTGTCACATATTATACGAACGGGACTTCTGCCTCCTTCGATTCGTGTATTAAGCATCGGGTCATCAGCCAGTACTGTGCCGATTCCCACCATAATACCTGTGTATTTATTGCGCATTTTCTGCACACTCTGTCTTGAGGATTCATTTGTAATCCACTTGGAATTGCCTGTTTTTGTTGCAATCTTACCGTCAAGCGTCATGCCGTATTTCATCACTACATAAGGAGTTTTATGTGTTATATAGTGGAAAAATACATCATTTAGCGCATCACACTCTTTGGCCATAAAGCCTTCAACCACTTCTATTCCGGCATTTCTAAGGATTTCCGCTCCTTTACCTGCAACAAGTGGATTGGGATCTCCTGAACCTATAACAACTTTTGCAATCTTATGCTCTATAATCGCTTCAGTGCATGGCGGAGTTTTTCCTGTATGGCAGCATGGCTCAAGAGTTACATATATTGTTCCGCCTTCGGCACTTTCCGTAAGATTTTTAAATGCATTTCTTTCAGCGTGGAGGTCACCATATTTTTTATGGTAGCCCTCGCCAATTATTTTATTATTTTTTACTATAACCGCACCTACCAGAGGATTGGGATCTACTGCTCCCTCACCATTTTTAGCAAGTTCTATGGCACGGCTCATATAATCGTAATCTGTCATAATATCACCATAAAAAGTCCCCGAGTTACTAAACCCGGGGACTTCCTTTATATATAGACTCTTCTAAATATATAGTTCTTTTCTCATCCGGACTTTACCGTCGGCTTTGGAATCTCACCAAATCAGCTTTCGCTCGTGGGCTTACGGCTAAACCGCATACCACCGGTCAGGAATCACACCTGTCCCCAAAGATATATCGACTACTTCGATTGACATCCACAATTGCAATCGCTGCTGCAGTCACATTTTTGTTCATCATCCTGTCTTTTTACTACACTGTTAGCAATGTCTTTTATTGTAATATCAGACAAATAATTATTACACAGCTGATTCATTTCCGAATATATGCCATCCATGGTTTTACTCATTCCGGAAGAAATCATACAGTCACAGCTTTCATCCCCCGGATGCCATTTCATAAATACAGGCGTTTCTTCCAGGGCTGACATTACCTGCTCCAGAGTGATATCTCCGTCATTACCGGGTAAACTGTAACCACTGTCCTTTCCTCTCCCTGAAGAAATAAGGCCGGCATTCTTTAATAAAGTCATGACCTTTCTTACTCTTGCGGGATTGGTACATATATTCTCAGCTAATTCGTTACTGTTCGTAACCTTACCTGACTTATATAAATAAACGAGTGCATGAACTGCTAAAGGAAATTCTGCTGTCATAATTACCTCCTCGTAAAAAGTAAATTATGTGTAATTGTATTAATTACATTTATACATGTCAAGTATGGATGCATATTCTGTCTGCAAATGTTGTTACGATTATTAAATTAATTCGTAAATGCTTCTATAATTATTAATGTTTTAAATTGTCTAATAACTTATAAAGTGCTTTATATAAAACCTCAAATTCCCCTTTTGATAAATTAAGGCACTGAATCATATGTCCCGGAATGGCAACAGCCTTATCCTTTAAGGCATCTCCCTCAGGAGTCAGTTTAATAATAACACTTCTTTCATCTTCCTTACTGCGCTCCCTTGTAATAAGGCCTTTTGTCTGCATTTTCTTAAGAAGAGGTGTCATTGTGCCTGTATCAAGGTAAAGCTTCTTTGTAAGCTCTCCTACAGTCGCTTCGCCTTCTTCCCAGAGAACCATAAGTGTTAAATACTGTGTATATGTAATTCCTAATTCATCTAAAAGAGGAGTATACTGCTGCACTATTTTCCTTGAACAGGCATATAGTGGAAAGCATAACTGACTATCCAATCTTATTCGTGCATATTTATCTTCCGCCATGTACATTACTCCTTATATTTTAAGAGAAGTCAGAGACTTCCCGTTCATTATATTGTATTAAAGTATATTTTATTAAATATATATATTTTGTCAATATATGTGACGCCATTATTAAATACACAATAAAAAAGGGTTGTATATTATTAAAAAAATACTTGTATACAATCTTTGATGGTGCTATAACATTGTATACAAAAAAGACATATTTCAACGAAAGGAAAATGCTATGAAATTTTTAAAACCGCTTTCAATTATATTTGCATGTACATTTGCAGGGGAATTGATGCGTTATACCATTCCACTTCCTGTTCCTGCAAATATATACGGACTATTGCTATTATTCTTATTACTTGTTACAAAAATCGTGCCTCTTTCCAGCGTGGAAACCACAGGCAACTTCCTTATAGACTTTATGCCTGTAATGTTCGTTCCTGCGGGAGTCGGAATCATCTCCAGCTGGCAGTCACTTTCACCTATACTCATACCTTATATTGCGATTCTTGTAATCTCAACCATTATAGTTATGTGTGTAACAGCGAAGGTTGCTGATGTAATTATCAGTAAAAGAGGTGATAAGTAATGAATGAATTTTTTATGCAGTCCTCATTCGTAGGCGTAATAATGTGTTTAGCGGCATTTTTATTTGGCAGATGGATCAATCAGAAAACAAAGCTTCCTTTTCTTAATCCGTTACTTATCGCCATAGTAATAATTGCAGCTTTCTTAGTAATATTTCATGTTGATTATGAGGCATTTAATTACAGCGCAAAATATGTAAACTACCTTATAACACCGGCTACAGTAGCCCTGGCCGTTCCACTTTACAAGCAGATTGCATTACTAAAAAAGCACATTGCGGCAATAATGATCTCACTTGGAATCGGAACATTTACAGGACTTTTATCTATTTATGTAATGTCAACACTCTTTGGATTAAGCCATGAAATGTATGTAACATTACTTCCAAAGTCCATCACTACTGCAGTAGGTATGTCAATTTCAGAACAGTCCGGCGGTATCGTAACAATCACCGTAGTTACAATTATTATTACAGGTATTCTCGGTGCAATCATCGCAGAGCCTATATATAAAATCTTTAAGATTAAAAGCTCAATCGCAAAAGGACTTGGACTTGGAGCTTCAAGCCACGTAATCGGAACAAGTAAAGCCATGACAATGGATGAAGAATGTGGTGCAATGTCCAGTCTTTCAATTGTTGTGTGCAGTATCATAACTGTTATCGCAGCATCGTTTATGGCAGAACTTATATAATAAAAAAGCACATGTTTATCATAATTGATAACATGTGCTTTCTATTTAATTTATCTGCCACTCGGCATGGCTTCCGTTTTCGTCCTTATAGACTTTTAACTGGGTAGGTATTTCCTGTTTTAATTCTGTAACATGAGAAATGATTCCTACCTGCTTTTTGCCTCCGGACATTCTCTGAAGCATTTTCACGGATTCTCTTCTTGCATTGTCATCAAGTGAGCCGAAGCCCTCATCGATAAACATAATATCCAGGTTAACGGCACTTGATCTTTCCTCGATTCTGTCAGTTATTCCAAGAGCAAGTGCAAGAGAAGCCATAAATGTTTCACCACCGGAAAGAGTCTCTATACTTCTGACACTGTCATTTTCATATGAATAAACGTAGAGACTTAAGCTGTTGTCACTTCCGTTTCTTCCTCCGGTCCCAGCCTTTTCCTCGTCAATAACCCTGAGCTCGTACTGTCCGTCAGTCATATCCCTGAATCGGTTATTGGCACGGACAAGAATCTGTTTCAGATAATATCTCTGGACAAATGTCTCAAGTCTTATTCTGTTCCCTGACTCCCCGCCTGTTATTTTATTATACAGTCTTTCTGTCTTTTTGTACTCCTCTGCAGCTTTCTGTCTTTCAGACAGCTGTTTTGAAATGTTATCGTAAATGCCCTTATTACTGTTTTCCCTGTTGGTAATTGCAATATAATTTTCATTTATCTTATCTCTTTTATTCTGAGTTTCTTCCTTTAATACAGATAAATGTTCCATATCAGGTCTCCGGCTTTCGCCTATGCTTTTCTTAGCCATTTCAATCTTACCGCTGATGGATGAAAGATTAATTTCGTAATTATGTACTTCTTCCTTATAAGTCTTAATTATATCTTCTGTATATGTTGAAACCAGTTTCTTCCAGTTATCCTCTGATATTCTGCTGCTTTCCCGCTTAGCTTCATAATCAGCTTTGCACTTTTCAGAATCTTCCTTTAATTTAGGCAGCTGCTCAGCATAACTTTTAAGAAGTGTTTCATTTGCATTAATCTTCTTTTCCAGACTTTCATTTAAAGCCTTTGCTTCATTAAAACGCTCCGATGCTGCTTCTTTTTGGAATTTCGCATCTGACTCAGCCGCTTCGGCTTCTTCTATGGATTTAAATGTAAATGAAGCTGTAATTCGTTCCACCGCATCTTTATTTTTGGCAATCTCAATTTTAACAGCCTGACGATACTTCTCAGACTCTTCAATAGCCGCTGCCATATCATTTAAATCAGTTTCTGCATTTTCAAGCTTTTTAGAAATTTCTTCAGATTCTCCGGATAAAGCGTCAAGCTCATCAGATTTGTTCTCTAAGAATGACTTATATTTGTCTAAAAACTGATTCAAACCGGCGAGTAAACTTTCGATGTCGTTTAAAGAATTTTCTATATTATTACTGTTTGGTTCATTATTGGATTTTCCGGATTCGTTATGATTTTCACCAATCGCATTTTCTCCGGATTCGTCACCTGCTTCACCACAGTTTTCCATGGCTAACTTATTCCCAAGTTCCTTATCAATTTTTCCACGGAATTCACCACCAAACACATCCTCAAATGCACTTCTCAGTTCTTTTTCACCCTCATAATATTCAACAGTCTCTTCATATTCACCGCCTGTTGACATATTTTCAAAAATTCTTGAAATGGCATTTTTTATATTTTCGTATCCATTGAAAATATCTCTCTGAAAAATGCCGCATTCTGAGGAACATCTTGTCATTTTATCAAGTGAATCCTTAGAATCCTTTTCCAGCTTTTCAAGTTCTTCTCTTGTGATTGTTTTATCTTCTGAAAGAGCGCATGGAGCAGGATGTTCAAGAGAACCGCATACAGGACATGGTTCGCCTGCCTTTAATCTGTCTCTCGCAATAATTCCTGACTGGGAATCCAGGAATAATAAATATGACTGCTGGTAAATGTCATTATTCTTCTTGTATTCTGACCTGGCATCACGATACTCTGCCATTTTTCTGTCATGCTTATCACAATTATCAGTCAAATTGCCAAATGTCTCTTTTGTATTTTCAAGATCAGCCAGCAGCCCTGTAATATTTTTCTTTGAGTTATTAATGTCTGAGCCCGCGGCACAGATATCCTTTAATTCGTCAAATCTTTTCTTATCATTTTCCAGAGATGTTTCATATGATTCCTTATCGGATTTCTTCTTCTTAATATCAACAGTGATTTTAGTTAATTTCTTCTCATCATCTGCAAGTGATTTCTTTAAGTCCTTTAAATCGCCAAATGACTTAATTTCTGCTTCTGCTTTAGCTTTTATATTTAAATATTTCTCATTTAACTCATTATATATTTTTTCTTTTTCCGCTTCGTCTTTCTTTGCTGGCTCTGTCTGCGCTTTTAACTGTGGAATTATCTCTTCACATCTGCTCTTATTGTCTAACGTTTCCTTATATCTTCCATCAGCTTCAAAAAATGATTTATGTGCAGACTGTATTTTATATGCATTTTCAGTCTGTGCAATTAAGATTTTCTTAGAATCAATCTCCGGCTTACGCTCTGACTGCTCGATATATTCAGCTTCCGCAGTCTCCAGTTCCTTAAATCTAGCTTCAAGTTCTGTGCCAAGATCATAATTTTTTTTACGAATATCCAGCTCTGCCTGAGCTTTATCAAATTCTTCACTTACCTTAATCTTCTGCTCTGAAATATCCTCGCAGACCTGCCCAAATATCTCCAGAAGATTTTCAATGGCACTTATGGAAATTTCCCCTGCAGAAGTTTTATCTGTTATATCATTTACGGATTCATTAAGTTCTGAGTAAAGATTATAACCTTCAGTTCCCTCTTCATAATCATTTGCCAGATCAATGCGGGAAATGTCATTCTTACATATATCAGTAAATTTCTCCATATCTGCCTTTTTGGCGTTACATTTGTCCTTTAATGAACTTTCTATTTTTTCATAGATTCCCGTATTAAAAAGCTTTCTGAAAACTTCCTTTTTCTGACCTGTGGTAGATCTAAGGAATTCCATAAATTCGCCCTGGGCAATCATACCAACCTGGCGGAATTCTTCTTTGTTAAGGCCAATCAATTCGTTAATCTTATTTCGTATTTCATCTTTTTTTGTATACTGCTTTTCTGCCTTTGTAAGGGTTTTATCCATAAGTGTCAGAGTGCATTTGGAATCCTGTTCCGTTACCCCATCAGATCTTAATTTTTTCCTTATATATTTCGGATTTCTTCTTATTATATATGTATCTTCTGAATCACCATTTTTATCCGTAAATTCCAGTTCAACAAAAACATCCTTTGTCATGTCTGTTCTGTACTGACTTACGAACTTATCATTTCCCTCAGGACCTGATCCCTTTGCACTGAGTTCTTCATACAAAGCATAGAATATGGCATCAAATATTGTACTCTTTCCGGAGCCCGTATCTCCCGATACAAGAAATATTCCCCTGCCGCTTATTTTATCGAAATCAATTACGGTTTCTTCTTCATATGAACCGAAGGATTGCATGGTCAGCTTTTTTATTCTCATTCATTACCTCCTTCCCCGTTTCCGTTTAATTCATTAATAACTTCCATAAGAAGCTTTTCCTCATCATCATTTATATCACCCAGGAACATTTTGCAGAGAGTAAACGGATCTACTTCATTTTCTGAAATGATATTATCGATATCACTATCCACATGACTCACTGTTGTTTCCGGTTTTACCCACCTTATATTGAGAAGATATGGAAATGCATCCCTTAACATATTTTTGACATCACCCTTATTGTGAGCATCTTCATTATCGATTACTTCCGCTTCAATATAGTCATTACAGGCCTGATTCAGAATTTCTTCCAATGTTCCATTTATTCTTCTGACAGTTCTTAAAGGTGATAGAGGAATAAGACTGATTTCCTTAACTCCGTCATTTTCCACATTTACACATACTATGGATTTTTCCTGGTCTCTTTCACTCATGGAATAACCAAGTGGACTTCCACAGTATCTGTAATTCGGATTGCCCACGGTACTTGGAGTGTGAATATGTCCCAGAGCCGCATAGTCAAACTTCTCTAAAATATCAGATTTAACTTCGTCAATGTTACCAACCGTAATATATTCCGAATCGGTTCTTTTAACATTTTCAGGATTACTGCCTACTGTGTTGTAAAACTGGTGACTTACTAAAATATTGATTTCAGAATTATTTATATTTTCCCTTTCAATAAGGGCATGAACCGCGTCGTTATATGAAATTGTTCTGTCTCTTTCTATTCCAAGAACATTTTTCACCATGTGAGGCATTATATATGGAAGAAGATAAAAATTATAAATTCCTTCATTATAATTAAAAGTTACCTTTTCAATATAATCGTCAGGTCCTGAAGGAGGCATACCAATCATATACACATTGTCCTTCTGCAAAATATTTCTGAAAATATTTAATCTTTCCTGGCTGTCATGGTTACCGCTTATTACCATAATGCAAATGTTATCGACATTTGACAGTAAATCCGTAATAAACCCATCGAAAAGCTCAACGGCTTCTGCAGGAGGCACTGAACGGTCGTAAATATCACCTACAATTACAATTGCATCAATATTTTCTTCTGCAGCTCTTTCCACTATTTGCTTTAATATATGTCGCTGATCCTCAATAAGGCTTCGACCTCTCAGCTTTATTCCCAGATGTAAGTCTGATATATGGAAAAACTTCATAAAACACCTTTCTTATTAATAATGTAAATATTTTATATATTTATGTCGCAATATTTAGTAAACATATTTTCTTAATATTAATATAATAGCATTTTATAAATAGAAACATCTCATTAATGAATGGAAATATATAAAATTTATTTTTAGTTTATATATGTAACAATTTAATATATCTGTTTCAGACATTCGCTATTTATCCATATTTAGCAAATAAATGCCGTGTATTTATCATGTGTTTTTTCAGATTATTTCTCCATAAAGTATTGACATTTAAGTTCATTTATTATAAATTTATAAAGAAATAATCATTCTGAATTTATGAAATGTTTATAAATTAATAAACCTTTATAAATTTGTCATGATTATGTAGAAGAACGAAAAAAAACAATGTGGACTTGATTTGAAATTAAAGGGGGTCGGAGTAAAGAATTTATTCACAAATCATATTTGACAATCAAATTAATTTAGATTAAATGAAAATAGGAGTAAAAATATGAACGTTGATATTAAATCAATGCCAAAGCCAATGAAAGCATTCTTCAACGGTATTGCACAGGTTGTTTTCATTGAGAACACAATTTCAGGCATTATATTCTTCATTTCTTTCTTTATCGCTGGTCTTGAAATGACACAGTGGGATTTTGGTAGCTGGGATAGCTGGAAGTTCGGTATCTTCACTTTAATCGGTGTTAACCTTTCTAACTTAACAGCATACCTTATGGGCGCAGATAGAGACGCTATCACATCAGGTCTCTTCGGTTTCTGTCCAAACCTTGTAGCTATCGCTGCTGGCGTATTCGCTGGAGACGCATTCACAGCTTGGTTCGTATTACTTGCTGGTTGTATCTTAGTTGTACCTATCCAGATCGTAATCAACAGATTTACAGGCCACTTTGGTCTTCCGGGATTCACATTCCCATTCATCGTAACTACATGGTTCTTCATCTTAATCAGCTTCAGTACTGATTTACTTACATACAACAGAGCTGGTGTTCTTCCAGACGGAACACTTTCAGCAGGTGGTTGGATGACAGCATCTGATCCATTTACATTCACAGCTGGTGGTGCTGGTTCAGGTACTCCTGAGTTATACGCTGGTGAAGGTTGGGGACTCTTCTTCACTAACGGTTTCGAAGAAATCTGGGTAATTGATGGATTTATCGGATCACTTATCTGTATCTTCGGTTACTTCTGGTATGACTGGAAGTTCGCTATCAGAGCTTGTATGGCAATGGGCTTCACAGTAGGATTTGGTTTAATCTTCTCTGTAAACATGGGCCAGATGAACTACGCTCTTTACGGATATAGCGCAATCCTTACAATTGGTGGTCTTGATACATTTGCTTCATCAAAACCTAATACAGGTAGATACTGGTTCTTATTCTTCTTAGGTCTTGTATTAACATGCTTCCTTAACTATGCAATCGGTAACGTACTTGGTGTGTTTGGTCTTCCAAACTGTACTCTTGCTTTCGTTATCGCTGGCTGGATGATTCTCGTTGTAGAACATTTCATGTTAGAGCAGGCTGAGAAAAGAGCTTTAAAATAATTAAAGTTTAAAACTTTAATCTAAATAAAAAGACAGTCGGTTAACCCCGGCTGTCTTTTTTGATATTTAATTATATACCTGTTGTTACTAATAATTTATTGCTTATAATTTCTCATATAAGACTACATCTCACTGTTTTTATTATTTACGGACAGTATATCCAATGCTATTATATTTTACGCAATATAAATTAAAATCTTATCAATATACAATTCAACAATGTATAAACCTGTTTATACATGCAAAACCGGGAGGAAGTCATGGTTCAGGAAATATTAAATGAAAACGTCGACATTACCGTCCAACGTGATAAACAGAATTCAAAGCCGTAATAGGAATAATCAGCAGATCCATAGCAATTACTCTTGATGCGGTAAATAATATATCCGATGCATCTTCCAGCGTAATCACAATCGTAGGCACTAAACTTGCATCAAGAAAACCGGATCGTAAACATCCTTTCGGATACGGACGAATAGAGTATTTAACCGCTATTATCATTTCAGTGTCTTATATGCCGGTATAACATCTCTGATAGAGTCCATAGACGAAAAATATGCATACAATTGTAAATCTTGTAGAAAATGACTGCGGAATAGCGTTTCTTTACAAAACAGCTGCCAATGAAAGTTTAAAAAAAGGTTATATACGGGAGTTAAAACTGTCGGACTTTTCCATGAAACACAATTTTGATTTTGTATGGGATAAAAACAGTATTTATGCCGACATTACATTGGAATTTGCAAAAAAACTCATGTCATGACAGGTATCGACTTTAAAAACAAGATCGGCAATTCGACAAAAAGACACATGTCTCCGTCAACGCTGGGCTTCACAAACAATCCGTAAAATCATTACGGATTGTTATTATATACCGACGATTATTACCATGTGTCTTCTTAATTAAAATACCTGAATTATATCTTTATTAATTCAGGTATTATTGCGCTTTATCTTTCGTTTATAATTTTCTGAAATCCGAAGCTGGATGCTTGCATACCGGACAAATAAAATCTTCCGGCAATACTTCACCTTCATAGATATATCCGCATATTGTACATATCCAGCCTTTTTTCGTCTCTGTCTTTTCATTTGCCTTTGGCTTAATATCGGAAAAATAATATGCATATGTAGCCGAAGGATCATTACTTAATACTTCACCGTCTTCAACGCTTGCTATGAAAAGCGTATGGCTTCCCAGATCTACCGCCTCTATTACCTTTGCGCAAAAATAAGCATTTGTTTCTTCCGTGCGAATAACCGTTATACCGTTGCCTGCCCTTGTAATCTCAATCTCTTCAAACTTGTCTACATCTTTTCCGCTTTGAAAACCAAAGTGTTTAAATGTCTCAAACTTAGCTTTTTCGCTTAAAATTGAAACATTGAATTCTCCCGTATGCACAATCATATCATGGGTATAGTCTTCTTTATTTACGGCTATTGAAATCGTATTAGGCTCACTTGCAACCTGAATCGCCGTATTAATGATACATCCGTTGTCACGGTCGTTTTCGCGTGCGGTCAACACAAATAATCCGTATGTCAGCTTTCTCATTACCTTATTATCCATCATTATCCTCCTTACCGTTATACCGACATTTACATATTTACATGTTAATATTATACGATAAAAAAGTACATTATTATATGATTGTGCGTAATACTGTCATTTCTTTTTATTTTTTGTCATTTCAAAACTCAAATCAACCAACATTTTCACTTTCTCATCATCTGCCGTACCGTCCAATGCAACCGATATCCAATTTGTTTTATTCATATGATACGCACCGAAAAATCCACGATTTCTGCTTGTATTAATCATACTGACCTCCTTAACAAAGCACCCCGGTCGGCATAGTAATCTCAGGCTTTTCACTCGGCATCCAGAGATTTTGAAAAAGAATGCCGTTGCGGATGCTGTTCTTGCCGAACCGCTGGCGAATGGTTTCAATACACCGGTCGAGCCTTTCTGCTTTCTCAATCTTTTCGATGTTCATAAACAAATCGACTTGTCGGGGCGTGTCCTGTGGCACCAAGTTGATTGCCTGAATCGTGACTGAGCGAATTGGGTTCTTCCAGTCGTATCTTTTTTCAAAGAGGGCAAAAGCCGCTTTTGCAATCAGCATTGGTGATTGTGTAGGCATATCCAATGCCGTTTGCCATTGCTTTGAAAAAAGTGTGTTATCCCATATGTGAATGGCGACTCCATCCGCACACTTTTTGTGGACACGGAGTTTATGTCCGATGTCATGCGTCAATTCGAGAAAGACGGGCCACACCTGCTCGTCGTTCTCCAAATCTTCGATGGTAGTAATTCCGTGTCCCACGCTCTTAACCAGAGAAACAAAGTCGGCGTTCATAACACGGGATCGGTCATTACCGTTTGCATACTGCCAAAGGGCAATTCCGTTTTTACCGAGCCGTCGGTTCAGAAAGTCAGGATCGGTCTTAGCTAAATCGCCAATGGTTTTAATGCAATAGCTATCTAATACACGCTGCGTTGCCCGTCCCACACTGAGCAAGTCCGCTGCGGGGAGTCCCCATATTTTGTCTCGGAAAGTGTCTTTCGGTATGACCGTCACAGCATCCGGCTTTTTCATATCCGAGCCGAGTTTGGCAAATATCTTATTGAAAGACACGCCGACTGAGATGGTCAACCCCAGCTCAAACTTGATCGTTTCTCTTATGTCATTTGCCACCTTTTCGGGGGAACCAAAGGTGTAGTCGGTTCCGCTGATGTCAAGCCAGCACTCATCAATTCCATACGACTCAACTTGATCCGTGTAGCGCTGGTAGACATTTCTTGCAAGTTTAGAGTATTTGATGTACTCCTCAAAGTGCGGAGGCACTACAACAAGGTTTCTGCACTTCTGCTTTGCTTGCCATACAGCATCGCCGGTTTTTATCCCAAAGGCTTTTGCGGCGTAGTTTTTGGCGTGAACAATACCGTGTCGTTCTTCTACCGAATCACAGACTGCGACAGGATAATTCTTCAAAACCGAATCGAACATACATTCAACCGACGCATAAAAGTTGTTCATATCGCAATGCAGTATTGATCTTCTCAACTAAATCACCTTATTTCTTGGAAATTCTGCGAAACCTCTTGACTAACCAAAGTGTCGTGCTGCTAAAAATAGAAATCTTATGGATGGAATTGATAATGAAGTTCAGCGACAGATTAAAAGGACTGAGAGAAAAATGATATGACGCAGGAGTAGCTTACTAAGGTTTCCGGTGTTTTCCCCCCGTACCATACAGAGATACGAATGTGGAACCTCTCGTCCTCGCTTGGATGCAGCGGAGAAGCTGGCAAAGGCACTTAATATTTCCGTGGATCAGCTTCTGGGTACGGATGGTATGCTCGTTGCTCAGGCTGCGGAGCAGTACGGCGCACGAGGTGCAAAACAAGCGCAACAGCTCACAGATGAAGTAACTGGTTTGTTTACCGACGGCGAGTTGGCACAGGATGATATGGATGTTATGATGCAAGCTATTATGGATGCCTATTGGCTTGCGAAAGAGAAAAACAAAAAGTACGCCCCAAAGAAGTACCGTTCTAATGGCAAGCAGGACTGAGTCCCGTTTATGGGATACAATGTGTGTTAGAATAGAAACAGGAATAAACTGAAAAGGGGCGAAGCCGATGTATGTAAGCACTTCGGAAATCGTACAAAAAGCAAACTCCATCGTTGCTCAATGCGGAACCCCGTGATCCTCTCAGAATAGCAAGGGACTTAGGAATCGAGGTAATGTATTATCCGTTCAATGAACAGCGTGGAGCATATAAAGTCTTGATGCGTAATCGCTTCATCTTTGTCAAAAATGATCTGCATCCGGTTATGGAGAACATCGTGCTACTTCACGAATTAGGGCACGATGCTTTACACCGGGAGTAAGCCACGAAAGTCGGGGGCTTCAAAGAGTTTGAGATCTTCAATATGCGGGACAGCCGTATGGAATACGAAGCCAATCTCTTTGCCGCACAGATTTCCCTATCAGATGAGGACTCCCTTGAACTTGCGGAAAGAGGATACGACACGCAACAGATCGCACGGACATTGAACTCAGATATTAACCTTGTCGCTCTAAAATCCGATACGCTGATCTCTCAAGGCTACCGTTTGCGCCAGCAGGAGCACTGTAACCATTTTCTAAGATATGACAAATAATTTGATGACATTCTTCGAGATAATAGCTCTGCAATGTTGCGAAACTTCCCCGCCACTATTGGGTCATGCCTGTCTATGTACGGAGAGGCTTGGCGGTTACGAAGCTGACAAAGAATGGGCTGAAAAGCTGCTTCCCGCAAACATCCCTGAAGAATGCTTATGCCACAAAAATAGAAGACCGCCATCTCGGTGAGCAACTGGCTCTTTGAGATGGCGGTCTTTTATATGCAGATAGATTTTATGCTTACGACGGTTACCTTTGACTCATATGACGGTCGCCGAAAAAAGAAGCAATGCCGGCAGTCATTTGACTTGCCAGCATTGGAGTTAATTTTTAGTTAGAATGACGGTTTCGGCGGGTTCTCTTTTTCACAACAACCAGGGATATAAACAATCCTGCCAGAGAAAGTCCCATCAGGGAAATCCACAGCGCCAGATTCATCGTATCACCTGTATTGGGGGTACGATCCGGCGTACCGGGGTTACTCGGCACGTCCGAGGTGTTCGGCTGATTCGGTGTGACGGGTGTATCCGGGGTGCCCGGCTGGTTCGGAGCTTCGCCGCCGGACGGTTGAGTTGGCGTAGACGTATCCTTTTCATATAGCAGTGCGAACGGAGAGAAGGAGTCAACTGTGAACTTAACGAATTTCTGTCCGCCGATTGTAACCGTTTCACATGTCAGTTCCTCCGGAATACGAGTGGTCAAAAGTTCATTCACATCAACGTCACTGTCGCGGTCGATGCCCTTAAAGTGGATGATATGGAACTCAGAGTTTGACTTTGCATCGCTGGGGACCGGCCAGTACAGGTTCATTTTCTGACCAGCACCCATGGTAACGTAGGTATTGCCGTTTGAGGTATCAACCAGATCGAGATAGCGGAACTGATATGAATACTTGCCTTCGGTGCTGTAGGTTCGATTGATGTACGCACTTAAAAGTGCATCATCCAGACTGTGATCGACCATCAGTTTTACACCGTCAGAGGATGCACTGATACCGCTGTTATTGATATAATACTGCGTGTCTGTCTGTGCAGTGCTGACAAGCATGATATCCTTTTCCTGCGGATTAACGCTTGGAATCGTGTTGTTCTCGATAGCACGATAAGTCATATCATTGTTGCCGCGGACCTTCAGCGTGCCAGTGCCCAACTTGATTGGACGTGTGAAGGTCTGGCCATCCGCGGTTAAAGTCGCCTTGTATATCTGTTCATCTAGCAGACCCTGATACACGCTGATCTTGTAGTTGCGGAACTGGTCGGTGAGCAGCGCCTGAAACTTCGATTCAGTCATGACCGAGCCGTCCGCACGGGTGAACTGTACGCGGGGGACGGTCTCCTCGCCGTTGTCGATCTGGCGGAGCTTGTAGACATAGACCCGATGTCCGTTCTCCATAACATGGCTCTTGCTTTCATCGCTGTACAGCTCCAGACTCCAGCTACGCATTGTACCGTTGTCGTCGTCAAGGGTCAGTCGTAGTTTGTCGCTCAAATCAACCGGGTTTTCATCTGTACCGCCGAGCATTGTGTTAATATCGTCCGGCAGAGTGAGATAGAAACCGATCTCCGGCAGATCATTCGCAACAAACTTGCCATCATCACCGATCACGCCGTGATAGCCGTCACCGCCGACATAAACCGTCAGGTTCATCGGTGCGATTTTAACGGCATACGCTTCATCCGGCTTCCACTGTGCGTAAACCGTCATGTTGTCGGTTACGTCGGTTTCAGCGGTAAATACCGCACCTGCGCCATCAGCCTTGGTGTTCCAGCCATTGAACAGGTAGCCGGTACGGGTCGGATTGGTCGTCGGCAGGTCAAAGTGATTTACAGCACCGTCAACCTTGTCCTGCACCATGATACGAGGGTCGGCCTCGGTATCGCCGCCGTTCTTATCAAAAATCACGCGGATACCGTTGGCCACCTGCCACATATAGTAATTGTCCGAGCCGTCGGCATCGGCCATGCGCTTGAGGAACCAGCCGTCTCCCACGGCATCGGCATTGCCCAATACAAACACATCCTGTGCGGGGGAATCGGTGTTTTTCTTGGAAAGAATGTAGTTGTCACCAAGTGCAGGCTTTTTCAGAGTCTGCCAATCAGCGGGGTCCACCGTGTTGACCGTGGTGGTGCCGGTGGAAAGGCCGCCGATTTTCAACGGGATATCAGCAGCTGTGTAATTCGTCACGACAGCAGGTAAGCGCAGCTCTGCGTTTGTGCCTGCATAGTCCCCGCCAAACTCAGACGGCTTCATCAATGCCATCATGCCACAGGAACTCACATCACCGGCAACATGAGTTGAACCGTGACCAATATATTTACCGCTTGTCCCAACTGTCATCGTCCCTACAATCGTGACATCATAGGCCGCTGCTCTCGAGCTGTTGGTAAAAAGCTGTTCCCATGTACCGTTTACGACCACATTGCCAGACAGTTCCATATCGTCTAAATCATCGGTCTTGAGAATACTGCCTTCGTCAACTGTCAAACTGCCTGTGAGCCATAAGCCGTTTAATTTCACATCAGAATTGTTGGTCACATGGGTATGCGTGGCTGATTGAATAAACGGAATTGTTGCAGTACAGTCGGTCAGTGTAACAGCTACATTCTCCGGGGTTGTGTCATAATTAGAAGTAGAAACCACACCAGTGCGGATTTTCGGACTGCCTGTAATTGTAATCTGAGAGCCTTCATTGATTTGCTCAAAGCTTGTCAGTTGGATGATATTTACATCGCCGCCATCCACATTGATGGCGCATTTACCGGTTACTGTACTTTTATAATTTGCTAAAATATCGCCTTCATCATATTCAGTATCATAGTCGCTGTTTTTCAGCTCCGCATCCACTGCATTGATCGTTACATTACCAGTAACATTAGAGTGATCCGCCCCGGTTATATCTTCCACATGGGAGCCGTACACGTTGATCGTAATGCTGCCGCCTACATCACCGCGCAGGGCTCCGTAAATGTTTGGCAGATCATCCGAGTCGGGCTCAGTTCCTTTGTCCCAAGCCCATACATTTTCATAGGTGTCGATTACAATGTCGCCGTTGACGGCATAATTGCCCACAGCGCCGGGTTCGGCTGCAAAGAGGTTGCCTGCGCCCACGATGGGCCAGTTGGAGTTCAGCCGCAGAGTCCGGTCCGTGTTCTCGTAGTCCGGCGAACCGGCGATGATATGCAGGTCGCCGCGGATGATGGACGTATCGACGAACTCCTGCGTGCCGCAGATCTCGTTGGCCCGGCCGGAACGAATGTCCAGCGTCACATTGCCCCTCATTTCGCAGCCGTATGTGCCTTCAATTGAAGGAGACGCGGTACTATTTTTGTTGTCATAAATCAGCGTAGCATTGCCGCCAACATAGACATCGGGGATGTTTGTAGCATCGCCGCTGGTACCATCACCCTTGACGCAGCCAGGGTTCAGATGGTTGCCGCCCATCATTTGAATATCGCCCGTGATTTCCAAATAGGTATCGCCCACAACATTTCCCTGATACGAGCCGCCGATCACATCGTGCAGACCGCTGGAAGAGGACGGGTTGATATAGCCGCTGGCGGCAATCACTACATAAGTGCTGTCTACTGTTGTTTTGTAACCGCCGCCGTAGAGCGTTTCGCGCAAATGGATCTGACCGTTTTCGGTGAAAATCGTCCGGTAACCGTTGCAGAACAATCTGCTGCCGGTCACATTGACATTATCAAAGGTACAGTCACCGGTCAGAACACCATAAGAAGGAAAGGAGAGCTTCTTCATTTCTCCCTCGTCGCTTTTCACGGTAATATGCTTGCCATTCGCACCAAAAAATGAAATATATCCGCTTGTAGCGTCGTTGGAAAGCGTTACATCCGCCTTCAGCACAATGGTCGCTTCGGTATCGGCGCTTGTCGCAATCTGCGTCAGCGCGTTGCTGAGTTCAGCTGTAGTAGATACTTCATAGCTTGGCGCGGTGACAGTCGACTGCTCCGCATCCCCCTCTGATTGAGGTAGGATCGTTTGGGTTTCACCGGTGTCAGGTGCTTCAACATTCGTATCATCCGCCGCAAATGCGGCTGTTGACAATGATGCGAGTAGCATTGCCGCTACTAACAACCCTGATAGGATTCGTTTTTTCATATTGATTTCTCCTCCTATTTAACGCTATCAACCAGTCAAAGCACTGATGAACAGTGCATATTAACAAAAAAATACGTAAAATGCAGAGAATACCTCATAATTTGCGTTCTGTGGTACTTTATTGCATTACGTCTGAATATCCACTAATTTTACAGTAAAATTATAACATTGCAGTATACCGTATGCAACGGCTATTTCACAAAATCGACGAGAATCTATAACCTGTCACATTACCTCGGATTTTTTACGTCAATTTGTGAGGAATTGTGCTACGACGGTGTTTTGAACAAGGAAGATACCCTGACATAACCGTATTCTTTCATTTTCGCTTCACCTCCAAGCATAGATAGTATTTTATCAAATCTATGTGTCCCGCCTTTTGCTGTGTTTCATTTTGTACAAACTCAACCGAAGATGAAAACCACCGACTTCCTGCGTGAAAAAGCCGGTGGTTTTCTTAATTTCCCATCAGTAGTTCGGAACTCCATATCCGAGGATTTCGTAGTAATCTATGCTGTACTGGTTTACTCGGCAGCTATCACCAGAGTTTCCCTCAACGGTATAAACGATACCGTTTTCGACTTTTTGGACAATACCGATGTGGTCGGATTGTCCATCCTGTAGACCCGACAAGCCCTTGTTATCCCAATTAAAGAAAATAATCATTCCGGGAACAGGCTCGGCAGAACCGTCGATCTACTGTCCGCGATCTTTGAACCACTGGACGCCGTTCACGCAGCCTGCATATTTGGGTACAACACCGGTGTTAATATAGCCGCACTGATCGGCGCACCAGCTTACAAAACAAGCACACCATTCCACACGGCTTCCGAAGCCATACCAAGACCAATACGGCTTGCAGCTCTCGTCCTCATCGGCAAATGGCAGCGACGCTCCCTTGGAAAGTAAAGCTCGTTGTATTTCTTCCTGCCACGCTCATCAAGAAAGAACGCCCATTCTCTCTTGAGGTATTTCGGCATACGGGGCATAGCGGGCACCTCCTTTTCGCTGCCGAATTGCCGATTTGCTCCCGAAACGCAGAAACGCCCAAAACCGTTTCCCGCTGTATGGTTTCGGGGCGATTTTGGGCGTTTTCTTTCGATATGAGCGGCTTTGTTTTAGCGGCGGTATCCTTACCGTCCGTCATTCAAACGCCGCTGTTTGTCGCTTCCGGGTAACAAAAAAGCGCCGTATTGCTACGACGCTTTTGTCTTGCTCGGAAGCTGGAGCAAGGGAACGCTATTCAATTATCTGTTGTACTTTTTCTTCCTGCTTACAACCGTTGTACCAATGGCAGCACCGCCGCTGATAAACAGCAGAGCAATCCACAACAAAAGATTGGAGTTATCTCCCGTCTGCGGAGACTTGTCGGCACTGGGTTTGACAGTGCCGCCGGGCAGCTTTGCCGTCACGGTGTCTGCCTTGGCAATCTCCTTAGTTCCGTCCTTGTCGGAGAAATACTTCTTGCAGCCGTCGCAGTACCAATACGCAATGTTGCCTTCTTCGGCAGCGGTGGCGGCCTTTGCGTCAATGTGTTTCAGGTCGGTGTGGTTGTTCGGGTCAAGGCTGCCGTAACTGTCTCCACAAATCTCACATATGGCCTTATCCTTGCAGGTCGCTTTGCCGCCGGAGTGCTCCGCGTAGCCGTTCTTTCCCGCGTTATCCGTCACATCGCAGCTTTCATTGGCACACTCATGCCAGTGATGCGTTGCATCGGACGTCCACTCGGACTTCCATCTGTGGCCCGTGGCTGGAATCGGCTCTATTTTTGTTGCGCCGCACTTGGTGCAGCTATATGTCTCTTCGCCCGCTTTTGTGCAGGTAGGCGCTGTTGTTATCGTACCGTTGTCCCAAGTATGAGGGCCTACGTCATCCTTTTTATCGCAACGGGAACACTGCTTCCAGTGCTCGTTATCATCATGTGTCCAACTGGTGGTAAAATCATGTCCCAGAACATCGCCATATTCCGCACCGCAAACTGCGCATTTTGCTTTTTCGGTGCAGGTGGCCGTGTTTGCCGTTGCCGTTCGATGTCCAGTTCCCATTGTGGGTATGTTCATCGCCCTGTCCCTTGAACACGGGCAGGGTCTTGCCAGCTGCGGCCAGATATTTGCATTCGTCTGCCCACGGGTCAGCATTGTTGTCGCGTTGGCCAGCCTTAAGCTCCTCCAGCACGTCACCGTTGGCAAATTCCGCGGCGGTTTTGGCGGTTCCATTGAGATCTGTGTCCGTGTCGCTCAGATAGTAGCAGTTGGTGGGTCTGCTATCATTATAGGCGGAGACTGCGATTTTACTAACATATCCGCTACCAGTGATTTCGCCGACATTATAGCAGTTGGAAATCTTTCCGTTCATATAAAATCCGCAGATACCTCCGGCGTCGCCACTGCCGTTGTCGCTTCTGCCGGTGATTTTTCCGATGTTATAGCAATCGCGGATTATTAGCGTACGACTATTATAGTCGACCAATCCGACAATTCCACCGACTCTGGCATCTATGCCTGTGCAGGAGACCGTGCAGAGGCTGGCGCAGTTTTCGATGGTTTCGTCCATAGCGTAGCCCGCAATGCCGCCACACCACCCCTGGTTAGCAGTACATGACACCGAGCCTGCCACCGTCAGTTTCCGGATGGTGCCGTCTTTTACGCAACCGAACAGACCGGCGCGACCGGGCTGGACATTGACGGTTACACTCAGATTCTTGACGGTGTGTCCCTGCCCGTCAAAGGTACCGGTATAGGCACTGTCTCTGTCCGGACCGATGGGCGTCCACGGTTCGTTATTCAAATCAATGTCCGCAGTCAGCACAGCATACGCGCCACGGTTCTGCGTCTGGCCGTTGGAGCCATTGACAATATCCCGGAACAGCTTCAACTGGTCGGCGGTGCTGATCTGATAGGGGTCTGTCTCCGTGCCGCTGCCGGTCATCGGGGTGTTAAATGTGCCGCCGGTGATGGTACCGCTGCCGGAGACTGTGTTGTTAAAGACGCCGCCGGTGATGGTACCGTTGTTGATGACCTCGCCGTTGAATGTGCCGCTTTCGATGGTGCTGCCGGGGGTAACGGTCACTTTGCCATTGAACACAGTCCCGCCGGAGCCTGTAATGGTACAGGGACCGTCTTCTGTATCTCCCAGCACGACGTCGCCGTCAACCGAGCCGCCGTTGGCGTGAAGGATCCCATAGCCAGGTACCTGAGAGCCGGTGATGTATAGTCCGCTTCCGTTTGCCGCAGTACAGCCAACGATGCGCGCACTGTCCGCCAAGGTGATCTCCTTCACACAATCGGTGCTTACGCCGCCGCCATAGGCTTCGCCGTGGTTGGCGGAATTTGTTGCCGTGCAATTTTGAATCACGGCGCTGCCCGACAGGGTGAACTTCGTATTGTTTGCGAGATAGACGCCCCCGCCCTCGCCCCTGCCCCTGGAAGAATTGGAGATTGCCTGACAGTTTTCGATTTTTGCCTCATTAGACATCACAAAGCTACGGCTGCTGTTGACAAATACGCCTCCGCCGTTGGCAAAATCGGAGATTGCCTGACAGCCTTTGATTGTTGCCTCACCAGACATTTCAAAGCTACCGTCGACAAATACGCCTCCGCCGAGAACAAAATTGTCCGCGCTTTCGACGGCGCAGCTGCGAATGACCGCCGGACCTGACATTTTGAACGTGCCGTAAGCACCAACACCGCCGCCGATGTCGGAGGCGACGCAGCCGATGATGCTGCCGCCGGACATAGAGAACTGAATCTGTTCGCCGTTTTGCCTCGGATAAATACATACACCGCCGCCGAACTCTGCGGAGCAGCCGATAATATTGCCGCCGGTCATGGTCAACTGCCCGCCGGGTGCGATATACACACCGCCGCCACAATTTACTGTGCCGCTTGCCTCGTCCAGCACCCACAGTTTGCCATTCGGCATGAATTTGTGCGAGAGATTACTCGTATTGCTGTCCTCGATAGTCAGCTGCCCGCCGTTCTCGACCACAATCACGCTGCCCTTGTTTGCGCGCTCTCGTATTTGAGCACATGACCGTTCAAGTCCAGCGTCACGGTGCGGTTGACGGTCAGGGAACTGCTGATGCTAATGTCCCCTGCCAGCTTGACGGTGCCGACAGTAGAATCGGCAATCGCCGCAGTCAGCTCAGACTCGTTGCTGACCTCTTTTGCCGTCTCGTTCCCTCCAATCAACGCCGTCAAGGCTGTCTCCGGCTGGGGGTCGGACACTTCCCCCTCCGGCTGCACTGCCGCATCGTCTGCGGGCTGGGCGCACTTTACACAGTTCTCCGGCAAAGTGCCCTCTACGCCGCAGATGGGACAATCTGCGTTCATTGCTTCTGCCGTGCAGGCTGTTTCACAGGTGCATACAGGCGGTTCTTCCGTCTCGCTCTCGGCAAATGCCGTGGTCGGCACAAGACAGAGCACCATGCACAGAGCAAGCAGGATACTGAATAATCGTTTCTTCATCTTGTTTCCTCCATTTCGCCGTTCTTTGACAGCTTAAAATCGTATTTCATTTCCAACATGGCAAACAGCTTATACATAACCTCTGTGGCAATTGCCTTAATATCTAATGACTGAATAAAGGCAAGCACCTTTGCCTGTTCTTCCTCCGGTACACGATACACCCGCATCGCCGCCGTCAGAAAGCGGCTGAGCTTGCGTTCCAACGGAAAATGAATATCACATTTTCTCGCCATATAGCTGCGCATCAGTCCCGCCGTGCCGATTTCCATCTCGTAAAAGTCGCTCTCGGTATCATGAGGGAAATTTACGCCAAAAATCTGCTTCAGCTCTGCCGTGGTATGTAGGTAGATATACTCCGATGTTTCAGGCATGGAATAGGCTTCAATGTAGATTTCTCGCAGGTTCTCATTCAGTTCAGTCAGTGTCAGTTGGATCGCCGTTTCCACCGCATAGGCGTAAACCGGCGGCAGCTTGCTGTCTGCAATGCTTCTTGCCACGCCGAACTGTCCGCCGAACATCGTTTCGGTCAAGTCCAGCAAAATTCTGTCCTTGGTAGGAAACAGATTCAAATAGCTTCCCCTTGCCACGCCTGCTTCGTCCACAATCTGACTGACAGAGGTGTTTTTATACCCCTGCTCCAAAAAAAGACGGACGCATGCGGTCAGGATTTTCTTCCTTGTTTCGCTGCTGCTTCTTCGCAAATAAATCACCTCTCTATAAAAGTGTTAGTATCCGTACTAATAAAATCATATCGAGAATGAAAAAGCAAGTGGTATTTGAGGTTTTTCTGCACTGAATTGTGACATTTTCGTAAACTTCGCCTTCTTCCATTGCTCACGGAACTTTATGACTTCTTGAATACTTCCCGAAAAAGAAAAGCCGCTGTCGATTGACAGCAGCCTTTCTGTAAATATTCGTTATGCGTAAATTAAATCGTTTGAAACAATCTCCATAGCGGTGTTGCGGATGTTGTTCATCTTCTTCACTCACAGCATTTGGGTTTCCGCTTTGAGTGCTTCCGTTACACCCTCCTTTTCGGCCAGTTGTTTTACCAGCCGAGAGAACAGCTCCTCTGCTTGCTTGCTTAGGTCAGTAAGGTAATCGTTCAGCTTGCCGCTTATCATCAGGTTTGAGTAGAGTACCTTGCGGTGCTGTTTCAGATACTGCAAGTGTCGCTGTCCCCATATGCCGATAGGTCTGCTCTCCGGCAATCAGATAGTAGTCCACGACAAGCTCATAACGCAAGCCTATCCATTCGTCTGTAACGAATTGTTCCATTGTGTGTTCCTCCAAATAAAGATTTTTACTTCAAAATCCATTCCGCTGTCACTAAACAGTGTGCTTTTGAAGTTTTGTCCTTATCTGGTTCTGGTTTCACTCATATATAAATGATACAAATCTATTTTCGCAGCTCTTGTTTATATTACTTTTTATCAGAACTCGTATTATGGAAGCTGATACTATAAATATGATACCTAGAATAACAGATATTGCTAAATATCCAACCGTAAAATAACATTCTCTATCATTAATGTAGTGAGGAGCGGCAGCAAATACAAAGCCAAACAATAATGCTACAATTATCTCAAATATGTTTATATTATATTTTCTTAATAAAGCAATCATATTTTAGCCTCGGCTTTTTTAAAAAAATCTTTAATTACTTTGCATTTTACGCTGCTTTCTTTTCTCACTAACATCATCTTTAGCTCCTGCCTGTTCCTTATTAATAAATCCAAATATTGCCAATAGCATTGGAAGTGATGCAGCAACTGGAGCAAAATATCTAAAGCAATCATTTACAGGAGATGCTATACATGTAAGTATAAGAAGTTCAACCATAATAACAGGTAAAAGATATATATATTTCTTTTTACGGATTAATATCCAACCTATAAGAACCGTCAGCCATGTATAAAGAGCTATTACATCTGTTAAGCTTAAAAATAATGTGTTATCCCACACTGTTGTCCACTGCTGCATAGCTTCTCTCGCATTATCTAAATCCGGATTTTCGTAATGAAGTTCCGGAAATTCTTCTCCAAACATTTCTGAACTTGCCCAGTTCCATATTGTCATTCCAGAATTCATATTACCTGAACCAAAAGGCAGTTTCGGTGTAAAGGAGTAATATCCATATGTAGAAGCAATAATTGCCGCCAAGTAGCTTTCGGGATATTCCAATGCCATTTTAAACCAAGTTTTAACCCATGCTCTCCATTCATCTGATGCAGCATTAAAAGATGTTTTTGCACGCCCCTTAATCGGATCTGATACAGTTGGATTATAAGCCTCTCCAAGCCCTTCTATACTCAATACATCATCAATAGCTTTATATTCCTCTTTGGTAAGCTCATCTTTATGTTCCTTAACAGTTCGAGCTGTTACCTGATATGGCAATGACATCATTTCATTCGAAGAAGCTTTTTTTACTCCAAGTCCATTATATACATATTGATTGTATCCAAATACGCATGCAAAAGCTAAAATAATAATTCCTATTTTATATAACTTAACTTTTTTTATAAGCAAAAAAATAATCATCGCTATTGAAACAGGAATTATGCAATATATATAATTATTTCTAAACAATGATGAAGCTATTATTGCAATGGCGAAATTAATATAACTCAATGCTTTATCATCATGTTTTTTTATCTTATATATGAGAGTTATAAAACTAATAATACAATATGTAAATAAAGCTGCTGCAAATGTATCCTTAAATCCATGTTTAGCATATGCAGCCCACACCGGTGTTATTGCGAAATATATAAGTACCAATCTATAAAATAATTTTCTTATACCAGCCTTACGAAGCATATTTACACCGGCGGCATATATAAATACCATGATAATATCTCTGACTAAAACATATAAAAATATTCCAAAATTGGCACTTCCCAGCTGTTTGCCCAAAGAATAAAACATTGCTAGTATTGTATTGGCAAACCACGGATGGTGATTTATTTGTTCTATTTTCCCAAAATACAAAGCAAGCTGCCAATACACATCGTTATCCATACTTGCAGGATAATATATTATTAACCAAGGTATCCAACATAAAAAGATAATAATGGCAGAAGATATAAAAAAATGAGAACTACACCAAGCCCATAATCTATTCCAAAATGAATTCTTTGATGATTCAGTTTTTCGGTCAGATTCCTTACTGGATTCGCATTTTGCACCTTTATTATTGTCTATAGAAGCTTTAAGTAATCGGTATTCAACAAAATACCATACCCAATAGGCTGCAAGTAAAAAAGCAACAGTCCAGCCCAACATTACAATTAATATCCAAAATGTATATACCCCACCATAAACATTAGGTAATTTATCCATATGATACATACAAAGACCAAGAACATTTAATATTCCAAAAATAGGTGCTATGAAGAAAATTAATTTACCATATTTAAAGTTATATCTTCCCATATGCTTTAACGTTTTATATACAACAAAGATTATGCAAGCACATATAAATGCATGAACGAGCCCATATCCATTGAGAACCTGTGATGTAATAGAAAATGCTCTTGCTATAAAGCCTCCATTTTCTACAGCGGGTGATAATGTTACAGCTTTATATTGAAATAATAAAGCATAAGTAAGCAATAATCCTATAACAATACTTTTTATTCTACTTCGAATTATATTATTAGTCATTTTAAACTTTATCCTTATTCAGTAGATATCTTTTGATATCTACACATTTTATCAATTCCATCTCAAATTCCTGCCTGTTCCTTAATTGTATAGATATGAGATTATATCATATGTGTTTAAATCATAATTATTTTTTATTCATGATGATTATTATAGCTGTCATTTACTTCATAAGTATCTTTGTCTTTATTTTTAAATCCTGCCGTATACATCAGCCACATCAAAATTAATGGAGCTGAGTATGTGAGAGGATATAAATATCTTTTTCCTTCTATATGCATTGATAAAGGAGCTAAAAACAATCCTATAATTACAGATAAAGCTATCGGTACGGCTACTAACCAATACTTGTTTTTTCTTTTTTCTTTTGAATTAAAAAGTGTACATACAGCAAAAGAAGGAATTAATATGGCATATAGTCCATATGATATGAAAAAGTTTAGCACTGGTATCTTGCCCCATGTATCCATAATGTTTTGTACCATCTCCGCAGTGCTCTCAAAAAAACCATGCCTGCGTGTAACATCCTCATCAAATAAATTCCTAAGTGATGTATGGTGATTCATATTAAGCAATGGCGTTGCGGGATAAAGAGAAAACCATCCCGACATCATTGCAAATGCAGATTCAAAATATACTTTCGGATGATTTTTACCTTCCTTAAACCACACCTTTATATATTTGTCATAATATTCTCCATCAGCTCTTTGACCGAAGCCCTTAATAGGATCTGCATTTAACGGATTGTATCTTTCTTCTATATTATCTAATCCTATGACTTTATCGATTACTTCTAATTCATCATTAGGCATCTCATCTTTATAATAAGTTACATACCTTGCTGTCATCTGGAATGGCATGGATAGCATCTCTTGCTTACCGCCCTTAGTTATATTCATAGCTTTAAATGATAATGGCATTATAATAAACATTACCGCAAGTATAATTGCTAATACAGATAATAATTTAATAAATTTTTTCCTTAAAAAAATAATTACCATCACAATCGAGAGTGTCAATATATATATACTTACCTTCTTTGTCACACAGCAACTTAGCGAAATCAATATAAAATATATAAATCCACTTTTTGAATTAAGGCTATCACCCTTACTTCGTATAATTTCAACAAATAAAGTAAGCCAAATAATAAATATCCATGAAAAAAAGGCATCCTTTGAAATCGTTTGTACACTCATGGTATACAAAGGGAGAAATATATACATTAACAAAAAGAATATGAGAGCACCTTTTCTTATATTTAATTTCTTATCAGCATAATGAAGCGTAAATGCAAAGGCAAAAGATGTGCATAAAGACTGTATTAATACATATATAAAAAATGCCACCTGTACATTAGCAAATAATTTTGTTAGAGGAAATATTATTATTCCAAGAATAAATGTATCAATAATCGGATGATGATCTGACAAACCTTTTCCTGTATTGATAAATTCTTGATACATATTCAGTTGCCACCAGGAGTCATTAATCAAAGTTCCTGGATAAAGCAATATTAATAAAGGTAGTTGTAATAAAAATATGATTATCGTAAGAATTAAAAGCGGATGGTTTCTTTCCCAAATAATTCTATAAATAAATGATACAAACCTATTTTCATAGCTCTTACTTATATTACTTTTTATCAGTACTCGTATTATGGAAGCTGATACTATAAATATGATACCGAGAATAATGGATACTATAAAATATCCAATGGTAAAGTAGCATTCTCCTTTATTGATGTAGTGAGGAGCAGCTGCAAATGCGAAGCCAAGCAATAATGCCACAATTATCTCAAATACATTTATATTATTTTTTCTTAATAAACTAATCATATTTTATCCTCGGCTATGTTAATAAAAAAGAATCTTTATTTATTATGCATTATTTACTTTGTATTTTCCGTTTCTTTCTTTCCTCACATTTTATCAATTCCATCTCAAATTCCTGCCTATTCCTTAATTGTATAGATGCAAGAATCATCCCACAAAAAAATGATAGCAAAGCTGCTAAATAGACGAAACCGCATACAATAAGTGTAGGAAATGCTGGAACTAAGCCTGTTTTACCATAAGTTATAATAACTGGAATGATGAATATCGTACTTATAATTGCTAAAATTGCTGCAAGAAATGAATAAAATCCCAATGGCCTATAATCTCTATATAACCTTCCAATTGTTTTCAAAACCTTTATTCCATCGCTGAAAGTATTGAGCTTTGATTCACTTCCATTCGGTCTGTCTCTATAATCCACAATAACATTTTCAACATACATATTCTTATCAACAGCATGAATTGACATTTCCGTTTCTATTTCAAATCCCTTTGATAACACAGGAAATGTCTTTACAAAGTTGTAGCTAAAAGCCCTAAAGCCCGTCATAATATCCTTTATGTCGCTTTTAAACATTCTATTTATAGATTTACGAACAATTTCGTTCCCAAAGTTATGAAATGGTCTTTTGTTTTCTTCAAAATAAGTTGAAGATAATCTGTCACCTACTACCATATCCACATTTTTGTTAAGCACAAGCTCTACCATTTCGCGTCCGTGTTCCGCAGGATATGTATCGTCACCGTCAATCATAATATAACTTTCGGCATCAATTTCACGAAACATACGTCTGATAACATTACCTTTTCCCTGTTGATATTCATACTTAACAGTAGCACCTGCATTCATTGCTATTTCTGCAGTATTATCAGTAGAATTATTATCATATACATATATCTTTGCTTCAGGCAAAGCGGATTTCCAATCTTCAATTACTTTTTTTATCGTAAGAGATTCATTGTAACATGGTATTAAAACCGCAATTTTATCCAATTATCATTCTCCATTCCATGCAACAAACAAGTTGTTTAGTATAACAGCCGACAAAATAGCTTTTCAATGTATCATATACTACATTATACAAATACCTACCACAAATAAATCATGATAGGCTGTATATCAAAAAAGTCATTTGTAACAAAATAAGTTCCACCCATGTTTAACATGATGTGAAACTTAATTTTACAAGTGACTTATATCGTAAAAATATATATAAATTGTCGTTATTTATCTAAAATTAATTTTGTCAATTCAACGGGTTCTACTCTTTTTCCGTCTTTATATGCTCGCATATTGCCTGATGAAATCTCATCAATGAGAATTACTTCATTGTTATTATATCCGAATTCATACTTGATATCCCAAAGATCAAGACCGTGCTTCTTAAGCTCTGCAGCTACAACTTTTGTAATATTTAAAGTCTGCTCTTTAAGGCTTTCGAACATTTCCGGAGTCATAATTCCAAGAGCAACAAGACCTTCCTTAGTTACAAGAGGATCACCTAATGCATCATTCTTGAATGTACATTCAACATATCCGCCTTCAATCGGTGTACCGTCTTCAATATATTCGCCGTATCTTCTGATGAAGCTACCTGTTGCAACATAACGACAGATAACTTCAAGACCATGTCCGAAAGGTTTAGCAGGAAGAACCTCCATTGTAGCATTGTCTACATCTGCACTAACATAATGTGTCTTAATACCTGCTTCTTTTAATAAGTTGAAGAAGATGATAGATGTTTCAAGGTTAGCCTTACCGATACCGTCAATTGTAAGTCCTACGGCATTTTCACCCGGATCAAATACTCCATCTTTACCTGTAACATCATCTTTAAACTTTAATAAAACGTTACCGTTCTCAAGCTTATAGACATCTTTTGTTTTTCCTTCGTAGATCTTTTCCATTGTATAACTCCCTTACATGAAAATGTATTACTTTAACGCGACTAATTGTAGCATAAACTATATTAAGAAATAAATAAAAAATTGGATTTTTTATTATACATTGCCATTTAAGTCAACAAGCTTTTTATCAACAAGGCTCTGAAGACTCTTAATGATTCCAAGCTTTGCATGAGGCCATGTTAATCCACCCTGGAAATATGCTGTAAATGGCTCTCTTAAAGGTCCGTCAGCCGATAACTCAATTGATGAACCCTGAACGAATGCACCCGCTGCCATAACAACCTGGCTGTCGTATCCCGGCATATCCCAGGCAATCGGTGTTACAAAGCTGTCGATAGGTGCCGCTGCCTGAATACCTGCGCAGAACGCCAATAACTTCTCAGGACTTCTAAGCTCTACAGCCTGGATAATGTCAGCTCTTACCTCTGTTCCGTTTGGAATTGCCTTAAAGCCTAACTTCTCATATACATTTGCAGCAAATACAGCAGCCTTAAGCGCTGATGCAACTACTGTAGGTGCAAAGAAAAGTCCCTGATAAAATCTGTCATTTACGCTGAGTGTAGCACCAACTTCCTTACCAAGTCCCGGACTTGAAAGTCTGTATGCTGCATTTTCAACACATTCTGCAGTTCCAGCAATATATCCGCCACAAGGTGCAAGTCCGCCACCCGGATTCTTAATAAGAGAACCAACTACCATATCCGCACCAACATCAGATGGCTCGATAGTTTCAACAAATTCTCCATAGCAGTTATCTACCATGCAGATTACTTCAGGCTTGATTTCCTTAATGAACTTAATTAATTCACCAATCTGAGTAACAGTAAAACTTGGTCTGCTGTCGTATCCCTTTGAACGCTGAATTGTTACAAGCTTTGTCTTTTCATTGATAGCCTTACGGATGTTTTCATAATCAAATGTACCGTCCTCAAGAAGGTCTACCTGTCTGTATGTGATACCATACTCTGCAAGGCTTCCCTTTGATTCTCTGATTCCGATGATTTCATCCATTGTGTCATATGGCTTACCAACTGGAGAAAGTAATTCATCTCCCGGTCTTAAGTTGCCTGCAAGTGCCACATTTAAGGCATGAGTTCCACATGCAATCTGAGGTCTTACAAGAGCATCCTCTGTATGGAAAATATCTGCATATATTCTCTCAAGGTTATCTCTACCCTCGTCATCATATCCATAACCTGTACTTCCGTGTAAATGCATCTCTGCAGTGTTGTTCTTCTGCATTGCATTTAACACCTTCATTTGGTTATATTCTGCAACGGTATCTATGTCTTTAAATCTCTTTTCAAGTCCCGCCAATATTTCGTTACAGAATGACAATACATCCTTGTCTATACCGAAAAGTTCACTGTAATTATTCTGTATTTTCTCTTTTAAAATATCATATGACATTTATATACCCTCACATTTTCTTTTTATTATCTCCATAGCCACCTCTGTAATTTTCTTTTTGTCATAATTCAGAGTGGATATATCGATTTTTTCAAACTCCTTTTCCCTTATAAACCATGTTACCTGTCTCTTGGCATAATGCCTTGTATCCTGCTTTATAAGTTCTATAGTCCTGTCCTTATCAGTGCATCCGTCGTAGTAATCCACTACTTCCTTATATCCTATGGCCTGAATGGCAGTACAGTTTCTTGGAATGTCATTATCAAGAAGAGATTTTACCTCTTCGAAGAGACCGTCTTCAACCATTTTATCTACTCTCTGGTCAATTCGGTCATATAATCTTGATCTGTCGTCATTTAAAAATATGCATGCCGCATTATATTTATATTCTCTGCTCTCTTCCTGTTTGTTGTGAACAGACATTTTCTCACCAGTGAGATAGTTATACTCGAGAGCTCTGATTACTCTTTTAATATTGTTCTTATGAACTGTATCTGCATAATCCTTATCGATTATGAGAAGTCTGTTGTAGAGTTCATCTCTGCCCTCTTCAGTGGAAGCCTTCTTATCAAAATATTCTCTGAGCAGATAGTCCCTATTCTCTTCTGTGAAATCCACATCCTTTAATACGGCCTGAATGTAAAAACCCGTACCGCCAACCATAATAGGCAGTTTACCACGGCTTAAAATATCATCAATGGCTTCATTGGCCATATTTTTAAAATTATTTACATTAAAGTTAACATCCGGCTCAACGATATCTATTAAATGATGTGGAATTCCTTCCATCTCCTCTTCAGTTACCTTGGCCGTACCCACATCCATGGCCTTATAAATCTGCATGGAGTCGGCACTTACAATTTCACCATTTAGCTTCTTAGCCAGTTCAATTCCAAGAGCACTCTTTCCAACAGCTGTAGGACCTGCAATCACCACTATGTTATCTTTTTTATTCATCATAAAATTAAACAATCCTTTTGAATTTCTTTTCAATCTCGTACTTACTCATTGAAATAAGAGTAGGTCTTCCATGTGGGCAGTTATATGGATTTTCCGCTGTCATAAGCTCGTTGATAAGGCTTTCTGCCTCTCTGAAGCTTATGGCATCATTTCCCTTTATGGCAGCCTTACATGACATTGAAGCAAGTTTTTCCATTAAAAGTGTCGGTGTCATATTGGTTCCTGTATCAGAAAGAGAATCAAGCATATCTATAATCATCTGCTTATAGTCCGCCTTTGGAAGAATGGCAGGAACAGACATTACTCTTATGCTTGAATGGCCGAATAATTCTATTTCATAGCCTATGCTGTTAAATGCATCAATTATTGTTTCATCTTCTAACATTGATTCAACAACAGGATCCACATTTATGACAAATGGCATAAGAAGTCCCTGACTTGCAACTTCTCTTGAATTAATCTGCTTCATAAGGCGCTCATATAATATTTTCTCGTGAGCCGCATGCTGATCCATAATATAAAATGTATTGTCATGCTCAATAAGCCAGTATGTTTTAAAGAGCTGTCCGATAACTCTTATCGGCTTGCTCTCTTCAACATTTTCTATGGTCTGCTGAATAAAATTCTTTTCTGGGAATTCAGGAAGGTCGTCCTTGTGGAATACAAAACCATCTACATTTTCAGACGCTAATGCTTTTCCTGTTCTTGCTTCATGCTTATGTTCTGCATTCTGAATAAGTTCTCCAAACAGACTGTCAGCTTTCTTCTGATCATTGTCCTTATGGTCATTGCCCAGATTCAGAGTTTTAAGACGTTCGCCGTCTTTATCAAGAGCATATCCTAAGGTATGTTCTCCGATGATTTTCCCAAGGTTACCTGTTGCGGGACCTGCAAATGTTGCTGGCTGAGTCCGGTTATTTCCTGCATTTTCTATGTTTAAACCATCCGGCTTAGTTTCAGATGTCACACCTTTCTGTGTGCTGTCCGCCTGAATGTTCATCTGGCTGCTCAGCTGACTTTCGGCTCTGTCTTCCTTCTTACTGTCTATATGGACATTTGGAATAATATTTGACTTTGTAATTGCATTCTTTAATACAGTTGTAATAATACTTGCAATTCTCTCTGAATCTGAAAGTCGTAATTCCTTTTTGGCAGGATGTACATTTACATCGATTAAGGAATTATCTATCTCAAATGAAATGGCAGTAAATGGGAAATTATGAGGCATAATATATCCCTTATAGGCTTCCTCAATAGAATTACCTATTACATCATTTGATATAAGTCGGCCATTTATCCAGTAGTTTTCAAAACTTCTGTTACCTCTGCTGACCATCGGCTTTCCGATATATCCCGTAAAGCTTATTCCATCTTCCTTACAGCTTACTTCAACAATGTTTGTGGCGATTTCCCTGCCATATACCATGTATATAACTTCTTTAAGATCGCCGCTTCCGCTTGTCTGGAGCTTTACCTTACCGTTAACCGTAAGCTTAAATGAAATGTCAGGTCTTACCATAGCCTGTCTCTCTATAAAACCTACTATGTATGAACCCTCTGTTCCTGCATTTTTAAGGAATTTATATCTGGCAGGAGTATTATAAAAAATATCTTCTACCGTAATACTTGTTCCCTCAGACAGACCCATTTCATTTTTCTCATTCTTACCATCAATGATGGAACATGAGATTCCAAGATCATCATAAGCTGTTTTTGTATTCAGAGTTACATTAGCAATAGAGGCGATACTTGACATAGCCTCGCCTCTGAATCCCAAACTATGAATATCAAACAGATCTTCCGCACGCATAAGCTTACTTGTGGCATGTCTTTTAAATACATTGTCTATGTCATCTCTGCTAATGCCGCTGCCGTTATCTGTTACACGGATAAGCTTCTTCCCACCGTCCTGAATTTCAACACTTATGGATGTAGCTCCCGCATCAATTGAATTCTCAACCAATTCCTTTACAACAGAGAGAGGCCTCTCAACCACCTCCCCCGCTGCTATCTTATTAATTGTATCCGAATCTAAAATATGTATAGACATATTGCACCTATACCTTTCTGTAAAACCCCTACGGATAAAACATCTGCAGGGGTATACATATGGACAGTTACGTCTTAAATTAAATCTTTAACGCTTTCCTGAAGATCCATAAGCTTCTTTAACGCATCAAGTGGAGTTAAATGATTAATATCAATGCTTTTTATATCTTCAATAAGCTTCTGATGTTCTTCCGGAATGTGATAAACATTTGTACTTTCCGCAACAGCATCATTTTCAGTGTCATTGTCAAAAAATGACAGCTGATTTCTGTTTTTAATATTATTTTCTAAGGATTTATCTCTAGTATAAATAAATCTTTCATCTTTCGAATATTCTGCAAGTAAGATTTTAGCGCGTTCAATAACAAGCTTTGGTACACCTGCAAGTTTTGCTACGTGAATACCATAGCTCTTATCCGCTCCACCACTTACTATCTTTCTTAAGAATACAATATCTTCGCCATTTTCCTTTACGGCAATACTTAAATTCTTAAGACATGGAATATCATCTTCAAGTTCTACAAGCTCATGGTAATGAGTTGCAAATAATGTCTTTGCACCACATCTCTTTTCATCAGCAATATATTCCACAACTGCTCTTGCAATGGAAAGTCCGTCAAGAGTTCCCGTTCCTCGTCCTATTTCATCAAGGATAAGAAGACTCTTCTTAGTGGCATTATTTAAAATGCTGGCCACTTCACTCATTTCCACCATAAATGTTGATTTACCTGATGATAAATCGTCACTTGCGCCAACTCTTGTAAATATTCTGTCTACCACGCAGATATTTGCAGATGAAGCCGGAACGAAACAACCCATATGAGCCATCAGTGTTATAAGTGCAGTCTGTCTCATATATGTGGACTTACCTGACATGTTAGGGCCTGTAATAAGTGCAATTCTCTCGTTTGAATTGTTAAGTTCAGTATCATTTGCAACAAATGTATTTTCCTGAACCATTTTCTCAATAACAGGATGTCGGCCATTCTTAATTACAAGATCACCGCCTGCATTTATTCGAGGTCTTACATATGCATTCTGGCTTGATACTTTGGCAAGACCTGTATATACATCAAGTCTTGCAATTCCATATGATATTTTCTGTAATCGCTCAGCTTCTCCTGCTATCTTTTCTCTTACGGCGATAAATGTCTCGTATTCAAGACCTGACATTTTCTCCTGCGCACCGAGAATCATATCCTCAAGTTTCTTTAACTCAGGAGTTATGTATCTTTCCGCATTTGTAAGAGTCTGCTTTCTTATCCACTCTTCAGGAACTTTATCCTTATAGGAATTAGTAACCTCAAGATAATATCCAAATACCTTATTGTATTTTATTCTGAGATTTTTAATTCCTGTCTTTTCTCTTTCTTCGCTTTCAAGCTTACTGAGCCACTCTGTTCCATTTGTCTTGGCACTTCTGTACTCATCTATTTCCTGAGAAAATCCATCCTTGATTATTCCGCCGTCTCTTATTACAAGAGGAGGATCATCCACAATGGCATTTTCAATGAGGGCCTTAACATCAGAGCAGTCGCATAAGCTGTTAAAGCATTCCAGAATCAGAGCATCATTATATCCTGAAATAACCTGCTTAATGGCCGGTATAAGGCTTAGTGATCTCTTAAAGCTTACAAGGTCCTTTGGCATGGCACTTCCAGTACAGATTTTTCCAAGAAGTCTCTCAATGTCATAAACCTGACCGAGATATTCCCTGAGTTCTTCTCTGTCTATAGGATTTTTAACAAATGCCTCTACCGCATCAAGTCTTTCATTGATACCTCTTACACTGCATAAAGGCTGCTCAATCATACTTCTGAGAAGTCTCTTACCCATTGCAGTACTGCTTTTATCAAGTACTCCGAGAAGTGAACCTCTTCTTGATTTATCATTGATTGTTTCAACAAGCTCAAGGTTTCTGCATGTTGAAGAATCAATAATCATATACTGCTTTGGATCATATGGAATAATATCCAGAATATGCTTAGATGCATTTTTCTGAGTTTCATCTATGTAACGGAGTACTGCACCTGCTGATATTAAGCCTATTGAGAGATTTTTAAAGAGGGCATCATCCCTGTCTCTGCCTGTATGAGCCTTTAATGTTTCATATGCGAACTCGTTGTCAAAATATGAATTATCAAGAGTTGAAACTGCAATATTTAACTTAATTGACAGCTCTCTGATATCTGCACCACTCATAAGGAAATATTCATTTGTTACAAGCTCTGCAGGAACTATTCTGTTAATTTCATCCATTAAAACAGATACTTCCTTAACCTCTGTAACAAAGAATTCACCTGTAGTGTAATCCACATATGATATTCCGAATTTATCGCCTAAATATGCTATACACATGAGATAGTTGTTCTTACTCTCATCAAGTACGGCAGTGTCATCAAGAGTACCAGGTGTAATAATCTTTATTACATCTCTCTTAACAATATCCTTAGTCTTTTTCGGATCTTCCAGCTGTTCACAAATGGCAACCTTGTGTCCGTTCTTAACAAGTCTTGAAATGTATCCGTCTGCAGAATGAAAAGGAACGCCACACATTGGCGCTCTTTCCTCTAAACCGCAGTCTCTTCCCGTAAGTGTTAATTCCAATTCCTTTGATACGGTTACGGCGTCATCAAAAAACATTTCATAGAAGTCACCGAGTCTGTAGAACAATATACAGTCTTTATATTTCTCTTTTGTATCAACATAATGTTGCATCATTGGAGATAACATAACATCCTCCGGTTATACAATCGTTCCAAAATAGTAGAATCCCTTAGATTCATCTATATGTACATCTATTATTTTACCTATTAAATCCTCGTCACCCTTAAAGTGAACAAGCATGTTGTTGCTGAGTCTTCCGGATAAATATCCCTCAAGCTTCTCATTTTTACCTTCCACAAGAACATCCATAGTCTTTCCTGCAAGGTCATCATTACATCCTGAGCTTTCCTTTACAGTTTCAAGAAGTCTGTTAAATCTCTCTGTCATAACTTCTTCAGGTACCTGATCCTCAAATGTAGCTGCAGGAGTACCTGTTCTCTTTGAATACTGGAATGTAAATGCTGAAGAATATCCGACTTCTTTTACAAGGCTCAATGTATCTTCAAAGTCTTCCTCTGTTTCACCAGGGAATCCCACAATAAGGTCTGTAGTAATGGAAATATCAGGCATAGCTGTTTTAATCTTATCAACTAATGCAAGATAGTCTTCTCTTGTGTAATTTCTATTCATTTTCTTAAGAATATTACTGCTTCCTGACTGGGCAGGCAGATGAATGTGTCTGCAGATTTTCTTTGAATTTGCCATTACTTCAATAACTTCATCACTGAGATCCTTAGGATGAGGAGTCATAAATCTGATTCTCTGTAATCCATCAATCTTTTCAATCTCACGAAGAAGTGATGCAAATGTAACATTTCCATCTAATCCCTTGCCATATGAGTTAACATTCTGACCTAAGAGACATACTTCAACAACACCTGTTTCAGTAAGTCGCTTTATTTCGTCAACGATGTCCTCTACCGGTCTGCTCTTCTCTCGTCCTCTTACATATGGAACTATACAGTATGTACAGAAGTTGTCACATCCGTACATAATGTTAACTCCTGACTTGAAGCTGTACTTTCTCTCTGTAGGGAGTAATTCAACAAATTCCTTGCTCTCTTCCCATACGTCAATAATGCTGTTGCCTGATGTAATGCGGGCATATAAAAGTTCTGCAAGCTTATATACATTAAATGTACCAAAAATAAGATCTACAAATTTATATGATTCCTTGAGTTTCTCAACAATGTGAGGCTCCTGACCCATACATCCGCAGAGACCGATAATCATTTCCTTATTTTTCTTCTTTATTGTATTTAAATAACCAAGTCTTCCGAATACTCTTGTATCTGCATTTTCACGAACTGTACATGTGTTATAAAGTACAACATCAGCCTTTTCTGACTCAGTTAATTCATAACCTGCCGCCTTTAAGATCCCCTTTAATTTCTCAGAATCTCTTTCATTCATCTGACAGCCAAATGTAACAACACAGGCAGTCATTGGTCTGCCTTTTTCCTCAGACTGCTTCTGTACTATTTCTTTTAACTTTTCTATGCATTCTTCTTGAATTTCCAGAACATTATCTATTCCGTTACTCATTTTCTTATCTGTCCATTTCCGTAAATAATATATTTATATGATGTAAGCTGTTCAAGTCCCATAGGGCCTCTTGCGTGCATCTTCTGTGTACTGATCCCAATTTCAGCACCGAAACCAAATTCCATACCATCACTGAATCTTGTAGATGCATTTACATATACGCAAGCAGCATCTATCTCATTTAAGAATCTCTGTGAATTTGAATAATTTTCAGTAACTATACACTCTGAATGACCTGTCGTATATCTGTTGATATGGTCAATTGCAACATCAAGATCATCCACAACCTTAATAGAAATAATATAGTCTAAATATTCTGTTCCCCAGTCTTCTGCTGTGGCAGGTACTATTCTCTCATCAATGCTTCTTGCAGTTTCATCACCGCGCATTTCTACAGGGTGCTTAACAAGTATGTCAGCAAGAGCCGGGAGAAGCTTTTCTGCAATATTCTTATGTACAACAAGAGATTCTGCAGCGTTACATACACCGATTCTCTGTGTCTTTGCATTTTCAATAATGTCGATTGCCATGTCAATATCTGCAGACTCATCAACAAATATGTGGCAGTTTCCTGTACCTGTCTCAATTACAGGAACAGTTGCATTCTTAACTACAAAATTAATAAGTCTGCCGCTGCCTCTTGGAATAATCAGATCAATATAATCAGTAAGGTTAAGCATTTCAGTTACATATTTTCTGTCTGTATCACTGATGAACTGAAGTACGTCATCATCGAAACCGTGCTTTGAAAGTGCAGTCTTAATTGTTTCAACAATTGCTGTGTTAGAGTGAATACAGTCTGAACCTCCACGTAAAATGCAGGCATTTCCTGATTTGAAGCATATTGCAAATGCATCTGATGTAACATTTGGTCTTGACTCATAAATCATACCAACAACACCGATTGGCACTCTCATCTGTCCAATCTTAATTCCGTTTGGTCTCTCCCACATATGAATAACTTCACCGATAGGATCATCTAAAGATGCAACCTGTCTTACACCCTCAGCCAGGCCTTCAATTCTCTCAGGAGTAAGTGTTAATCTGTCAAGCATGGCCTTAGACATGCCGTTATTAATACCATTTTCCACATCCATCATATTAGCCGCGAGAATGCTGTTGGAAGACTGTACAATGGCGTCAGCCACAATGTGTAAAGCTCTGTTCTTTTCGCTGCTTCTCATCTTAGCAAGTTTTCTTGAAACATTTTTGGCCTTTTCGCCGAGTTCAACCACACTTATCATATATTCCCTTTCTTTGTTATAAATCAATCTGATTATCTGGATATAACACCATCATTTGAAAATATTGCGTCTATCTTAAAGTCATGCTCTTCTGTCGGAACTTCATCAACAATCTGATAGCCATGACAGTACCCCGCCTTGTAAATATTCATGTCCTTTGTCTGGGCAAAGAATCTGTCATAGAAACCTCCGCCGTATCCGATTCTGTAGAGATTCTTTCCAAATACCACTCCCGGAACAAGCATAAATCCGTCTTCACATACATCAGGAAGATCATATGAAGGTTCTAAAATGCCATAATTACTTTTAATAAGCTCATTTAAGTCTTTAACTTCCTTAAAGACCATACATCTGTCTGTCACTCTTGGAAGAAGGAGTCTTTTGCCATTCTCCAGTGCATTATTAATTATAATAGATGTATCAATCTCTCTTCCAAATGAAACAAATGCATAAACAACATCTGCTGATTTATATTCCTCACAGTCTTTAATTATTCTATCGGATGCAACTCTGGAGTGTGCTTTTAAGTCTTCTTCACTTAACTCATCATGCAGCTTATTTACCTGTTTTCTCAGATTCTTCTTCAGTTCTTTTAAGTTCTCCATCACGTTCCTCCTCTAAAAGGATCAGAAGCTCATCACTATTCTGTATATAGTCAAAAAATCGTCTGTTCTCCATCAATATACGTTTGTCGTCTTCATATATTCCCGGATATCTGTAAACAGTAACCATTTCAGTATATTTCTGCCAGAAGAATTTTCTTACATATTCATTCATTACGATAAATGTATCATCGATATATAAGACCTCATCACCTTTTTTTAATTCCATAAGTTCACTCTGGGTTCCGAGGTTTACTATCTTATATTCGCCATTGGCATTAGTAATAACGATTGGTTCTCCGCCTACCAGGAAGATTTTTTCTATTCTGGATTTTTCATTAATATTATAATTTATTCGTATACGCTTGGAGTTGGACTCGCTGTCATATACAATAACCTGCTCACTCTCATCTTCTGCATTTACTTTCATATAGTAAATATATTTACCGGATACACCGAGATTAGTAATGTAAGTGTCATCTGTGGACTGCTCAATGAAATTATATAAATCCGTTCCGATATTTACAGATATTTCCGAAATAAATTTATTAATAAGTATTGTTCCGATATATGTGACAGGTGAATAGTCACTACCAATCTGAATGGCACAGTTATTCCCATGATATGAAATAATCTTCTCAATTCCATATGTGGAAAGAACATCAATATCAACACTTATGGGTTTATCCAGAAGCTGTCTGTAAATGCACAATTCATATGGTTTTTCTTCATCAAATGTCTTTTCCTGAATAAGGATATTATTTTCATCCAGAACAAATGCCTTAATTCTTCCGTCAGCCTTTTGTATATCCAGATTATATTCCGCAATAATTCTGTTGGAATCATCTAAATAGTTATAGCTGTAAAAATATATAATAAATCTGTTATAGCCGATATTTACTGCATTTGTATAAACGATATAGTCTCTGTCTTTTTTGGCATATTCTATATCTGCAATATCAAGCTTTGGAATCTCCACTGCCACATCAATTTTGTAGTTCTTTTTGTAATTATATACATACATTCTGTATTCAGAAAATCCCGCAAATGAATCTTCTTCATAATTGATAACCTGAAGTGTCGTATCGTTGATTCTTTCGCATTTATCGGAATTTAAATTTCTAATAACTACTATATCCAATTATTTACAGTCCTTTGATACAAATAATGTGCCGATTTTCTCACCCTCAATAAGCTTTCTTATATTGTAAGGGTTTTCTCCATTAAGAATAACAACATCTATACCTTCAGCTGTTGCAAGTTTTGCAGCTGCAAGCTTAGTTGCCATTCCGCCTGTACCTACGCCGCCTTCTTCAGTTCCCTTTGCCATGCTGTCAAGTTCTTCTGTAAACCTGTCTATTTCATACATAAGCTCTGCATCAGGATTCTTTCTTGGATCGTCAGTATACATACCGTCAATATCTGACAAAATAACAAGAAGATCAGCATCTACAAGCTTTGCAACAATGGCTGATAATCTGTCATTATCACCAAATGTATGTACATACTTAATTTCCTCTGTGGAAATAGAGTCATTTTCATTAACTACAGGAATTGCTCCAAGTTTGAAAAGCTCATTAAATGTATTGAGGGCATTAACTCTTGATTCCTCATCCGCTAAAATAATTTCAGTAAGAAGAACCTGTGCAGTATTAATACTGTACTCAGCAAAAAATCTCTGATAATGTGCAATAAGCTTTGCCTGACCGATTGCTGCGCAAGCCTGCTTAAAGCTTAAAGTATTACTGTTATTATTTCTTGTAAGTGAGTTTCTGCCTGTTGAAATGGCACCTGATGAAACGAGACATACGTCATTTCCTGCATTTCTTAAATCTGCCAGGATTCTGGCCAGTTTCTCTACCTTACCAATGTTAAGCAATCCAGTATCGGCATACATAAGAGATGATGAACCGATCTTAACTACTATTCTTTTTTTATCTTTTAATCTTGCTCTTACATCCGACATATATTTCTCCTTATGGCAAAAGATTATTGTAAACGATTATAGCATAATATATTAATTTTTATTAAATGTATTAACAAGGTACATATCCGCATCTAACCTTGCAACGGCCACTCCGTCAATTAAAAAGAAACCATTTTCAATATCTGAAAATTCAATAACAGATGATACATCTTCCTCTTCTTCATCCATCTGATAATCCTCAAATATCTTAACGTTTTTAGCCTCTATGTTGAAGTTGTCCACATATCCGCAAAAATCAAACTGCGGAATGGTAACAAATATTTTTCTTCTGACTGTACAGCCTCTGTCCTTGTAAAAGGTAATATTTAACTTAAGGTTATCCATTGTCGGATAGTTATACTTCAGTTTCATATATCCATTTTCAAATCCCAGATGGATTATGGCATCCAGTGATGATGATAATGAATCATTTGCAAGCTTAATTCTGTCATTCTCCGCCTGCTCTACCATAGGCTTAATGTCTCCCATGGCCATTTCTATATCATTATATAATTTCACCCTGTCAGGAGTATTGATTTCCCTGCTGCTTATGGCAAATTTTGCCTGAAGGTAAAAGAAGTATGCAAAGGTTAAATCAATATCCGCAGTACCGATACCAAATCTTGCAATATTGCCCATTCTGTAGGCAATATCCGCAAAATCCTCGCTGATATTATTGTTTGTTACATCATGAAGAAGCTCAATATAAATTCTCTTTAATACACTTGTTCCAAGGATTTCATCCTGCCAGACTCCCTGACCATTACAGTACATATCAGATAATCTGAATGTGGATTCAGGTAACATTGCATCCGCACCTATGGAAAAGCATTTAAAGGCCTTGTCGTAATCCGGCACACCGCCGTTACATTTTCCGAAATAGTAAATACAGCCAAGCATTTCTGCATATACAGGCTCCGGCGCCTTCTCCATAAGTTTCTCGAGGCACTGCTCGGCCACATGGTAATCAGTTCCATATATAGGATTGCCCTTGTTGTAGCAGGCAAATGCCTTATATCTCAATGTGTACACATCATTTTCAAGACATCTCTCATCAATATATATTTTTAATTTCTTCTTGATATCTCCGTCGGCTTTATCTATTCTTCCGGTCTCAAGCCAGTACATAAGAAAGAAACTCTTCTGAAATGTAGTAAATTCCTTCTCTAATATAGGTTTATCTTTATTCTCAATGTAAATGCTTATCTCATTTACCACATCATCAAGTTTAAAAATATCTGTTTTATCAATGAAAATCTGGGACATTATAAAAATACAGTCCGAAACGACGTGCTTATCCTCCGGAAAGTCTGTTACATCGTCATTAATGCTTACCTGAAAGATTTTATCCAGTCCCACAAAGTTATATAAATTGTTATATATTTTCACAAACCAGTTCTCTTTAAATGAATCCAAATCTTCATTTTTTAAAATATGATTGTGGATTGCCATATCTATATCGTCAGTTGTAATGATATAGTCCTCATCAAAAATGGCATATGCATATGGCTTTCCATGCATAAGCTCATCGTATGATATTTCGTATCTGCAAAATGATCTTAAATCATCTTTATTGATAACAACCGGTTCAACATATTCCAGCTTATCTTCTTTAAATGTATATAATTCCCCATCCTTCTCATCCAAAAGGACAATTTTTATATACTCTCCTATAATGTTTCGTATCACACCGGTCTTTTCAGTTTTCTTGACAGAAACCTTTACAACGTCTCCTATATTAAACTTTTTCATGTTTACCTTCCGCACAATATTAATAGTTTCTATTCTACCATATTATTTATGATGTGAATAAAATTTATGGTTACTTTTACATAGCAAAAATGATATTATTTTAACTAATATGCTACTTTTGATGCAATAAATTTGATCTTATAAATATTCAAGAGGTATCTATAATGAAAATAGGTGTTGTTGACGTAGGCGGCGGTCTCAGAGGTATTTATGCCGCCGGAATATTTGACTATTGTTTAGATAATGACATTAATTTTGACACTTGTATCGGAGTTTCTGCAGGAAGTGCAAATGTAGCTTCATATGTTGCCAAGCAGAGAGGAAGAAACTACAAGTTCTACGCGGAGTACTCATTCAGAAGATCATATATGAGTCTTACTAACTTTATCTTTAAAAGATCATATATCGATCTCGAATACATTTACGGAAAGATGAGTAATACCGGCGGTGAATACCCTATCGATTACGAAAATCTTATGGCCAATCCGGCTGAAATGATCGTTGTCGGTACAAGAGCACATACAGGTAAGCCTATGTACTTTGACAAGTCAGACATGTCAAAGGATCATTACGAGATTTTCATGGCTTCATCAGCAATTCCTTATGTATGTAAGCCTCATGCAGTACACGGTTTATATTACTTTGACGGTGCATTAGGTGACCCTGTTCCTATCAAAAAGGCTTTTGAGCATGGATGCGATAAGGTTGTTGTAATTCTTACAAAGCCAATAAGTGCATGTGAAGATGTTTCTGAGCAGGATATTAAACTTGCCAAAAAGATTGAAAAGAAGTTCCCTCAGGCTGCTGCAAGCTTAAGAACTAAGGCAAGAAGATATAAGGAAGGCGTTGAATATGCCCTTAAATGCCAGGAAGAAGGCACTGCTTTAGTTGTATACCCTGATGATACATGTGGCGTAGACACTGTAAAACGTAATAAAGAAAACTTCGACAGATTCTACAAAAAGGGATACGAAGACGCAAAAATTATTAAGGATTTCGTTAAGCCGTAATCCTGACAGGCCATGAGCCGGCATTGATTTATAAAGCCGTATATTTTCTAAGTTTTTACTTTTTGAGTCTTTAGCTTTATAAAGTCATAGTTTTTAATTAAAAAAGCTGTAAGTATTGAGATTTCAATACTTACAGCTTTTATTGTATGAAATGGTTAGGAATAATTTAGAATTATAAGTTCTCTAATACATCTAAGATGTGCTGGTATTCAACGATTTTTTCCTTTAATACGTCCTTAGTAGCCTGGATCTTTGCAAGCTCCTTCTCTTCGCTCTTATCGTTAAGACCGATACCACTTAAGAGGTGGTGAGCACCTTCAGGTGTAGCTTTCATTTCCTCAAATGTCTTGTTACCATTCTTCTTTGTATCTTCTGAGAATGCCTTAAGACCTGCACGTACCTCTTCAAGAGCTTCTTCGTCATAACCTAAGAATGTAAGCTCTGAAATGATGTCAGCGATGAACTGAAGCTTTCCGTACTTATCAACATTGCTTTCTGCAACACTTGCGCCGATTACGTCTGCCCAATCCTGGAATGCCATAGCATCTGATACAGGAACGATGTTCTTCTCAAGAAGCTCCTTAGCGAAGATTCCTGCGTTCTCATCGATCTGGTCAAATGTTACATTTTCAAATTCATCATTCTTACCGAAGTTTCTGATGTTACCTGTGTAGTAATGAACCTTGTTCTCACCTGTTCCGTTATCCTTGTGGCAAACACCGATCATAACGCTGTCGTTATCGTCTGCAACTTCCATTTCCTTAAGTCTTGCAAGAGCATTTGTTAACTCTTCCTTCTCTTCTGCTGGTGCATTGTCACTAAGAACTGCGTTAACTACTTCTTCTATTTCTAATTCGTTTAAAATATCCTGAACTGTCTTACTCATTATTAAGAACCCCTTTGTATTATCGTACTATTTAATATGGTCTTTTCTTAACGACCTGTATGTAATTATATTAGTAATGATTATCAGTCTTTACAATACACACTTATAATAGATTGTATATTGTATTGCATGCAATTTAATTGAATAATGCATTTTATAAAAGACAAAAAAATAAGTCCATTGACAAGACCGCACATCAAATCAAAGGACCTATATAAAGTACACCGTCAGGGGCTCGAACCCTGGACACCCTGATTAAGAGTCAGGTGCTCTACCAACTGAGCTAACGGTGCTTATTTCCTTGCCGTCTTTGTCAACGACAAGGGTTATTATATACAAGCCGCAAAAATAATGCAACTGTTTTTTTAAATATTTTTAATATTTTTTTATATGCAATTAAATACCCTTCCGAAACCCCCAGAAATAGCCTTTTGGGGGTTATATTAACGGTACATTCCATGAATGGGAAATTACTTAATCCATGTTTACAGGTATTACTTTTCCAAGACAGAAGGAATAAATATATTTTTCAGTTACCTTTTTCTCAGTAACCTGCTCCAGCGCCTTTGAATAATAATAAATCTGTTCACTATACCTGTCCACAAGTATATCTTCTGGATTTTTATTACGTCGTACATTGTCTGTTTTAAAATCAATTAAAACAATATGATCTTCATATTCAATATACATATCGATGGCCCCCTGCACTATAAGGATGTCATCCACATCTTCCTTAGGAATACCTATCATGAATTCCTGCTCTCTGTGAAGAACATTCTTATTTTGGGCATCGGCTATCACTTTTCCGAATTCACTACTTACAAGTGTAAGAATATCTCTCTTATAAATGCTCTGTGCAGCTTCTTTTGTAAGGAGACCCTCTGCTTCCATAGCAACAATCTGGGAATCAATATCTTCCAGTGTAGATGCATTGTTAAAGTCCAGGCACTCCATTACCTTGTGATATGCAGTACCTCTGCTTGCGGATGTGTTCTGAGTTTTTCTGTTGTACTTTGATACATGGTTGGAATTTGCAATGTCTGAAGTCAAAGCTTTACCTACCGCATCTTCATCTACTGCAGTAGCTTCATTACCATCATCACTTCTGTCCTTATAAATATTGAAATACTCATCAAATTCATAATCTGACAGATTAATATTTCCACTCATCAATTCTGATACGGAAATCTTTGGTCTGTTATGGGTTTCATCCTCATACGCATATGGAATCCGGGCAAGTCTTTCACATTTTTTAGTTTTATCCCCATCAACATTGTCTATAGTAATATGCGCATCCGGATTTGACAGAATATTGCTATCCCATACTTCTTTCAGTTTAAAATAGTCACTGTTATTTCTATTTAAAACCGCCGGCATAACCATGTCGAAATATGAGTTCAGACTGTCACATCTCATATATGAAAGTTTTTCATTACCTTCCAGAGCTTCGGATTTGTACTTTTCCATCTTATCTTCATCTACACAACCCACAAGATAGAGTTTTTCCCTTGCTCTTGTCATGGCAACATAGAGAAGTCGCATTTCCTCTGATATAAGATCTTTCTTAACCTTTTTCTTAATGGACTCTTTAATTACAGTTCTATATTTAACTCTTGTGTCTTTATCAACAACATCAAGGCCTATGGCATCATCTGAGACAATGACCTTACTTCTGTTGTCAGTCATGTTAAACATTCCTGTCATATTTACAAGAAATACAACAGGGAACTCAAGTCCCTTAGATTTATGAATAGTCATAAATCTTACAACATCATCATTTTCATCTATTACACTTCCTGAACCAATCTCTATATCATCCTTTATAATTTTCTCGATATATTTTAAGAACTGGAACAGACTGTTATAGTTTGACTTTTCAAATGACAACGCATTACTAAGCAAGAAGTTTATATTAGCAATTCGTATTTCAGGAGATTCCAGATTACTTATAAAATCAAAATATCCCGTGCTGTAAATAATATTCCAGATAAGATCATGAACACCGTCAGTAAGAAGCATTTTTCTGTACTTTTCCACTCTCTTAAGAAATGTTCTTATCTTTTCCTGAATGGCTGTATCCGGGCTATCTGTGTTTTTCTGAGCACCAGTATCCACTTCCATGTCTTTCTGAATGGACACATCTTCTTCCACACCTTCCTGAATATGTGGGCCTTCATACTCCCCAATGTAATTAAGAAGAGATTCGTATAAACCAAGTTCTGGTGAAAATGATTTTATAATTGCTGCTTCAGTCTGTGTAAATCCGCCAAAATAACCTGTCATGGCACCCATAAGAGGAATATCCTGATGAGGATTATCTATAACTGATAAAAGAGAAATAACCGGCTTAATCTCATATGTATCAAGAAAGCTTACTGAACTTTCCGCATATACTGATATACCCTCGTTCATCAGTATTTCCACATACTGTCTTGCTCTCGTATTATTTCTTGCAAGCAGAACAATATCCCTGTATTTTATCGGTCTGTATCTGCCCTCATCCTTGTCATAAACTAATGTATTGGAATCCATTAATTTTTTAATTTTATTGGCAATAAACAAAGCTTCTTTACGGATACTTTTCACACCGTTTTTTGCATACAGAATCGGATAGATCTCACATATGCCATTTTCACCGGCAAATGTCTCTCCCGGTACATTTTCATTTTCAGGAAATGATGCACTGCATACAAGCTCATCTCTTGCTGTATAATCCATGGAATTATATTCCCTGTTAAAGAGTGCTTTAAAGCAGGCATTTGTGCTGTCAACAACTCCCTGTCGGCTTCGGAAGTTATTCTGTAAAAGAACTGTTTCGCCGATGGATTCTTCATCATATTCCTTAAATTCTGATGAAAGATCACAATTGCTCTCTATACTGCACTTTGAAAGATCAAATGAGTCGTAAAATCCCATAAATATATCCGGCTTGGCACTTCTAAATCCGTATATACTCTGCTTTACATCTCCTACGATATATCTGTTACCGCTGCCATCCTTTGAAATAACACTGAGTATGGTCTCCTGAATATCATTACTGTCCTGATATTCATCCACCATAATTTCGTTATATTTTTCCTTAAGTGCAATGGCAATCTCACTTGGTTCACTTGTTCCGTGCTTTGCAAGTACTTCAAGAGCCAGATGTTCCATATCACTAAATGTAACAAGTTTCTTTCTCTTCTTTTCCTTATCTATTTTTTCGGAATATCTTTTAACCATGTTAAGAAGACTGTTTGTTACATTTATCTCGATATCTCTTATATTTTCACAAGCTTCATCCTTTAACTGCATTAAGAACTTATCTGACAATAGTTCCTTAATACTGTCTCGGATATCTTTATACTTATCCTTTGCTTCAGCCTCATAATCTTCCAGATTGCGCAGACTTGGAAATCTCTTAAATTCTATATTGTTAAGGATAAACTGAAGGCTTAGGTTAACATCCTCTGTCTCAAGGAAGCTATTAATCACGGACAGTTCTTCATATGCGAATGATTTAAGATCATTTAACTTTTCAGTTTCAGGCATTCGCTGTAAAAGGTTAACGGCTTCCTGATATCCGTTACTTACCTTTTTCCTGATATCATCAATATATGACTGTAAATGTACCTCATCAACATTGTCGTCTTCAGATCTGTATAAGCTCTCCAGCCATTCCTTAGGCCATGGCTTGGAAAGACCTGCCGTGTAGATTTTATCTAAAATGTCTTTAATATTTACTTTTCGTACATCACCATAGACTTCAATGAGATCAAATAAATCAGAATCATTTTCAAATGATAATTCATCAATTAACTCATCATAGGCATCCTGCTTTATAAGCTCCATTTCTGCCGCATCAGGAGTTCTGAAGCCCGGTTCAACACCTGCTTCTTCAAAATATGTTTTAACAATATCAAGACAGAAGCTGTCTATAGTTGTAATTTTAGCATCAAGCAATAAAACCTTCTGCTGGAGCAGTCTCTCCTTTAATGCAGCGTCATTATTCTTTATTGCTTCTGCGAGTTCATCATTTATTTTATTTCTGAGTCGTGTCTTCATTTCCGCTGCCGCTGCTTTTGTAAAGGTAACGACAACAATGTCATCCACGCTTATTCCTTCGTTAATTATCTTATTACATATTCTCTCAACGAGAACCGCTGTCTTACCTGAACCGGCAGCGGCTGAAATTAGGAGATTATGGCCCGAGTTATTAATAGCTTCGAGCTGAGCATCTGTCCATCTGTTACTCATTATTCTCTCCTTTTAATGTTATTAAACTAATAATTTCATCTGTTTTCATTTTGCTGCAGTTATTATATTTAAATGCCTTGTTGTCATATGAAAATGAACAGATATTGCCATAATCGCAATACTGACATGCGGTATTTTCCTTAGGATTCTTTACATCCGCAATCTGTTTTTTATATGGACGCGGTTCAATATCACCGTGCAATATTTTCTTACCTATGGATTTTATCTTTAAAACCTCAAAGTTTCTTGCTGCGGCAAACTGCTCTGTGGACATCATAATCGCACTTGATTTGCTCATGGAGCCATCCTTTTTAAACTTCACTTTATCAATAAGATTACTTGTTTTTGCACGGTCCAGAAGCTCAATTATGTCGGGATCTGAATTAATGATTCCACTTAGAGAAAGTTCCTTCTGTATCTCAGTATCAACATCTGAGCTTACATTCTCATATTCAATAACAGGATCATTTATATGACTGATAAATACTCCCGCAGGAATGATTGTTTCATCTTTGTATATGCTTTGAATCGCACCCTCAAGGTACATAATCATCTGAAGCTGTCTTCCGTCATAGACATCATTTAAATCAATATATCTGTTACCTGTTTTATAATCTATAACTCTGATATATTTATCATCTTCATTGGTACACATATCAATTCTGTCGATTATTCCACTGAATGAAATTCTGTCACCATTTTCAAGAACCATATTGTACGAATAACCCTGCTCAAGCCTGTCAGGCATGAATCCTGAACCCTTAATCTGGGCAATGTTAGCCAGAAGACTTCTGTTAATACGGCTTTCCAGGCTCTTCTTAAGGAATAATCCCCTGTCTGTTTCAGTAAGGTATGAATATTTATCAAGTACGGAGCCAACAATATCTGATGTAAGTTTTACGGTTTCAGCATCAGATATATTTGCCAGATCAATATATCCGTCCTTTATTTTCTCCATGGATATTTGCATGATTTCATGTGCAAATACACCCATATCCATCTGATTAAATTCATATACTTCCCGTGGTTTAAGTTTCATTCCATAATTCAGGAAATGCATATGAGGACATCTTGCAAATGTTTCAAATCTGGATACACTTCCCTTAACAACACTATTGTAAAGTGCATCTGAAAGGAGAATATTTCTCTCATCAGGCACAATAAGTTCTCTGTTAAATGCATCAAGAATACTTTTTGCATTACTGCTTCCCGGTAAAATAATAGAATTCGCCTTAGGAATAATAATATTGGCACAGGCAGCTTCATTACTTACCCTTTCAGGATTTAGCGTAGGATACATGTCGCAGATTTCTTTTATTAAAAATGATGGGAAAAGGGAAGAACCACCCACATCCTTTTTTGTATATAAAATGTATAACTTATCAGAAGCTTTAGTTAACATAAGGTACATATAAAATCTCTGAATAAAGCTTCTTTCCTTTATGCTTGGTGAAAGACTGAGTCCTGCTTCTCTTTCAAGTCGTGATCGTTCGGAATCAGTAAGTATTCCACCGTCAGAATGAGTCTTTGGAATACTGCCCTCATTTGCTCCTATGATAAATACAGCCTTTACATTACCGAGTCTGGTTCTCTCCATATCACCGATAATAACCTGGTCATTTGTAGGCGGTATTATACCTATGGCAAGACCTTCAAGAGCGGCAGCAAACATAACCATAAATCCGGATTTATCAACTTCCATATCTCCTAAAATATTTTTCATATTATTTAAAATATCAAATATTTTTTCTATGAGCTGGGTATTCTCAGAATGGGCAGGTGGGTTTAATTCTTTTACAGAATCAATATATCTTTCTATTTTGTCATCCACATTGCTCTTATTTAGAAAATCAATAAATCTCTCTGCCTTTTCACCTACGGTACCTGCGGCTTCAAACTTTACATCCCTGGAATCTATATTCAGAGTTACGGCCTTATCCGCCATTGCTCCCTTTAACATATTGATCTCAGACATAATACAGGCTCTTATTTCATTGAGTCTGTCTAAATCATAAAGCTCCCAGCCATGATTACCGGCACCACTTTCACTTCCAGCTGTATCTGTATTGGCGATGTTATCGGCATCAGTATAGCCATTGGCACTTTCTACCTTTAAAGCGCTACGGTCACGTCTCTCTTTTTCCTTCTTTGTACGTCTCTCCCACTCGCTGTTCCACTTAGTGTAAGTATTAATGCCCAGAGCAAGAGTATAGTTTTCTATTTTGAAAATATCTTCTTCCGAAATATCAAAAATGCCTGTTTTAATAAGTCCTATTATATTGTTGTAATTAAACTTCCCCATAGATAATTCGGAAATGTATCTCATATACTGAAGAAATTTATTATTATCAAGGCCTGACTTCTCATCTATAAATATAGGGATGTTGTTGTCCCTCATAATCTTTTTTACGGATGGTGCAATGCCGTTAATGTCTCCTGCAACAACCGCAATATCCCTGTATCTGAGTCCCTTATTTCGTGTCAGGTCATA
>OLNJ01000215.1_pt1 | contig 56294 bp, 55 predicted proteins | sample 1672191 | NCBI WGS metagenome assembly OLNJ01 (sample SAMEA3136657, study PRJEB25190) | human gut metagenome | biome: human gut; feature: human-associated habitat; material: faeces | place: Austria | collected 2013
TTATATAGCCCAGTGGAAGGAAAAATAGAAATTAAAATCAGATGACAAAAGAATAATTTAATCGAAGAGAGGAACAGCCAATATCATCTGCCTTCAGATATTGGCTGTAATATATATGATACATAAAAAATACAAGCAGCAGATAACGATAAGATTCTTATATCAGTCAAGGAAGCCTGTGAACGCACAGGTCTTTCAGAGAAAATCATGAGAACTCTTATGAAGAATAATACCTTCATGGTACGAATTGGGCGAAGAACCCTGATTGATAAGAAAAAATTTCAGAAATGGATAGATCGGCAGTCTTGAAAGGTTTTTGGGGTTGTGTTAAAATTAAGTCCAGTGCCATGCATGATCATCTATTGTTATTAGAAAAAGGATGGTAATGTTATGGAAAAAATCTAAGAGGAAAAGAAATAGGTAAGGGAATCCGACAAAGAAAAGATGGGCGGTAAGAAGCCAGAATCACAATTAAGGGATCTGGCAACCGCCTTTTTCTATCTATGGAACAAATCTTCAGCAGGTGAAAAAGCAAAGAAACATGTATTTGGCGGAAGTTCTCCCAGGTATTCCAGGCTTTGATTCGAGTATGTCCGTTTCAAAATGGTATGAGAAATGGATGGAACTTTATAAGGTTCGGAATCTTAAAGCAACCACGATAAGAAATTATGAAGAAAAGTATGGAAAAGAAATCTGATTTTACTGATAAAATGACAATTTAGGAAGAGGTTTAAATATTTGGAAAAAGCAAGAAACACTGAAGAAGAAAAAAAAATGGGGCAAAAGTGGGTCAAAAAAGAATATGAGGCATCTGAAACCCGCATAAACACTGGGTTTCCGGCTGATACCAGTACATTATCACCGATGATGCGAGAATACGTAAAGACCAAAGAGGAATACAGTGACTGCATTCTTTTTTACCGGCTGGGAGATTTCTACGAAATGTTTTTCACAGACGCACTGACTGCATCAAAGGAGCTGGAGATCACACTTACAGGAAAAGACTGCGGATTAGAAGAGAGAGCGCCCATGTGTGGCGTTCCTTTTCATGCTGCAGAAACCTATATCAACAAGCTGATTGAAAAGGGATATAAAGTTGCGATCTGTGAGCAGGTGGAAGATCCCAAAAAGGCCAAGGGTCTTGTAAAACGTGAGGTTGTCCGTATCGTAACCCCCGGAACCACTCTGGATGCCATGGCACTGGACGAATCCAAGAATAATTATCTGATGTCTATTGTTTCCATAGGAGATCATTTTGGCTGTGCCATTGCAGATATTACCACAGGAGACTGCTTCCTGACGGAGATGGATAAACCGCAGAAACTTCTGGACGAGATCAATAAATTCGCTCCGGCAGAGATCATCTGTAACGATGCGTTTCTTTTAAGCGGCATTGATATTGATGATCTGAAAGGACGTCTGGGAATCTGCGTGTTTGCACTGGATCCGTGGTATTTTGATGATCAGCTCTGCCAGAAAACACTGATAGAGCATTTCCATGTAGGAAATCTGGAGGGACTTGGAATCGCAGATTATGACAGTGGAGTTATTGCTTCCGGTGCTCTGTTTCTGTACCTGAAAGAAACCCAGAAGACAGCGCTTTCTCATATGGCAAGTATTCGTCCGTATTCCGCGGAAAAATATATGCTTATCGACAGTTCCAGCCGCCGAAATCTGGAGCTTGTGGAGACCATGCGCGAAAAACAGAAAAGAGGCTCCCTTCTCTGGGTTCTGGATAAGACAAAAACAGCCATGGGTGCCAGAACATTACGCTCTTACGTGGAACAGCCGCTTATTGATGCAGAAGAAATCGAAAAAAGGTTAGAAGCACTGGAAGAACTTAATTCCAGGCCAATGGAACGTGACGAAATCCGGGAATATTTAAACCCGATCTACGATCTGGAGCGTCTTATCAGCCGTATCAGCTATAAATCAGCGAATCCAAGAGATCTGGTTTCTTTTGCCTCCTCTCTGGAAATGCTTCCATATATAAAACAGAACCTGGCAGAATTTAAATCTCCACTGCTTCAGCGGATTAATGAGGATATGGATCCACTGACAGATATCACAGCTCTGATCCGGAGTTCTATCACAGATGATCCGCCCCTTGCTCAAAAAGACGGCGGTATTATCCGCGAAGGTTTCAACGAAGACGTTGACAAATTCCGCCGTTCCCGCACAGATGGAAAAAAATGGCTCTCTGAACTGGAAGCAAGAGAGCGTGAGCGAACAGGTATCAAGAGCCTTAAGATCAAGTATAACCGTGTATTTGGTTATTCCCTGGAGGTCACCAATACCTTTAAGGAACTGGTACCGGAGGATTATGTCCGCAAGCAGACACTGACCAATGCCGAACGTTATATTACCCAGGAATTAAAAGATCTGGAGGATCTGATCCTGGGTGCAGAAGATAAACTGTATGCACTGGAATTCGAGTTGTTTTCCAGTATCCGTGATCAGGTCGGTGCGGAGGTTGTCCGTATTCAGCGTACAGCCAAAGCTGTGGCCGCGCTGGATGTTTTTGCGTCCCTTGCACTGGTTGCACAACGAAATAATTTTGTCCGTCCAAAGATCAATGAGACTGGTCTTATTGATATCCGCAACGGTCGTCATCCGGTAGTGGAACAGATGATAGAGAATGACATGTTTATACCGAATGATACCTATTTGGATAATCACAAAAAACGTATTTCCATTATCACAGGACCGAACATGGCTGGTAAATCTACTTACATGCGTCAGACAGCACTGATCGTACTGATGGCACAGATCGGAAGTTTTGTTCCGGCTGACAGTGCAAACATCGGTGTCGTGGACCGGATCTTTACCCGTGTAGGTGCATCTGATGACCTGGCAAGCGGACAGAGTACGTTTATGGTGGAGATGACAGAGGTTGCCAATATCCTTCGAAACGCTACATCCAAGAGCCTTCTGATTCTGGATGAGATCGGCCGCGGAACCAGTACCTTTGACGGACTTTCCATTGCATGGGCTGTGATCGAGCACATCAGCAATACCAAGCTTTGCGGAGCAAAGACCTTATTTGCAACGCACTATCATGAGCTTACTGAACTGGAGGGCAAGCTTTCCGGAGTAAACAATTACTGTATCGCTGTCAAGGAAAAAGGCGACGATATCGTATTTTTACGTAAGATCGTAAAAGGTGGTGCAGACAAGAGCTACGGTATTCAGGTGGCCAAACTTGCCGGTGTTCCGGATTCCGTGATCCAGCGTGCAAAAGAGCTGGTAGAAGAGCTCAGCGATGCGGATATCACAGCAGCGGTCAAGGATCTGACTGCTCCGAAGAAAAAACAGAAGATCAGCTATGACCAAGTAGATATGGCGCAGATGTCTCTGTTTGACACTGTGCAGGACAACGACATCATCGAAGAGATCAAAAACCTGGAGATCGGCAATCTGACGCCGATGGAAGCTTTAAATATTCTCTATAATCTGCAGAACAAAATAAAGAACCGGTGGTGATCCTTTGAGAAAAATTGCAGTTTTAGACCAGAATACGATTGATAAGATCGCAGCAGGAGAGGTTGTAGAGCGGCCTTCTTCTGTTGTCAAGGAGCTTGTGGAAAATGCGATTGACGCAGGAGCAACAGCGATCACTGTGGAGATCACTGACGGCGGAAAAAGACTGATCCGTATTACAGACAACGGTTCCGGAATGGAGGCTGAACAGGTTCCTCTGGCTTTTCTCCGGCATGCCACAAGCAAGATTGAAAAAGTTGAAGACCTGACACATATTGCATCCTTAGGCTTTCGTGGTGAGGCACTTTCCAGTATTGCCGCCGTTTCTCAGGTAGAGCTGATCACAAAAACACCCTCTGCCATCAGCGGTACCCGCTATGTGATCGAAGGCGGTCAGGAACAGTCCCTGGAAGAAATGGGTGCGCCGGAAGGAACCACGTTCCTGATCCGGAATCTTTTTTATAACACACCAGCCAGAAGTAAATTTCTGAAATCTGATATGACAGAAGCCGGTTATATCAATACACTGATGGAGCAGCTTGCGCTTTCTCATCCTGAGATTTCCTTTAAATATATCCAGAACCGGCAGGTCAAGCTCTCAAGTTCCGGAAATTACAGCGTAAAGGATGTTATATACAGTGTTTACGGCCGGGAGATCGCCAAGGCACTTCTGGATGTTTCCTATGAGAACGATTTCATGAAGATCGAAGGCTTTGTGGGAAAACCGGAAATTTCCAGAGGAAACCGTACTTTCGAGAACTATTATATCAATGGACGATATGTAAAAAACAAGATTATTACGAAAGCAATCGAGGATGGATATAAAGGATTTGTCATGCAGCATAAATTTCCTTTTGTTTCGCTTCGGATTGAAATGGATGGCAATGATCTGGACGTTAATGTACATCCTGCAAAAAGAGAAGTGCGCTTTGCCAGAGAGACGGAGGTTTATACCGCGATTTATGAGACTGTCCGCAAAGCCGTGACACAGCGGGAGCTGATTCCGCAGGTATCTGTCGGAAAGGAAGAGCCTGCATCTCGTATGAAGCGTCCCGGAACCGGAAATATCGGGAATGTGCCAGAACCGTTTGAGACCAAAAGACGGCAGGCTATGTATGGGAAGCTTCAGGAGAATCCTTCGTATCTGTCATCAGATCAGTCAAAGACATCTGCGCCGCAGACCTTTACCAGGGAAGAGGAGGAGATGTTTGCCGGAACACTGAAGGGGGCGGTATCTGCAGTATCTGCTTCCGGACATACCGTGGAGACTGCGTCCAATGCAGTTCTGGATGCCATGACAAAGGTAACTGGCTTCGATCATACAGAAACAGATAATAATATGAATTTTCATGCTCAGACTGAAACAGCTCCTGGTTCTGTTTCAGAATCACCGAAGTCAGAACAATCTGCACCGCCCAAACAACTGGAATTATTCGAAGAAAAGCTTCTCGCTCCGGAATCCAGAAGCCGCCATAAGCTGATCGGACAGTTATTCGATACTTACTGGCTGGTACAGTTTGAAAATAATTTTTATATCATTGATCAGCATGCCGCGCATGAAAAAGTATATTATGAGCGTTTTGTAAAACTGTTTAAATCTCAGGAGATCCAGTCTCAGTATTTAAGCCCGCCTCTGATCGTTTCACTCAGTCTTGAAGAGGAATCTCTGTTTAAGGCCAATGAGCAGTATTTCCGTGATTTTGGATTTGATATTGAACCCTTTGGAGGCCGGGAATACAGTATCAGCGCAGTACCTTCCCTGCTTCTTGGCATGACGGAAGAAGAGCTTTTTCTGGAAATGCTGGATCATCTGACAGCAGATGGTTCCAAAGATGCCTTTGAACTCTTTACTGCAAAACTTGCTACCATGGCCTGCAAGGCAGCTGTAAAGGGCAACCATGCCATGTCCCCGCAGGAGGCAGATAAGCTGATCGATGAGCTTCTGACGCTGGACAATCCATACAACTGTCCACATGGAAGACCGACAATCATATCCATGACAAAAACTGAAATCGAAAAAAAATTCAAACGTATCGTATAAATATAATGGAGGAAATTATGAAAAAACCTCTTATTGTCCTTACCGGACCTACGGCCGTAGGAAAAACAAAGCTCTCCATTGCACTTGCAAAAGCAGTAAACGGCGAGATCATTTCTGCGGATTCCATGCAGGTATACCGCCATATGGATATCGGTTCCGCAAAGATCACCCCGCAGGAGATGGATGGTGTACCCCATCACCTGGTTGATGTGCTGGAGCCAACCGAAGATTTTAATATCGTACTGTTTCAGCAGCTGGCAAAAAAATCCATGGATGAGATCTATGCCAGGGGACGGATCCCGATCCTGGTAGGCGGTACCGGCTTTTATATTCAGGCAGTAACAAGAGATATTGATTTTACCCAGTCTGAACAGGACGATCATTACCGTCAGGAACTGGAGGAACTTGCAGCACAGAAGGGAAATACATTTCTTCACAATATGCTGGCAGAAGTTGATCCGAAATCTGCAAAGGAAATCCATGAAAACAATGTAAAGCGTGTGATCCGCGCCTTGGAATTCTATAAACAGAATGGCAACCGGATCTCCGAGCATAATGAAGAACAGAAAGAACATGAAAGTCCTTATGATCTGGCATATTTTGTTCTGAATGCGCCACGTCCGCTTCTCTATGAGAGAATCGACACACGTGTAGATGAAATGCTGGATAATGGCCTTGTGGAAGAAGTGAAACATCTTCAGGAAATGGGATGTCACAGAGGAATGGTTTCCATGCAGGGTCTGGGTTATAAAGAAATCCTGGCATGGCTCGAAGGGGAATATCCTTACGAGGAAGCCGTCCGTATCCTGAAACGGGATACCAGACACTTTGCCAAACGCCAGCTTACTTGGTTCCGCCGTGAGGGAGAGGTAACCTGGGTGGATAAAGATAAATTTGATTACAATGACAGCAGAATTCTTGAGTATATGCTCTCTGTATGCAGGGAAAAAGGAATACTTTCTGCTAATTAATAAAAAAGGAATAGGATTATTATGAAAGAATTATATGCACAGCTTGGAATCTCCTCAGAGGTTTATGATTTTGGTAAGAAAGTAGAAGATTCCCTGAAAGAACGTTTTGAAAAATTTGATAAAACAGCGGAGTATAACCAGATGAAAGTTATTCACGCCATGCAGAAGAACCGTGTCAGTGAAGCCTGCTTCGGAGCCTCTTCCGGATATGGCTACAATGATCTTGGACGTGAAACCCTGGAACAGGTTTACGCAGATACTTTTCATACAGAGGCTTGTCTGGTCCGCCCGCAGATCACCTGTGGAACTCACGCACTTGCAATCGCCCTGTTTGGAAATCTCCGCCCGGGCGATGAGCTGCTTTCCCCTGTGGGAAAACCTTATGACACACTGGAAGAAGTTATCGGAATCCGTCCTTCCACAGGTTCACTTGCGGAATATGGGGTAAAATATCGTCAGGTAGACCTTCTTTATGATGGCACCTTCGATTATGAAAACATCAAAAAAGCCATCAACGATAAGACGAAGCTGGTAACGATCCAGCGCTCCAAGGGTTATCAGACACGCCCGTCATTTTCTGTAAAACAGATCGGCGAACTGATCGCATTCGTAAAGAAAATCAAGCCGGATGTGATCTGTATGGTAGATAACTGTTACGGTGAATTCGTAGATACGATCGAGCCAAGTGATGTAGGTGCCGACATTATGGTGGGATCCCTGATCAAAAATCCAGGTGGCGGACTTGCTCCGATCGGTGGCTATATTGCCGGCCGCAAAGACTGCGTGGAAAATGCTTCTTACCGCATGACCTGCCCGGGACTTGGAATGGAAGTGGGCGCAACTCTCGGTGTGAACCGTTCTCTGTTCCAGGGATTTTTCCTTGCTCCAATGGTTACAAAGGGTGCTTTGAAAGGAGCTGTTTTTGCAGCAAATATTTATGAAAAGCTTGGTTTCCCTGTTGTACCGAACAGCACAGAACCACGCCAGGATATCATCCAGGCCGTAACACTTGGAACACCGGAAGGTCTTGTTGCATTCTGCCAGGGAATCCAGGCAGCAGCACCGGTAGACAGCTTTGTAACACCGGAACCATGGGATATGCCGGGATATGACAGCCAGGTTATTATGGCGGCAGGTGCTTTCATCCAAGGATCTTCTATCGAACTCTCTGCAGACGGACCTATGAAACCGCCATATGCTGTTTATTTCCAGGGAGGTCTTACCTGGGAGCATGCGAAGCTTGGAATCCTGAAATCTCTTCAGTACATGGTTAATAAGGATCTTGTAAAATTATGAAACATATTATCATTGTAGGTGCAGGAGCCTCCGGACTTGTGGCAGCAATAAGTGCTGCCGCAAACGGAGCTGCTGTCACAGTTCTGGAACGCAACGACCGTCCGGGCCGGAAAATCTGTGCTACGGGCAATGGACGCTGTAATATGACAAACCTTCAGAAATCGGCAGATACTTACAGAGGAACGCATCCGGAATTCGTGAAAGACGCTCTGGAACAGTTTTCTGTGGAAGATACCCTGGAGTTTTTTCGTAAGTTAGGAATCTGTACAACAGACCGCAGCTGCTGGATCTATCCGCGAAGTAACCAGGCACAGAGTGTTGTTGATGTCCTTACCCTAAAAGCCCGCAGTCTGAAAATAAAGCTTAAGACAAACCAGCTTGTTACAGGAGTGTCTTTCTCAGGCGGACACTGGAATGTCCATACAGATGGCTGGACCTATACCTGTGATGCAGTGATTCTTGCCAATGGTTCCAGAGCTTCTTCTGTTGCAGGCTCCGGCGAAAGCGGATACCAGATTGCCGAAAGCCTCGGACATCATCTGATTGAACCGCTTCCTGCACTGACCGCTTTGAAATGCAGGGGAAATTCTTTTTCCGGATGGAGTGGTGTGCGTACGGAGGGAAAAATAACCCTTTATATCGATGGGACACCAGTTGCATCACAGCAGGGCGAGCTGCAGCTTACTGACTATGGAATATCCGGAATTCCGGTATTTCAGATTTCCCGTTATGCAATACGTGCAGTCCATGAGAAGAAAGCAGTGGAGCTCTCGGTAAACTTTTTTCCGGAATTATCATCAAAAGAGCTCGAAGAATACCTGGAACATCGCAGGAAGGACTGCCCATATAAAAACGAAAGAGAACTTCTCACAGGAATTTTTCCGGAAAAACTGATTCGTATATTGACAGCACAGAGAGAGCTTATCTCTGCGATCACAGACTTCCGGCTTTCTGTCAAAGACGGACTTTCTTTTGAACAGGCACAGGTGTGCTCAGGAGGAGTCGATACAAGTGAAGTAAACAGTTATTCCATGGAGTCCCGGCTTCATCGGGGGCTCTATTTTGCCGGAGAGCTTCTTGATATAGACGGAACCTGTGGAGGTTACAATCTCCAGTGGGCCTGGTCAAGTGGAGCAGTTGCCGGCCTTCACGCCGCAAAGGAGGATAATGTATGATCCGTATCACGCAGCTGAAGCTTCCCATCACACATACAGAAGAACAGCTTCAGAAAAAAATCGCAAAAACACTTCGTCTTGGTGCAGCACCTTTCACTTATAAAATTCATAAACAATCCCTGGATGCCCGCCACAAGGACGATAAAAAATTTGTTTATACCGTTGATGTAAAAACAGAACAAGAAGCCTGCACCCTTAAAAAAGTTCACAATAAAAACATTATGTTAACCAAAGAAACTTGCTATCATTTTCCTTCACCGGGTTCGGCTGAACTTGTTCATCCGCCGGTCGTGATCGGAAGTGGTCCGGCGGGCCTTTTCTGCGCCTGGTATCTTGCAAAAGCAGGTTACCGGCCTCTTGTGCTGGAGCGTGGTGAGGAAGCGGACAAGCGTCAGAAAACAGTAGAAAATTTCTGGAAAAACGGCGTGCTTGACCCGGATTCCAATGTACAGTTCGGAGAGGGCGGTGCAGGAACTTTTTCCGACGGAAAGCTGAATACCCTTGTAAAAGACACCTTCGGAAGAGGAAAGGAGGTTCTTGCACGATTTGTGGAGGCCGGAGCACCGAAGGAAATCCTGTATCAGCAGAAACCGCATCTTGGAACAGATCAGCTGGTCGGAATTGTGCAGTTTATGCGTCACCAGATCGAGGAAATGGGCGGTCAGTTCCGTTTTCGTTCCACAGTAACGGATCTTCTTATTCAGGATGACCGTCTGGAAGCCGTTATGGTGAATGATCAGGAGCGGATCCCTGCCGAAGTCTGCATTCTGGCTCCCGGACATAGTGCGAGAGATACGTTTGCCATGCTGAATAAACGGGGAGTCTGCATGGAACCGAAATCCTTTGCGGTTGGCGTCCGTGTAGAACATCCGCAGACGATGATCAATGAGGATCTTTACGGCGAACCGGAAAACGACCTCCTGGGTGCTGCCAGCTACAAGGTTACGCATACGCTGGAAAATGGTCGTGGTGTTTATTCTTTCTGCATGTGCCCCGGCGGCTATGTGGTAAATGCGTCATCCGAAGAAGGTTTGCTTGCAGTAAATGGTATGAGTTATCAGGCGCGTGACAGTCACAATGCCAACAGTGCGATCATTGTAACCGTCAATCCTTCTGATTTTCCGGAGGAAAGTGTTCTCGGAGGAATTGCCCTCCAGAGAAATCTGGAACGTGCAGCCTGGGAGGCAGGCAATGGAAAAGTCCCGGTGCAGCTTTTTGAGGATTACTGCAAAAAGCAGAAAAGCTCACAGCTCAGAGAGGTACAGCCATGTATCAAAGGAGAGTATACCCTTGCCGATGTGCGGAGTATTTTCCCGAAGGAGATCGGCGATTCTATTGAAGCTGGTATTCATGCCTTTGGCAAAAAGCTCTCCGGCTTTGACAGACCGGATGCTCTTCTGGAAGGCGTGGAAAGCCGAACTTCCTCCCCGGTAAGAATCGTAAGAGATCACAAAGAACTTACTTCTAATATAGAAGGAATTTATCCGTGTGGGGAGGGTGCCGGATATGCAGGTGGTATTACTTCTGCGGCTATGGACGGAATCAAAGTGGCAGAAGCAGTAGCAGAATTTTATTCCCTGCCTGTAAACAAAATGTGAAAAAAGTGGAAATTTTCGGGATAGAGTGTACATCCCCTATTTTTTATGCTAAAATAATCACTGCAATTTTGCATTTCCTTCTTCCGGGAGCGAAAAGGAAATTTAAATGAAAGATACAATCATGGAAATGCCAGGTTATCAGCGACCGTATGAGAAATGTCTGCGGGAAGGAGAGCAGTCTTTAAGTGACAGAGAGCTTCTGGCTGTGATTCTGCGCTGTGGTGTGCAGGGATCAAGTTCTCTTGCACTGGCAGATGAGATCCTTAATTTATCAGAACATTCCGGACATTCCGGACTTCTCGGACTTTTTCATATCTCCCTGCCGGAGCTTATGAAGATTCACGGGATCGGTAAGGTAAAAGCCATACAGCTGAAATGTATCGGGGAACTTTCCAAGCGTATGGCCACTGCAGCCGCGAAGCCAGAGATGTCTTTTAATCATCCTGTCACAATTGCCAGATATTATATGGAACGACTGCGTCATGAAGAACAGGAGCTTTTGTACTGTATGATGCTGGATGGACATAATCATCTGACCGGCGAGCAGCTTTTAAGCCGTGGAACTGCCAATGCCACGTTGATCACTCCCAGAGAGATTTTTGTGGAGGCAGTGAAATACCGTGCGGTAAATCTGATTCTTGTCCATAATCATCCAGGCGGCGATCCATCCCCAAGTCAGGCAGACCTGGATGTGACAAAGCGTGTTTATCAGACAGGGGAACTTATGGGAATACACCTTCTGGATCATATTATCATAGGTGACCAGAAATATATCAGCTTCCGCGAAAAAGGAATTTTTGATGAGTACACAGAATAAAGGGGCAGATTTATGCTTTTTAAAAATCATTACGGAGTAGATCTGGGGAGCAGTTCTGTAAAAGTCTATTCCGTTTTCAGAAATAAAACCTACATAGAAAAAAATATGGTGGCCTATCGTAAACAGAGGATTCTGGCTATTGGCAATGAGGCCTATGAAATGTTTGAGAAAGCACCGGCAGATATTTCCGTTAATTCTCCAATGGCCTTTGGTATGATCGCAAATCTGGAGCTTCAGGAGATCGTTCTTTACAGTATGATGCGTAAGATTGATCATACGTCAGGTCTTGGTGCAGATATGTATTTTGCAGTGCCGCTAGATATGACTGCTATCGAAAAAAGAGCTTATTATCATCTTGTCAATGGGCACTGGCTTCGGAAAAACAGGGTATTCATGGTCGAATCGCCTATTGCAGATGCGATTGCCATGAATGTTGATCTGGAAAAAGAAGAGGGCAGTATGATCGTTAATATCGGCGCCCAGAGTACGGAATTTTCCATCATTACCAGTGGCAAGATCATCATCAGCCGTAAAATTCCTATCGGAGGGCGGCAGATGAATGAATCTATCTGCAGCGAGATCCGTAAAAAATATAATCTCCAGGTTGGAACGCGTACAGCCAAACGGCTGAAACTGGTCATGGGACGTCTGAATGATCAGAAAAAAGAAGCGCGTAAGGTCGTAGGAATCGACAGTGTTTCCGGTCTTCCCAGAGAAGAAGTGGTATCTGCATCTGTAGTTAATGAAGGCATCATCAATTGTATCAATCAGATTGCAGCTGAGATGAAGACCTTTCTGGAGCGTACACCGCCTCAGATCGCATATAATATTGCCAAAGAGGGAATTTATCTGACAGGTGGAAGCACAAGACTTCCATATATTGATAATTATCTGGCAGGCTATACAGGTTTTGCATTTAATCTTTCCGATTTGTACGAAACTTCTGCTGTGCGTGGACTTGAAAAGATCATTCGTGACAGAGATTTACGTAAGTGGGCGCAGCCCGTAAAGCAGAAAAAATTATAAAGGGGTATGTACAATGAAAAACATCAGAAAAAAAGTGCGTTTTCATTTTAATTTAAAAAGCAAGCATCTCCTTGTGATCATGACTCTTTTCTGTGGCAGCTGTATTGTGGCGACCGCAGCCTCCGGATCATTTTCCTCACCATTGCAGGAAACAGCCGGTTTCCTTGTAGTACCTTTTGAAAAAGGTATTTCCGGTGTCAGTAACATGTTCGGAGATGTAAAGAACAGTCTTCGCGACAAACAGGATGTGCTTCAGGAGAATGAAGACCTCAAAAATCAGATCAACAGTCTTACAGAGCAGAATAATATTCTGATTCAGGATCAGACAGAGCTTACCAGACTGAAAGAGCTTTATGCTCTTGATCAGGAATATACGGATTATCCGAAGGTTGCAGCAAGAATCATCTCCAAGGATCCGGGGAACTGGTACGATACTTTTATGATCAATAAAGGCAGTAATGACGGTATTCGTGTTGACAATAATGTCATCGCAGGAAAAGGTCTTGTAGGTATTGTCACAGAAGTGGGACCATCCTGGGCAACAGTTCGGTCTATTATTGACGACAGCAGCAATGTGAGCGCAATGGCAGTCAGCACTTCGGACAATTGTGTTGTAACAGGAGATCTTGAGCTTATTGATGAAGGTAAATTAAGTTTTGAGCAGTTATATGATCAGGATAATAAGGTTACGGTAGGAGAACGTATCGTCACATCAAACATCAGTGAGAAATATGTGGAAGGACTGTTTATCGGTTATGTCAGTGAAATCCAGCAGGATCCAAACAACCTGACAAAAACAGGTACGATCGTTACACCAGTGGATTTTGGTCATCTTAAAGATGTATTTGTCATTACCGTCAATAAACAGGACGCAGTAGATAATACGGAGGATGCGTCCAATGAAAAATAAGATCGTATCATTTATCACAATTGTAGTTTGTTTTTTACTTCAATGTACAGTGATGGATCGGATTTCCATAGGTTCTATCACACCAAACCTGCCATTGATCCTGTGTGTATCCATGGGACTGATGCGTGGACGGAAAGCCGGTCTGTGGACAGGATTCTTTTCCGGACTGTTCATCGATCTTTTTTATGGATCACTGTTTGGCTTTTATGCATTGATCTATATGTATATAGGATTTATCAGTGGCTACGCGTTCCGCAGCTTTTATGACGACGATCTTAAAGTTCCTCTTTTTCTTGTAGCAGGAACGGATCTTCTTTATAATCTGGCTGTATACGGTCTGCAGTTTCTTCTGCGCGGACGCCTGGGCTTCTGGACGTATATGTACCGGATCATTATTCCTGAAATTGTCTATACGGTTTTCCTCACGATCATCGTATATCGGGCATTTTACTGGATCAACTACCACTTAATGGATACTGTAAGGAAAGAAAGTGAGTCTATTTGGGAATTAAAATAAAAAAAATCATAAAAAAAATCCGACTGAAACGTACTACTGTGCTTGTGATCGTATTTGTTTTTCTTTCTTCTGTTCTGGTGAGGCAGCTTTTCAGTTTGCAGATCATTCAGGGGGAGGATTACATCAATAAGTTTCAGTCCCGTACAACCAAAACGCGAGTGATCAAAAGTACCCGTGGAAACATTTACGACCGAAATGGCACAGTTGTGGCTTCTAATGTACTTGCTTATTCGGTAACTTTTGAAGACAGCGGTACTTATGACAGCACAAGAGAAAAAAATCTGACACTTAACGGAATCGCCTATCAGGTGCTTCAGATCCTTTCAGGAAACGGAGACAGCCTTTCTGATAATTTCCACATCATCGTAAACGATCATGGTGATTATGTCTTTGATGTAGAGGAAGGATTTACACTGAATCGTTTTCGTGCGGATGTTTACGGAGAGGCACAGATTGATAATCTGTCTGATGACCAGAGAAATGCAACAGCAGCACAGATGATGGATTATCTCACCGGAAGTAAGGGATTTTCCATTGTATTATATGGTAAAGATGCCTATACAAGTGAGGAGCTTGCGGCACATTCTCTTCCGGAAGAACTGACGAAACAGGAAATTCTTGAAATTGCTATTATGCGTTATCAGCTGAATACCAACAGTTTCAAGAAATATATGCCAGTTACTATTGCAACAAATGTCAGCGAAAAATCTGTAGCTGCTATAAAAGAGAATCAGTCAGCACTTCAGGGAATCGACATTGTTGAAGATTCCACCCGAAAATATGTTGATGATGAAAGTATGGCGCCGATTCTTGGATATACCGGTCAGGCTTCATCAGAAGAACTGGAAACACTTCGTAAAGATAATCCTGATTATTCCAATGATGCCATTGTAGGTAAAGCAGGTATCGAGCAGTATATGGAGCTGGATCTTCAGGGAACGGATGGCGAGGAAACTGTTACTGTCGATAATCTTGGTAAAGTACTTGATATCGACAATTCAAAAACTGTGAATCCGGTAGCTGGAAATGATGTATATCTGACAATTGATTCAGACTGGCAGAAGAGTATTTATCAGATTCTGGAGCAGCGAGTTGCCGGAATTGTCCTTTCCAAACTGACACCGGACAAAACCTATGATTATGAAGCAGAAAAAGATGCAAGTAAGATTACCATTCCGATCTATGATGTATATAATGCACTGGTCGCAAACAGTGTAATTGATATATCAAAATTTAGTGAGGATACTGCCTCTGATACAGAAAAAAATTTATATGCCAAGTTTCAACAAAAACAGCAACAGATATTTGATACAATAAGTAACAGACTGACAGGTGATAATCCGCCGGCCTATAAGGACGAGGATTCTCAGATGCAGGAATATCTCACCTATATCTGTGATGATCTTCTTACCAATACCTTGAAGATCTTAAAAAGTGATTCCATTGATACCTCTGATGAAACTTACAAGGCGTGGAAAAACGATCAGAGCGTCAGTCTGAAGGATTATCTGAATTATGCTGCCAGCCAGAACTGGATTGATATTTCTCAGATATCCACATCCGGAGAATATCTGGATTCGGACGAAGTATATCAGGCACTGACCGATTATATCATCAGTTATCTTAAGACAGATACCGGATTTTCCAAGCTTCTGTATAAATATATGCTTCAGGAAGATACCATCAGTGGCGAAGAGCTGTGTCTTGTTCTTTATGAACAGGGAGTTCTGTCAAAAGAGGACGAGCTTTATCAGAGCCTTTCTTCCGGACAGCTGGATGCGTACACGTTTATGTACCGTAAGATTGCAAATCTTGAGATTACTCCGGTTCAGCTTGCTCTGGCTCCATGTTCCGCATCTGCAGTTATTACAGATGTAACTACCGGGGATGTACTTGCCTGTGTATCCTATCCTGGCTATGATAACAACAGACTGACTAATAATATGGATACCGATTACTATGCAAAGCTTTCTACCGATCTCTCAAGCCCGTTCTTCAATAAAGCTACTCAGCAGAGAACAGCACCAGGTTCTACCCTTAAGATTCTCTCCACAGTAGCAGGAATGTCAGAAGGAGTGATTGATGATGGTACTTACATTGAGTGTAAGGGAAGTTTTGATCTTGTGACACCGCCGATTAACTGCTGGAATAAACAGGGCCATGGGGCACTGGAGATCCGCGGGGCTATTGAGCAGTCCTGTAACGTATTCTTCAGTACGATCGGTTTTGAACTTGGAAAAGATTCCGAAGGTAATTTTTCTGAAGCACGAAGTCTTGGAATGCTTCAGAAATATGCGTCTCTCATGGGACTTGACCGTAAAACAGGTATTGAGATTTCGGAGGCTTCTCCGCAGGTTTCTGATAAGAATGCAGTTCCTTCTTATATCGGACAGGGTACCAACATGTTTACGACCAGCCAGCTTGCAAGATATGCTACAACGATAGCAACATCCGGCAGTATCTATAAGCTTTCATTGCTAAACCGTGTAACGGATTCCAAGGGAAATCTTGTAAAGAAATATGATTCTGAAAAAGAAGGCCAGTTGGATATTTCCAGTAATATCTGGGAAGATATCCATGATGGTATGCACAGAGTAGTTCAGACACATAACCAGTTCGACGGTCTCGGTATTGAAGCAGCCGGAAAGACTGGTACTGCCGAGATTGATTACTACCATCCGAACAATGCACTTTTTATCGGATATGCACCTGTTTCCGAGCCCAAATATGCAATTTCCGTCCGTATCGCAAACGGATACGCATCCGGTAATGCATGTCTTGCAGCTAATGATATTTTTAAATACATTTTCGGACTTGCAGATGAAAGCACCATTCTCACTGGCTATGCCGCAAGCGACACCAGTAATGTTTCGAATGACTAAACAGACCTTACGATAAAACCAGAAGTGTGGAACATTTTATCAGGAGGATTCATAAAACATGAGTGAGGTCATTGTTATCACATCCGGAAAAGGCGGTGTCGGAAAGACCACAACTGTAGCGAACATCGGAACCGGTCTGGCTGCCATGGGTAAAAAAGTTGCAGTTGTGGATACGGATATCGGTCTTAGAAATCTGGACGTTGTTATGGGACTTGAAAACAGGATCGTTTATAATCTGGTGGACGTTATCAATGGCAGTTGTCGTCTGAAGCAGGCTCTGATCCGTGACAGACGGCATTCTGAGCTGTATCTTCTTCCGTCTGCCCAGACAAAAGACAAAACTGCAGTTTCACCGGAACAGATGATCAAGCTTACCGACGATCTCAGAGAGGAATTTGATTATATTCTTCTGGATTGTCCGGCGGGAATCGAACAGGGATTTCGTAACGCGGTAGCTGGTGCCGACCGGGCACTTGTAGTCACAACTCCGGAAGTTTCTGCGATCCGTGATGCTGACAGGATCATTGGACTTCTGGAATCTGATGGAATACGCGATATCCGGCTGATCATTAACAGGCTGCGTCCTGAAATGATCGCAAGAGGTGATATGATGTCAGTGGATGACGTACTGGAGATTCTTGCAGTAGATTTGCTTGGCGCGATCCTGGATGATGAACAGATTGTAATATCCACCAATCAGGGAGAGCCCCTCTCCGGTCGGAATTCTCAGGCAGAAGAGGAATATCGTAACATCTGCCGGCGGCTTATGGGGGAAGATGTTCCTTACGTAACTGTCCGCCGCAAAAATAATATATTCAGGCGTTTTGGCAGTATATTCAGAAAATAACTGCTGCCTGCCATTTTCATCATGAGGGGGAATTCACATGCGTGCTTTTTTCTCCGGAAAAAAACGTTCTGCAGGATATGCCCGGGATAGAATGAAGCTTCTTCTTGTATCTGAACGTATAGACTGCTCTCCACAGATGATGAAACTTTTGCAAAATGATCTTATTCATGCTGTAAAAAAATACGTTGTAATTGATGAACAAAGGGTGACCATACAGATATCACAGGATCCACCTGTTCTGCATGCAGTCATACCTGTACTTAAGAAAAGGGATGCATAATTTATGATTAAACAGTATAAGCTGCGATTTTATAATTTTCGCCTGGTAGTATTTTTGCTGGCTATCAGCTTTATTGGAATTCAGCTTGTTGGGACAGCTGCCGATTATCTCCGCACCCGCCAGCTTCTGGGTGTTATCATCGGAGTAGTTCTTATGCTGATTCTTTCGCTGATGGATTATTCCTGGCTTTTAAATTTCCAGTGGATCATGTACGGCTTTAATATTGTTATGCTTCTGGCTGTCCGCTTTTTTGGATCCAGTGCTAACGGTGCTGCCAGATGGGTCGATCTTGGATTTATCCGTTTCCAGCCTACAGAGTTGTCCAAGATTATTATCATTCTGTTTTTTGCAAAATTTTTCATGGATCATGAGGAAGATCTTAACACACTGAAAACACTGGCGAAATCAGCAGTTCTTCTGGTGATTCCTCTGATGCTGATCTATGTGCAGCCGGATATGAAGAATACGATCACAGTAACTGTTCTTTTTTGTATTCTTATTTATATCGCAGGGCTCAGTTATAAGATTATCGGTGGGGCTGCGCTGATTGCGATTCCGCTGGCGATCATTTTTCTTTCCATCGTTGTACAGCCGGATCAGAAGCTGATACAGGATTACCAGCGAAACCGTATCATGTCGTTTCTGTACCCGGAAAATGAAGAATATGCAGACGATATCGAACAGCAGAACAACTCCAAGACAGCCATTGCTTCAGGTGAACTTGTAGGACGTGCCTTTAACGGTAATACCAGCGTAACCTCAGTTAATGATGGAAATTTTGTTTCTGAGAATCAGACTGACTTTATCTTTGCAGTAGCAGGAGAGCGGTATGGTTTTATCGGATGTACGTTTATTGTTGTTCTTCTGTTTCTGATTACATTTGAATGTATACGTATGAGTCTCAGAGCCAAGGATCTTGCCGGAAAAATCATATGTTGTGGTGTAGGCAGTATTGTAGCCATACAGAGTTTTATCAATATCTGTGTTGCCACCGGCCTTGCACCTAATACAGGTACACCGTTGCCGTTTCTGAGCTATGGTCTTACTTCCCTGATCAGTCTTTTTATGGGAATGGGACTTGTTCTCAATGTTGGTCTGCAGAGCAGCGCATATAACAAAGAACTACAAAAGAAAGAGCAGAAAAAAGATGCCTACTTTCGGAAAGAGGAATATTTATGACCCGTAAAGAACCCATAAAAAGCAGTGCGGCATCTGCCCCAAAAAGAAAAGCACAGGCTGCCAGACTTCGCAGAATGCGTAGAAAAAGAATTCGCAACACAATTCTTCTTGTATTATTGCTGGTTGTACTTTGTACAGCCGGTGGATTCGGTGTTTATAAACTGAGAGGAGGCACTTTCTCATCGCCCTCCAATTCGTTTAATGCTTTTTCAGAATTTGATAATACACTGATTTCAAAAGAAACACAGAGAGCAGAGGGCTTTGCCCAGAATCTCTGTGTTGTCACAAAAGATGTTGATCTTGATTCCGTCAGTCTGGCCGATAATCAGTCCGGAGTGCTTCTGAATCTTAATGACAAAAAAGTGCTTTACGCAAAAGGTGCCTACAATAAAGTATATCCTGCAAGTATCACAAAGATTATGACTGCAATGCTTGCCCTGAAATACGGAAATATGGATGATACAGTAACGATCTCCCAGGAAAATGTTACTCTGGAATCCGGTTCTCAGGTAGCTGGCTTCTGGGCTGGCGATCAGGTTACTATGGATCAGCTTCTTCACTGTCTGCTTGTATATTCGGCTAATGATGCAGCCTCAGCAATTGCAGAGCATATAGGTGGAACAACAGACAAATTCGTGGAAATGATGAATTCTTTTGCTGCGGAGCTGGGCTGCACAGGAACACATTTTACAAACCCGCACGGGCTGCAGGATGAGAATCATTATACTACACCGTATGATATCTATCTGATGCTGAAAGAGGCGTTGAATTATCCGGAATTTACAGATATCACACAAATGTCTTCTTATACAGTTACTTATAAGCATTCCGATGGTTCCGATGCAAGTACTACCTTGACTGCAACAGATCATTACCTTACCGGTGAAGCTACAACTCCTAAGGACGTCACGATTCTTGGAGGAAAAACAGGAACAACAGACAAAGCAGGAAACTGTCTGGCACTGTTAAGTCAGAATGCTTACGGCAAGCCATTTATTTCCATTGTCATGGGAGCTTCTTCTAAAGATGTTCTTTATCAGGAGATGACATCCTTGCTTCAAAATATCAACTGATCCATTAAATATTAATGGAATCTAAAAATATAAAAACAGCAGCTGTTGCATAAATCTTATGCGTGGCTGCTGTTTTTTCCATAAAATATGTTTTAATATACTTCTACCGTATCATCGCTCCCTGTATCTCCCGTATCATCACCAAGATCAGAATCTGAGGTATCCCCTGTATCTGTGTTATCATCGATCACTTCATCGGAGCCGGTATATGAATTATCAGTATTATCGGCTGGAATCTCATCACTACCTGTATCTCCGGTGTTGTCGGACACATAGGAATTATCATTGTTATAACTATCGTCACCAGTATTATCCGGAGTGTAATCAGAGCTGTCAGTATACGTATTTTCATTATCTGTATTATCCGTGCTGTCATAGGAATAATCAGGTTCCGTTTCGCTGTTATAGCTGTCTTCTGTATAAATTGGAAAATATTCATCATTTCCTGAGTCTGCTGATTCCTGGGAAGTCGAATCAGTAACAGGCTGTGCTGCATTATTATCCGGTATTGCAGTAAGATGTGATGTTGTTCCATCTTTCGGTACAATAATGTATATTCCCAGCATTACGATACACAATGCCATTGCAAGACCGGCGATCTTCATTTCCTCCATATGTCTCATAGTTTTTATCTCCTGTCGTTTTTCTGTATTATATCACACAAAATAACAGATTTGTAAATCAGGTATCAATTTCTTTGATTTTTATGTATTACTTTTATCTAAGAAATATTATGGACACTTTTTCTTATCCTGTTTATAATATATTACAGAATGATATAAAAAGCTGTCTGAGCCCATATGAAACGGAGGAAAATTATTTATGAGTGATTATATTACAACCTACACCGGAAAGCATTTTGACCCACTTCATCCACAGGCAGAACTGATCTGTATAGAAGATATCGCACATGCGCTTTCACTGATCTGCCGCGGAAATGGACACGTAAAAACATTTTTCTCAGTAGGACAACATTGTATATTCTGTGCCCGGGAGGCACTTGCGCGAAATGCTTCCAAACGTCTGGCACTGGCAGCACTTCTCCATGATGCCAGTGAATGTTATATGTCTGATGTTCCCAGACCCTTTAAAAAAAGTCTGCACGATTATCAGAAACAGGAGGACAAACTTCTTGACATTATTTATACAAAATATCTAGGTTCTGTGCTTTCAGAAGCGGAAGAACAGCAGCTGCACTTCATAGATAATGATCTGCTATGGTATGATATGAAATATCTTTTAAACGAACCTCCCGCAGAACCACAGCCACCCCTTCATATTTCGGCAGATCATACAGTACGTGCGTTTGAAGAAGTAGAGGAAGAGTACCTGAGCCTTTTTAAGGAACTGAATGATTAAACTTTTACCACAGAAGTAAAAAAAAGGATGAATAATTCTATGGAACGATTAGTTTTTCATATTGACGTAAACAGTGCATTTCTTTCATGGGAAGCTGTACGCAGAGTAGAGCAGGGCCTGCCTGACCTCCGTGAGCTTCCTTCCTGTATCGGAGGGGATCCCAGCAAACGGACAGGCATTGTAGTGGCAAAATCCATTCCTGCGAAAAAATATGGCATACAGACCGGTGAACCTATGGCAATGGCACTCCGTAAATGTCCAGCACTGGTCACAGTTCCTGCTGACTTTGAACTTTATGATAAATGCTCCCGGGCTTTTAAGGATATCTGTAGATCTTATGCTCCTGTCATGGAATCTTTTTCCATAGATGAAGTATTTCTTGATATGACGGGGACTTCATTTATCTATCCAGATCCCATTGCAACAGCTCACGAAATTAAGGATCAGATACATCGTGAGCTTGGTTTTACTGTAAATGTGGGTGTTTCCACTAACAAGCTTCTGGCAAAAATGGCTTCAGATCTTGAAAAACCGGATAAAGTCCACACCATGTTTCCGGATGAGATCCCTGTCAAAATGTGGCCTCTTCCGGTGCGAGAGCTCCTTTTTCTGGGCAAATCTTCTGAACAGAAGCTTAACGCGGCCGGGATCCGAACGATTGGGGAACTGGCTCATGAAAAAAAATCAAAAATCCAGCAGCTTTTAGGTGATAAGGCTGGTCAGCAGCTGCATCAGTATGCCAATGGCCTAGATGACTCCCCTGTGAAAGCACAGCCTGAAGAGGCGAAAGGTTTCAGCGTGGAGACAACCTTCAATGATGATATGATTTCGCTGGAACAGATTTTTCCACTTCTTCTGGAACAATGTGATATCCTTGCAACACGTATGCGACGCAAAAAGAAAAAATGCAGCTGTATATCTGTGACTTTCCGCACTTTGGATTTTCAGAACAGATCTCATCAGATGAAGCTTTCCAATGCCACTGATATTACTGATGAAATCTATACAAACGTCCGAAAATTGTTTGCAGATTCCTGGAAGGGACAGCCTCTCCGCCTGATCGGAGTATCTTTGACAGGACTTACCGATGATTCTTTTGAACAGCTGTCCTTTTTCGAGGATACCAGCGAAAAGGAACGACATCAAAAACTGGATGCTGCTCTGGACTCCATCCGTCTTAAATTTGGCAACGACAAAGTTACCCGCGCCAGTATCATGAACAGCACTGCGCGCGTTGCCCGAAAAGCACGTGCACAGATGGAAAATGAAAGGGGCTGTTGATTAAACACACAAATCCAACAAATACGCGACTTTTTATAAAAATTGCTGGATTTTTTAAAAATGCTCTTGTGTTTTCGGTTATAGTGCACTATAATATAAAGCATATTGATAGCAATTTTATTCAAAATTATTATACGTGTCTAAGGAGGAAAACAGGATGGTTGAACTGATCGTAGGAAAGAAAGGCAAAGGCAAAACAAAAGTACTGTTAGACAAGGTAAACGGAGCTGTGAAAGATGCAAACGGCAGTATCGTTTACTTAGACAAGAGCACCAAGCACATGTATGAGCTGAATAATAAGGTTCGTCTTATTGATGTTTCCGGATTCCCGGTTAAGAATGCCGATGAGTTCGTAGGTTTTATCTGCGGTATTCTGTCACAGGATCATGATCTGGAACAGGTTTATCTTGACAGCTTCCTGACAACAGCAAAACTCGAAGGTAAAGATGTAACAGAGACACTTGATCAGTTAAGCGCAATCGGTGATGAGTTTAAGGTTTCTTTCATCATCAGCATGTCTCTGGATAAAGAGGAAGTTCCGGCAGCATACCAGGATAAGATTATCTGCGCGTTATAATAAAATTGAATATTGGAAGTGTATGATCAGTACATACGAAGAAATACACAATTATCAGGGGGAATCTGTCAACAGCAGATTCCCTTTTTGGGTGCAAAATCGTAAAGAAACTTATCTCCCATACAAAAAAACATTGACATTACAACTATTGTAAGGTTTAAATTATACACATGGAGGTCTTATAATCATGGAAAAAAATCTTACAACCGGAAATCTTTTTAAAACGATCGTATATTTTGCACTGCCATATCTATTGTCCTATTTTCTGCAGACGTTATATGGCATGGCAGATCTTTTTATCACAGGTCAGTTCTGTCATGTAGATGCTATTACGGCTGTATCCAATGGCAGTCAGGTTATGCATATGCTGACAGTTATTATTGTAGGCCTTGCCATGGGTGCTACCGTTACCATAAGCCGTGCAATCGGCGCAGACAAAAAAAAGGATGCTGCAAGGGCTATCGGAAACACAGTAACTCTGTTCATGTTTGTATCTATTATATTCACAGCAATCCTTCTTCTTTTTGTAAGACAGATTGTTGCACTTATCGGAATTCCCAGTGAAGCAGTAGCCGGAACAACACAGTATCTTGTTATCTGTTTTATTGGAATCCCTTTTATTACGGCATACAATATTATCAGTTCTATTTTTCGTGGAATGGGCGATTCCAGAACGCCCATGTATTTCGTTGCGATCGCCTGCGCCGCGAATATTGTTCTTGACTATGTTTTTATTGGATTTTTCCATATGGGTCCATCCGGAGCAGCATTTGGAACCACCCTTGCACAGACACTCAGCGTTATCATTGCATTAGTTTCCATCTGTAAAAAAGGAATGGGGATTCATCTCATAGCTGCTGATTTTTGTCCGGATCATCGCGTTATGACTCAGATCTTAAAAATTGGTATCCCTGTTGCTGTGCAGGATGGCTGCATTCAGGTTGCATTTATTGTGATCACCATCATTGCCAATCACAGGGGACTTAATGATGCCGCAGCTGTGGGAATCGTGGAAAAGGTTATCAGTGCCGTATTTCTGGTTCCGTCCTCTATGCTGGCAGCGGTCTCAGCACTGGCGGCTCAGAATATCGGTGCCGGAAAACATGACCGTGCAGCAAAAACTTTGCGCTATAGTATTATGATCACTACCATTTACGGAATCATCATTTCTGTGATTGTACAGCTGATAGCACCTGGTATTGTTCAGGCGTTTACTGCAGAGGCTGCCGTGGTCGTACTCGGTACCCAATATATCCGTTCCTATATCTGGGACTGTATTTTTGCAGGCATTCATTTCAGCTTTACCGGATATTTCTGTGCATATGGAAAATCCTATATCGGATTTATTCACAATATCATTGCGATCATTCTTGTCCGTATTCCAGGTTCCTATCTGGCATCCAGATTTTTCCCGGATACGTTGTTTCCTATGGGAATGGCCGCACCGGCAGGCTCACTTCTTTCTGTGCTGATCTGTCTTTTGGCCTATGGCTGGCTGAAAAGCCATTCTGGTCTGTTTAAAGCACAACCGGAAACAGGAGTGAACGATGGAAGATAAAAAATTGTTTCTCATCGGTGAAGTTGCAAAAATGTTTCACATCAGTATGGGAACACTTCGTCATTATGAACAGGCTGCTCTTCTGGAACCGGAATATACAGACCCGGATACCGGATACCGCTATTATGGTCCGCGTCAGTTCGAACTGCTCAATACCATACGATATCTCAGGGTTCTGGATTTTCCACTTTCCCAGATAAAAGCATTTCTGGACAATCGTGACACAGAGATCATTGAGGAAAAACTGGTTCATCAAAAAGAAGTGATACAGCGTAAGCAGAGGGAGCTGGAACGATTGATAACGGTATCACAAACAATACCGATAAATTCGTAACAGAAATCTGTATTCCGGTAAATGTCTGATTATGTCCGTATGTTTATTCTTTTCTGATTCTGTGGTATACTTACGAAAGAATAAACATACAGGAGAGTTTCATATGAATTATTTACTGGAAAAAATCAATCAGACGAATGCTTCTGCATTTACACACAGTGGAAAATTTCATGCAGATGACGTTTTTTCTGCTGCCCTGCTTTTATATCTGAATCCTGAGATTACAATTATACGTGGGAACAAAGTACCGGACGATTACGAAGGAATTGTTTTTGATATCGGAAGAGGAGAGTTTGATCATCACCAGAAGGACAGCCGCATTCGAGAGAATGGAATTCCTTACGCAGCATTCGGACTTCTATGGGAAGTATTAGGAGAGGAGATCCTCGGTGCAGAACTTGCAGAAAAATTTGACGAAGCCTTCGTTCAGCCGCTGGATAACAATGACAATACCGGAGAAAAAAATGAGCTTGCCACTTTGATTGGGAATTTTAATCCTGGTTGGGATTCCACGGGAAGCAATGACCAGGCTTTTTTTCAGGCTGTCAGTGTTGCCGGTATGATTCTGGAAAACAAATTCGAGCGTTACCGTGGCAATGAACGTGCAGATATGCGCGTAGAAGAGATTTTATCACAGCACCAGAAGAATCTTGATTCCGGCGAGACTCCTGCTGAGAATACCAATATTCTGGTACTTCCGGAATTTATCCCCTGCCAGAAAAAACTTTCCGAAACAAACATCGCTTTTGTGATCTTTCCTTCCAACCGTGGAGGCTACTGTATCCAGCCGCAGAAAAAGGAATATTCCATGAACTATAAGTGCAGCTTTCCTTCCCAGTGGCTTGGCCTGGAGGGATCGGAGCTTGCAAAAGTCACAGGCCTTGACAGTGCCATTTTCTGTCACAAGGGCGGATTCCTTATGACCTGTGGAACGCTGGAGGATTCCCTCAGAGCATGTCGAAGCAGCCTTGCAGCCTTTCACGAAGAAGCGGTGATCGTAAGTCTGGGAGCAACGGAAGAAGCTCTCGTTCTTTTGCAGGAACTTGCAACAACTGCAGCTGTCAGGATTACGCAGCTTCCTCTTCCGGAACTACCGGAGATTTCCATACAGAACGCCTACGGAGAGGTTGCCCTGGAAAAATCTGAATGGAAGAGCTATATCAAAGAGCAGGTGAAACAGATCCTGAAATATAAGCCGGAAGCTGTTTTTGTGTCAGATGCCATGTTTTCTCTGTATCCAATCGTTCATGCACTGCGTAAAAAACATATCCCGGTTCTTACCATGGTAGAAAAAGATAACAGGAAACTTCTGGTACGGATTCCATCCGGATCATAAGGCATTATAAAAAATCTGCACTTAAAATATCCTTTTATATCATGTAGCACCATAATATCAGAAAGAAGGCTTTTGTTCATGCGTGAAGAAAAATTTAAAATGGAAAGACAGGGACTGATCCAGGTAGGAGATAAAGTAAAGATCTCGGAATTTCTCTCTGCCACCAATTACAGCTATATCATCGAACCTGCAGTGGCGATGTCCGGCTGCTACAAAAATGCAGACCGCATTAAGTCAAAAGAAGGTATTATCAAGAGTATTGAACATACACCACGTGGTTTTATCGTTACAACAGAATTTGATGAATAAAATCATATAGAGTATCTAAAAATCCGGCCGTTGACAATCTGCCGGATTTTTCTTGTAAAAATTGTCTAATTTTTCCTGGATTGTTTTGTGAAAATCTGGTATTATAAAGAAGATATTCGTGTAATTTCTCATAATTATCGGGAAATTACAAATTTTTAGAACAGAGGTGTAATATTATGAGCTGGTACAACGAAGCAATTTTCTATCATATTTATCCACTTGGACTTACAGGAGCTCCGAAGGAAAATGATTACGGGACTCCTGTACATCGACTGAATACCCTGCTGCCGTGGATTGACCATATCAAAGAGATCGGCTGTACTGCCTTATATATCGGTCCGCTTTTTGAGAGTGTGGGACATGGCTATGAGACAACCGATTACAAAAAACTGGACTCACGTCTGGGAACGAATGAGGATCTTACCAACTTTGTAAAAGCATGCCACGAAAAAGGAATCCGTGTGATCTTTGATGGTGTATTCAATCATACTGGCCGGGATTTCTTTGCATTTAAGGATATTCAGAAAAACCGGGAGAATTCCCCATATGTGAGCTGGTACTGCAACGTGAATTTCGGTGGCAATACAGAATACAATGACGGCTTTTCTTATGAAAACTGGGGTGGATACAACCTTCTTGTGAAGCTGAACCAGCGTAACCCTAAAGTACAGAATTATATCTGCGATGTGATCCATTTCTGGGTTTCCGAGTTTGATATTGATGGTATCCGTCTGGATGCTGCTGATGTACTTGATTTTGATTTTATGCGAATTCTTCGCCATACAGCCGATGAGGTAAAAAAAGATTTCTGGCTGATGGGAGAGGTAATCCATGGAGATTACAGCCGCTGGGTAAACGGACAGACACTTCACAGCGTTACCAATTATGCACTGCATAAGGCTCTTTACAGTGGACATAATGATCATAACTATTTTGAGATTGCCCACACTGTAAAATATCTCCAGAATATGGGAGATCTCGATCTGTACAATTTTGTGGACAACCATGATGTAGAGAGAATTCACACCAAACTTATGAACAAGGCACATTTTGCTCCGGTGCATGTATTGCTCTATACTTTACCAGGTGTACCAAGTATTTACTATGGATCTGAATTTGGAATCGACGGCAAAAAAGAGAAGTTTTCCGATGCCAGCTTGAGACCAGCTCTTGCTCTTGATGATTATGCAGACTCTGTCAAAAAGAATCCGTGTACTGCACTGATCGCAGCCCTCGGCAAAATCCGTCAGAATACTCCTGCATTAAGTTATGGAAGCTATGCAGAGCTGGCTCTTACCAACCGCCAGTTTGCTTTTGCAAGAGATCTGGATGGCATTCGTGTGATCGTTACTGTAAACAACGATGACAGCGAGGCCGAGATGAACCTTCCAACCGGAAGTGCTCCGGAGTATGTTGGTGCTCTTACAGGAAAAAGGGTTACTGCTCAGGGGGGACGTATCCGTGTAAATGTTGCTGCCAACAGTGGCGAGATCTGGCTTCCGGCCGGTGACATGCCGGAGTATAAGCCGGTACAGGTGGAAACTCCGAAAGCTGAAAAACCAGAAACCATTCACGAAACCCCTGACAATACTCAGGCTAATGAAGAAGTGACGACAGAAACCATTCCAGAGGAAGAAAATATTGTCCCTGTTTCCAATAAAACTCCGGAGGAAATGACTGTCGCAGAACTTCAGAATGCTATTTTAGCCAAAATGGCAGGAAACGGCCCTGTAGATGATCAGATGAAAAAGACCGTATACGATAATATCTGGTACGATTCTCTTGTAAACTGGCTGAAAAGTTTCCGCTAGAGTTTTAACCGAATAACTTGAATAACCACCAAAAAGAACGGAGGCTACTGTAATTAGTACGTAGCTTCCGTTCTTTTAATATTTCAACATAAATTATATTATTTTTTTATCGTTCATCAAACGGCACAAAGTCTGTATGATGTCCTACATATTTATAAGCAGGACGGATGATCTTGTTTGCACTGATCAGCTCTTCCAGGCGGTGTGCACTCCAGCCAGGCATACGTGCGATAGCGAAGATCGGAGTGAAAAGTTCTTCCGGAATTCCAAGCATGCTGTAAACAAATCCACTGTAGAAGTCCACATTCGCACAGACATTCTTGAATAGTTTTCTGTGTTCCATAACCAGCTTACCAGCGATTCCTTCAACTTTATCATAAAGTCTGAATTCATCGGTCATTCCTTTTTCCTCGGCAAGGGCCTGGGCAAACCGCTTCAGGATTACTTCACGAGGATCGGAGAGTGTATATACCGCATGTCCCATACCATAGATCAGTCCTGCATGATCAAAAGCTTCTTTATTCAGAACCTTCTGCAGATATTCCGTAATCTCTTCATCACTTTCCCAGTCCTTTACATTGGCTTTCAGATCTGCAAACATGTTCTGAACCTTCAGGTTGGCGCCACCGTGACGTGGTCCTTTCAGTGAACCGATAGAAGCAGCAGTTGAAGAGTAGCTGTCTGTACCGGAAGAAGTAACTACATGTGTGGTAAAGGTGGAGTTGTTACCACCACCGTGTTCTGCGTGAAGTACAAGGGCGATATCAAGAACTTTGGCCTCCAGTTCTGTATACTTGCCATCTGGACGAAGCATAAGAAGAATATTCTCTGCCATGGAAAGTCCTCTCTGAGGATTACGGATAAAGAGTGTATCGTCCTTTCGGAAATGGCGGTATGCATGATAGGAGTAAACCGCAATCTCAGGAAGCTTGGCAATCAGTTCCAGCGACTGTCTGAGAACATTTTCTGTGGAGATGTCTTCCGGGTTATCATCATATGTATAAAGTGCAAGTACGCAGCGCTCCATAGCATTCATGATATTGGCATTGGTTCCCTTCATAACGACATCGCGGACAAAACGACCTCCAAGATCCTCCATATCAAAAAGAAGCTCCAGGAATCTGGAAAGTTCATCCTTACTTGGAAGCTGGCCGAAAATAAGAAGATAGATTGTTTCCTCAAAACCAAAACGTCTGTCTTTCAGGCCATTGATAATATCCTGCACATTGATTCCCTGATAATACAGCTCACCATCTGCCGGAATACGTCTGCCATTAACCAGCTTATAACCGGTAACATCTGAAATTTCGGTAAGACCGGTAAGTACACCTTTACCGGCTGAATCACGAAGACCTCTTTTTACATCATATTCCACATAGAGATTGGGATCGATGTGATGATGCTTCAGCAGTTCCTGCTCAAAAAACTTCATTCTGCCTCTCAGCTGTTCGGAGTCCTCCAGACTCATCATTTCATGCTTTTTTTCCATAATCTTTTCCTCATTTCCCCATTGTATATTAAAAAACACTGATACAGTCAGATTGGTTACATCTTTGTAATCAGTGTTCGGGTATGGCATACATTTGTGTTCACCTGGTTAATAATTTTACAGTAAAAAATATAAAAATGCAATAGGATATTTTATTTTTTGTGTATAAATATTCATTTTCTGATATATTTTATCTATTATTGTATTTATTTACCAAAATCCGTCTGGTTTCCATATGTAATCTGTGATATGATAGTCAGGTAGTGTTTTCTTATATATAAGAAGGGAGAATTTAAAAGAATGCAAAGCAGCTCTGACTCCGATCACATTGATCGCAGCCTCCGCTCAGCCAGCTCTCAGTCAGGCTCAGATTGCCATTCTGCTTCAGAACGCCATGTTTGTAGCAGGTATCGCCACTCTGATCCAGCTTTATCCGCTCTGGAAGATCGGTTCCCGGCTTCCAGTGGTCATGGGCGTCAGCTTTACCTTTGTTACTGTTTTAAGCACTGTTGCAGCAAATTATGGGTACCCTGCTGTGATCGGCGCTGTTATGATAGGTGGTCTTATATCATCTTTCTGGTATCTGCGGCTGAAACAATTGGTGATACTTCAGCACTGGTATCATCCGGACTGGACCGGGAGATCACAGGAAAAAAAATCTCCGGATCACTGGCCTGTGACGGATATGCTTCCACCATTTCCTCTTTGTTTGGCTGTCCGCCTGTAACCTCGTTTTCTCAGAACGTAGGCCTGGTTGCTATGACAAAGGTTGTAAATCGTTTTACGATCATGACCGGTGCTGTATGTATGATTCTGGCAGGACTTCTTCCGCCGATCGGTAATTTCTTTGCCTCACTTCCGGATTCTGTTGTGGGCGGATGTACCATTATGATGTTTGGCTCTATTTTGACCTCTGGTGTACAGATGATTGCATCCTGCGGCTTTTCCCAGAGAAATATTACGATCGTTTCTCTTTCCCTGGCTGTGGGTATCGGTTTTACTACGGCAAGTGAAAGTGGAATCTGGGATATTTTCCCATCTATCATACAGTCTGTTTTTGCAGAAAATGTAGTTGCTGTTGTATTTGTCATATCTATTGTTTTAAGCTGCATACTGCCTGAAAATATGGATATTGAAAAAAAAATAAAAGAGTAGGATAGTGATGTAATATGTTTAAAATACTGATTGCTGAGGATGACCGTGAACTGCGTCAGCTTTTCCGGCATGTTCTTCTGAAAAACGGCTATACCGTGAAAGGTGTTTCGGATGGGCAGGAAGCTCTTGTAGCCCTTGAGCATGATTATTATGATCTGATCATTTCCGATATCATGATGCCGAATATGGATGGCTATGAGCTGGTACGTTCTCTGAGAGATTCCGGTGATTCCATACCGGTTCTTATGGTCACAGCTAAGGATGCTTTTGATGATATGCGGATGGGATTTCTTTCAGGCACCGATGATTACATGGTGAAACCGGTAAATATTAATGAGTTGGTCTTACGTGTAGGTGCGCTTCTTCGGAGAGCTCAGATGATCAATGAACGGAAGCAGCGTATTGGGGATACGATACTGGAATGCGATTCTCTGACTGTATATACTCCGGATGAGACGATGGTTCTTCCGCAGAAAGAATTCATGCTTTTATATAAGATGATTTCTTTTCCAGGGAAAATTTTTACCAGGCAGCAGCTGATGGATGATATCTGGGGATATGATTCTTCCAGCGATGCTCATACGGTTGATGTACATATCGGCCGTCTGAGAGAACGTTTCCGTGATAATACAGATTTCAGGATCGTTACGATCCGTGGGGTTGGATATAAGGTGGTAAAAGCATGAAAAAGATTCATCTGAGTATACGTATGCGTTTTATCCTTATGATCATGTCGGAACTGATCTGCGTGTCATTTGTTTCCTGGCTCGTTATGGATGTTCTTCATATTTCCGACATTCCTTATACTGTATGGATCATTATTTCCAGCGTGATCGCAGGTATTGTCCTTAATAATTTTCTCAGCATCCGGTATTTTGGACCTGTCCTGAAGCTGAAAAAAGCAATGCAGCAGGTAGCAGAAGGTGATTTTTCCATTCGTCTGAAGGCAGGAAATGAGCTTGAAGAGATTCAGGATATCTACACGATTTTTAATCGGATGGTACAGGAACTGGAGGCTACAGAAATTCTGCAGACAGATTTTGTCTCCAATGTTTCCCATGAATTCAAAACCCCGATCAGCGCGATTGAGGGCTATGCCACCCTTTTGCAGAATAGTGAGGTTCCTGTTTCAGGAGAACAGGAAGAATATATTGATAAAATTCTTTTTAACACGCGAAGGCTTTCTCATTTGGCAGGAAATATTCTGCTTTTATCAAAGATTGAGCATCAGTCGATCCAGACACGGCAGAACTGGTACCGGCTGGATGAACAGATCCGTCAGTCCATTGTTCTGCTGGAACCGGACTGGTCAAAAAAAGAGATTGAATTCGATGTGGATATGGTAGATGTTGAATATATGGGAAATGAAAGTCTGATCAGCCATGTATGGGATAATCTGCTTTCTAATTCTGTAAAGTTCAGTCCCGTCGGTGGTACGATCCATATCCGCATGGTGCCTGAGGGCAAAAAAATCCTCTTTTCAATAGAAAATGAAGGGCCATGGATCAGTGAGGACGCACTGAAACATATTTTTGACAAATTTTACCAGGAAGATAGTTCGCATAAACAGGAGGGGAATGGGCTGGGGCTTGCTCTGGTAAAGCAGATTCTGAATTTGTGTAAAGGAAGCATTACTGCCGAAAATATTCCTGATGGAGGCTGTCGTTTTACAGTAACTTTATAAAATGAGCATTTTTTCAGACCAGATACAGGTGTGCATGATTTTTTTGCATGCCTGTATTTTTTGTTTTGTACAAAATATTTCTCCAACATCAACAATTGTTGAGAAACAGTTGATATTCAGTTGCAAAACTTATATTACAGTATACAGTAGCAGAATGACCAATATTTGCTTACCTATAACAATTCAGGAGAATATCAGTATGCAGTTAAAAAAAGAGCCTGCCTACAGAAAGGCAGTAAAAAAGGATTTTCCTTTTATTCAGGAATTCATCAGAAAAAATTACCATGACCGCTGGGAATTCGAAGAACCACACACAGAAAAACATCTGACAAAGATTATGTTTTATGATTATATGATTCACCGGAACCAGATCACAGTTGCAACCTACCGCGACCAGACAGTTGGTGTTCTGATAACCGGAAAACAAAAAGCCGGACATCCGGCACCTGTTTGTCGGCTGAAAAAAGTGTACCATTTTCTTCGCCTGAAACTTTCCGGTGAAGGACGGAAAAATCTAGAGCACTTCAGCCAGATCCGGCAGATGCAGCAGAAGCTGACAACAGATTCAGAAAATCAGATTCTTTTTCTTTATGTAAGCAAAGACTATCGCCGTAATGGAATCGGTTCGGGTCTGCTGGCGCAGCTTTCCCAAAATGAGCGCAATACTTATTCCATATATATGGATCAGATGGATCATCGTTCATTTATGGAAGCTCATGGATTTATAAAGAAAAACGAAACTTCTCAGATGCGCGAACTGAATAAAAAACGGTTCCGTGAAACGATATTTCTTTATCAGGCAAATTGAATTTTGGAATATAACTAATGATGATCTACAGGAGATATAAGATATGAAAAAGATTGGAATCATGGCAGACAGTCACAGTGGAATTTTAAAAAAAGAAGCGGAGGAGCTTGATATCCATGTACTGCCCATGCCTTTTTATCTGAATGGAGAACTTTTCCAGGAAGATCTGGATTTCTCCAGAGCCGGATTTTATGAAAACTTAAGAGAAGGAGCCGATGTGTCAACTTCTCAGCCGTCCCCATCCGAGGTTATGGAAATGTGGGATGAGATGCTGAAAATTTATGAGCAGATCGTTTATATTCCCCTCAGCAGTGGTTTAAGCGGTTCCTGCATGACTGCGGCTGCTTTATCCAGAGAGTCCAAGTACGAAAATAAGGTTTTTGTAGTAGACAATGGGCGGGTTTCTACACCTCTTCATCGCTCTGTTCTGGATGCCATTGAGCTTGTCGAAAAAGGCTATTCTGCTTCTCAGGTTAAAAATATCCTAGAAGTTTCTCGTGATAAAATGGTGATCTATGTAGGTTTAAGTACCCTGGAATATCTGAAAAGAGGAGGACGTATTAAATCCAGTGCGGCTCTGGCTGCAAATCTCCTCAACATCAAGCCGGTTATGAAATTCGGTACCGGTAAACTGGATGTATTTCAGAAGTGCAGAGGCATGAAAAAATCGAGGAAAGCTATGATCGATGCCATGCACACGGAGCTGGAGACCACTTTTAAGGAAGAGTATGCAGCAGGAAAAGTTTATCTTATGGCAGCTTCCAGCAGTACTGAAGAGGTTACTGCTGACTGGGTCGCACAGATCAAAGAAAGCTTTCCGGGCATGGAAGTTATGTGCGATGATCTTTCACTGGGACTTTCCTGCCACATCGGTCCGGACGGCCTCGGCATCGGATGCTCCTGCATGCCGTTATAAGTAAATATCTGTCAGGAGGTATGGTATATAAATCGTTCCTATAAAGTTCTGTATATGCGGGGTGATATTTCACGCATATACAGGACTTTTTTTATTATTTGAGGTTTTGGTTGCTGTTTTGGTGAAAGATAAAGAAAAGAATATGAGATATAGATTTATATATGGCTATTCATGACTGATTTCGTCATAAAGCATGTGGTTTGTTGAATGATTATAATATATCTACATTATTTATATGTGGATTTGTGCATATTTTTTTAAAAAAAGTATTTACAAACCACAGAAACAGACATATAATTATCATGTAAACAACATAAAACAACACAAGCAAAAAAGAAATACAACAACAAACAACATTTTGGAATAAAAGATGAATTACAATATTCATTTAACCGAAATGTCTGATTGACTAGAGTTAATACAGGAGGAAATATATCATGAAAATTCTTGAATCAAAATTTGTACAGGGCTTTATCAAAATGGCAGATGATGGATATCAGCAGGGATGGCACGAAAGAAACGGTGGAAACTTAAGCTACCGTCTGAAAGCAGAAGAAGTAGAGATGATCCGCCCACGTCTGAACGCTCCCGGCGAATGGACCCCGATCGGTGTGGAGGTTCCGGGCCTTGCCGGAGAATTTTTCCTGGTAACCGGAAGCGGTAAATACTTCCGTAACATTATCGTTGACCCGGAAGTATGTCTCGCGATCATCGAGCTTGATGAAACCGGAACAAACTATCGTATCCGCTGGGGACTTGTAGAAGGCGGACGGCCGACCAGCGAGCTGCCTACCCACCTTATGAACCATGAGGTTAAGAAAAAGCTCACGAACGGAAGACATCGTGTTATCTACCATGCACACACTACCAACACTATTGCATTGACTTTTGTTCTTCCGCTGGATGATAAGGTATTTACAAGAGAACTGTGGGAGTCTGCAACAGAATGCCCTGTTGTTTTTCCGGATGGTGTCGGCGTCATCGGATGGATGGTTCCTGGCGGAAGAGACATTGCGATCAAAACAGCGGAACTGATGAAAAAATATGATGTTGTTATCTGGGCTCACCACGGAATGTTCTGTTCAGGAGAAGATTTCGATCTGACTTTCGGGCTGCTCCATACTGTAGAAAAATCTGCTGAAATCCTGGTTAAGATATTATCTATGACTCCGCATAAACTTCAGACGATCACTCCGAATGATTTCCGTGCACTGGCAAAGGATTTCAAGGTTACGCTTCCGGAGGAATTTCTTTACGAGAAAAAATGATCCTGTGAAATAGTTGCTGATTTTTCCGGGCAAATCTGGTATGATAATTTTATTAATTTTATCAAAAAATATCAGAAAGGATAGAAACACACAATGGAAGAATTGTATAAAGCAATCGAAGAGAAGATTAAAGCCAGCGGATACCCGAGAAAGATCTCCGGTGAAGAAGTTTACGATGACATCTGCGATCAGATCGACGGAAAAGAGAATGGAAGTTATGTTCTTCTTTCCAAATTTGATGATGATGTGATATTCGAGTACCATATTACGATTATGGACAGTGAATTTAATCTGGGCATACTTACCATGCGTACTTCGGAGGGGGTATTTGAAGCAAACTTTGATGAATAAATATTATTTCATATGAAGGATTTAAATAAGCGGGAAATAATTTACATAATATATTTTATGTAAATTATTTCCCGCTTTTAATAATTGCAATAACATAATAGATTTTTATCAGTCTTCACGGAGACGAACAGCTTTGGCTGCCTGACGCCGTCTGGCATCGTCCAGAGCTGCGTAATGCTTCTTGGTAGTATTTACATCCTTATGGCCAAGAACGTCCGCTACAAGGTAAATATCGCCGGTTTCCTGGTAAAGAGCTGTGCCGTAGGTGCTTCGAAGCTTATGAGGTGTGATTTTTTTGGTCGTTGTAACTTCTCTGGCATATTTTTTCACCAGATTTTCAATTGCCTGAACACCGATTCGGCGGCGCTGGGTAGAATAGAAGAGAGCATGTTCATGTCCAGCCAGAGGCGCAATGCTTTCTCTGACTTCAAGATATTTTTTTAAGGCTTTTTCCACTTCAGGACCGAAATATACAACCATTTCATTTCCGCCTTTTCGTGTAACCTTGATTCCGTTATTTTTAAAATCCACGTCCTCAACATCCAGGCCAACACATTCTGATACACGGATTCCCGTACCAAGCAGGAGAGTTACAATAGCAAGATCTCTGTCCTTTGTTTTTTCATGGTACATGCGTTTCTGGCCGGTCAGAGTATCACCGCAATGTTCAATATAGTCAAGAAGCATGACAACTTCATCTGTATCCAAGCGGATAATGTTTTTATCATGAATCTTAGGCACATCGATCAAAACCGACGGATTGGTAGTGATCATTTCATGTTTATAATAGTAAGCGTAGAAACTCCGCAAAGCCGAAATTTTACGTTTGACGCCTCGTTCACCGTTTGTTTCGGTTTTGGAAGAGTCAACTGATTTATAAACTTTCAGATATTCTTCGTATTCCTCGAGATCAACAGCTTTGATCTGATCCAAAACATCAACTGTAAAATCCGTCATGGATTTATCCTTGAACATTGGATTCTGATCTAACAGAAACTGAAAAAATATACGGATGTCATATGCATAGGAAATTCTTGTTTTTGTTGTAGTCGTTGCATCAATAGCCCGGAAATAATCCCTGCAAAACGGAGGGAGTGTTTTTAAAACTTCACGGAGCTTTAAAGTATTGTTTATGTCATTTTGTTCGTGGTATGTGATTTTGTTATCCATAAAAACTCCTTTGATTAAAATCTGTGCTGAAGAAGTGGTTTTTCTGCTCATCTATATCTATACGACAAACCCGAGTTTTTCAAATAGATGTACAGTGAAACCAGCCACTTCTCATGATTTTGTTTATTTTTACTGTAAACTGCAAATAAAGTGCCTCCCTCAGGAAGCACTTATCATTGATCAATGTTTTGATTATTATTTCTTCATGCTCTCATCAAAAATAATTGTAAATGGTCCGTCGTTTTCTAATGAAACTTTCATGTCTGCTCCGAAAATTCCGTGTTCTACAACTGGAACCTGTTTTTTGGCTTCTGAAATAATGTATTCGTACAGATGATTTGCCTCATCCGGAGAACCGGCTTCAATAAAGCTTGGTCTGTTTCCTTTTCGGCAATTTGCATATAAGGTAAACTGTGAAACAAGAAGCAATTCTCCGTTTACATCTGCCAGGGATAAATTGGTCTTTCCGTTTTCATCTTCGAAGATTCTAAGTCCCAGAAGCTTCTTCAGATACCAGTCAGCATCTTCTTTTGTATCTTCACGGCTAACGCCGACCAGAACCAGAAACCCCTTATTAATCTTTCCGACGGTTTCACCGTCTACTTTAACCTCTGCGTGATTTACACGTTGGATCACAAATTTCATATCTTTTTCTTTCTCCGCTTTTCTTTCTGCTTCAGACGGAATCCTATATATTTAGCCTGAATAAACTTTACAAAATATGCAAACATTCGTTTGATTTCATTCCATGCACCGGTCCAGAATCTGTTCTTTTCTGTCTGAATTGCGACTGCTTGTATCTTTGCTTTTGCCGTAGATTCTTTTACCGGCATTGGAAGGGCTTTTCCGGAAAGGGGATCAACACAGTCAATGTCTTTGTAAAAATCCGAGTCTGCAGACATCTCTTTCTCATCAAGACTACGTCCGATCAGTTTCCATACAGCGGCATTTAAAACAGCAAAAACAGGCACTCCAACGATCATACCAGGAACTCCGAAAAGTCCGCCACCGATCATAATCGCAACAATGACCATAAAGCTTGACAATCCTGTGGACTCACCAAGAATCTTCGGTCCGAGGATATTTCCGTCAAACTGCTGAAGAATCAATATAAAAATCAGGAAATACAAACTCTGCAGTGGATTTACGAGCAAAATAAGAAGGATACATGGAATTGCTCCCAGGTATGGACCAAAAAACGGAATAATATTGGTAACGCCTACGATCACACTGACCAGAATTGCATATGGGGTTCCCATAATAGCTGTCCCAACATAACATAACACACCTATGATCGCGGAATCCAGAATCTTACCACTTATAAATCCACCAAAAGTCTTGTGCGTAAAGCGCATGGCGTGAACCATGAATGTTGCCCATTTTGCAGGGAGAACTGCATATGTGGCCATTTTAGCCTTTGCAACAAATCCCTCTTTATCAGCAAGAATGTACAGAGACACGATAGCTCCGATAAGAAAATTCTTCAGGAAAACAAGGAGATCCAGAAAGCTTGCAGATATGTTCTTCATCATGGACTGCATCTGCGGAAGTAATGTATTTGTCAGATATTCCTGCAGTCTGCTTGAATACTGGTTAATCTGGGTGATCATATCCGGATTCAGTTTCCAGCCCTTTTTTACAATGGAATTCAGCCAGTCTTCCACTACATTCACATAATGAGGAAAACTGTAAATAATATTCACGATGCTTCGGATCAGCTGCGGAAGGATCATCATGACAAGTGCATAGATCACCAGAAACATGAAAAATACAGATAAGAGTACGCAGATCCAGCGGACTATTTTTTTCCCTTTTTTCTGAAGTATTTTTTCTCTTTTTTCAAACAGGGGAAAAATAATCTTCCTCTCCAGAAAATTGACGATCGGGGTCAGAAGATACGCAATAGCTGCACCATAAATAATGGGTGCCATAATGCTGAAAAACGTCTTAATTCCGGTGACCAGGGATTGCATATGAAAAATCCCATAATAAAAAAGAATACTGGCCGCAATAACCAGAAATGCAGTTACACCCAACTGCACATAGCGATGATTCCAACGAAATTTCATAATAATATTCCTCCACTATGTGAATTATAACATAACATTTCCTGTTTGTGTCTAAAAAAAGCATAAAATACTTATATCTTTTCTTAACAAATATAAAAGTACCCTGCCGGTTCAGGCAGGGTACCAAAAATGAAATTCGATACTTATTTTTTGAGACTGTCATAAATATGAACAGCTTCAATGATCGCTTTCGCAGTTCCATCAATACCAAGCTTGCTGCTGTCCAAGCAAAGATTATAACTGTCAGCAGAACCCCATTTCTTGTTGGTATAATAATTATAATAGCTGGAACGGCTCTTATCTGTCTTGTTGATCATATCTTTCGCTTCTTTGGCATTTTTGTTGTATTTCTCGGAAATACGGTTAATACGCCAGTCAAGATTCGCATGGATAAATATACTGAAGCAGTCCTTATCATCAGCCAGCGCATAATCCGCACACCGTCCAACCATTACACACGGACCTTCGGCAGCCAGTTTCTTGATTGCTTCAAACTGTGCCAGAAAAATCTTATGATTCATTGGCATATCTGTAAAACCGGCGGATGAATACCCGAAAGAATAGGTATCCATTACAAGCGAATAAAGAAAACTGTTTGTAGGTTTCTCATCATGATGTTCAAACAGCTCCTTGCAGATTCCGCTGTCATTGGCTGCATGTTCCAGCAGCTCTTTGTCATAGCATTTAATTCCGAAATATTTGGCAACTTCCTGTCCGATCTGTCTTCCGGCACTGCCATATTTACGACCAATTGTAATAATGGAACTTGTTGTATTGTTATTCATAACAGCCACATCCTTTCTGCATATGAGTCGGCGAAAAGATACTACAATATCCGCCTCGTCTTTAATGTTTCTATTATACAATACATTGCACAATTTTTCTAGCTATTTTCGCAATTTTGACAGCAATTTAACAAAATACTCGGGAAGTGGTGCACTAAATTCCATATATTCGCCAGTTCGTGGATGTACAAATCCAAGAATCATCGCATGAAGAGTCTGTCCTTCCAGATGATATGGATTTCTGGATGAACCATATACCGTGTCGCCAAGAAGTGGGTGACCAATACTCGCCATATGAACACGGATCTGATGTGTACGCCCTGTCTCTAGCCGGCATTCTACATAAGTGGCATTTCCAAAACGCTCAATAACCTTGTAATGGGTAACAGCATCTTTCCCGTTTTTGAGATTGATAGCCATTTTTTTTCGTTCTGTTGGATGACGCCCGATAGGGCCTTCAATTGTCCCCTCGTCTTCTTTCAGATTTCCCTGTACGATAGCCCGATACCGTCTTCTGATACTGTGACACTTCAGCTGTTCAGCCAGCTCTCTGTGTGCAGTATCATTTTTACAGACCAGAAGTGCGCCAGTTGTATCTTTGTCGATCCGGTGAACAATTCCAGGACGCAGAACCCCGTTAATACCGGAAAGGCTGTCTCCACAATGTGCCATAACTGCATTTACCAGGGTTCCCTGATAATGTCCTGCAGCAGGATGCACAACCATCCCTTTTGGCTTGTTGACGATCAGAACGTCATCATCCTCATAAAGAATATCCAGAGGAATATCCTCCGGAATGATATCCGGTTCACTGGAATCCGGAACTTCAAGATGGATACTGTCATTTTCACGGAGTTTGTAATTGGATTTTACCTTTTTTCCTCCGACAGTAACCTGTCCGTCTTTCAGAAGCTTCTGGATAAAAGACCTTGAAAGACCGCTGTCCTTCTCTGCAAGATAGCGGTCAATTCGTACACCGGATTCATTTTTTTCTGCTGTATAATCATATATTTCCATATTTTATCTCTCCTGCAAGATAAGATCAGTGTTTTCTGCCCAGAAATGAAAAATCATCATCCCGGTATTTCGTACAGACAAAAAGAATCAATAATATTCCGCTTACAACTACGTAAATATCCGCCAGATTAAAAACAGGAAAATTAATCAGCGAAAAATAAATAAAATCAATTACATATCCTCTGAAAAAACGGTCAATAAAATTTCCAAGAGCCCCGGAAGAAAGAACCGCTGCGATCATAAGCAATGGGAGATAAAAACGTTCTTTAGGAATATGTATCCAGGCATAAACGATCACTCCAAGAAACAGAATACTTATTATCGCAAAAAACAGTACACCTCCCTGAAACATTCCAAAAGCAATTCCACGGTTCTCCGGATAAAGATAATGCAACTCCAGTACGCCTGGGATCAAAGATATTGAGGGCTGTTTCTTTAAATATACGTAAGCCAGCCGTTTTGCAATCTGATCTGCAGCAACAAGAACCAGCATCAGTAAAATATCAAAGATCAGACAGCTGACAGCAGAAATCTTCTGATGCGTATTTGTTCTGTTGATCATAAAGTAATCTCCTGAATACAGGAAAGAAGTTCCTCGTCTTTAACAGTTTTATCAATAAAACTCTTTCCGATTCCATCCATCAAAATAAATTTGATATGGCCCTGTTCCATTTTTTTGTCTTTTTTTGTTGCTGCAAGAACTTCTTCCGGAATAAGCCCATCTACATGTACCGGAAGATCATAATCTTCACAGCCTTTACGAATTTCCTGATATTCCTGCTCTGTCAGAAGACCGCGCTTCATGGAAAGGTAAGCGGCAGCAACCAATCCGGCTGCTACACATTGTCCATGGAGAAGAGACAGATTTTTCAGTTTCTCTACGGCATGTCCCACTGTATGTCCAAGATTCAGAAGTGCTCTCTCTCCCTGCTCTTTTGGATCGCGTTCCACAACCCCGGCTTTAATCTCACAGCATCTCCGTACCATAGTTGCAATCAGTTTCATATTCAGTGACTTGATTTCTTTCTGTTCGCGGCATACAAAACGGAAAAAATCTCCGTCACAGATCAGACCTGTTTTCAATATCTCACCCATTCCACAGGCAAACTGTTCGTCTGGAAGTGTGGTAAGTGTATTCAGATTCATATATACAAGACGTGGCTGATGAAAAGCACCGACCATGTTTTTATATTGCTGAAAATCAACGCCTGTTTTTCCACCTACGCTACTGTCAACCTGTGCAAGCAGTGTAGTCGGCACCTGGATAAAATCAATTCCTCGAAGATAAGTAGCAGCTCCAAATCCGGTAAGATCACCGACAACTCCGCCTCCCAAGGCAACCAGAAGACTTTTTCTGTCAAGTCCATTGCTGATCAGAGTCTGATACAAAGCGGAAACCGTATCCAGATTCTTGCTTTTCTCGCCTGCTTCAAAAGTAAACACCGAAATCTCTGCACTTACTTCACTTAAGGCTTTTTTTACAGCTTCTTCATATAAAGGTCCGACATTGGAATCTGTTACAATACAGATCTTTCTGTCTGAAAGACCTTCTCCTAGCATTGCCTGCGCCAGATTGGAAAAGTCTTCTTCAAAACAGATCGGGTAATGAAAATCCCCTTCACGTTTTACAAGTAATTTTGATTCGGTCATCGGTTTTTCCTCCTTGCTATTCAGATATAAAGGAGAATACGCACACCAAGACGTCCTTTCTTCGTCTGGCGGGTTACTCCGTCAAAAATAAATCGTCCTTTTTTCCGGACGGATATAATATCGCCCTCCTTCGGCTCATAGCCGTTGGAAGTCACCAGTTTACCGTTTACAAAAACCAGCCCTTCTTCGATACAATGAACAATGCTGTTTCTGGATGTTCCAAATGCAAGTGCGATCAGCGAATCCAGGCGTACAGATGCACAGGTACCGGTAATAAGATTAAGCTTAGGTTCCGGGATATCTCCTGGATCATCAATTCTGGAAGCAACGACCGTCGTATGTCTTACCCTGCACAGATTTTCCAGAAAAAAATCTGTCATCCTTCGAAGACAGAAAAAACTTGCAGTGTGATCCTCTATCAGAATATCTCCCACAACACTTCTGTCCACGCCAAGATTAAGGATCGCACCCAGATAATCCCTATGCGTCAGATCTTCCGAAAATTTCACTGCTTTCGGCTCAAGTCTGATACAATCAATAGGATATTCCCATGTAAAAGCAAGAGCATCAGGATGAAAGGCTACCATCTGACGCTCTGCATTCGTATACCCGCCAAATCCTTCTGCTGTAACTCCCAGCTTATGAAAGTTCTGGCTGTTTAAAATATTCCGTTCATTTAAATTAAGAAAATCCGTAAAGGTGGTAATGTCTCTCTGATATGCCAGATTCGCCAGTTCACGGATCCTCTTAATAAAAAGTTCTTCTTTATCCATGAGATCAATAACCAACTCTTACTGACGGAACAGATCCGCCCAGAATATTCTGAAGATCTCCTGTAATATCTACATTATATGGCCCAAGTACAAAAATATAGCTGGATACCTGCTGAAGACTTCCGCCAAGAGAATAACATGCTCCGGAGGTAAAATCAATGATTCTCTGTGCAAGCTCCACATCAATTCCCTCAAGGTTAAGAATCACTGTAGAATTATCAACCAGCGTATCTGCAATCTCTCTGGCCTCTTCCATAGTTGTAGGCTTGATTACACATACTTCCATGTTTACAGCCTGGGAAGAACGTTTGCTTGTACGCATCGGTGTAATCTTGGAAGAAGCAACAGGTCTGGACACACGTTCCTGTCTTACAGGTGCCTTGGTAGCAGCAGTCTTTGCAGAAGCCTTGGCGGTTACTGGTTTAACAGATTCTTCCTCCGGATCATCATCCAGAAAACTATCCTCTTCTTCGTTCTTTTTCTTGGAAAATTTCTCAAAAAATTTCTTCTTCGGTTTCTCTTCCATATCATCGTCTTCATCAAGGAAGTCGTCTTCGTAATCGTCTTCTTCCTCAAGAATGCTATCATCTAATAATTCGTCATCGTCATAATCGTCGTTCAGTTTGATGGCATCTAAAAACTTGTCTAAAACGCCCATTTTAAATCTCCAATCCTATTAGTCTTATAACGCGTAATTTCTTGCTCCGAAAATGCCGGTGCCTACGCGCACCATTGTAGCGCCCTCCTGCACGGCGACCATGTAATCTCCGGTCATTCCCATACTCAGAACACTCATAGTAACATTATTAATGTTTTTCGCGATAATGTCAACACTTAATTTCTTAAGTTCACGGAAAATTTCACGATTTTCCTCAGCATTTTCAACATATGGAGCAATAGTCATAAGACCTTTTATCTGAATATGTGAAAAATCTGCGATCTGTTCAATAAAAGACAGAACTTCCTCCGGTTTTAATCCGAATTTGCTCTCCTCCTCGGCAACATTAACTTCAATGAGAATCGGCACGACTACATTTTTCTTTTCTGCTTCTTTTTCAATCGTTTCAGCAAGTCGAAGAGAATCTACAGAATGAATCATTGCTACTTTATCAACAATATATTTGACCTTATTTCTCTGAAGATGTCCGATCATATGCCATTTAACATCTGACGGCATCTGATCATATTTATCAACAATCTCCTGAACTTTGTTTTCTCCGAAAACACGAGCTCCTGCTTCATAGGCTTCTTTTAACATTTCCACCGGTTTTGTCTTACTGACTGCGATCAGCGTAACTTCATCCGGATCCCTGTTCACTTTCTTACAGGCTTCTTCGATATTTTTCTGCACCTGTATTAAATTTTCTGCTACCATGATATAAAGCCTCCTTTAGTTAGTAAAGTATATCCTGCTCACTTACTTTGTCTGCATTTTTTACAATACGGTCATATCTGACAAGTCCATTGTAAGTTTCCTTTGAGACAACAGCATATTCCTCATTTTCATCCAGTATTTCAATTCGCCGGAATACAGCATATCCCTGATTAATACAGTAAACGCCCTCCAGAACCTCAGTATCTCCGATTACAAACTTTTCTCCGCTGTCAGAATCAACAATCGCATCACCTTCTGAAAATTTGCTTTTATCCACGTAATATATGTAACTGGTTTTCTGGGTTTCTTTATCAGTAACTTCATCTCGTCCATAAATTCCGGCACTGACAAATGTAGTAGTACTATTTCCTTTTTTATTTCGACCGGAAAGCATGAAACCTGACTTCTGCGTTTCTTTGTCTGTTGTAAGGTATTTCGATGGGATCGCATAAAATTCCTTCATAATAATAGAGGTAAGTGGAATCTTTAATCCTGTCACATTATTGGTAACAAGCTCGATCTCCAGAAAACGATCGGAAGCATATCTTATCAGTCCTTTATTAAAATCAATACGTCCGTATTTCGCTCCGTCGATTTCCATAATGGAAAAATCACCTGTCTGCGTCAGATCATCTTTTAAAAATTTTACACGGATAGAAGTACGATTCTTAAGATTAGCTGCCTGTTTTTCACTTAACGGAATCAGAAGGCTCCAACGTTCATCATTAACAATCGTATAAATATCATCTCCGGCTTTCACCTGGCCTTCTGTCTTAAGATCTGTTTCCTGATATGAATTCTGATCAAAATCAGCCGCTGTAACATTATCTACCGTCTTGGATTCATAACCGTCTTTTGAATAAAGAATGATTCCATCAGTCTCAGCCCGGCGGATATTCGGATCGCTGGAAGCAGTAGTCGTAGTCACAGTAGTTTCTTCTCCATCTTCAGACGTTGTCGTTACTGTCGAAACAGAAGAATCATCAGACGCATACTGAAGAATACTTCCATTTAACTGATATTTAAAGCTGTAAGTACTATTAAATTTGCTCGGATCAAACCCCTTGGAAAAACTCTGCATATTATTGCGGATGTCAGACAGTTCTTCTGCACTTAAAGAAGCGGAATTATCTGCAGTTTTAGAGCTGTTCAGACTGTACACAGCACCATTTGCGTTAATCTTGGTTCCCTCTCTTGCATAATAAGTAACATATCCTCCTGCATCCGCCTGTACCACATTCTCTGACATGATCGCAAGACCTGTATATGTTTCGTTCATAGACAACGGTCCTGACGGAACCTGATAGGACTCCATGTGTGAAGCGGTCAGATACAGGATCACACTGAAAATCATATAGATAAAAATAGCTCCAAACATTACAGTTCCGATGTTCAGACCAAAGATTTTTCGAAGTTTTGCCAAAATGCCGGGCTTACTCCCGGAATGTATATTTTTATCAGGCAACTGAATGCCTCCTTTACATCTTTCATCTCTTGAAGTTCGTTTTATTTTAACATTTTCTTCCCTCGAATACAAGCTTTAAAACAAGCGAACATACTTTCCGAATATTCGTTTGCTATTTCAACAAAAATATGATATAATATTAAAAATATATTTTCGTGGTGCTGTCATATTACGTTTGGCAGCAGATAAACAATTTTAACTCAGAGGAGGGAAATACAATGGCATATGGCAGAATCAGTAAGAAACAGCAGGAAATCCTTGATTATATGAAAAATGAGATCCTTAACAGAGGCTTTCCACCTTCTGTACGTGAAATCTGTGAGGCTGTAAATCTGAAATCAACCTCTTCCGTTCACTCTCATCTGGAGGCTCTTGAGAAGAATGGATATATTCGCAGAGATGCAACGAAACCACGTGCGATTGAGATTATAGATGATAATTTCAATCTTGTACGACGCGAAGTAGTCAATGTTCCTCTTGTTGGAACTGTTGCTGCTGGTCAGCCTATTCTTGCAGTAGAGAATATCGAAGCTTATTTTCCTGTTCCGGCAGAATTTATGCCGAATGAGCAGAGCTTCATGCTCAAGGTCAAGGGTGACAGTATGATAAATGCCGGTGTTCTGGATGGTGACCAGGTACTTGTGAAGCAGCAGAATACCGCTGAGAATGGTGATATGGTCGTAGCTCTTGTGGATGATTCCGCTACTGTGAAGACTTTTTACAAAGAAAATGGTTATTATCGTCTCCAGCCAGAGAACGATAATATGGAACCAATCATCGTTACTGGTAATCTCAAGATTCTTGGTAAGGTGTTCGGTGTATTCCGCTTCTTCCAATAACAGATAATTTTTCAGATATAGCATAGATATTTTCCAATAATAATATCTGTGTTTTGTCTATTGAACTGATGATAATAAAATAAATGCTATATCTTCTCATATCACAATATAATGATCTGATTGAAGATATAGCATTTATTTTTTATCCAATTAGTTTACATAATATATTTATTGTAAACTAATGGAGCTTGGATTCATTTTTTCATATCTCTTATACTCTGAAGAAATTACTCTTCCTCAGCCAAAAATTCCTGTGCATCCAGAATCTTTCCGTCTCTCCAGATTCTTTCCAGATCATAGAAAAGTCTGTTTTCTTCATCAAAAATATGAATGATCATATCGCCGTAGTCCATAAGAACCCAGCTGGAATTTCTTGTTCCTTCAATCTGTTTAGCCTCATATCCTGCACGGCCAAGCATCTCATCTGCATTATCAACCATAGCCTGTACCTGATTCTGGTTAGAAGCACTTGCGATCACAAAATAATCTGCGATCACAGAAACCTCATGAATATCAATGATCTTGATATCCTTTGCTTTTTTATCATCCAGTGCCTTGCAGGCAATCCGGACCATATCCTTTTCAATACTCATAGAATTTATTCCTCCTGTCTGTTGGCAGTATCCTGAATTCTTTTTTCATGGAGACCTTTGTAGTATATATAAGCATCCCTTGTCGTACTATCGATCTCCTTTGGATTTTCTTCCAGATATTCCAGTGTATCCTTGAGAATCTCATACATACATTCATCCAGATCCTCAAAAGCAAGTTTTCTCACTTTAGGAAGATTGGGAGCTTTATCGCGCAGTGGCTCAATATAATCTGCAATATATACGATCTTTTCAAGGAGACTCATTTCCGGTCTTCCTGTCGTATGATATGTGATTGCAGTGAGGATTTCTTCACTTTTTATATCATATTTGCTTTTTGCAACATACGCGCCAAGTTTTGCATGAAGAAGAAACGGATGATCTTTTTCAAAATCAGAAACCGGAATATCATGCTGACTGCAAAGCTTCAGCTTTTTCTTGTTGGGAATGCACTTTGCACTGTCATGAAGGAGGCCTGCCGCCTGTGCATCCTCCAGATCATAACCATGAACCATAGCAAGAGATGCACAGGTGTACATAACTCCCATTGTATGCTCATATCTGGCTTCATCCAGATATTTTGAAAGCTTCTTTTTTATCTTGATGAAATCATATTTTCCCATCTGAATCAATCCCTTTATAGATATCGTTTTTTTCGATATAGGAAATCACGGGCTGCGGAACGTAATAACGAAGACTCTGGCCGTTTCTATGCCAGGAACGGAGAAGTTCGCTGGAAACATCAATATTCATAGTATCCAACCGTACAAAAGTCCCTTTATACTTCTCTGACATAAGTGCCATCTGCCTGTCCAGATCTCCAACAGGTGTGTGATCTCTGGTTGCCACTACCAGAACTGCCTCCTGACAGATGCGTCCCGGCTCTCGCCAGGTATCAAAGCTGAAAAGTGAATCAGCCCCTATGATAAAATAATATTCTGTGTCCGGGTTCTCTTTATTGAGCTGTTCCAATGTTCGGTAAGTATAAGTATACCCTTCCTCATGCATCTCCATCAGTGATAATTCAAAATGCGGATTATCACTGATCGCAAGACGAACCATCTCTGTGCGTTGTGCATCCGTGGCTCTTCCCTTTCGATTCTGTTTGTGCGGCGGATTTCCGCAGGGCATAAACAGAACTTTATCCAGCCCAAGCTGTTCATAAGCTTTTTCTCCCAGAATTAAATGTCCCATATGGATGGGATCAAATGTACCACCCATGATTCCTATTTTTTTTACTGCCTTGTTCATTTAAAACCTCCCGAAATCAGGGAAGAATGATTTTTTTCTTGTCCTTTTTGCCTTCTCTGTAGAGAACGATCTTTTTACCAATGACCTGCACTACCTGAGATCTTGTTCTCTCTGCAAGAACCTGTGCCATTTCACGTGGATCCTCCAGGCAGTTCTGAAGAACGCTGATCTTAATCAGCTCTCTGGCTGCGAGAGCTTCCTCAACAGCAGCAGTATTCTCCGGAGTAAGACCTCCTTTGCCAAGCTGAAGGATCGGATCCATTGTCATGGCAAGGCCTTTTAAATATGCTCTCTGTTTACTCGTCATTTATTCTACCTCTTATTTATAATAATCGAAATCAAATCCATACATACGGACTGTATTGCCTTCCTGGATGCCTGCTTTTTCCAGCTCTTCCAGAATACCGCCCTCTTTCAGGAATCTCTGGAAGAAAGCAAAGCCTTTCTCGGAATCCAGATTTGTATATCCAAGCATTTTTTCAATCTTAGGACCTTCTACAACAAAGATATCCGGATCTTCCTCGCTGCGTTCTACTGTAAATGGAAGATTCTCATTTACGAGGACATCTTCTGGGAAGAACTCCTGTTCAAACACGATCGGCTCCATAGGGCTCTTATCAAGAAGTTCTTTTACATGGAAAAGGAGCTCGCGTACACCCTGGCCGGTAACTGCTGAAATCGGATAAACCGAAATCCCCTTCGGCTCAAACTCTGCTTTCAGTCTGTCAATCGGGCTTTCTTCGCCATCGTCAAAAATACAGTCGATCTTGTTGGCTGCGATCACCTGTGGTCTTGCTGCAATCTCCGGATTATACGCTTCCAGCTCTTTATTGATCTTATGAATATCTTCCACTGGATCTCGTCCCTCTGTGGAAGCTGCATCTACAATATGGATGATAACTCGTGTACGTTCAATATGACGGAGGAATTCATGTCCAAGTCCAACACCCTCAGATGCACCCTCGATCAGTCCGGGGATATCTGCAATAACAAAACCACCGTTATCTGTGTCTACAACGCCAAGATTCGGGCTTAATGTTGTAAAGTGATAGTTGGCAATCTTCGGCTGTGCGTTTGTTACACGGGAAAGAAATGTAGATTTACCCACATTCGGGAAGCCTACAAGTCCTACATCTGCGATCACCTTAAGCTCAAGAAGAACCTCAAGCTCCTGAGCCGGCTGACCAGGCTGTGCATATTTCGGCACCTGCATGGTGGCAGTTGCATAATGCTGATTTCCTTTACCGCCGCGTCCGCCTTTTAATACGATCTGACGTCGATTTTCGCCAGACATATCCGCGATCACTTTGCCGGATTCTGCATCCATGATAACAGTTCCTTCCGGAACTTTCAGGACAACGTCTTTACCATCAGCACCATGGCATCGCTTTTTGCCGCCTTCCTGACCGTCCTCTGCTTTATATTTTCTTCTGTGTCTGTAGTCTCCGAGAGTATTCTGACCCTCGTCGATCTCAAAAATCACATCACCGCCACGGCCGCCATCGCCGCCGTCCGGTCCACCGTTTGGAACATACAGCTCACGACGGAAGCTTACATGTCCGTCACCGCCTTTACCAGAACGGATAATGATCCTTGCTCTGTCTGCAAACATATTACACCTCTATTCCAAAAAAAGGCTCCAAACCGGATCGATTTGAAGCCTTTTACCTATTTCATTACTCTGCGTCTACAGGAACGATAGAAACCTGTTTCTTATCGCGACCTTTTCTTGTGAATCTTACGACTCCGTCTGTAAGTGCAAATAAAGTATAGTCTTTACCGCAGCCTACGTTTTCACCTGGGTGAATCTTGGTTCCGCGCTGTCTGTAAAGAATGTTTCCGGCTTTTACAAACTGTCCGTCTGCTCTTTTCGCACCTAATCTCTTAGACTCGGAATCACGACCGTTCTTTGTAGAACCAACTCCCTTTTTATGTGCGAATAACTGAAGGTTCATCTTCATCATTGTTGTTACACCTCCTTGACTTTTACTGTCAAATATCGATTGTTATAACTACCAGCAATTTCCGTCAGACCAAGAATCAAAGAATCCATAAGAAGCATTCCACGCTCAGAGAGCGTATTCTGAAAGTGGATGGAAACAAATCCATCTTTCTCCTGCACATCAAACTTGTCTTCTGTGAACTTCTCAAGAGAATTCACAGTAGTAATGATCAGTGCAGATACAGCGGCACAGACAATATCCTGTCCGGCTTCTGCATAACCGGCATGCCCTTTGGAAATAAATTCCTCGTAGGATCCGTCTCTCTTTCTGACTTTAATTGTAATCATGATGACACCAGATTAACCGTTAATCTTTTCGATCTTAACTTTGGTGTACTGCTGTCTGTGTCCGTTTTTCTTGTGATATCCAGTTTTGCGTTTGTATTTGTAAACGATGACCTTGCGATTCTTACCGTTTTCAACTACAGAAGCGGTAACACTGGCATCTTTTACATCTTCGCCAACTTTTAATCCGTCATTGCTGACTGCGATTACGTTGTCAAATGTTACGGTTTCACCAGCTTCTACACCGAGCTTTTCAACTTTAATTACGTCACCCTCGGCAACCTTGTACTGTTTACCACCTGTTGCAATAATTGCGTACATCTGTGGCACCTCCTAATTATTTACTCGCCAAATTCGGTGGCTCCCGATTTAATCCGAAGCTCTTTGACCTCTTTGTGCGGCATACTCAATTATCTTAACAGCGATATATCACTCTGTCAAGAGTTTTTTTGAAGTTTTTTATTATTTTTTTGTTATCTCGCGAATATCCTCTATCACCGGACGTCTTACCTTCTTACGTGTCATTTCCAGAATGTGCAGTGGCGTGATATCAACAGCACGGCTTTTTACAGGATCTTTTCTGAGAAGCTTTTGCAGCACATGAAATAATTCCTCTCTGTGATCCGGATTTTCCATGTTAATAAAATCAATAAGTATAATGCCGGAAAGATTTCTAAGCCGGAGCTGACGGCTGATCTCCGCAGCAGCTTCCAGATTGATCTTGCGGAAAGTTTCTTCCATTTTTTTCTTTCCTGTATATTTACCACTGTTTACATCAATGGAGACAAATGCTTCTGTTTGCTGTATCACCAGAAAGCCGCCGCTGTTCAGCCATATTTTTTCTTTTTGGACCGTCTCAAGTGCAGTTTCCACACGATACAGCTTATAAAGAGGCAACAATTTATCCTGATAAAATCGCAGTTTTTCATTAAGCTCAGGACTGATTTCTTCCAGATATCCGGTAATCACATCTCGAATTTCGGGAACATCTGTAATGATCTCATCCAGATCGCGACCATAGGCATCCCTGACAGCAGCTACATAAAACGGTTCTGTCTCCAGCACAAGACTGAAACAGGTACGGTTACGTCCCTGAATTACAGCTTTATGGTAGCGGCGTTTCAACCATTCCAGTTCTTTCAGAATTTCTTCTTTAGAAGCATCAACGGCATTTGTCCGAACAATGATTCCAAACTCTTTATCCGGGCGGCCTGCCTCTTCTCTGAGCCATCCACTGAGACGATGTCTGTCTTCCTGTGACAGCTTGGAAGACAGACCGAATTTTTTATCTCCGGTTGTAAGAACCAGATATCTTCCTGTAAAATTCAGATTAGATGTCAGTGCCGGAAGTTTTCCCTTCATGGCATCCCGGCTTACCTGAACAAGAAGCTCATCTCCAGGCCTGAGCGGTCCGTTTCCTTTCCGGCCTGCTGAAAAAACAGCTCTTTCTGCTTCACTCAGAGGATAATAGCATCTTTTACCAGGCGCGATCTGTACGAAAGCTGCCTGGATATTCGAAGCAATATTTTCCACCTGTCCTACATAAATATTTCCAAGAATTGATTTTTCATGATCGGATTCCAGCCGCAGTTCTACAATACGGTCATCTTCTGAAAGTGCCGAAACTGTGCAGGGTATTTCATGAATTTTCATTCTTGTTATAATAAGCTTACTCAACCTCTTCACCTAATGATTCCAGTGTTACGAAACGTGATTCTGCATTTTCTCCCTCATCTGCATACATTTCCAGACGTTTTACTGTGAATGCAAATTCCGGAAGTTCGGTACCAAGCCATTCAAAAAAAGTATTCGTTACGAACTCCGGTTTTGTATAATTGGAGCTTGCAGATGCCAGCATATAAAAGAAGCCATTTTCCCGTACTTCCATTTTATAGATGTTTGGTCTGAGATCAATTTCTTTTTCACTGCGCTTGGTTTGTTTTGTTACTTTGATTTCTGGAAGTGCCAGAAATTCTTCCACGCGATTTTTCCAGTCGATAGAAGGTTCACGACCAGGGCGGAATTCCACCAGATAATCTGCAGCAGCTACCAGCGCCATAGCTTTCCCAGCTTTTCCATCTTCAACTTTTCGAACACTTAAGATATGCATTCCCTCGGCCATCTGTTCTTCCAGTCTGGACGCGATTTCTGCAGTGGGCATATCTTCTGCCATTTCCAGATCAAAATAATCTCCAAGGCTTTCCATACCTACTCCCAGCGGAACGGCGAAGGACATGATCATATGTGGGCTGTATCCGCCTGAAAAAGCTACCGGAAGTTCTGCACGGCGAAGAGCTTTCTGGAAATAACGCATGGTATCCAGATGTCCCACAAATTTCATCGGACCTTCTTTACTGAATTTAATTCTTACCTTCAAGGCAGACACCTCCTTTATATTTCATTGCTCCGCAGGCAGAACATTTCTGACGGCAGTTCTCTGTCACAACGCCCTCTTTTGCACGTTGCCATTCACGCTCCAAGAATTTACGGCTGACGCCTGTATCAATGAAATCCCATGGAAGAATTTCATCCAGACTTCTTTCGCGAAGTGTATAGAAAGTCATATCTACGCCGCATTCAGCCATAGCCTCTTTCCAGATATCATAATCAAAGTTCTCTGTCCATGCATCGTAAAGAGCACCTTTTTCATATGCTTTCAAGATCACATCTCCGCAACGTCTGTCACCACGAGCCAGAAATCCCTCAAGTGCTGTTACATCCGGCTCATGCCAGTTATAACGGATACTTCGCTGATTCAGCTGGGCGCGGACTTCATTTTTAACCACCTTGGCTTTTTCCACAAAATCCTGCTCTGTATACATTGGCGCCCACTGAAATGGGGTAAACGGCTTCGGCACAAAGAAAGAAGTGCTGACGTTGATCTGTACCTTGCCTTTACGCTGTTCTTTCGGAACAACTTCATAATAAGTTTCCGCAATCTTCTGAGCCAGATGGGCAATTCCCTTCATATCGTCTTCTGTTTCTGTTGGAAGACCGAGCATAAAGTAGAGCTTCACCTGATTCCAGCCACCTTTAAACGCCTCTCCTGCGCCATGCAGGATATCTTCCTCTGTAAGACCTTTGTTGATAACATTTCGAAGTCTCTGAGAGCCAGCCTCCGGAGCAAAAGTCAGGCTGCTTTTCTTTACATCCTGTACTTTACTCATAACATCAAGAGCAAATGCATCGATCCGAAGAGAAGGCAATGAAATATTGATCGCTTTTCCCTGAAATTCTTCAATCAGAAAATTAACCAGTTCTTTCAGGTGTGAGTAATCGCTGGAACTTAATGAACTTAATGAAATCTCCTCATGTCCTGTATTTTTCAGCATAATGCGAGCTGATTCTTTCAGTGTCTCCACATCACGCTCACGGGTAGGACGATAGATCATTCCCGCCTGACAGAATCGGCAACCTCGAATACAGCCTCGCTGGATCTCCAGAGTGACTCGATCCTGCGTTGCCTTGATATGCGGAACTACCGGTGCTTCTACTGCACAGTATTCATCTTCCATATCTACGATCAGCTGTTTCTGAACCTTCGTGGGAACACCTTCCTCTGTCGGCCTGAAAGAAGCAATGGTGCCGTCTTCTTTATAAGTAACCTCATATAGAGAAGGCACATAAATTCCCGGAATTCTGGCTGCTGCCTTAAGAAAATCTCTTCTGCTGCCACCGGCCTTCTTATTAGCCTTATACGCATCAAAAAGAGCATCATAAACGGTCTCGCCTTCTCCAATATAGAAAAGGTCAAAAAACTCTGCCAGAGGCTCAGGGTTATATGCACAGGCACCGCCACCGATCACAATCGGGAACTCCTCTCCACGATCAGCGCTTTTCAGCGGAATACCGCTGAGATCCAGAACCTGCAGAATATTCGTATAACACATCTCGTATCCAAGTGTAATGCCAAGGAAATCAAAATCCTTTATTGGCTCCTGGGATTCCAAAGCAAACAGAGGGATATGTTGTTCACGCATTACCTTGTCCAGATCTGGCCACGGTGAAAAAAGACGCTCACACCATACATCTTCACGCTGGTTGAACATATTGTAGAGGATCATCATACCAAGGTTGGACATGCCGATCTCGTAGACATCCGGAAAACAAAACGCAAACCGTATTTCTACCTTATTTTTATCTTTCATCACAGAGTTGATTTCTCCGCCGATATAGCGGGCTGCTTTGTCAACTTTGAGTAATATTTCGTCACTAAGTGCTAATTTTCTCATTCTTTCCCTTTCGCGATTTGTTGCTATTTACCAAATACAGAACTTCTTCTGTTTAGATTTGGATAGCGTTTTTTTTCTGAATAAATGGGAAAAATAATGCTCATTTTTGAACCTATTTTTGTCCCGAAAACGGCATTTGGTCACTGCGGTACCGGCTGTGGTATATGCCGTTAATTATCCTATTATAATACAGGTCATTTCAGAAATTCAAGAGAAATCGTGTGCTTTTGTGGAAATGGCGAAAATTGTCTGCTGTCCCTCCATTTTTTACAAGATTCTTTTTTTCAACACCACTTTACAACTTTTTCATAAAAAATAATCGTACAGGACTTTCTGATGTATAATGAATTTGCCAAAACATTACAAAGGAAAGTGACCCTGTACGACAGACTTATTATACAACGAAAAGACATTGATTGGTAGGCTTCATAAATATTTTTCAGCATATTTTGAAACTTTTTCA
>OLNJ01000216.1_pt1 | contig 56265 bp, 50 predicted proteins | sample 1672191 | NCBI WGS metagenome assembly OLNJ01 (sample SAMEA3136657, study PRJEB25190) | human gut metagenome | biome: human gut; feature: human-associated habitat; material: faeces | place: Austria | collected 2013
GCGACCTTGCCAAGGTCGAGACCGCGGGTTCGAGCCCCGTCTATCGCTCTTAAGGACTCTGAGTTTTCAGAGTCCTTTTTTCTTTATATAAAAAAGTAAGGAGGAATGAAAGATGCCAGTACCAACCCCTCATATTGAAGCGGAAAAAGGTGAGATTGCTAAGAATGTTCTGATGCCAGGAGATCCTCTCCGTGCGAAATATGTAGCAGAACATTTTTTAGAGGATGCCAGACTGGTCAACCAGGTCAGGAATGTATATGCTTATACAGGAACATATAAAGGAAAAGAACTTACGGTTATGGCTAGTGGAATGGGAATGCCGTCTATCGGTATTTATTCTTATGAACTGTATAAGTTTTATGATGTGGACAATATCATCCGTATTGGTTCGGCAGGCGCTTATACGGACAGACTTGCTGTATACGATGTAGTTCTTGCAGACAGCGCGTGGAGTCAGTCCAGTTTTGCGAAAGTGCAGAATGGGTGTATGGATGATGTGTTGTACCCATCTGAGTCGCTGAATACCAGAATCCTTGATGCGGCGCATTGCTTGCAGATTCCGCTTAAGACTGCGCGTATTCATTCCTCTGATGTTTTTTATACAGAAGATAATGTGGATGGTTATAAAGAGATAATCGAGAAACACCAATGTGAATGTGTGGAAATGGAAAGCTTCGCACTGTTTCACAATGCGAAGCTTCTTGGCAAAAATGCGGCGTGTCTTCTGACTATTTCAGATTCTTTTGTGACACATGAGGAATTATCTTCATTGGCGAGACAGGAGTCTTTTGAAAATATGATGAAGATAGCCCTGGAAGCATGCTGATCAGGAAGAAGTTCTGTCCTGTTCAACCAGACCATAAAAAGAAAGCAGATAGAGCCCGCAAAGGCCGACCAGTCCATAGATGATTCTGGAAAGCAAACTCATACTTCCAAAAAGAAGAGCCACAAGATTTAGGTTGAAAAAACCAATCAGTCCCCAGTTGATGGCACCGATTACAGTGAGTGTCAGTGAAAAGTATTGTAAAAATTTATTTCCCATAAGTCACCATCCTTTCATAGTGCTAGTATGGCAGGATAATAAAAAAATATTCGCGGCAGAGCAGATCTGTCGCGAATATTTTTTTACTGTAATTTAATTGTCTGTGAAGTGACATTGCCCCCACCGAAAGCAAATGCCTCAGATGCTTCCAGAGTAACATCAGATTTATCATTCAGAGAGAATGCGTAGCAGACGGTTACTGTACTTCCTGGTTCTACTTCGGCAATATAATTGTCAATCGCAGGTTCATCTTCTTTTGGAACAGCCGGTGAAAGCTTTTCTCCATTCTGCTTTGCAGAAAGCTGAACATCAACTAATGCACTGGATGAGGAACTGCTGTTGTTTGTATAGTCACAGTACAATAACAGACAGTCAGAATCATCAATTGCCTGTGTGACACGAAATTCTTTCAGGCGAAGTGTGAAATGATCATTGTCCATATCAATGCTGGTAGTTTCAGCTGGTGTGACAGTTGCTTCGACACCTGAGTTTTCTGAATTGTTCATTTCAGCCAGGGATTGATTGATCTCATCCTGAACGTTTGTGAAGTTCGCAGACATAACTTTTACGGTGTCGGCATCCAGAGAAACAATTTTCCATTTTCCATCTGCTTCTATTAACGGATAAGTGATGTCGATGGATGTGAATTTATCTTCTACGCTACCTGACTTTTCCTCCAGAAGTGAAGCTAGTTTCTGCTGTGTTTCTTCTTCGGTTAAAGTCGTGCCGGAAAATGCTGTGGAAACAATCTGTTTCAGAAATTCTGAGATGGTTTCTTTGTAAATATCTGCACCATCAATGTAATTGATGTGAACAGTTACAGATGCAGTGCCGTTCTGAATATGAAAATTGGTTTTGCCGATTTTGTAGGTCATCTTCTCATTGATCTTCTTGAAAAATGAGGAGTAAGCATCACTGGTGATATCTGCATTGTCAAGAGCAGACATATCATTGCTCTGCAGAAGGTTTTTCATTCCGTCAAAGTTCATGGCGCGCATGTTTTCCAGAAAATCTTCTGTTGCGGAAATTGGTTTCTGGCGTTGCATAAAATAAAATCCAGTGCCGCCGGCGACAGCAAGAATGAGGATGATCAGAAAAATGATCCACCCTTTTTTCTTTTTTTTCTTACGTCTCGGAGCAACGGATTGTTCTTCATATACTTCCTGATTATTAGTATCCATACTTCCTCCTTATGAAGTTGCCTGGTTACGTTTGAAATTGTAACCGTATTGTTGCGCAATAAACGCATGCTTATCATTAACTCTTTTATTATAGCAGAAGGCGACGTTACTTGACAAGGTCATTTACGGACTCTAAAATGAGATTATAATGAAGTACAAAATAGAAGCAAAAACAAAAGAGAAGTGACTGTAGCTCAGGAGGGGAGAGCGAAGGTCGGATGGAGGGAAAATATGGCGATAAAATATGAAGGAAGTTTTCTTTCAGAGGCAGATACACTTGAGATTTCGGTACTTTGCCTGATGCCGGAACCAGGGATAAAACCACGGGCAATCGTTCAGTTGGTGCATGGAATGAGTGAACATAAAGAACGGTATATCCCATTTATGGAATATCTGACAGACAAAGGTTATATAACAGTGATTCATGATCACAGAGGACATGGGAAAAGTGTTTCGGATAAAAAAGATCTGGGATATATGTACGGAGGCGGAGCAGATGCAATGCTGAAAGACGTCCTGACGGTGAATGAAGAAATCAGACGCCATTTTCCGGAATTGCCGCTGATTTTGTTCGGGCACAGCATGGGGTCACTTGCAGTAAGAGCATTTGCTGCAAAACATGACGACTGTATGAATATGCTGATCGTCTGTGGTTCACCAAGTGAAAATAAAGCAAGACCTCTTGGAAAAGCAATTGCGAAGGTACAGGGAAAACTACTGGGCTCACATCATAAGAGTAAAATTCTGGAAACCATGTCTTTTGGAACTTATGCATTGAAATTTAAGGATGAGAAAAACAAAAATGCATGGATATGTTCTGATCCGGCAGTTTATGAGGCTTATACAAAGTCTGATCTGTGTGGATTTACTTTTACAGATGATGCATACATAGCACTGTTTGATCTGATGAAAAAAGCATATGACGTACATAGATGGACCTGTACTAGACCAAAGATGCCTGTATTGTTTATCAGTGGGGCGGAAGATCCGTGCCTTGGAAATGTACGGAAATTTGCAGGAGCGGTCCATGCCATGCGAAGAGCCGGCTATCTTGACGTGAAGGGGAAATTATATCCGGGAATGCGCCATGAAATTTTGAATGAAAAAGGAAAAGAAAAAGTCTGGCACGATGTATTTGTATATATGAAGAAAAAGGGATTTTAAAAATGTATCAAATCTGATATAATCTTTTTTGTGAAAAATTACCAGATTTGGAGGAGATAAAATGAGAGCAAGCGGCATTTTGATGGGGATATCCAGTATTCCGTCAAAGTATGGAATCGGATGTTTTTCAAAGGAAGCCTATGATTTTGTAGATCAGCTTGAAAAAGCAGGACAGCAGTACTGGCAGATACTTCCACTGGGACCGACTGGGTATGGAGATTCTCCGTATCAGTCTGTTTCTACATTTGCAGGGAATCCGTATTTTATTGATCTGGAGGAACTGATCAAAAAAGAACTCCTGACCAAAGAAGAATGTGAGGCCTGTGACTGGGGTGGCAGTGAATCTTATGTTGATTATGAAAAAATATATCTTTCCAGATATAAACTGCTCCGCAAAGCATATGAAAAGGCAGATCTGAAGACTAACCCGGATTATGCGGAATTTTTGAAAGAAGAAAAAGACTGGTTGCAGGATTATTGTCTGTTTATGGCGATCAAGAATGAGCAGAAAGGAATCTGCTGGATTGACTGGCCGGAAGAATTAAAGGACCGTCATTCAAAGGCAGTAAAAGAGGTAGAAAAAGAGCTGGCAGAAGAAATAGAATTTTATCGTTTCCAGCAATACTGTTTTACCACACAGTGGAGAAAACTGAAAGCATATGCAAATAAGAAGGGTATCAGTATCATTGGTGATGTGCCAATCTATGTGGCACTGGACAGTTCTGATGCATGGGCAAATCCGGAAATGCTGCAGTTTGACGAAGATTATGATCCGAAGGCAGTTGCAGGATGTCCGCCAGATGCTTTTTCAGCAACCGGACAGCTGTGGGGAAATCCATTGTATGACTGGAAGGCACTTAAGAAAGACGGTTATGGCTGGTGGGTGCAGCGAATGACACACTGCCTGGAACTTTATGATGTAGTCAGAATTGATCATTTCCGCGGATTTGACGAGTATTATGCTATTCCATATGGGGACAAGACTGCTGAGAGGGGAAAATGGGAAAAGGGTCCGGGAATGGATCTGTTCCATACACTTGATAAAAAAATCAAAGACCTCCGAGTGATCGCAGAAGATCTTGGTTTCCTGACAGAAAGTGTTCTGGAAATGCTGAAAGAGAGCGGATATCCGGGAATGAAAGTGCTTCAGTTTGCGTTTGATGGAAGTGAAGATAGCAGCTATCTTCCATACAAATATGATCACAACTGTGTAGTTTATACAGGTACACATGATAATGAGACCACAAAAGGCTGGTTGGAAAATCTGCAGGGACATGATCTTAAATTTGTCAGAGAATATATCAACTGTTATGAACAGCCGGTCAATGACTGTGTATGGGCACTGATACGTACAGCACTTTCAAGTGTAGCTGATCTTGCAGTCATTCCGATTCAGGATTATTTGTGTCTTGGAAATGAAGCCCGTATGAATGCTCCGTCTACATTGGGGGATAACTGGAAATGGCGGCTTACTGCAAATCAGATTTCGGAAACAACGTTGTATCATATGAGAGAAGTGACCAGGATTTATGGACGTCTCGCAAAAGCATCTGAAGAAAAGGAAACTGATGAAATTGCGAACGCAGAGGAAGAAGAACGGCAGGATAATGACCAAAATTCTAAAATAGTTGAATAAATGCGTGAGAGGAGAGGCAGGATGGAAGAACAGAATAAGAATCCTGAAAAGAAGGAGAACGAAGTGCAGACTTCACAGGAAAATACCCCACAGAATGCGACACCTACCAGAAGCTATGTACTGATGATTCTGGCAGGATGTTATCTTTTGTATACTGGGTACAGATTGTGTAAAAATGTCATTGATGGAGTTGACGGTGGCAGCTGGGGCTTTTTTGCGGCAGGAATCGGTTTCCTGATCGTGGGAGCGGTAATGCTTTTTATTGGTGGTAAGAATTTTATCAAACGAGATAAAGAAAAACGTGCGATGGAAGAAGCTGCTATGGCAGAAGAAAAAGCGGCAGAGCCGGAGAAAACGACAGAGAAAAAAACGATGAGTATTGCGGAACGTGCGAGACTGGCTTCAAGTCTTGAAGAGTCAGAGAGCGAAGACAAAACAGAGAAGCCGGACGAGTCAGAAACGGCTGATATAGCTTCAGAAGAAAAAACAGAGTAAGTATTCAAAAAGCGTCGCAGAATGTTATCTGCGGCGCTTTTTGCGTGTTTTTTTCTTATTTTTGTGTGAGCCGGAAGGGTTATGCAGGGTAGACCAGCAGAAAAGCTGAACCAAAATGATTCCGATCAATGCTCCGGAACTGTCAATGCAGACATCTCTGACAGAAGGACTTCGTCCGGAAACAAAAGATTGATGGTATTCATCCAGTCCTGCGAAGCCTGCACAGAAAATACCGGCGAGGAGAAATAACCAGAACCCTCTCACTCGATATACATAAAGCGGGAAAGAAACAGCCACGGCAAGAAGAAAATATTCAGTCATATGAGCTGCTTTCCGAACATAAAACTGAATGGAATTGGCCTCATAATTCAGCTCATCATAACTTTTGCCTTCATGCAGGATCTCGCTTTTGGTTTCTACGATATTATAACTGATCTTGTAACTTAATTCCCCGGACACCTCCCCGGTCTGGGCTGAAAATGAAAAGATCAGATACATCATAAGCAAAGCTGGTATAAAAGATAATGGTTTTAATAGTGTGATCAGTATTTTCATGGCATTAAATATAGCAAAGGGGGAAAAGATTGTCAACTGAGAGGAAGGTATGTTATACTTATATCAATTATGAACCTGCATCAAAAGTGATTAAAGAACAGGTAGGAGACAGGAATTAATCTAAGGGATAAGAGAGGAACAAAAAAGATGAGTTTAGCAGATGTTACGTTTATTAATATGTGCAGAGATGTCATAGAAAATGGAACCAGTACAGAAGGAGAAAAGGTACGTCCAGTCTGGGAAGACGGTACATCGGCCTATACGATCAAGAGATTTGGAGTAGTGAATCGCTATGATCTGCGCAAAGAATTTCCGGCTCTGACACTTCGAAGAACTGCACTAAAAAGTGCTATGGATGAGATACTCTGGATCTGGCAGAAAAAATCAAATAACATCAAAGATCTTCACAGTCATATCTGGGACAGCTGGGCCGATGAGAATGGCTCCATTGGTAAGGCATATGGTTATCAGCTGGGGGTGAAACATCAGTACAAAGAAGGGATGATGGATCAGGTAGACCGTGTATTATATGATTTGAAAAATAATCCCTACAGCCGTCGCATCATGACGAATATTTATGTACACCAGGATCTGCATGAGATGAATCTGTATCCATGTGCATATTCCATGACGTTTAATGTGACAAAGGAACTGGGGAAAGACAAGCTTACTTTGAATGCAATCCTGAATCAGCGTTCACAGGATATTCTGGCTGCAAATAACTGGAACGTCTGCCAGTATTCAATCCTTCTGATGATGATCGCACAGGTATGTGATATGGAAGCAGGTGAACTTGTACATGTGATTGCAGACTGCCATATTTATGATCGTCACGTACCGGTTATCAAAGAACTGATCAGCCGTACTCCGTATCCGGCACCAACTGTGAAACTGAATCCGGAGATCAGGGATTTTTATGAGTTTACAACGGATGATCTGATAGTAGAAAATTATCAGACATGGCCACAGATCAAAAATATTCCGATCGCAATCTGATATAGCCTCCGGCAGGATTGCAGAGATACACAGAAGAATATGTCATGCATTGCATGATGTGCATCTTGCAGCAAGAATGCCGAGGGCATTCTTGAATGCAGTAGAGAAGAGGGGAATGAAGTATGAATATTATAGTAGCAGTAGATAAGAACTGGGCAATCGGTAAAGATAACAAGCTTCTTGTAAGTATTCCGGCAGATATGAAGATGTTTCGCCAGGAAACAACTGGAAAAGTTGTTGTTATGGGACGTAAGACTCTGGAAAGTTTTCCAAATGGGCTGCCTCTTAAGAACAGAACAAATATTGTCCTGACAGGAAACAAAGATTATAACGTCAAGGATGCGATCATTGTCCACACTGTAGAAGAACTTCTGGAAGAAATAAAAAAATATCCGTCAGAGGAAGTATACTGTATTGGTGGAGACAGTGTATACAAACAGCTTTTGCCTTACTGTGATACAGCACATGTGACAAAAATTGATTTTGCATATGAGGCAGACAGCTATTTCCCAAATCTGGATGAAATGCCGGAGTGGAAAGTAACTGCGGAGAGCGATGAGCAGACATATTTTGATCTGGAGTATTCTTTTATGAAATATGAAAGGATAAAATAAATATTTTCTCTGCAAATTTTGCATTGAAGTCACCACGATAAAGTGCTAAAATGGATGAAAAGAGTTACTGAGAAGGGTAACTGGAAAAGAAATCCATATGACTGGAGGAAGATATATTATGGAAAAAAAGAACATTGACTGGGGCAGCATCGGATTCGGTTATATTCCGACAGATTATCGTTATGTTGCCAATTTCAAAGATGGTAAATGGGATGAAGGACAGCTGACTACAGACCCGAATGTTACACTGAATGAATGTGCCTGTGTATTCCAGTATGCACAGACTGTATTTGAAGGAATGAAAGCTTATACAACAGAAGACGGACATATTGTTACTTTCCGCCCGGATCTCAATGCTGAGCGTCTTGCAAATTCTGCAAGAAGACTGGAAATGCCGGTATTCCCGGAAGACCGTTTTGTAGAGGCTGTTGTACAGACGATCAAGGCAAATGAAGCATATGTACCACCATATGGTTCTGGTGCAACTCTGTATGTACGTCCGTATATGTTTGGAAGTAACCCTGTTATCGGTGTTAAACCGGCTGACGAGTACCAGTTCCGTATTCTGACTACACCGGTTGGACCGTACTTCAAAGGTGGCGCAAAACCGATTACGATCCGTGTCACAGACTTTGACCGTGCTGCACCGCATGGAACAGGTCATATCAAGGCTGGTCTGAACTATGCAATGAGTCTTCATGCTATCATGGATGCGCATCGTCAGGGATATGATGAAAACATGTATCTGGATTCTGCTACAAGAACAAAAGTAGAGGAGACAGGTGGAGCGAACTTTATCTTTGTCACAAAGGATAATACCGTTGTTACACCGAAGTCCAACAGTATTCTTCCATCTATCACACGTCGTTCTCTGATCTATGTTGCAGAGCATTATCTTGGACTGAAGGTAGAAGAACGAGAAGTATATCTGGACGAAGTAAAAGACTTTGCAGAATGTGGACTCTGCGGAACCGCAGCTGTTATCTCACCAGTTGGCAAGATCGTAGACCATGGCAAAGAAATCTGCTTCCCAAGCGGAATGGAAGAAATGGGACCGACAACAAAGAAACTTTACGAGACACTTACCGGCATCCAGATGGGACGCATCGAAGCTCCGGAAGGCTGGATCAAAGTTATCGAATAAGATTTATTGTATCAGATATAAGACAAGGTACAGGCAGATGTCCTGTGCCTTGTTTTTTTGTTTGTATTTCGTTATAATAAGAGAGAGTTTACAGGAGGACGGAATGGACAAAAAATCTTACGATAACGGAACGGATTTCAGCTTTGTGGAGCAAAAAGTCCGCGAAGTGCAGACAACAATAGAAAATGCTGTAAAAACAAGCAATTATCAGGAACTGAATCAGTCCATCACGAAGATGGTTAATAATACACTGAAACAATATCAGAAAGAGCATCCTACGACGGTTCAGAAAAAAACTGAGCACAAAGTTATGAATCAGAAAATACAGGAAACTCATCCGGAACTGTACGGAAATACCGGAGGCGAAAAGGTAAAAGATATTCTGCTGATCGTATTCGGTGGGCTTCTTTCCGGAAGTATGGCAATAGGACTTCTGACAGTGCAGATTCTGCAGGCTGTAATAGGTCACGGCGGTATCACTTCGACTGCAGTGACGTTGATTGGTACACTGGCAGGCGTGGGGATGATCTATGGAGGCTGTACAGGACTTGGCAGATTGAAACGCTTCAAGAAATATGTACAGGCACTTGGAGACAGAACGTATTGTGATTTTGAACGTCTGGCAGGGGCTGTGGGCCGCAGTGTGAAATTTGTAAAAAAAGATATCAAATTTATGATTCAGAAAGGCTGGTTTCTGGAAGGACAGACGGATCAGAAGGAAACATGCCTGATCACGAGCACAGAAACATATCGACAGTATACAGAGACACAGAAGGCACTGGAGCAGCGAAATGAAGAAGAATGCAGAAAATGCCAGCAGGAAACAGAGCAGCAGAAACAGATCAGTCCGGAAGTACAGGAAGTTCTGGATAAAGGTGAAGCATATATTCAAAAAATCCATGCAAGTAATGATGCAATCCCGGGAGAAGAGATCTCGGCTAAAATTGCCCGCATGGAACAGATTGTAGAACAGATTTTTCAGAGGGCAGAGGAGCATCCGGAAATTATCCCGGACCTTAAAAAAATGATGGATTATTATCTACCTATGACAGTGAAACTTCTGGATGCTTATGAGGAAATGGACAGACAGCCAATTCAGGGAGAGACGATCCGCTCATCCAAAAAAGAAATTGAAGATACGCTGGATACTTTAAATGAAGCATTTGCAAAGCTCCTGGATTCAGTTTTTCAGGATACCGCGTGGGATGTTTCCAGTGATATATCGGTGCTTCATACGATGCTTGCACAGGAAGGACTGACTGGAAATGATTTCAGTAAGAAGCAATTATAAAAAAACGAGTATAAAATACATTTGCCACAGGACACGATAAGGAGAACGATATGGGTGATGAAATGAAACAGGCAGAAACAGGGATGCCGTCACTTACACTGGAACCAGATTTTGCACCGGAAGTGAAGAAGGAGCCGGAAGTGCAGGTACAAGGACAACTGATGGAAGTTGCACCGGAAATGGATCCGGTCCAGCAGAAGATGGCACAGACAGTACTGACACCGGAAGAACAGAAGATGGTGGACGATTTTGCATCTAAGATTGATGTGGAGAATCTGACACAGGTCATGCAGTATGGCGCTGGGACACAGAAAAAGATGGCCGATTTTTCAGATGAGGCATTGAAAAACGTAAGAGCACAGGATCTTGGTGAAGTCGGAGAACTTCTTTCAGGAGTTGTTGGAGAACTGAAGGGATTTGATGCCGAAGAGGAAAAAGGTTTTCTGGGATTTTTCAAAAAACAGGCAAATAAAGTAGAAAATTTGAAAAACAGATATGACAAGACTGAAGTAAATGTAGAAAAGATTGCAGATGCACTGGAAAAGCATCAGGTTCGTCTGCTCAAGGATTCTGCAATGATGGACAAAATGTATGAACAGAATCTCCTGTATTTTAAAGAGCTTTCCATGTATATTCAGGCTGGTAAACAGAGGCTTGCACAGACCAGGAACGGCAAACTGCATGATCTGGAAGAAAAGGCGAAAATGACCGGACTCCCGGAGGACGCGCAGGCGGCTAAGGATCTGGACAGTAAATGTGCCCGTTTTGAGAAAAAACTTCATGACCTGGAACTTACCAGAATGATCTCACTGCAGACAGCACCACAGATCCGCCTTGTCCAGAATAATGATACGATGATGGCAGAAAAGATTCAGACTACACTGGTCAATACGATTCCACTCTGGAAAAGCCAGATGGTACTGGCGCTTGGCATTGCACATTCAACAGAGGCGGCGCAGGCACAGAGCCAGGTATCGGATCTTACAAATGAACTCCTTCGAAAAAATGCAGAGAAACTGCATATGGCATCGGTAGAGACAGCAAAAGAATCGGAACGTGGTATTGTGGATATGGAAACACTTCAGAAAACCAATGCAGATCTGATTCAGACGCTGGATGATGTAATGAAGATTCAGAAAGAGGGCAGAGAAAAACGCCAGGCAGCGGAAGCTGAAATGGTCAGAATGGAAAATGACCTGAAGGCTAAACTGTTGGAAATTCAGCACTGAAATACAAGAGGGGCTGTTTGAAAATAACAGCTCCGCTTTTTCGTCAAAAAGGAGAGAAGAGCATGTATCGTGATCATACAAAAGTTGTACAGATAGGAAATAAAAAGATTGGTGGAGGTAATCCAATTCTGATTCAGTCTATGACGAATACAAAGACAGAAGATGTGGAGGCAACTGTCCGCCAGATTCTGGAGCTGGAAGCAGCCGGATGTGATATTATCCGTTGTGCAGTGCCGACTATGGAAGCTGCGCAGGCATTGAAAGAAATCAAAAAGCAGATTCACATTCCATTGGTGGCAGATATTCACTTTGATTATCGACTGGCGATTGCCGCAATGGAAAACGGTGCAGATAAAATTCGTATCAATCCTGGAAATATCGGAAGTACTGACCGTATTCAGGCAGTTGTGGATGTTGCAAAAGAGCGAAATATACCAATCCGTGTAGGAGTCAACAGTGGTTCTCTGGAAAAAGAGCTGGTAGAAAAATACCATGGTGTAACAGCAGAAGGACTGGTGGAGAGTGCTCTGGATAAAGTACGTATCATTGAAGAGATGGGGTATGACAATCTTGTGATCAGTATCAAATCTTCGGATGTTATGATGTGTGCCAAAGCACATGAGCTGATTGCAGAAAAAACAGATCATCCGCTTCATGTTGGTATTACAGAAGCGGGAACTCTGTATTCTGGAAATATCAAATCTGCCGTAGGACTTGGAATCATTCTTTCACAGGGAATCGGAGATACGATCCGTGTTTCTTTGACGGGCGCGCCATTGGAAGAAATAAAATCTGCCAAACGGATCCTTAAGACACTGGGACTGCGTAAAGGTGGCGTAGAAGTTGTTTCTTGTCCGACATGTGGACGTACACATATTGATTTGATCGGGCTTGCAAATAAAGTAGAAGCAATGGTACAGGATATCCCATTGGACATTAAAGTTGCTGTTATGGGGTGCGTGGTGAATGGACCTGGTGAAGCAAAGGAAGCAGATATTGGGATTGCCGGAGGTGTTGGTGTCGGTCTGCTGATCAAAAAAGGTGAGATTGTGAAGAAAGTACCGGAAGACCAGCTTCTGGATACTTTAAGAGAGGAACTGCTTCACTGGGAGGGATAAGAGAGGCATAGAGTGTGGAGAAAGAATTTTTCGATGTATTTCCCAATTTAAAAGTAAAAGACCAGTTGCATGAATGGCTGGAGATGGTAACTGTTTCAAGAGTTTCCTGCAATCCGGCGAAGACGAGACTGTGGGTTTATATCCATAGTGAACGCTGGATCCATAAGAAAAATATTATGGCACTGGAAGATCAGATTGAGAGACAGTGCTTTTCCGGTCTTGAAATACAGGTAACAGTGATTGAGCGTTTTCATCTTTCCAGACAGTATTCCCCGGCCAATTTTCTGGAAGTTTATCGTTCCAGTATGGAAGTGGAACTGAAGAACTTCAATATGCTTGAATACAATCTTTTTAAGCGTGCACAGATTGCTTTTCCATCAGATGAGCAGATGGATCTGACTTTACCTGATTCTGTGATATCCAGAGAAAAAAGCGGGATTCTGGTGGAATATCTGGAAAAAGTTTTTTGTGAACGATGCGGAATGAATCTTAAGATCAACCTGCAGTTCGTAGAGGCAGAAGAGAGCAAATATCGCAAAAATGCAGCACTGCAGATTCGACAGGAAGTGGCGAATGTGCTGAAACATGCCAAACTGACACCGGAGCCGCTGCAGGATGAGAAAGAGGAAGAAACGGCTGCGACGGAAGTAAAGGATGGCAAAAAGGCAGAAGCGAAGACTAATAAAACAGAACAGAAACCAAAAACATTTGAGAAGAAAAACCAGCGTGGAGAGTTTTATGGTGGATTCCGTAAAGACAGCAATCCGGATGTGATCTATGGAAGAGATTTTGAGGGAGATACCATTGATCTGGAATCCATTACCGGTGAGATGGGAGAAGTCATCATCCGTGGACAGGTTATAGATGTGGAAGCACGTGAGATCCGTAATGAAAAAACAATCCTGATCTTTCCGGTAACAGATTTTACAGATTCTATTGTGATCAAAATGTTTCTGAGAAATGAACAGGTACCTGAGATTACGGAATCTGTCAAAAAAGGTGCCTTTTTGAAATTTAAAGGGGTAACAACGATTGACCGATTTGACAGTGAGTTGACGATCGGATCAATATCTGGAATTAAGAAAATTGCAGATTTCCGTAGTACCAGAATGGATACCAGCCCACAGAAGCGAGTGGAACTGCACTGCCATACCAAAATGAGTGATATGGATGGTGTTACGACTGCAAAGGATCTGGTAAAACGAGCTTACGAATGGGGGCACAAGGCAATCGCAATTACAGACCATGGTGTTGTACAGGCTTTCCCGGAGGCAAACCACTGTTTTGATGCATGGGGAGGATGTGTTCCGAAAGATTCAGATTTTAAAGTCCTGTATGGTATGGAAGCATATCTTGTTGATGATATGAAAGGCATTGTTACCAACAGTCAGGGACAGCCGATTGATGGTAAATTTGTTGTATTTGATATTGAGACAACAGGATTTTCACCGCTTACATGTCAGATTATAGAGATTGGTGCTGTGAGAGTCGAAAATGGTGTGATCACAGACCGTTTTTCGACGTTTGTGAATCCAAAGGTACCAATTCCGTACAGAATTGAACAGTTGACAAGTATTAATGATTCCATGGTTATGGATGCACCGGATATTCAGACAATACTTCCGCAGTTCCTTGAATTTTGCGCGGGAGCTGTCATGGTGGCCCATAATGCGGACTTTGATATGAGTTTTATTATAGAAAACTGCAAACGACAGGGGCTGCCGCAGGAGTATACATATGTGGATACGGTTGGTATGGCACGTTTCCTTCTGCCGGCACTGAACCGATTCAAACTGGATACGGTTGCCAAGGCTGTCGGAGTGTCTCTGGACCATCATCACAGAGCAGTGGACGATGCAGCATGTACGGCTGAGATTTTTGTACGGTTTGTGGAAATGTTAAAAGAACGAGACATTTTTGATATGGATACGCTGAACCAGCAGGGAAATGTATCTGTGAATACAATTAAGAAGCTGCCGACATATCATGCGATCATTTTGGCGAGAAATGAGACCGGACGTGTGAATCTCTATAAACTGGTCAGCCAGTCACATCTGAAATATTACAGACGTCGTCCACGTGTACCGAAGAGCCTTTTTCTGGAACACAGAGAGGGACTTCTGATCGGAAGTGCCTGTGAAGCTGGCGAATTGTATCAGGCACTTCTTCGAAATGCACCGGAACCGGAAATTGCCAGACTGGTCAATTTTTATGATTATCTGGAAATTCAGCCACTTGGAAATAATGCATTTATGATCGCAGATGAAAAAAATGATCGTGTGAAATCAAATGAGGATCTGATTGAACTTAATAAGAAAATCGTAAAACTTGGAGATCAGTTTAAGAAACCGGTTGTTGCCACATGTGACGTACATTTTATGGATCCACAGGATGAAATCTATCGCCGGATCATTATGGCCGGAAACGGATTCTCAGATGCGGATAATCAGGCACCTCTATATCTGCGCACTACAGAAGAGATGCTGGAAGAATTTTCTTATCTGGGAAGTGAAAAAGCAGAAGAAGTGGTTATTACCAATACCAACAAGATTGCAGATATGATCGAGAAGATCTCTCCGATTCATCCGGATAAATTTCCACCGGTTATTGAAAATTCGGATCAGGATCTGAAAGATATCTGTTTTAACCGTGCACATGAGATGTATGGTGAAAATCTTCCAAAGATTGTAGAAGACCGTTTGAACAAGGAGTTGCATTCTATTATTTCCAATGGATATGCTGTTATGTATATCATCGCGCAGAAACTGGTATGGAAATCTAATGAAGATGGTTATCTGGTTGGCTCGCGAGGATCAGTAGGCTCTTCACTGGCGGCAACTATGTCTGGTATCACAGAAGTAAATCCTCTGCCACCGCATTATTTGTGTCCGGAATGTAAATACAGTGACTTTGATTCGCCGGAAGTCAAGAAATTCGGAGGTATGGCCGGATGCGATATGCCGGATAAAGTATGCCCGAAGTGTGGCGCTAAGATGAGTAAGGAAGGCTTTGATATTCCTTTTGAAACATTCCTTGGATTCAAGGGAGATAAGGAACCGGATATTGACCTTAACTTTTCAGGTGAGTATCAGGCGAATGCACATCGATATACAGAGGTTATCTTTGGCAAAGGGCAGACCTTTAAGGCCGGAACGATTGGTACACTTGCGGAGAAGACGGCATTTGGTTATGTGAAGAATTATTATGAGGAACGGGGACAGCACAAACGTTATTGTGAGATCAACCGTATTGTGCAGGGATGTACCGGTATCCGGCGAACAACCGGCCAGCATCCGGGTGGAATCATTGTCCTTCCAGTGGGAGTGGAAATTGAAAAATTCACGCCGGTACAACATCCGGCAAACGATGAGAACAGTGATATTATCACAACACATTTTGATTACCATTCTATTGATGGAAACCTTTTGAAACTGGATATTCTCGGACACGATGATCCGACAATGATCCGTATGCTGGAGGATCTGACAGGCTTAAGTGCCCGTGATGTTCCTTTGGACAGCAAGGAAGTTATGTCTTTATTTGCAAGTACGGATGCATTGGGAATCAAACCGGAGGATATTGGAGGCTGCAAGCTCGGATGTCTGGGTGTACCGGAGTTTGGTACAGATTTTGCCATGCAGATGCTTATTGATACGAAACCGAAATATTTTTCTGACCTGGTACGTATTGCCGGATTGTCTCATGGTACAGACGTATGGCTGGGAAATGCACAGACATTGATCGAAGAAGGAAAAGCAACGATTTCTACTGCAATCTGTACACGAGATGATATTATGATCTATCTCATCAGCATGGGGGTAGAAAGCAGCCTTGCCTTTACGATCATGGAAGCTGTACGTAAAGGAAAAGGTCTGCGCGAAGAGTGGGAAGCTACCATGCGTGAACACAATGTTCCGGAATGGTATATCTGGTCCTGTAAAAAGATTAAATATATGTTCCCGAAGGCACACGCAGCAGCATACGTTATGATGGCATGGCGTATTGCCTGGTTTAAAGTATTTAAACCCCTTGCATATTATGCGGCATTTTTCAGTATCCGTGCAACGGCTTTTTCATATGAAACGATGTGTATGGGACGTGACAGGTTAGATTTCTATCTTGCAGAACTTCGCAAAAAGGGCGATGCAGCGTCAAAGAAAGAACAGGATACGATCAAAGATATGCGTATTGTACAGGAAATGTATGCACGAGGTCTGGAGTTCATGCCAATCGATCTTTACCGTGCCAAGGCAAATCGTTTTCAGATCATTGACGGCAAACTGATGCCCGCATTGAACTGTATTGACGGAATGGGGGATAAAGCTGCCGAGGCAGTCGTAGATGCTGCCAAACAGGGAAAATTCCTGTCGAAGGATGATTTCAGAGACCGGACAAAGGTCAGCAAGACGGTTATCGATCTGATGGATGATCTGGGAATCTTTGGAGATATTCCGCAGTCTAATCAGTTTTCATTGTTTGACGGTGTGATTGCCTGAATGGATATCATTTATAAAAAATGGGGATTACCGATAGAAAAGCCGGGTATGTTACCATAGCGAAAAGGAGACAATTATGAAAAAAGAGGAGTTAAGGTATTTACAGAGACTTGCGGAACTCTATCCGACGATCGGAAAGGCTTCTACTGAGATCATTAATCTGCAGTCGATTCTGAACCTGCCAAAAGGGACAGAACATTTTATGTCGGATCTGCATGGAGAATATGAGGCTTTTTCGCATGTACTTCGCAATGGTTCTGGTGCTGTACGCAAAAAAATCGATGATGTGTTTGGCCATACACTGAGCAATAATGACAAGAGGGCGCTGGCTACACTGATTTATTATCCGAAAGAAAAAATACAGCTGGTCAAAAAGACAGAGGAAGATATGGAGAACTGGTACAAGATTACTTTGTACCGTTTGATCGAAGTCTGCAAGACTACAGCGTCCAAATATACAAGATCCAAGGTACGTAAGGCATTACCTCCGGATTATGCGTATGTTATTGAAGAATTGATCACAGAAAAGGCGGAAGTGCTCGACAAAGAAGCTTATTATGATTCTATTGTCAATACGATCATTGAAATTGGCCGTGCAGAGAATTTCATCATTGCACTTGCAGAACTGATACAGAGACTGGTTGTAGATCATCTGCATATTCTGGGCGATATTTTTGACAGAGGCCCGGGCCCGCATTTTATCATGGACCGTCTGATACAGTATCATTCTCTGGATATCCAGTGGGGAAATCATGATGTAGTATGGATGGGGGCAGCAGTTGGGCAGAGAGCCTGTATAGCAACGGTGCTTCGTAACAGTATCCGCTATGGAAATCTGGATATTCTGGAAGATGGATACGGAATTAATATGCTTCCGCTTGCGACATTTGCAATGGAAGTATATAAAGATGATCCGTGTACTGCTTTTGAAATGAAGGGAACATCTAATTATAATGCACTGGAAAAAGAACTTGGACAGAAGATGCATAAAGCAATTGCAATCATTCAGTTTAAGCTGGAGGGACAGCTGCTTCGAAGACATAAAGAATTTCATATGGAAGACAGATGTCTGCTGCACCGGATCAATCCGGAAAAAGGTACGGTTACACTGGCAGATGGAAAAGAATATCCAATGCTTGATACAGAATTTCCAACGATTGACTGGAAGCATCCGTATGAACTTACTCCGGGAGAACTGGATGTGATGGAACGTCTGGAAACTGCATTCCGAAACTGCGAAAAATTGCAGAATCATATGCGGTTGTTGTTGGACAAAGGTGGACTTTATAAGATATATAATGGAAATCTTCTGTTTCATGGATGTATTCCATTAAATGAAGACGGAAGTCTGAAGGAAATTCAGATTTACGGAAAAACTTATAAGGGACGTGAATTGTATGACGTTCTGGAGGCATATGTGCGGAGAGCATTTTATGCGGTTGACAGAGAAGAACAGCGTAAGGGCAGAGATATTTTGTGGTTTATCTGGGCAAGTCCGTCTTCGCCGTTATTTGGCAAGGATAAAATGACTACATTTGAACGATATTTTATTGCGGATAAGGAAACTCACAAAGAAACAAAAGGTGCGTATTATCATCTTCTTGAAAATGAAAAAGTAGTAGATGGAATGATACGGGAATTTGGATTGGATCCGGAAACCGGCCATATCATCAATGGACATGTTCCTGTGCATCAGGGGGATGGTGAGAGTCCGGTCAAATGCAATGGGAAAGTAATTGTTATTGATGGAGGATTCTGCAAAGCTTATCAGAAAGTAACAGGAATTGCCGGATATACGCTGATCTACAATTCTTATGGCTTGGTGCTGACGGCACATGAGCCTTTTACATCCAAGGAGCAGGCAATATCTAAAGAAAGTGATATTGTATCCAACAGAGTATCCGTACATTATACATCCAAACGTCGTTTAGTAGGGGATACAGACACAGGAAGAGCTCTGAAAGAACGTATCGGTGAACTGCGACAGTTGCTTGACGCATACAGAAAAGGTATTATTAAAGAGAAAAAATAAAGTACAAAAGCAATAACAGAGGTGAGCGAATGAGAAGAAAAAACAGACTGAAGGTACTGCTGGTGATTTTGGTCTCAATATTTATCATGTTCAGTGCAGCAGCACTTCTTCTGGCAGGATTTCAGAAAAGTGAGAGAGAGGCACAAAAGAAGAAAGAAGCAATGGCAGCGCTGGAAAGTCTGCCGACAGTAGCACCTACGGAAGTTCCTGTGACACCGTCTCCGAGTCCGACACCGAGGCCAACAGCGACACCAACGCCGATACCAAAAGAAAAAGTAAGTTTTAATCCGGATGATTTCTGGGATTACTGGTATAGCACAGATGGACTTGTGACAATTAATATATATAATATCAGTCAGGACAGTGTATCATTCAGCTTCAGCCAGACAGATGCAGGACAGACACAGTCTGTTTCTGCTGATATAACTGCGGAAGTGGCCGGAACTGCGGCAGCATTTTCCTTTACAGATACAGCGGGAAATGCAGCTTCAGGAAATCTGACATTTGACAATGGTCAATTATATCTGCGTGCGACGACAGCAGAACCAGTTTCTTCTGTATATCCAAATGTAAGTTGTATTATGAGCAGAACACAGGTACAGCTGCAACCGGATCCGACGGTTACACCAACGCCGGCCGAGCAGGCACAGAATACGGCTGAGACAGGAGAATATTTCTTCCCGGAGAGCAGTAATCGTTATCTGACAGATGAGGAGATTTCAGCATATAGTTCAGATCAGCTGGAACTTGCAAAGAATGAAATCTATGCACGCCATGGACGTCAGTTTGTAACAGATTATATTGCGGATTATTTTAACAGTAAATCCTGGTATCAGGGTACGATAGATCCGGACACTTTTGATGCCGAACAGAATTCTATTTTCAATGAATATGAGCTTGCAAATATTTCAAAGATTGCTGAGTGGGAAGAACAGAAAGCGAGTCAGGGAAACTGACTCGCTTTCTGCGTCATTTGATCGGTTCTTTGTTATCGGTTCTTCCAACCAGATAATCAATGGTGGTATCATAATAATCAGCGAGGCGGATCAGCATTTCAATTGGAATATTACGAGATCCTGTTTCATAATGAGAATAAGAACGCTGACTGATATGAAGAATTTCACCAATTTTCTTCTGAGAGAGATCGGAATCTATACGCAGATCCTGAATTCGTTGAAATTTCATTCTTATACCTCCTTCATTTTCTGTAATTATAAAACAGTCCGAAATGTGCTATTGCAATACGGAGCAAAATGGACTATAATAAAAATCATTTCTTTTTTTATTCCCATAATACAATTATAAATCAAAAAATATAGCAGTGCAGATCGAGGTGCATGTGCATACAGGAGGTTGTTATGTTTGCAAGTGTACTATCAGCAGCGATTTTAGGCATGGATGTTCATCCAATCCAGGTGGAGGCAGACGTCAGTGATGGTCTGCCGACATTTACGATGGTTGGATTTCCTTCGGCACAGGTAAAGGAAGCACAGGATCGTGTCAGAACGGCATTGAAGAATAACGGTATTGCACTTCCACCGAAGAGAATTACCGTGAATTTTGCTCCGGCTGATATCAAGAAAGAAGGAGCTGGATTTGATCTTCCGTTAGCAGCAGCAGTTTTGGCGGCGTCAGATATTCTGAAATCGGAACAGCTGGATCGGGTGATGATGGCCGGAGAAATAAGCCTTAATGGAGAAATTCATGCAATATCAGGGATTTTGCCTATAATCATCAGGGCGAGGGAGGAAAAGTGCCGGTTTTGTGTTGTTCCATATGAGAATCTCCGGGAAGCGACACTGATACCGGATATGGAGGTGATTGGAGTTCGCAATCTGCAGGAAATGATACGCTATGTGCAAAGTCCGGATTCTTATAGAAAAGAAGTGGGAAAAACAATAGAATCTCCGGGTAAAGAAAAACTGGATTTCAGTGATATTCGAGGACAGGAAAGTCTGAAACGAGCCGTGGAGATTGCAGTCAGCGGTTTTCACAATCTGCTTATGATCGGGCCTCCGGGGGCAGGAAAAACGATGGTTGCGAGAAGAATTCCGGGAATTATGCCGGCACTTACATTTGATGAAGGGCTGGAATTGACAAAAATCTACAGTATTGCCGGATTGCTCTCGAGAGGAGATCCTCTGATCAAAGAAAGACCTTTTCGCAGTCCGCATCATACATGTTCAGCACAGGCTCTGGCTGGTGGTGGCCGAAATCCCAGACCAGGGGAGATCACACTGGCACACAGAGGTGTATTGTTTCTGGATGAGATGCCAGAGTTTTCCAGAAGAAGCCTGGAGATTCTCAGACAGCCACTGGAGGACAAGGTGATACGTATCTCCAGAGTATATGGGACGTATGATTTTCCGGCAGATTTTATGTTGTGTGCGGCAATGAACCCATGTCCCTGTGGTCATTATCCGGATATGAACAGATGTCGGTGTACACCGGCACAGGTAATGCAGTATCTGGGAAGAATAAGTCAGCCGCTTCTGGACAGACTGGATCTTTGTGCTGAAGTGTCCCCGGTAGATTTTGAAGGACTGAGCAGTGGACGAAAAGGGGAGAGTACACAAACGATCAGAGAGCGGGTTATCTGCGCACAGGATATTCAGAGAGAACGATATAAAATAGAAGGAATTCAGTTTAACGGAGAATTAAGTGGTGCTCAGATTGAGAAATATTGCAAGATGGAAAAAGACGCCCGGCAGCTTTTGAAGATGGCATTTCAGAATATGCCGTTCAGTGCCCGTGCCTATCACAGGATTCTAAAGGTGGCACGGACAATCGCAGATATGGAAGCGACAGAAAGTATTCACAGACATCACATAGCAGAAGCGTTATCCTATCGGGCATTTGACAAAAAATACTGGAATTAATCAGGGTATAAAATCTGAAGAGGAGTGATAATTTATATGGAAGGAACTCTTAACATCAGAAAAAGTGATACGGAAATGTTTGTGCGTGAGATTTCGAAAGAAAGTCCGGAATATCCGCAGAAACTTCTGCATTATGAGGGAATGCCGGAGATTTTATATGTCAGGGGAACATTACCGGATCCACGACGACCGGCAGTTGCAATCGTCGGAGCCAGGGCAGCCAGTCCATACGGGCGTATGCAGGCGTTTCGTTATGCCAGGAGACTCAGTGAAGAAGGAGTGCAAATATTAAGTGGGATGGCATATGGGATTGATACTGAGGCACACAGAGGTGCACTGGAAGGAGAAGGAGGCACATGGGCGGTACTTGGAAATGGCGTTGATATCTGTTATCCTTCGGGTAACAGAGCACTTTATCAGCGAATTCTGCGAGAAAAATGTGGTATACTCAGTGAACAGCCGACGGGGACGCGGGCAAGAAATTATTTTTTTCCGGCAAGAAACAGAATTATCAGCGGACTGGCGGATCTTGTTGTGATTGTTGAAGCAAGAGAAAAAAGTGGTTCATTGATCACTGCACAGTGGGCACTTGATCAGGGAAAAAGTGTTTTTGCCATACCGGGACCGGTAACAGAGGAACTCAGTATGGGGTGTAATAAATTGATCTATGACGGGGCAGGTATCGCATATACACCGGAAATACTGCTTCGGGAACTCGGAATAGATTGTGAAAAAATTGTTAAAGTAAAGACAAAAAATGAGTTAGGACTTGCAACTGATTTAAAATTGGTGTATAGTTGTCTCGATTTGCAACCAAAATCTGTGGAATTTTTGATCCAGAAGACAGGACTTTCGCCGGAAAAAGTCGGCGGTCTTCTGTTGGAGTTGAAAATATCGGGGTTAGCCCGGGAAATAGGCAGGCATTATTATGTAAAGACAACATAAGACACGGATCAGCCTCCCGGGAAGTTTAAGAAGTGTTGCTGTAACGGAGTGAACAGTAACGGAGAAGTAGGAGAAGATAGCATGGCGAAATATCTGGTGATAGTGGAATCACCTGCAAAAGTAAAAACCATTAAGAAATTTCTTGGGAGTAACTATGATGTACAGGCATCAAACGGACATGTGCGTGACTTCCCGAAGAGTCAGTTTGGTATTGATGTAGAGAATGATTTTGAACCAAAATATATTACGATCAGAGGAAAGGGAGAATTGCTTTCAAATCTTCGCAAAGCGGCCAAAAAAGCAGATAAGATATATCTTGCAACTGACCCTGACCGCGAGGGAGAGGCAATCTCCTGGCACCTGATGCAGGCGCTAAAAGAAGATCCGTCTAAGATGCGCAGAATTTCTTTTAACGAAATCACAAAGACTGCTGTAAAGAATTCCATCAAACAGCCGCGGGATCTGGATATGAACCTGGTAGATGCACAGCAGGCACGAAGAATGCTTGACCGTATGGTAGGATATACGATCAGTCCGCTCCTTTGGGTAAAAGTGAAAAGAGGCCTGAGTGCAGGACGAGTACAGTCTGTAGCACTGCGTATTATCTGTGACAGAGAAGATGAGATCAATTCTTTTATTCCGGAAGAATACTGGAGTCTTGAAGGTGAGTTTCGTGTAAAAGGAGAGAAGAAACCTCTTCAGGCAAAATTCTATGGCACGGATAAGAAACTTCCAATCCATAATAAGGCCGAGATGGATGAACTTCTTGGAAAACTGGAAAATGCAGAGTATGAAATTACAGAGGTAAAAAAAGGCGAACGTATCAAGAATGCACCCCTGCCGTTTACAACCAGTACTTTGCAGCAGGAGGCAGCCAAAACACTGAATTTTTCTACACAGAAAACAATGCGTCTTGCCCAGCAGTTATATGAAGGTATTGATATTAAGGGAAGCGGCACGGTTGGTCTGATCAGTTATCTGCGTACGGATTCCACTCGAATCTCACAGGAAGCAGATGAAGCAGCGCGAACCTATATTGGTGAACAGTATGGAGAAAACTATGTTTCTACAAGTGGAAAGATGGTAAAAAAAGACCAGAAGATTCAGGATGCGCATGAAGCAATCCGTCCGACTGATATTACCAGAACGCCAGTCATGGTCAAAGAATCTCTTTCCAGAGATCAGTTCCGTCTGTATCAGCTGATTTGGAAACGCTTTACAGCAAGCCGTATGTCTGCAGCAAAATATGAAACAACATCAGTAAAAATCAGTGCAGGAGAGTATACTTTTACGGTTGCTGCCTCCAAGATCATATTTGACGGATTTATGTCTGTGTACATGCAGGAAGAAGATAATCAAAAAGGCAATGTACTCAGTCAGAGTCTTGAGAAGGGAATGAAGCTGCAGCTTACTGAACTGAAACCGGAACAGCATTTCACACAGCCACCGGCACATTATACAGAAGCATCTCTTGTAAAGGCACTGGAAGAACAGGGAATTGGACGTCCGAGTACTTATGCTCCGACGATCACCACGATCATCAGCCGCCGTTATGTATCTAAAGAACAGAAAAATCTTTATGTGACGGAACTTGGAGAAGTTGTTAATAATATTATGAAACAGGCATTTCCAAGCATTGTAGATGTTCGTTTTACTGCAATGATGGAAGGCCTTCTGGACTGCGTTGAAGAGGGTACTGTGCAGTGGAAAACGGTTGTCAGAAACTTTTATCCGGATCTTAAGAGAGATGTGGATGCTGCTGAGAAAGAACTGGAGAAAGTTGAAATTCAGGATGAAGTTACAGATGAAATCTGTGATGTCTGTGGACGCAATATGGTCATCAAATACGGACCACATGGAAGATTCCTTGCATGTCCTGGATTTCCGGAATGCAGAAATACCAAACCGTATTATGAAAAAATCGGTGTGGCATGTCCGAAATGTGGAAAGGATGTTGTGTTGAAGAAAACCCAGAAGGGTCGTAAATATTATGGTTGTATCGACAACCCGGAATGTGATTTTATGTCATGGCAGAAGCCATCAGCAAAAAAATGCCCGGTTTGTGGAAGCTATATGGTCGAAAAAGGAAACAAGATTGTCTGCAGTGAGACAACTTGCGGTTATGTAGAGCAGAAGTCTAAAGAAGATTAAATATATAAATTTTCTGAAAATGCGGACAAAATCGAAAAAAATATAAAAATATCTTGTATTTTCGTTGCAAAACGTGTACTATTATACCATAAGATTGAAAACATCGAAAAAACAGGAGAAGGAGGCCGTAATGAGCGTTCAGTTGTTGGATAAAACCAGAAAAATCAATAAGCTTTTGCACAACAGCAGTTCCAGTAAAGTTGTATTTAATGATATCTGTCAGGTGCTGATGGACACATTAAGTTCCAATATCCTGGTACTGAGCAAAAAGGGTAAAGTACTTGGAATCAGTTTATGTCCGGGCGTTGAAGAAATTACCGAGCTGATTGAAGATAACGTAGGCGGACATGTAGATTCTCTGTTAAATGAGCGTTTCCTTGGCGTTTTGTCTACAAAGGAAAATGTGAATCTTCAGACACTTGGATTTGAACATGTAAACAGCAACTGTCAGGGTATTATCAATCCAATCGATATTGCCGGCGAAAGACTGGGGACTGTTTTTATGTATCGTAACGATAAGCCTTATGATATTGAAGACATTATCGTCAGTGAATATGGCACAACAGTGGTTGGTCTGGAAATGATGAGAGCGGTTCATGAAGAAAATGCAGAAGAGGACCGTAAACAACAGGTTGTAAAATCTGCATTCAATACACTGTCCTTCTCAGAACTAGAAGCGATCATTCATATATTTGATGAACTTGATGGAGAAGAGGGTATTCTGGTTGCAAGCAAGATTGCAGACCGTGTAGGAATCACCAGATCTGTTATTGTAAATGCACTTCGCAAATTTGAAAGTGCCGGGGTAATCGAATCTCGTTCATCAGGTATGAAGGGAACTTATATCAAAGTACTTAACGAAGTAATTTTTGATGAGCTTGAAGAAATTAAAGCTCAGCGAAGCAAAAAATCATAAGGACAGCAGAAGCTGTTTATAAAGAGAGGTCTTTTCCTATGAAGGAAAGGGCCTTTTCTTTTATAAAATACTTAAAAATTAGAAAATGAGAAAACAGGAGAAAATAAGAGAAAATAAAAGATAAATAAAAAAATAATACTAATTTACAGCTTTGAAAAGAGTTGCAGAAAATCATGATTTTAAATAATATAGGGACAGTGATTAGCACTCAAACGAAATGAGTGCTAGTAATTCGAAAAAGGCAACAATAAAGGAGGAAATAGATCATGAAATTAGTACCTTTAGGCGACAGAGTTGTATTAAAACAGTTAGAAGCAGAAGAAACAACAAAATCTGGTATCGTACTTCCGGGACAGGCACAGGAAAAACCGCAGCAGGCAGAAGTTATTGCAGTAGGTCCTGGCGGAGTTGTTGACGGTAAAGAAGTTAAGATGGAAGTTGCTACAGGTAATAAAGTTATTTATTCCAAATATGCAGGAACTGAAGTAAAACTTGACGGCGAAGAATATATCATCGTAAAACAGAGCGATATTCTCGCAATCGTTGAATAATCGTAACAGAATAAAAAACGTTACAGATCATTAAGCATTTCAGGAGGACAGTCATCATGGCAAAAGAAATTAAATTTGGTGCAGAAGCAAGAGCTGCACTTGAAACTGGTGTAAACAAACTTGCAGATACAGTAAGAGTAACAATCGGACCAAAAGGAAGAAACGTTGTACTTGACAAACAGTTTGGTGCTCCGCTTATCACAAACGACGGTGTTACTATTGCAAAAGAAATTGAACTGGAAGACAGATTCGAAAACATGGGTGCCCAGCTGATCAAAGAAGTTGCATCCAAGACAAATGATGTAGCTGGTGATGGTACTACTACAGCAACTGTTCTGGCACAGGCAATGGTTCATGAAGGAATGAAAAACCTGGCAGCAGGTGCAAACCCGATCATCCTGAGAAAAGGTATGAGAAAAGCTACAGATGCAGCTGTAGAGGCTATCAAAGAAATGAGCCAGAAAATCAGTGGCAAAGCACAGATCGCAAATGTTGCATCTATTTCTGCAAGTGATGAAGAAGTAGGTCAGCTGGTTGCTGATGCAATGGAAAAAGTTTCCAATGATGGTGTTATCACAGTAGAAGAATCCAAAACAATGCATACAGAACTTGATCTGGTAGAAGGTATGCAGTTTGACCGTGGATATATTTCTGCATATATGTCTACAGATATGGAAAAAATGGAAGCAAATCTTGAAGACCCATATATCCTGATCACAGACAAGAAGATCAGCAATATTCAGGAAGTTCTTCCGTTACTGGAGCAGGTTGTTCAGGCTGGAGCAAAACTTCTGATTATCGCAGAAGATGTAGAAGGTGAAGCACTGACAACTCTGATCGTAAATAAATTAAGAGGAACATTCCAGGTAGTTGCTGTTAAAGCTCCTGGATATGGAGACAGAAGAAAAGAAATGCTGCAGGATATCGCTATTCTGACAGGTGGACAGGTAATTTCCGAAGAACTTGGACTTGATCTTAAAGAAACTACAATGGCTCAGCTTGGACGTGCAAAATCTGTCAAAGTTGCAAAAGAGAATACAGTTATCGTAGATGGTCTGGGTGATAAGAAAGAAATTGCTGACCGTGTTGCTCAGATCCGTAAACAGATTGCAGAGACAAAATCTGAATTTGATAAAGAAAAATTACAGGAAAGACTTGCAAAACTGGCTGGCGGCGTAGCTGTTATCCGTGTTGGTGCTTCCACTGAGACAGAAATGAAAGAAGCTAAGCTTCGTCTGGAAGATGCTCTTGCAGCTACAAGAGCAGCAGTAGAAGAAGGAATCATTGCAGGTGGCGGATCTGCATATATTCATGCATCCAAGAAGGTTGCAGAACTGGTTGCAACTCTGGAAGGTGATGAAAAGACAGGTGCAAACGTTATCCTCAAAGCTCTGGAAGCTCCGCTGTTCCATATTTCTGCAAACGCTGGTCTGGAAGGCTCTGTTATTATCAATAAAGTAAGAGAATCCGAGCCAGGTGTTGGATTTGATGCTCTGAACGAGAAATATGTAGACATGGTAGGTGCCGGAATCCTTGATCCGGTTAAAGTTACAAGAAGTGCTCTGCAGAATGCGACAAGTGTTGCTTCTACACTCCTGACTACAGAGTCTGTAGTTGCTACAATCAAAGAAGATGCTCCGGCTATGCCGGCAGGTGCTCCAGGAATGGGCGGCATGATGTAAAATAAATTTATGCGAATTAAGGGATTGGCGTCATAGACGCTGATCCCTTTTTGTGATAAAATTTAATAAATATTATATATATTAAGGAGAATGTACATATGAGCGATCTTTATTCAGAATTACTGGTTAAAAAAGAACCAACAGCAAAAGATTCCATAGTCAAATATGGAATGATCGTACTGACAGTCCTGGCAGTGGGCGCAGGCCTTTTTATCAGTCCGATCCTTCTTATCGTTGCAGTTGCGTTAGGTGTTGCATCGTATTTTGTGATTCCGCGGACGGATCTGGAGTATGAGTACCTTTTTGTAAATGGAGAATTTGACATTGATATGGTCATGTCAAAATCCAAACGGAAAAAAGTTATGTCCATGAACTTGAGTGAGGCAGATTTGGTCGCGCCTCTTGATTCGCACAGAATGGATTATTACAATGGTAACAGCCGATTGAAAACACTGGATTATTCTTCCGGAAATCAGCAGCACAGACGATTTGCCGTTATTATAAAAAGCGGTGGAGAAAACTGTAAGATTATTATCGAACCAGATGAACAGATGGCACAGGCTATCAAAAATTCAGCTCCAAGCAAAGTTTTTTTGGATTGACACTGTAAGTTATTTTTGTTACACTTTGAATCAAAATCAAACTAACATAAATACAAGGGAGGAAATGCAATGGGTACTATCATTGGTGAAGGCATTACATTTGATGACGTTCTGTTAGTTCCGGCATATTCAAAAGTAATTCCGAATCAGGTAGATGTTACAACGCACTTAACGAAAAAAATCAAGCTGAACATTCCTATGATGAGCGCAGGAATGGACACCGTTACTGAGCACAGAATGGCAATTGCCATGGCGAGACAGGGTGGTATTGGAATCATTCATAAAAATATGTCCATCGAAGCACAGGCTGAGGAAGTAGATAAGGTAAAACGTTCTGAGAACGGTGTTATTACAGATCCATTCTTTTTATCCGCAGACCATACACTGGAAGATGCCAATAATCTGATGGCAAAATTCCGTATCTCTGGTGTTCCAATTACAGAAGGTAAGAAACTTGTTGGCATCATTACCAACCGTGACCTGAAGTTTGAAACTGATTTTACAAAGAAGATCAGAGAATGCATGACTTCTGAGGGACTGATCACAGCCAAAGAAGGAATCACACTTGAAGAGGCAAAGAAGATTCTTGCCAAATCCCGAAAAGAGAAATTACCCATTGTAGATGATGATTTTAATTTAAAAGGTCTGATCACAATCAAAGATATTGAGAAACAGATCAAATATCCTCTGGCAGCCAAAGATGCACAGGGACGTCTTCTCTGTGGTGCTGCAGTAGGTATCACATCAAATGTTCTTGCACGTGTTGAAGCACTTGTAAAAGCAAACGTAGATGTTATTGTTATTGATTCAGCACATGGACATTCAGAGAACATTCTCCGTGCAGTACGTCAGATTAAAGACGCATATCCGGATCTGCAGGTTATCGCAGGTAACGTTGCAACAGGAGCTGCTACAAAGGCTCTGATTGATGCTGGTGTTGATGCAGTTAAGGTTGGTATCGGACCTGGATCTATCTGTACAACACGTGTTGTAGCTGGTATTGGTGTTCCGCAGATCACTGCTGTTATGGATTGTTATGAAGTAGCAAACCGTTACGGAATTCCGATTATTGCAGATGGTGGTATCAAATATTCCGGAGATATTACCAAGGCCATTGCAGCCGGTGCAAATGTCTGCATGATGGGAAGCATCTTCGCCGGATGTGATGAAAGCCCGGGAACATTCGAACTGTATCAGGGACGTAAATACAAAGTATACCGTGGCATGGGATCCATTGCAGCTATGGAGAATGGAAGCAAAGACCGTTACTTCCAGCAGGATGCGAAGAAACTTGTTCCGGAAGGTGTTGAAGGACGTGTTGCATACAAAGGACATGTGGAAGACACTGTATTCCAGTTGATGGGCGGCCTTCGTTCCGGTATGGGATATTGTGGCGCAGAAACAATTGAGAAGCTTAAGACAACAGGACGATTTATTAAGATTTCTGCTGCTTCTCTGAAAGAGTCTCATCCGCATGATATCCATATCACAAAAGAAGCACCGAACTATAGCGTAGACGAATAAAGTAACTGAATAAAAAATATTTAGCTGATGTATTTATTTTTGTTCTTGCTAAATGAAATAAGATAGTATATTATGATTACAACGACTGCATGACTGGCGGAAGTAGGATGAACTACAGGGAGTGCAGTAAGTGAACGTGCCGACCGCCTGGGCAGCCTGGAAACAGACTACCCAGGCGGTCGCTTTACTTTATCACACTAAAGGAGAATGATCATGGAAAAAATTTCACTGGAAAATGAACTGAAAAACAATTCTTATCCGGGCAGAGGAATCATTATCGGACGTTCTGCAGACGGAACAAAGGCAGTTACCGCATACTTCATCATGGGAAGAAGTGAGAACAGTAGAAACCGTGTATTTGTTACAGATGGTGAGGGAATTCGTACACAGGCATTTGATCCTTCAAAACTGACAGATCCGAGCCTGATCATTTATGCTCCGGTACGTGTTCTTGGAAATAAGACAATTGTGACAAATGGTGATCAGACAGATACTATTTATGAGGGATTGGATAAACAGCTGACTTTTGAGCAGTCCTTAAGATCACGTGAATTTGAGCCGGACGGACCGAACTACACACCAAGAATTTCCGGTGTGATGCATATCGAGAATGGAAATTACAGCTATGCGATGTCTATTCTGAAGAGTGATAACGGTAATCCGGATTCTTGTCTGAGATATACATATGCTTACGAAAAAGCGGTTCCGGGAGAGGGACGTTTCATTCATACCTATAAATGTGATGGTAATCCGTTACCAAGTTTTGAGGGTGAACCAAAGTTGGTCGATATCCCGGATGATATGGATGCATTCACAGAACTTCTCTGGAACAGTTTGAATGCAGATAACAAAGTTTCTTTGTTTGTACGCTATATTGATATTGCAACAGGAACATATAATACAAAAATCGTAAATAAAAATCAGTAAGGAGAGTACAGAGATGAAAGAATTACAGTTAAAATACGGATGTAACCCAAATCAGAAACCTTCCAGAATCTATATGGAAGAAGGACAGGATCTTCCAATCAAGGTACTTTCCGGCAAACCGGGCTATATCAATTTTCTGGATGCATTTAACGGCTGGCAGCTGGTTCGTGATCTTAAGAAAGCAACAGGACTTCCGGCAGCAACTTCTTTCAAACATGTTTCTCCTGCAGGAGCTGCAGTAGGACTTCCGCTTACAGAGACACTGGCAAAGATTTATTGGGTAGATGACATGAACTGGAAAGAATTTTCCCCACTGGCATGTGCATATGCGAGAGCTAGAGGAGCAGACAGAATGTCTTCTTTTGGCGATTTTATTTCTCTTTCAGATGTATGTGACAAAGATACTGCGATGCTGATTAAAAGGGAAGTTTCAGATGGTGTGATCGCACCTGGATATACAGAGGAAGCACTGGAGATTCTGAAACAGAAGAAAAAAGGAAATTATAATGTGATTGAGATCGATCCAGATTATGTACCGGCTCCACTGGAACATAAGCAGGTATTTGGTGTGACATTTGAACAGGGACGCCAGGAACTTGCAATCGATGATGCGTTGATTTCCAATATCGTGACAGAAAACAAAGAACTTACAGAAGAAGCAAAGAGAGATCTGAAGGTATCTCTGATCATTCTGAAATATACACAGTCCAATTCGGTATGCTTTGTTAAAGATGGTCAGGCCATTGGTGTTGGAGCAGGACAGCAGTCACGTGTACATTGTACAAGACTTGCCGGACAGAAAGCAGACAACTGGTTTTTACGTCAGAGCCCGAAGGTACTGAATCTTCCGTTTAAAGACACGATCAGCCGTGCAGAGAGAGATAATGCAATTGATGTTTACATCGGAGAAGAGTACATGGATGTATTGGCTGACGGTGCATGGGAAAATGTATTTACAGAAAAGCCGGAAGTATTCACAAGAGAAGAGAAGCGAGCATGGCTGGATCAGCTTACAGATGTGACGCTTGGTTCGGATGCATTCTTCCCGTTCAGTGACAATATTGAGAGAGCACATAAGAGCGGCGTGAAGTTTATTGCTCAGCCAGGTGGTTCCGTGCGAGACGATGCGGTAATCGAAACCTGTAATAAATATGGAATAGTTATGGCATTTACCGGAATTCGTTTATTCCATCACTGATTATGATGAGTCAATATTAAACATAAAATTAATTTGCAGGAAATGCCGAAAAAGAGAGGAAAAAGCTTCCTCTCTTTTTTCAGAATATGATATGCTATGTTTAGCAGCAGGAAAAAGGAGGAGAAGAGGAAGAATTTTTTACCTCTGAAGAAACATTACCTGATGCTGGGACAGTCGGAGGGAAATGCTTCGGCTATATTATTGAAAGTCCGAAGCATTTCTTTGTGCTATGAAAAAAATAGCAACAAAAAACCGGACATAACAGTCCGGAAAATAAAAAGAGCGATAGACGGGGCTCGAACCCGCGGTCTCGACCTTGGCAAGGTCGCGCGTTACCAACTACGCCACTATCGCAAATGTCTTGTGAAGAAGTGCGTTCCTCATCGACAAGACATATAATACCAGATATAATTGTAGTTGTCAAATGTTTTTTCGAAAAAATTTGAAAAATTTATAAAAAACATTTTGTACGAATCAAGTGATTTAGGAATGATAGTAACGAAGTACATGTTCCGGATAATACTGATCTCCATAGTCCCATGGACCGGCTGTGTCGTATAGAGGATCTTCTTTGGAACGCTCGGTTTCTCCGCTTGCTATTTCGGCAAAAGCTTTTGAACTTTCTTCAGACCAGGAGGTGATGCCATTTTTTTCCAGATAGTTAAAATAGACATCTGCTCCAAAATTGTATCCCTGAAGAGCAAGTTTGATGTTGGCAATATCATTCGGTCCTGTAACATCTGCTTTGGTCATAGAATATTTCAGTTCCTGAATTCCGCAGGCAATAGAATAATCTACATCTGTGATGCCGTTTGGAGTCTGAGGATATTGTGTGTTATATGCACCTTCAGAGGATTGCATAACGTCTGTTCCCTGACCGGAGCTTTCCTGCATCATAAGAGCCAGAATAAGATCTACATATGCAGACATATCGTATTTTGCAGCAACTTGTTCTACATCGCTGCGATAAGATTCGCAGGCAGAGTTGATCATATGAGTCTGTCTGGAAGTACGGAGTGGTCGTAAAATAAGAAAGGACAGAGACAGGATTATGATAAGAAACAGTATGAAGCAGAGAAACTGTTTTTGTCGGCGAATCTGATGCCGGCGTTTTATGAGACGCGCTTTTTTGGTAAGGTGCACGCTGTTTGGGTGTTTTTTATGTTTGATCTTTTGTGTCTTCTTCATAGGTATTATTGTAATCGGTAAAGCTGCTTTTGAAAAGAAAGAAATTCTAAGGATTTTCTTAAAATTTCGTGAAAAAACTGTGTAAATTTGAAATGACCGCATAAATACTGGTATTCCGGACTCCAGGCTCCTGATTTTAGCATAATTTTAGCATAAATTTTTAAAAAATCTCTGAAAAAGGGCGTTTTGAGCACAATGTATTCTTTGAAATTGCAAAGAAATTTATCCAGAGAGGATCTTCCGGTCCTCTCTATTTTTGTGTCTAAATTCTGTCCGAATTATATTTTAGTAATAGATTCTATTTGAAATTTTATAATTCGTCTATATATGGAAGCCAGAGATCAGCAGTTTCTTCATTTAATTGATTGTAATGTCGCATGGCTTTAATCATTTTTTGTTCTTGGGCTGATAATTTTCCTTTGGAAGCAGTTGCTTTAACCATTGGTTTTGCAAGATCTACAGTTTTTGATTTCTTGTTAGAATGGTATTTTAAAGTATTCTCACTAATGCCTGATGTTTGTTCAAGCTTGCTGAAAGTTATATTTTTAACAGTGTGCAAAGATAAAAGATATCTTATCAAAAATTCTGAATGAATTATTTTTGAAGGCCTGGGAGTAAATTCTTTTTTTATGTTTTTAATATCGACCGTAGTAAGTTCTTGGTTTAGACCATATTCAATTAAAAAAATATGGAAATGGCGATCGTGTAAAAATTGCAAAGCCGAAATAGCCTGATATGGGTCAGAGCATAAAGTATTTAAAGAAATGAAATATAAATATGTACTATCAGGATCAATAGTTTGGCAAAAATCAATTATTTTTTGGTGTATATAAGTGAGGATGTAATTATAGGCATTGCAATTTAGACAAGATGATGGTTTACGGTAAAGAAAAGCTCTTAGATTCTTTTTTGCTTTAATTTTAAACAATTCTTTAAAATCTTCAAAAGCACAATTGACTTTTGGTTTGTTTTTTGTATTAAAAAAAAACAGATGATACATATCAAAAATCCCCCATGTTGAAGTACTTATCATGATTATATCTCCTTCAAAAAAGTTTGTAAAGTTATTATACAAACTAAAATAACACATTAATAATGTAAAAGTTAATTAGTTACTGAAAGGAGTCTAAAGCATGAATAAAAAAGAAAGAACCAGACGTGTTGAAGAACAGAAAAAAATGCTCTTTGCGAAAACAAAATACGTTACTCAAAAGGATTATGAAAATGCTGTTGCTGTTGCAACAGCCGCTGCGACTAAAGTCCCTAATGGTTGGCACAGGATTCGAAGAAACACATATGAGAGTACGCTTATTGATGCTATTAAGGTTGCAAAAAGTCGTACTCCAGGTAAGCCAGTTGCGTTATTGACTGTTGGCAGAGAAGATTTGTCAGGGAGATTATCACCGTACCCTATAGACGTGCTGTACTATGACAAGATTAATAATGTTGACTTTTTACCGGGGACAGTCTACGGACATAAGAGGCTTCCGTATGCCAATGTTATCGCTATTATCAAGGCATAGGAGGCGGGAAATTGTGAACAAAATTATTTTATCTGGACGGTTGGCGCAGGAGCCGAAACAGAGAACAACCGAAGGCAGAACAGAAATGGTGACCTTTAATTTAGCAGTAGAGCGTAATAGGAGTGACAAGACAGACTTTTTTAAGTGTGCAGCCTTTGGTCAGTCGGCAAAGCACATGTTGCAGTATGGAACTACTGGTATGTCTTTAGAATTAGAAGGAGAATGCCAGCTGGTAGAATATACAGATAGTAACGGAGCAAAACAAAAAGACGTTAATATTATAGCTGCGTGGTTTAAATTTACTTCAAAAAACCCAAATCAGCAGTCTGGACAGCCAGTGCAGCATCAGCAGCAGAACAGTGGTAATTACCAGCAGAGTTCACCGCAGCAACAGGCCCCAACATATCACAATAGTGATTCTGCCTATCAGGAGGCTTGCTGGGGAGGTCAGTCGGAAGAAAATGGATGTGTATCGAAAAACGGTAGACATTTGGCACCGCCGGTGTATATGCAACCGCCAAAAACAGACTACCTTAAATTTCAAGATGGTGTGGATGATGATGACTACCCGTTTAACTAATAACAGGTAGTTATGGTAATAGAAGAAATCTGTTTTTTGAGGTAAATATAAATGAACGAATTGAGAACGTTTAGCCAGTCCGTACAGGATGGTTTCTACCCAGAATATTTCTATAATGGACAGGTGAAAAACCTGCTTGCAGTAGCCACAATGGAACACACTCACGAAGCTATTAGGGCGGCTATAGACAATATGGAAACTGGAACTGTAATCGGCACTCCGTGTGGTGGTGGCAAGACCACCACGCAGGTTGCCATCCTTAAAGAGATTGCTACTACAGGCAGCGTATCTGCAGTTGTAGCAACAGACCGGGTAGATAGATTAATGCGCAACCTGGAAGGCGCAGAACAGGCCAGTAATATAATTAATGGCAGGAATGTGGTTGCAAACCTCTCCGACGGAGACGGTCTTAGTATGCAGGAAGTGTGGGGAGCTCCATATAAAAAAATAGTAGGTATTACTCCACAGAGAATCCTCTCTATGGATCCGGAACTTATAGCACCAATCTACAGGGACGGAATAAAGAGTAAGCAGACCGGAACAAAAGCATATAAAAATTTCTTCCTTTGTGATGAGGCAATCACAGATGTGGAAATCAATGATTATAAATTATCAGATTTCTACGCGTTTGTTGGTCACCTCCGGGAGTCTATATCTCCGGAAAAAGAAAATGATACAGAAGATGGAGGAACAGCAAAAAGAGCTGGTGATCTTGCGGAAAAGTTACTGGAATTAATCAAAAAAGAAATTAATCGTATTAATTCAAGTTCCCTGAGATATAGAGAAAATGAGAAAAAAGAAGATAGAACCAGACCGGATGTATTCTATGGATATCTCAATGTTTCTAAAAAATTCTCTGCTGTACTATTGGATTTAATTAATTCTCTGCAGAATATGGTAGAGATTTTGAAAAAGAAAGGTCGAATAAAAGAAAATTCTAGTCGGAAATCTGCACTGGAAAAGATCATCGAGGATAGTTCAAAAATGGAAAATAGTGAGAAGTTTTCCGAGATCCAGACATGGATTAAAAAAGTTCGCGATTTTAGGATGTCTACTACGGCGGTGAAATATTTAGCAGAGATCAATTTGGGAGAAATTGAGGTTAAAATAGATCGCCTGGAGCAGCTGGCAGAACTCAAAACTGCACCTGCAGAATTGGCTAAGATCTGTAAGAATAACAAGAAAAATATGAGAGAGAATTCCGGTGGATGCGAAAATATTATTTCCGTGGAAGATTTTTTAAGTGTTTTTGATCTGAATAATGTTGTGATTATGAACACTGTCCGCAAGGGCAGGTCCAAAATTGATAACAGACCACAGATAACAGTTACGGTAGGAAGATATACATTAGATCAATTGCCCTGGGGGAAAATGCCAATTATCATTGCAGATGGTACCGGACATTTAAACCCGGCATATCGGGACGGAAGATACAATTTTAATTTTGTCGATGATTTTTATAAACCGCGCATTCCAGCAAAAATTGTGCAATATGGAGAAATTTCAGGTGCGTATGATTTGAAAAAAGATAATCAGGTCCAGGCCAGAAATCTCTTCTCTCACATAAAAGAAATTCTTGGGGAGAATTTAAAACGGATTAATCCTACAAAAACATTGGTTACCTGCTACAAAGAGCTTGTGCCGCTCATGAAGGAATATGGTTTAGCTCCGGGAGTTTTGTCAGATTTGCCGGCAAAAAATTTTGGATCCGTAGATCTTACAGGTTCGAACGATTACAAAGACAGGTCTGTAATTGTAAAAATCGGTCAGTCTACAATTTCACAGTTCACGAGCTTTGTCCAGACTTGCTGCCGGAAACCGGAAATCTGGGGAGAAATTGTAAATATGGAAACTGTGGAAAGGCAGACACTGTTAAGAACAATCTATAATTACAATGCCACGGCGGAAAACTGTAGATATTATGAAATAATCCGGAAAAATCAGGTGGATACGGCTTGCAAGGATATTGTCCAGGAATTTCAGAGACTGAGGATTCGTAATTTTCCTGCATCTGAGGACCTGACGGAACTGAGAAGATATGGAATATCGATTTTGTGGTTTTCCAGGGGACATGCTCAGGGAACGTACGACCTGGAAAAAGAGAGTCTCTCCGAGGAGATTGTCAGACGTATTTTGGCGGAATTCGGATGCGATAGTGAGAAAGATTATATTTATCACGCTTCAGTCCTCAACGAATATAAAAATAATGACAGAGCCCCGAGTCTCATAATCGAATACTACAAAAAATTGGCTGCCGGCGCGGAATATACATATTCTGGTATCGCAAGGGAGCTCAATATTCCATACGACGTCGTGAAACAAACATTTTGTAGGAACAAAATCTTGAAAAACCTGGTAAAAAATGACACTGTCGTTAATCGAGGTAAATACCTGGTTCGCATTAAAGCTGGTACTGCAAGAACGGATCTCGTGAGAGTATTGACAGCATACCGTAAATATAACTATGGAGAAAAATATAGTTTTGCGGACATTGCAGAAGAGGCAGAGGTAACGGAGATATATGTGAGACAGGCCTTCGAGTATAGTGTCGAGTTAAAGAAATTTATCAAATATGACGATGTTTTACCGGATGGCGGAATCTGCAGAAATCCAGAAAAGGAGGAGCTCATAAAAGCTGAGGCCTACGTGGAAAAATGTTATAGGGAAATGCCACTGTTGGATAGATATAGCGCGGCGACTATGGCGGCAGGTACAGGATTCAAAAAAACACTTGTCGCTCAGATACTGAACAGTCCGTATATGATGCAGTTAAGAGCTGCCGATAAGAAAATGGGCAGCGGATGTTTCCGGAAACAGGCATCAGAGGCACAGCAGTTATCACTGTTTTAGTTGACGGCAGACGGAACTATACCAGTAATATTAATAGTAACTAATTATTTATAGGTGACATTTTAACTATATATATAGTAGATTTGTCACCTGAAAAAACAATTCAAGTAAAATTGACTATAATGCTTATGGGATTTGCAAATATATAATTATATTATCAGACTATATAGTTATTTGTAATAGTAAACATGAATAATAAATTTAACTAATTAAAGCTTTCATGGGAAAATTTCTCCCATGAAAGAGAAATTTCTTTTCGGGAAATTTCCATGAAAACTTTAAGAATACCTGATTATCTTACAGAATTTAAAAAAATATGAGCTTAAACACGTAATCAGCAAGAAAAACCATCTGGAAAAGCTCTTAATTTTAAGGACTGATGATTATTTTATAAGTTTATAAGATTAATTGTCCGTACGGTCTGAGAGTGATTTTTAGCTATTAATTTTAATAGCTGATAATCTATATTACAAGTCTGTATGATCGAAGGATGGTTTTCCATACCCAGAGGGTGTTTAAGTTATTAATTTTACAGGATTATTAATTAATATAAGATTTTTAATTTTACAAGTATAGTTCCTGTCGCTGCGACTTTTTATACAAGAAAGGAATTTTTTGAATATGAGAAATGTGTCAAAAAAATTAACTGTAGAAGTTAAACATTATAGAGATCCGCATAATTGCAAATATGTATGTTTAGAGGTGGATGATTCTCTCGGAAAAGTGCGCTGTAGCAGGTCTTATATGTTCGATCCTCGTACTGGTACATGGCAGTATGCGGAGGATGGAAAGCTCACGGAAGTCCCCCAGGAGCGTGTTTTCAGGGATTTTCTGAACGCATACAAATCACTGATGAGCGTAGAAAATCTGATTTCTGATAATCTGACTGCTGTAGAGGAGGGATATTAATGACGGGAAAAACAAAACGAACTCCACAGCAGATTGGACGTGCTTCCAAGCAGAAAGGTACGAGATTTGAGTTGGAAATTGCCCATTTTCTGCAGAATCATGGTTACCCTGATGCTCACAGAACCGCTCAGCATTGCGGCAAAACCGGAGATGCGGGCGACGTAGAAGGCGTTCCAGGTCTCCATGTAGAATGCAAGCACGTGGAAAGGTTGAATCTTTACAACGCCTATCATCAGGCAGTGAGGGATAATTCTGCCAAAAACAACGGCGATATTCCCGTAGTGCTCCACAAGAAAAACAGGGAGACAACGCTTGTTTCCCTGTCCCTGGACGATTTTATAAAAATTTTTTCTACCTATAATAAGAAAGGAGAATTTTGATATGAGTGAATTGAGACTTTGTAAAGAAGATTTTTTGCAGTACAGAGCATTAGAAATACAGGAGAAATTTTACCATCAGCAGCTGGAAGAACTGAGAAGTAAGTATCTGATGGTTGATACCGTGCAGAATTATTGCTGGAATCAGGTGAATACAAAAAAAATTGAAAATATCCGGCAGATTGCGTATATGAGGGAAAAGGCGTTTATTGAGTCACTTATACTGGATATTGTACAAAAACGTTGGATCATCAGACGTACTATTGACATGGCAGCCGACAACAGAAACATAGAGAAAAGTATGCAGATGGTTGTTGCTTTGATTGTTATTAGAGGAGAAACTTTTGACAGGGCATCCTATTTAACATGTATGTCTAAATCCTCCGCAAGTCGTTATTTCTCCCGCTTTTTTGAGCTGTCGGAGGTCAGAAAGATTTTCGAACAGGCTGTAGCAGACAGTAAAAACAATCTTCGTGGACTCACTGTGTAAGAATTTGTGAAGCACTACATATAGTATCTGATTTTAAAATTCTTTTAAAAATATCTATATCTGGAACGAGTGGGACAAATGATGTGCTTTAATATAATTGTCAGAAAGGAAGACAGATATGAAAGAAAAAACCTATTATCATGGTCCTATTTATCCAGATATGAAACAGATTATTAGGGATCAATTCTGTATTGGAGATGTGGTTGAAATACTGATTGGAGAAAGTCGTAAATTAAAGGAATTTAAAAAAATCAGAATACTGGAAAAATGGCCACATTTTCTTGTAGCAGAAGCGACCGATTCGGCACCGTTGGATTGTCACATTCGTGAATGTTACACCTACACAGATCTTGCGACTGTCATATACGTACGTCTGTGTATGCGGTTTTAAGATAAATTCATCATAAAATTTGTTCCGCAATCTTTCATCTAAATTTTTATGTTCACCGCGGCTTTGTATGGGGTCAAACCCTACAAAGTCATTTGCCGGAGTTGCCACCGGCGCGTTTGAGTTTTTTTACTTCCTTTTTTATTGTTGCGGACTGGGAGTTGTGCTCTCAGTCCGTGGCTAACTGGCATTGTAACAACAAAAAAATTTTTGCATAAAAGAGGGAGGGAAAATTATGACAGCAGAAATTGAAATTTTTCAAGATGTGCCAATAAATGGGTACACAAAAATTCTTTATAAAATTTCCACTTTCGGAAGAATTATAAATAAAATTACAGGTAAAGAATTGGTAGCATATCCACGTTCTGGATATCCGACGGTTTGCTTGGCAGTGTCGCCGGGGGTATGTAAACATTTTCGAGTACATCGACTGGTTGCCATAACATTTCTTCCCAATCCACTAAATTTACCGCAAGTTAATCATAAAGATCAAGACAAATTTAATTCACATTTGAGCAATCTGGAATGGTGTACAGCTAAATATAACATTAATTATGGAGATGCTATTTATAGAAGAACAGAGTCGCGCTTAGGGCACGCGCCGGAAATTTTATGTTTGGAAACCTGCAAAATTTATCAAAGTCAGAGTCAAGCTGCACGGGATTTAAGTTTAAATCAGGGGAATATTAGTCGTGTGCTTTCAGGAATATATAAAAGAACAGGCGGTTATCACTTTAAGTGGACTCACGAAATGATGTAAGAATTATTTTGTACTGGGTACCAATAATAAAATGTTTTTCTTGTAAATGGTGATTTAAAAAATCGTTATAACAATTATTATTCTGTTTTAATTGGACATTTGGGATATATTCTCAGATGTCTTTTTATTTTACATTTTTATAAATTGTATAATAATAGTATTTCTTGGTGTAGGGTCCATGGTATAATACAAAATGATATGAGAAAAGATTAGACATGACGAAAATGCTAAGAGAAGGGAATATGAAATTGAAAAAGGGAAAATCAAAACAAATGAAAAAGGTTTGTGATCCATTTGAAAAGTGTGATGTTGGATTGGATAGGCCAATATCTATGGTGGAATTATATATTACGAATAGAGAATTGTTTAACCTAGTGGCGAGTGGAGAAGTCACAAATTTAAAATTGAATAATAGAGTATGGGAATTTTTTGTTAAATCCAAAGTATTTAGAAAATCATATTATCAGAATATGGAAATTTTGAGAAAAACATGGGAAGTTTATAATAATAAAAAACGTAGAAGCAATATTAGAGCAATTACCAATAAATATGAAAAGGAAAATATAGCAAAAGATATATTAACGAAAACTATAGAAGATAAAATAAAATGGGAAGTTATATTAGATTCTCGTAAATCGAAGGATATTAGTAGCAAATATAAATGTAATTTTGATCATAAGCAATGGCTTTTTACTGTTATTGGGTATACAAAAGAATATGATGTGTGGCATTTCCACTATGAACTACAATGGACTGATGAAAACGAAGATAGCGGAATAATAAATAATGCTTACAATAGAGAAATCTACGAGAAAATTAAAAAGAAAGTAAAAAAGAAGATAATTAAACAGCCATCTTATGCAATTACTAAAAAAGGGAATCAAGAGAAAAAAAGTAAGAAAAATTAGCAATGGAGATTTTGTAATAAGGACTAATTTATTTAAATGTTTCCATAAAAAACACATAGTAGAAGAAATTATTGCTGTAGTTAATGTGGTGACTAAAGAAGGAACGATTGTCGAGAAAAAGGTTCTAGGTGCATATTGTTCTGAATGTAATTGTTATTTTTTACTAGAGCAACAATATAAGAAGTTAAAAGAAAGTGGCATTTTACTGTGTCAAGTAATGGAAGGAAAAAGTTATTATCAGGATGGCTGCTTAAAAAATATGAATATGGCAAAAGAGTCTTTATTGATGCAAAATGGTTATAATGTGAAAGCTAATAATGGTTTAACTGATATACAAAGACAAATAATTTTGGCCAATATTATTGATAACAAAATTTTAACACCACATACGATTTGTTCCTATTTAGGAATGTTTATTTCTCAAAAAAAGAACTTACCACAGTATAGAGATGCAGTTTTTAAATGGGAAAAAGATAAAAATTTTGTTTTTACATACAAAAATGAGATTAAAAGAAAAGTAGAAATTCAGAGTATTAAAAACTGACGAGTGGAAAGCTCGTCAGTTTTGTATTAATTTGCATTATATCCGCGTTTCTTATGCTGGCTGAAGACAAAGTGAAAATTTTTCTGTGAATTCAGATCATTCATTTACAACCGACTCTTGGTCAGATCACGTGCATCGCTGATGGAGTCACAAGTGAGTAATGTATCAAGCATTGCCCATACTCGTCCATTTCTGTATATCTTTCCGGTTTTAACTGTCTTATTAGGAATAATAGCGGGTCCTAAATGATAAATATAGCAGTCGGCGTCCCAAACTTTATCCGGCATTTCCGGAATCTCAATATGCATATTCCTGGAGACGGTGTAACCTTCGATATGGTGGATAGACTGAAGCTGACCATAATAGCGGAATGCTATGTAGTTCGGCGGCTCTTTGGGCCAGCCATTTCCACCGACAGGGCAGAAGTATTTACTATGATTTTTTACAATATCAATCCAAGTAAGGCTGCATCCGTCTGGCTTTTGAGTTCCCAGTGCAACAACATATACCATATTTGAGTCCTTTTTCTGCATGGTCATTACCTCCTACAAGTAATCACAGAATTCATCGAGAAGATGTTTCTGTTCGTGATTTGATGTAGTTTTTGCATCAAGTGCCATTTGATATACATTTCGATATGAGAGATGAGAAATGGGAATGCCATTAGGGGCAGTAGTAAATGGCAGATACAATGCAGCATATGTTGGTGTACATTCAGACAAAGATAAAATCCGTTTGAAGGCTGCTGGAGATGTTGTCAGTCGGTCAGCATATTTCGTAAGCTGATCTGCTTCGGGTAGGTTCCATCCTCGTTTGGCCTCGAAGATAATATGGAAATTTTTCTGACCTGTTATCTCGATATCAGTGATTCCCGTATCTGAATCGTACTTTTGATTCATAATGACAACTGTATTTGGATCAGGTGTTTATTGCCAAATATGCTGTACTATGGCTTTCAGAAACTCAGGACATTTTGCTAATACCCAGGACATGCTGAGAGTGATGTCATTTTCTTTATCGCCAAGAAGCTGGAAAATACTATGAATTTCTTGACCGTAGGATTCTAATATTGCTATTCAATCCTCCTATTCTCCATCCGACAGAAGTGAAATCATTTTGTCTACTACTGATTGTACCTGCTCAGATTTACAACGTTTTTCGAATGAACCATTGCTGAAATGATCTTCGCGAAGAAGCATTGTCAACAAGGCACAGCAGAGATCATAGTCTGCTCTGGAGAGACGTTCCAATTCTGTATTACAATTGATTGGCTCAGTGATGAGGTAGCACAAATAAAAATTCGATGTGGATGCTGTGGAAACTGGTACGGAGCAAAGGTCTGGCATTCCAATGACGAATATCGAAGGAAATCTTTATGAAGGCACTGAATATGCTGATGGGAGAAAAGGATGAGTGCATTGCCAATCTGCAGGAGCTGATTGAAGACACCTGCCAGATGGAGGATCTGGAAGTGCAGCAGGAAAGTTTAGAAGAGGAAATGGAGCTTCTGACTGAAAAAATCAGTAAGCTCATTCAAGAAAACACAAGAATGCTACAGGATCAGGAAGAATACCAGAAAAAGGAAAACACGCTACGGGAGCTTTATCGTCAAAAGAATGAACAGTTGGACGAAGTAAATGATAGGATTCAGGATCGGAAGGACAAGAGAGGCATTCTTGCGAACTTCCTCATGAACCTTCAGGACCTTGATGGAGAACAGACGGAGTTCCGGGAGGAGCTTTGGGGAGGACTTCTGGATGAGATTGTAGCCGAAAAGGACAAAAGCTGCCGGGTGATTTTTCGAGGTGGAATAGAAGTAACTATATAATATAGAAGAAATATATTTTTGATAGGGCATCTGGGGTATACTCAGGTGCCCGTTTTGGTGCTTGATAAATGAAAAATGATAGAGAAGAGGGTTTGAAAGTTGTGAAAGAAAGAGGATATGGAACCTTTAAACGTGGTGTTGAAGTTATAGAAAGAAACAACAAGAAATGCCGTATTTATGCGGCTTAGAGGGCAATATATACATTTCGAGATTGAAAAAATCACGATTTTTTTATGCAAAAAAGTAATGCGCATATGTGCATTGTTTATTAGTTATGGAATAAATGCGCGAAAAACATACTATAAACCTGATTAAAAATATTTGGTATTAAAATACCAAAACGTAAAACGACATTGACAAAAGTATAACTGCGTGATATATTATGACTATGATAAAGTTCCTGGAGGTGGAAGTGAATGGTTAATCAGAATAGGATAGATACCGTTTGGAGCTTATATAATGCTGTAAGAGGCGTAACAACATCAGATAAAGCAGTTGAAGCAATTGCAGTTCTGAAAAAACTTAGTGAGATTTATGAAAGACAGTTGCAAGCACAAGACAGAGAAAAAGTTTATAACACAATGCGTGACATAGTGGATGGCTGGGAAATAATGAATCCGTTTCAAGATGAGGAAAAGTTAGCTACGCTTTGTGCAGCTTTTGATCCGGAAATAACATGGGAAGATATACTTAACTTATATTATCCGCAAAAAATGTTTAGAGCTCCTAAAGCTCTTATTGATGAAATGGCAAAGCAGTTTAGTAAATCTACTAAAACGGTACTTATAGCTGAGGCAGAAAAATACACACCGTATTTGACGGAGCTCATCCAAGGCCACGAGGAGTGTCGGTATACAATTACATCCATGAATATTTTTTCTTATCATATATTAAAAGAAATGTTTGAAGAGTATGAAAATGTAGAAGTGCTTCTAACAAGTATTTACGAGTATGAATTTAGCTCACAAAAATTCGATCTCATTTTGTGTGTTCCTGTTTTTGGTGGACGTGATATGGCGGAGGATGATAATCAATTTATTTGTAGAGAATACGATTTGGTAGCTTTTGAAAATTTATTACTTCATTTGAATGCGGATGGAAAACTATCCATATTATTGCCGGCGAGAATTACTTTTGCTGCTGGAAGAGTGCGCGAGCTTAGAAATTTTATCCAGTCGATGTATAAACTCTTGGAAATTGACGAACTTCCAGTTGGTCTGTTTATGAATACTGGAATAAAAACATTTTTGTTTACAGTGGCTACAGGACGAACAGAGGATGTCATTATAAAAAGATTGAAGACAGATACAGTTAATCCAAGAAAAGAAGGCGTGAATGAACTTATCACAGAGGATGAGACATTTGTGTTCGGTGACGAGCTTGCTGAAATGGATGATTGGAATGTTGATAGGATTTTTGCTTCTCAAGATGAGGATTGGCTTAAATTTGAAAATTCACTGATTCGTAAAGAGGAATTGGGGAATGTTGCCGAAGTGTTTAGAGGAAAGGCTATATCAAAGAAAGATCCGATGGGAAAAATAGGTGTAGTAAATATTTCTAATCTTCAAGATTATGGAATCGATTATGATCATTTGGACCATATCGATGAAGAGGAGCGGAAGGTGGCAAATTATATTCTACAAAATGGCGATGTACTTTTGCCGGCAAGAGGAACAGCAATAAGAGTATCAATTTTTGAAGACCAAGGATATCCATGTATAGCACATTCGAATGTGATTGTTATACGGCCGAATAAAGAATTGCTATCGGGGACTTACTTAAAACTATTTTTAGACAGCCCGTTGGGAAATAAAATTTTAACTGCTAAACAGCAGGGAACGGTTGTTATTAATATTAGCTATAAGGATCTTAAATCTATGGAGGTTCCTGTGCCGCCAATGGATGAGCAGGTTAGTATTGCAAAAGAATACAATGAAGAACTATCAAGATATCTTGAAACTATTAGTGCAGCGGAAGAACGATGGAACAATGTTTTGGCAAAATTGCAAGAGAAAATATAATGAGGTGAATTGATGTTAGGTGCAATTATAGGAGATATTGTCGGTTCAAGATTTGAATGGAATAATTACAGAGCAAAAGATTTTGAATTTCTTACATATAAATGTTTTTTTACGGATGATAGCGTGATGTCATTAGCAGTGGCTATGGCTATCTTAAATAGCAAGAAAGATCATAGCGATTTGAGTGCTAATGCGATTAGATACATGCAAGAAATAGGAAGACCATATCCGGACTGTGGTTATGGTGGTAGCTTCTATGACTGGGTATATGCAAAAGATCCGAAACCATATAATAGTTTTGGAAATGGGGCAGCAATGCGTGTAAGTGCTTGCGGATTTGCAGCAAAGGATATAACAGATGCAAAGATAATGTCCAATATGGTAACTCGGATATCTCATAACCATCCAGAAGGATTAAAGGGTGCAGAAGCAACGGCAGTAGCCATTGTGTTAGCCAAAGAAGGAAAAAATATATTAGAAATAAGAGATTATATAAATGACAATTATTATCCTATGGATTTTACATTGGATGAAATTCGAAATAGCTATGAATTTAATGAAACCTGTCAAAACACAGTGCCGCAGGCTATGATGGCGTTCTTTGAATCGACAAATTTTGTGGATGCAATAAGGAATGCTATTTCGATTGGCGGTGATAGTGATACACTTGCGGCTATTACCGGTGGGATTGCTGAAGCATACTATGGTATTCCGACGGAAATACGTAAACATGCATTAACCTTTTTAGATGAAAGATTAATGAACATATTGATAGATTTTGAAAATGCTTATTCACCTAAAATGGAAAAGGTTAATGATGATGTGAGTGTAGGTGTTGAGAGAAATAAGAAGCATAATGTCAAGATGGGAGGTAGAACAGAAATGATTCAATCAGCTATGGAGACAGCAGATATGGAGTTAAAAGAATCAACCAGTGAAAATGAAGAAACAACTAGTCAGAAATTATTTAATCACTTGTTTGAGGCGTGTAATATTTTAAGAGGTCCAATAAATCAGGATGAATACAAGAGCTATGTTACTCCAATTTTATTCTTCAAAAGAGTTTCAGATGTATATGATGAAGAATTGCAAGATGCCCTGGAAGAATCAGGCGGAGATGAGGAATTTGCAGCTTTTCCAGAAAATCATAGCTTTATAATACCAGAAGGATGTCATTGGCAAGATGTCCGTAATACAAGTAAAGATGTTGGAACAGCGATAGTAAGGGCGATGACAGGTATTGAAAGGGCTAATCCTGAAACACTTAGCGGCGTATTTAGTAGTTTTGATGATGCAAACTGGACAGACAAAACCAAGTTAGATGATGAACGATTAAAGAATTTAATTGAGCATATGTCAAAAATTAAAGTGGGAAACAAGAATTACTCTGCAGATGTAATGGGAGATGCCTATGAATATTTGATTAAAAAGTTTGCAGATCTGTCCAAGAAAAATGCGGGAGAGTTCTATACACCACGTTCTATAGTGAAACTCATGGTAGAACTTCTTGATCCTAAAGCGGGTGATACTGTATATGATCCGGCATGTGGTACTGGTGGAATGCTTATAGAAGCTATACGGTATATCCATGATGATAAAATGACGTATGGCAAGATGTATGGTCAAGAAAAGAACCTTGCAACATCAGCGATAGCTAGAATGAACCTGTTTTTACATGGCGGTCGTGATTTTAAGATTACACAAGGTGATACTCTTAGACAGCCTAATTATTTGGAGAATGGCAAATTAAAAAGATTTGATTGTGTATTAGCTAACCCACCATTTTCTTTGAAGGATTGGGGAGCAGTAGCATTTGAATCTGATAAATACGGAAGAAATATGTGGGGATGCCCGACAGATAAGATGGGAGCAGATTACGCGTGGTTACAGCATATGATTATGTCAATGAATGTAAGAACTGGAAGATGTGCAGTCGTATTACCACAAGGAGTTCTTTTCCGAAGTGGAAAAGAAGGTGAAATACGAAAGCAGCTCGTTGAGTCTGATAAGTTAGAATGCATCATTGCTTTATCAGGCGGAATATTTTACAGCACAGGAGTGTCTGCATGTATTTTATTCCTTAATAATGCGAAGACGCATAACCATATTGGAAGAGTATGTATGATAGATGCTTCTAATATCTATACGCCTCAGAGAGCACAGAATATTATGTCTGATACGGATGTGGAAGAGATATTTAATCTCTATATCGATTATCAGGATGTAGTTGAAAAATCAAAGGTGGTAACGCTGCAGGAAATTAGGGACAAAGAATATTCGCTTGCTATAAACAATTATGTTGAAAAAAAGAAGCAAGAAGTAACACCTCCGGAGGAAGTAAGAAAACAATATTTTGAAGCATTACAGGCAACAAGAGAGGCAGAAGCATATATGAAAGAACTACTTATTGAAGGGGGTTACGTAAATGAGTAAGAGAATATCCCAGGAAGAATTGCAATCATATTTATGGGGCTCTGCAGTAAAATTACGTACAAGTATAGATGCAGGCGCCTATAAGCAGTATATATTCCCGTTGTTATTTTTGAAACGTATATGTGATGTATATGATGAGGAAAATGCACACATATTGGAGGAATATGGAGATGAGGAGGCTCTAGAGTGGGAAGAAAATCATCAATTTAAAATTCCTAAAGGGGCACATTGGAATGATATAAGAAATACAAGTGAAAATGTAGGTACAGCGATTATCGAGGCTTTTCATAAAATAGAGGTTGCCAATCCGTTATTAAAAGGAATTTTTGGAGATGGCGCATGGACAAATAAACGTCGACTGCCAGATAGATTATTAAAGGATCTCATAGAGCATTTTAGCACCAAAACATTATCTCTGGAAAATTGTCCTGAAGATGAATTGGGTAATGGATATGAGTATCTTATAAAGAAATTTGCAGATGATAGCGGACATACAGCACAGGAATTTTACACAAATAGAACAGTTGTGCATCTGATGACAGAGATGTTAAAGCCGCGGTCGGGAGAGTCAATATACGATCCGACATGTGGAAGTGCCGGAATGCTTATTTCCGCCATTGCATATTTAAAGGCCCAGAAGAAAGAATGGAGAAATGTTGCTATATATGGTCAAGAAATAAATTCGCTTACAGCAGCGATTGGAAGAATGAATCTGTTCCTTCATGGTGTAGAGGATTTTAATATTGTAAACGCTGATACATTAAAGAATCCGGCTTTTATAAAAGGAGATAAGCTGCAGCAGTTTGATTTGATATTGGCTAATCCTCCATATTCAATAAATCAGTGGGATAGAGATGCATTTGAAACGGATAAGTATGGACGTAATTTCTTAGGATTACCTCCGCAAGGTCGAGCCGACTATGCTTTTTTGCAGCATATAATTAAGAGTCTTGATCCAGAAACTGGACGATGCGCGATACTGCTTCCACATGGTGTTCTATTCAGAAATGAAGAAAATGAAATGCGCGAAAAATTGATTAAGTCCGATGTGGTTGAGTGTATTATAGGATTAGCAGCAAATTTATTTTACAATTCTCCGATGGAAGCATGCATAATGATTTGTCGAATGAAAAAGCGTCCTGAGAGACGAGGACAGATTCTTATTATAAATGCTGTAAATGAAGTGGAAAGAAAGAATGCTCAGAGTTCTCTAAAAAAAGAGCATATAGAACATATTGCAAATGCATATGAGAACTATAAGGATGAACCTGAGTTTGCAAAAGTTATTACGATTGAGGATACAGAAAAGAATAATTATTCGTTAAGTATTCCTCTTTATGTAAAAGCACAGACCATTAAAGAAAATGTCGATGATAGATCAGTTCAAGAGAAATATGACTCGTGGAAAGAAGCATCTGCTGAGATGAACGAAAGTTTCGATTTGTTAAATCAGATGTTGGAGAGAAAGGAGTAAGGTATGAGCAGAGTGCATTTAGGCGATGTTGCAATCGAGCATAAAGAAACCTGCAAAGAAGATAAAAGTATGTATCCGATTGTTGGCTTGGAACATCTCACACCGGAGCAAATAACTTTGCAGAATTGGGATTTAAATACAGAGAATACATTTACCAAAGTTTTCAGAAAAGGAAATATTTTATTTGGTAGAAGAAGGGCTTATTTAAAAAAAGCTGCAGTGGCACCGTTTGATGGAATATGTTCTGGGGATATTACCGTAATAGAAGCTAAGGAAGACAAGATTATACCTGAGCTACTTCCGTTTGTTATACAGAATGATGATTTGTTTGATTTTGCTGTGGGAAAGTCAGCAGGCTCTCTTTCTCCAAGAGTAAAATGGACTCATTTGCAAAATTATGAATTTGAGCTTCCGACTAGGGAAAAACAACGTGAGCTTGCAAAAGTATTATGGGCAATAGAGGACATAAGAAAGTCATATCAGGAATTGATAAAAAGAACTGATGAACTTGTGAAATCTCAATTTATCGAGCAGTTTGGTGATCCTATTTGTGCTGAGTCAGGCATAATTGGTAAAGATTTGTTTTCTCTTGCAAGTGGAAAGGCCAATACTATAGCCAACTTAAGTGATGAATACGAATACGAATGCTATGGTGGCAACGGTGTTACGGGGCACAGCAAAGACTATCTTGTTAAAGAACCGACAATTGTAATAGGCCGAGTAGGAGAATACTGTGGTAGTGTACATATTACAAGCCCATTTTCGTGGATTACTGATAACGCAATATACATTACCTCATATGATAAGAAGCAGATTTGTCTTGATTTCCTGTATATAGAGTGTCAAATAATGGATTTTCATAGGTTTGCAGCTACAGTGGGACAACCGAAGATTACACAGAAACCGATACTGGAAAATCTATATATTGTTCCTTCTCTCAAAGAGCAAGAACAGTTCGTAACCTTTGTACATCAGAGCGATAAATCAAAATTTGGAAAGGAGATGTGCGATAAATGGATTTTGGAAATAAAGAATTTGTGCTGCCAAATGTACCTGACCTTGCGTCAATGATACCTAAAGTTGAGCCACCACATATTGATCCTATTAAGTATGAGGATACATTCTTTAAAGAGCAGGCAGATGATGTAGTAAAGCAAATCAGTGCTCAGTATGGCCCACAGATAGAAGCACTAAATGCAATAGCAAAGGGTACTTCTAAGCAGGCGGACGCCACAGATAAGCAGGTAGAGATATTAAAGCAGCAGTTGGAACTAGCAATATCAAATGCTGAATCAGCAAAGAAATCAGCAAGATTTTCTAAGTGGATGTCTGTGGGAGCAGTAATTGTTTCTATTGCATCTATTATTGCAAATGTGCTATTGAAAGTAATTTTAGGTTAAGGAAGGAGAATGGCTTATGTTTAATGAAGATAACACTATTGAACAGATGGCGATTTCCACCTTGAGAAAGGCTGGATGGAAGTATGTTGAAGCAGAAAATTTGGATCGAGATTATACAGATGTTATGGTTGAGTCGATGGTAAAGGATGCGCTCATTCGATTGAATCCGGCAATAGCTGAAGAACCATCCAGAGCGGATGAAGTTATTTACAAATTAAGAGCATTGATAATGTCAACAGATGAGAATAACTTGATCACTCAGAATGAGACTTTTAAGCGTTTTGTGTTTGAACAAAATTCATTTCCATTTGGAAAAGATGGACGATCTATTTCTGTATCATTTTTTGGAACAGAACAGAATGGAATGCTTGATAAAAATGAGTATATTGTCACGAACCAGTGGGTGTATCCGAAGAAAGAGAACGGGAAGCGCTTTGATATTGTGCTTTTGATTAACGGGTTGCCTGTTGCTATTGGAGAGTTAAAAACACCTGTAAGAGCAGCAATTACCTGGCTTGACGGTGCGGAAGATATTACCAGTTATGAAAAAAGTGTTCCGGAGATGTTTGCAACAAATATCTTTGTATTTGCAACAGAAGGAAAGCGCTATAGATACGGTTCTGTTGGAATGCCGGTGAATATGTGGGGGCCTTGGCATACTGCGGAAAATAAGAATGAAGGAAGTCTTGCAGAAGTACAAATTAGTATGGCTGATATGATACAGCCATATAGGGTGATGGATATTTTTGAATTCTTTACATTGTTTGCGACGGATAAGAAACATAGAAAGTATAAGATTATTTGCCGTTACCAGCAGTATGAAGGGACAAACCTTATTGTAGAACGTGTAAAAAATGGTTATCCGAAGAAGGGGCTTATATGGCATTTCCAGGGATCTGGTAAATCGCTTCTGATGGTGTTTGCTGCACAGAAATTGCGTCAGGTACCGCAACTTAATAACCCTACAGTAATTATAGTAGATGATAGATTGGATCTGGAAACTCAGATTACAGCAACCTTTAATGCATCGGATATTCCGAATCTTGTAGGATTATCTACGAAAGAAGAATTAATAAACTTTTTCCGTCAGGACCAGAGAAAAATAGCTGTTACAACTATTTTCCGATTCGGAGACGTAACAGAAGAGTTAAATCCACGTGATAATATTATCATTATGGTTGATGAGGCTCATAGAACACAGGAAGGTGATCTTGGTGAGAAAATGAGACTAGCACTTCCGAATGCGTTCTTCTTTGGTTTGACAGGTACGCCTATAAACAGAATAGACAAGAACACATTTAAGACATTTGGTGCGGTAGAAGATAAGTCGGGATACATGAGTAAATATTCATTCTCAGATTCTATTCGTGATAATGCAACTCTTCCGTTGAATTTTGAACCGGTACCGGTGGATTTACGTGTTGATCAAGATAAGCTCGATGCTGAATTTGATGAGCTGACGGAGGGACTTTCAGATGCTGATCGTGCAGAGCTTTCAAAACGTGTTAACATGAAAGCCATTATGTATGATAAGAAACGAATCAAAAAGGTATGCGAACATATAGCCAAGCATTATACAACAAAAATTGAGCCAAATGGATATAAAGGCCAGGTTGTAGTTTATGATCGCGAGTGCTGCTTGATGTATAAGGAAGAACTGGATAAAATTTTAGGTCCGGATGCATCAACTATTGTTATGGATACCAACAACGATAAAGAGGATAAGTTTAAGAAATATCATCGTAATCGTGATGAGGAAGCAAAAGTGCTGGATCATTTTAGAGATCCGAAAGATCCGTTGAAATTGATAATTGTAACAGCTAAGCTGTTGACAGGCTTTGATGCGCCTATTCTTCAGGTGCAGTATTTGGATAAACCAATGAAGGATCATACCCTGTTACAGGCTATTTGTCGTACAAATAGAACTTATGATGATGGAAAAACACATGGTCTGATAGTTGATTATATTGGAATATTTGATAATGTTGCTAAAGCGCTTGACTTTGATGAAGCCGGCATGAAGAAAGTTATAACCAATATAGAAGAAGTGAAGAAACAGGTACCGGCATTAATGCGTAAATGCCTTAGTTACTTCATGGGAGTAGATAGGACAATCGAAGGCTGGGAAGGCTTGATTGTTGCGCAGGAGTGTTTGCCTACCAATAAAGAGAAGGACCAGTTTGGTGCGGACTATCGTGTATTGAATAGAGCATGGAATGCGCTTTCGCCGGATCCATTTCTGAATACATATAGTTTCGACTATCAATGGTTAAGTCGAGTATATGAATCAGTTAAACCGACTGATGGTCGTGGCGGTCTAATTTGGGCAGCATTAGGTGCAAAGACAATGGAGCTTGTGCATCAGAACTTAGAAGTAGGAGATGTCCATGAGGATGAAGATATCATAAGTTTGGATGCTACGTTAATTGATCAGTTTATTGAAAAGCAGAAAGATATCAAGAAAACAACTATGAAGGTGGAAATTGACCTTGTAGCAAAGATCCAAAAGCATGGACATGAGGAAAAATTTATCAAATTGGGACAGAAGCTGGAGGATTTAAGAGAAAGACACGAACAGGGCCTTATCAATAGTATTGAATTCTTAAAGCTGTTATTGCAGTTGGCTAAAGAAGCTGCACAAGCTGAAAAAGAAGTGGTGCCAGAAGAAGAAATTGATAAGGGAAAAGCTGCGCTGACAGAACTGTTTAATGGTGTTCGAAATGAAAAAACTCCTATTATGGTTGAGCGTATCGTAAATGACATAGACGATATTGTAAAAATTGTGCGTTTCGATGGCTGGCAGGACACTAACACTGGAAGAAATGAAGTGAAAAAAGCACTTCGTAGTGTTGTCTGGATTAAATATAAAATCAAGGATAAAGAAGTGTTTGACCGCGCATACAGTTACATTGAGCAATATTATTAAGGAGGGAAAGCTATATGAGAACAAAATTGATATACTCATCAGAAGAAAATCATCCTGGATATGGTGCAGGAGAAGGTGATACTGAAAGATATGAATATGAGTGTCCATGTGGGAAAGGAAAGATCATAGAGGAACATGATAATATTCCTGGCTTTCGTGACCATGATGTTTGGATAAGTTGTGATGAATGTTCTAAGAAGTATAAATTGGATACTTCAAAAGGTGTTCGAGGCTGGGAATTGGTGGAGAAAGAATAAATATATAATATAATATTAATATAAGAACATGTGCTTGACATAATAACTCTGGGATTTGCTACCTGGAGTTATTATATTTTTTGTTAAATAGAGCCAGTCAATATTATCCCGATATTGGAGGTTTGAATGACAATGAAACTTGAAGAATATAAGGATAGGGTTGATGATTCCATAACGGCTTATATTCTGTCAGAAGAATATGTTCCAGCAAAGGAGAGATGTTGATTAAAGCGTATCAATGTCTCTTTTTTATAGGAAAAACAGGCTACTCAGAAATATGCAAAATATAGAAGAGTAGCTTGTTTTAATCATTTAACAAAAGGCGAGCACTCCTGTTCACAAGGGGGGCATCGTTTGATTGTATCAATTTCGTAGTCGCAACGAACGCGCTAACCACCTAAGTGGTACAAGTGAACGAAAGGGTGATTACTGAAATATGTAGAAATAGGGCATTTGGGGATTATGTAGATAGAAAGCAGGAATGTTAAGTAGTTGCTCAAGACATCGTAAAAATGTGGTTAGGTTTTAAGTGAATACTTTTTAACGATATAAAGTAGAAAATTAGTTTATTTATGTTTAACCATTTAGATAGCATGATATAATCAGGATAGCAAGAATAGTTTTTGATTAGAAAGCACAAGGATAGGGGAACGACATATGGCTCAAAGAACGGTTGCAATATGTGATGGAAAATACATAGGAATCGAATCCATATATACGGTTATTAATGGGCATCAAATAAATATACCGGATAGATTAAAAAATCTTAGAGAAAAAAGTAGAAATAATAAATTGTTTTGTCCTTGCGGGTGTGGAGCAAATCTTATATTAGTTGCAGGAGATAAAAATCTTCGTGAATAGCATTTCAGAATCAAGGATGGGACATACAATAACAATTGTAGAGTTCATTTTTTTAATCAACTATTCCCATGATATATACAATATGTAAATGTGCAATTCAAATATCAGTTTATGCTAAGTACAAAAATAATAATAATTACTATTATTGACAAGAGAATAATTATCATGTATAATACAGAT
>OLNJ01000218.1_pt1 | contig 55864 bp, 47 predicted proteins | sample 1672191 | NCBI WGS metagenome assembly OLNJ01 (sample SAMEA3136657, study PRJEB25190) | human gut metagenome | biome: human gut; feature: human-associated habitat; material: faeces | place: Austria | collected 2013
CATGACTGCCAATGCTTTTGACGAAGACAGAAAGAAAGCACTGGCATGTGGTATGAATGGATTTTTATCCAAGCCAATTGTTATAGAGGAATTGATCAGTACCTTGCAAAATATTCTGACGGATTAGTAAAACAAAAACCTGCTAAGAAAAGTTAAAAACTTTTTAGCAGGTTTTTATTTTTTTAAGAAATTTCTAAGCGGCCATTGAAGAATCCGAAAATGAGTAGTATTCTAATTATATCAATATATAATGTTTTCGTAGAACCGAAAGCAAAATCAGATGAATACAAAGGAGGATTTTCATCATGAACATGAAGAAGAAAATGAAACGTTTTGCCAAGATACTGGTTGCCTCTCTGGTTGTTGCAGGCTTTTGTCCAACAGGGATTCCCACACCAATAAACTCAGTTGTTGAGGTACAGGCTGCTACAAAAGCAAAGGTACCCACCTGTGCAGCCAAACAAACAGTACGTGTAGTGGGGGCTTTTGGAGGACCTAACGGAAATGGTGGAGCAAAAACTATTTTGGATATTCCGGAATGCTATATCTTCATTAGAAACCTGAGTTCTAATGCCAAAATCACAAATATCAAATCTTCCAACAAAAAAATTAAGGCAACCAAAAGAAAGGGGCTAAATGCTCTGGAACTTTCTTCTACTCTTATGCCTATGCCTTTTGATGAGACTGATCTTGTCGGGGCTTCTTCCACAATTTCATTCCGGGTAACCCAGAATGGAAAGCAGTATAAGCTGTCCTGTAAGATTAAAGTAGCTGAGAAAAAATCTCCGTTTTCTAAACTTACGGTTGGATCCAAAAATTACGCATCTTATTTTAACGGATGTATGTATGTTCAGGAAAAACCAATGAAGGGCAAGAAAAAAATATATGTTAAAATGGCTCCTGGGTATGTATTAGATTCCATAGATATGCTTTCTTCTAAAAATGGAAAATATACAAACAAGAAAATCAAAAATGGCTCCACAGTTAACCTTACATCTTGCAACCAGATTTCCGTATCTTATCATACGACTAAGAAACCTGTTAACTACAAAGCTCCTTCTAAGTGGTTTGGACAGGTGGAGTCACCTCTGCATAATTATAATTCATTAATGTTCCAGTAATACCCCCATTCATTGCCAAAAGGTTTGGCTGTGATATTTCATCCGCTTGACTCGAGCAGAAAAAAGAAGGCGTAAATTCATATTCGGATTTACGCCTTCTTTGTATAATATTATTTAATAATAGTTTCTCTGTATATTGGTATCACTCCAGAATTGTTTGTGAATACTCAAAAATAAGTCAAGCGGATAAAATCATCCGCTTCGCTATTTGCGGGAATGCAGATTATAAATTTGAATAGTTCCATTCAAAATTGCAAAGGATAGCATATAGGAAAGGAGGTAGTCTTATGACCTTGGAACAGGTTGTCCTGACAATGATTAATGACAAAATGCTGGATAATGGACAGATTTCCGAAAAAATGCACAGCAGCATTCAGAAAGACATCTTTTCTTTGATCACATCTAACACTGCAGCCATGAAGAGAGAAGAACAGATAAACAGTTCATACCAATACCATGAACGAATCAGTTAACCGAATCAAGTAAGTCCCCTGCTTCAATTGCGAATATCCGATTGACTTGGAAAGGAACAAAATGGACATCTATGCAACCCGCGAGGAACTGAAATTACGGCAGAAAAGCATCTTTGATCTGGAACTGAAGGTTGCGTATTATGCGCGTGTCAGTACGGACAAGGAGGAACAGAAAACCTCTATTGAGCATCAGTGGACTTTTTTTGAGCAGTTAATTTCGGGGGTGAAAAATTGGAAATTTATAGATGGTTATATAGATGAAGGAATCTCCGGCATTACTGTAACCCACAGAGAAGAATTTCAGAGAATGCTCCAGGATGCAAAGGATGGAAAAATTGACCTCATCATTACCAAAGAGATTACCCGTTTTGCCCGAAATGTATTAGACAGTATACGATATACAAGAGAACTGCTGGACTGCGGAACAGCCGTATGGTTTCAGAACGACAACATCAATACATTGGATGAGGATTCTGAACTCAGACTGTCAATCATGTCTGGTATTGCACAGGAAGAAAGCAGAAAGCTTTCAAGCCGAGTACGTTTTGGTCATGCCAGATCCATACAGAATGGTGTGGTTCTTGGCAATTCCCATATTTACGGATGGGACAAACGAAATGGGAAATTGTTTTTAAATCCTGAAGAAGCAAAAATGGTTCAGCTTATTTTTGAAAAATATGCCCTGGGAAACTGGTCTACCCATTCGCTGGAACAATTTTTATGGGAATGCGGTTACAGAAATTACAAAGGAGGAAGAATTAACAGCCATGTGATTGCCAATATTATCCGAAACCCTAAATATAAGGGATATTATGTTGGCGGAAAAGTAAAAATAGTTGACCTTTTTACTAAGAAGCAGAAGTTTCTGCCTGAAAATGAATGGATAATGTATAAAGACGATGGCACCCATGTCCCGGCAATCGTAGATGAAAAACTGTGGGAAAATGCCAACAGGATTTTGAAAGAAAGAAGTAAAAATATTAAATCGAAAAAAACTTCCTATAAGCAGAACAACCTTTTTACAGGGCTTATCCATTGTACCGAAGATGGGGCTGCATATTGGCTGAAAGTCAGAACTGTCCGTGAAAAAGATGCAAAGACATGGGTATGCAGTCATCGTATAAAACATGGGGCAATTTCCTGTAAATCCAAACCGATAAAAGAAGAGCTCCTACTTAAAATGATATCGGATGTTTATAATGATATGGCTCAAAGCAATAAAAATATACTGCACAAATATCTGGAGCTTTATGAGAAAGAGCTTAACAAATCAGAAGGAACAGAAAAAAAAATACACAGCCTGCAACATGAAATAACAGCACTGGAACAGAAGAGAGATAAGTTGTTGGATTACAATATGGGCGGCTATATTTCAGATGCAGAATTTCTCAGCAGAAACCAGGCTTTTACACAGCAGATTGCGAAAAAAAAGGAGGATCTGGAACAACTGAAAAATACAAAGCCCTTATCTAAAGCAGAATTGCTGGATCAGATGGATAAGATATTAGATTATGCAAAAGAATATTCTTACGTAAAAACCAAGGATATAACCAGATCTATGATTGAAAACACCATTCATAAGATAGAAATCACTCCCATAAATGAAAAGAAAGCAGAGGTGTTGATCGTATTTAAAAGCGGAAGTCTGCATAGCTCTGATGCTGTCATTCCGGCACTGGGACAGGAAAAAGCTTATATTACCGAGACTGGGTATGAGTATGTTATGCATTCAGGAATTATTATGTAAATAATGTAGCAGGTGTAAAATATGGCAAATACTAAAAAAAGATGGACAACCGAAGAAATTGAAATATTAAAAAAGCATTATCCCACAGAAGGTGATGCCGTCTTTAAAAGACTGCCTGGGAGAACTGCAAAAAGCTGCAGGATTCAGGCGTCAAAGCTGAAAATATCCAAAAACATTTCTTCTGCTATTATACAGGATGACCGTAAGTATATCAGATTATGGACAAAGGCAGAAGATGAAATACTCAGGGAATATTATGCAGAAGAGGGCAGTAATGTACGTTACCGTTTGAATCAACGATCCGCGGAATCCTGCAGAGGAAGAGCTGCTGCATTAGGGCTTACTTATTCCGGGGCAAACAGAAAATGGAGCAGCAGAGAAGATGAAATTCTAAAGAAGTATTATTCAACAGAAGGGTCTGAAATTCAAAAAAGACTGCATGAAAGAACAAAAGAGGCATGTAATAAAAGAGCCGCCAAATTAGGTCTCCGTATGCAGGGAAGAAAAAAATGGTCTGCAGAAGAGGATGAAATTATAAAAACATATTATAAAGCTGAAGGGGGAAAAGTGGCAGAGAGATTAGAGGGAAGAACACTGAACGCCTGTCAGTCCAGAGCAAAGTATTTAAACGTCAGATCAGACAATAACAGAATTCCGTGGACTCAGGAAGAAGACGATATCATTACCCGATATTATGAAGAAAAAGGAGCCGGATATGTGCATAGGCTTATTCCTGAAAGATCTCCTCAGGCATGCAGATACAGAGCAATGACTCTTGGTTTAAGTACAAAAAACAATGAGCCATGGACAAAAGCCGAAGAGAAAATACTGAAGAAATATTATCCAGCTGAGGGCAGCAATGTTTACAAGCGTTTCAATGGTCGAACCAGAAACGCATGCATCAGCAAGTCGGCACAATTACATCTGCAATATGGTCCCACTATGTATAAAGGACCTGCTTTAGATGAATGGATCATCTCCGCAGTAAAACAGGGAATCACAAAAATAAAGCAATCTATGACATACAGTGAAATTACCTTTAAACCCGAAAAACTCCCTGAGCTACATCTGAAAATGGAATATGATAAAACCGGAGAATTGAAAATTTATGAGGATTCTATTCTTTCAAATGAAAAAAAGTACCACATACAGCAGGTTGAAAAGCTTGCAGATACAATGAAACTACAGATAAAAGAAAACAAAATGATTGTAAATAGCAGTGAAAAAAACGCCGGAGATGATGTTATCAGACTGATAATAGGATGTTATCTGGTTTATTTTTCCTATGGTGGCTAAAAAATAAAGAAAAAGGCATGGCTTTTATATTACCTTGATAATCATTTTTCCAAATGATACAATTACGCATAAGGGAAAAAATACTGATTTTTCAGTTAGAAAGCAGGTAAGAAAAATGTATTTGATAAAGACAATAAAAAATGACATAACAAAAATAACAGATGTACAGGCAATCGTAAATGCAGCAAACAATTCACTTCTCGGAGGTGGTGGCGTAGACGGTGCAATTCACAGAGCCGCTGGTCCAAGGCTACTTGCCGAATGCCGAACACTTCACGGATGTGAGACTGGAGAAGCAAAGATTACAAAGGCATATCATCTGCCCTGTAAGTATGTGATCCATACTGTAGGACCTATATGGAATGGTGGTAAAAACAGGGAAGAAGAACTTCTTTCAAGCTGTTATTTTAACTCCATGAAATTGGCAAGTGAGAATGGAATCAGGTCTATTGCATTCCCTTCCATATCAACAGGCGTATACAGATTTCCGGTCGAACTGGCGGCAAAGATAGCGGTAAATACCGTAAATAAATTTTTGCAGGATCATCCGGACAAATTTGACCTGGTAGAATGGGTGCTTTTTGATTCTCACACAGAATCGGTTTATAAGGCTGAGGTGGAACGGATAAAGAAGCTATGTAAATGAAAAATAGTCAAAAAGAGTTTCAGATGATAAGTCCGGAACTTTTTTTATTGTTTAAAAATGAAGGTACTGTAATTTTATCGGAGGGTCTGGTTTTGCAGGAAGCTTATAATATCTTCTGGCATATAATGTTAAATTAATAACATTAAATATAAGTAAAATAATAAAAAACAATAAATATATATAGAAAAACAGTAAATAATATAGGAATAAATAATAAAATACACCAAAATACAAAAAGATATAAAAAACTATTGCGTTATAAATTTAACAATGATATAATGCAAGCGAACAGAAGAGATGAGTGCCTTCTGCAGTAACATGTAAACAGACATAATTTATAAAGGAGATAACAGCAATGGCAAGATTTACATTACCAAGAGACATTTATCATGGAAAAGGATGCCTCGAAGAATTAAAGAATTTAAAAGGAACGAAAGCAGTTCTTGTTGTGGGCGGCGGCTCAATGAAACGTCAGGGATTTTTGGATAAGGCAATTAATTATTTAAAAGAAGGCGGAATGGAAGTTCAGCTGATCGAAGGTGTGGAACCTGATCCATCAGTAGAAACTGTAATGAAAGGCGCAAAAGTAATGCAGGAATTCCAGCCAGACTGGATCGTAGCTATGGGCGGTGGATCCCCAATTGATGCAGCGAAAGCAATGTGGGCATTCTATGAATATCCGAATACAAAATTTGAAGATCTTATCACACCATTTGGTTTTCCTGAATTACGACAGAAAGCAAAATTTGCAGCAATTCCGTCTACATCAGGAACAGCTACAGAAGTTACAGCTTTTTCAGTAATCACAGATTATAATACAGGAATTAAATATCCTCTGGCAGATTTTAATATCACTCCGGATGTAGCAATTGTTGATCCGGAACTGGTTGAGGGACTTCCGGTAAAACAGGTAGCATATACAGGTATGGATGCATTAACACATGCAATTGAAGCATATGTTTCTACACTCCACTGTCCATATACAGATCCGCTTGCACTGCAGGCCATTGAGATGGTTCTGGCATATCTGCCGGCATCTTATAATAAGAACATGGCAGCACGTGAGCAGATGCACTATGCACAGTGTCTAGCAGGAATGGCATTTTCCAATGCTCTGCTTGGTATTGTTCATTCTATGGCACATAAGACAGGTGCAGCATTCTCCACTGGACATATTCCCCATGGATGTGCAAATGCAATTTATCTTCCTTATGTGATCAGATACAATGCAAAAAATCCTGCAGCAGCAGAACGTTATGCTGAGATTGCAAGAAGAATGGGACTGGAAGGAACCTGCCAGCAGGCTCTGATCAATAGTCTCTGCGAGAAGATTGACGAGTTTAATGTAAGATTGAATATTCCAAAAACACTGAAAGACTTTGGAATCCAGGAAGAAGAATTTAAAGAAAAAGTTGCCAAAATTGCAGAACTTGCAGTTGGTGATGCATGCACAGGCTCTAACCCAAGAGCAATTGATCCTGCAAATATGGAGAAACTTCTTACATGCACTTATTATGGAACAGAGGTCGATTTTTAATTAAAAAAACATAAAAAGGTTACAGAAAAGACATTTTATCCTGTCAGAAGGATGGAATGTCTTTTTTATATAATTTTTAGCTTACATCTATGCAAAATTGATATTAGAAAATCTCCTTTTTTACGTTGACATTGCAAAAAGCAAGACTATAATTAGAACCGAAAAAAAGAATCTGACACGATCGAAAAGGGGAAGTTAATTATGAGTACAATTTTGCCAAGAGAAGAAGCAGTAGAAGCAATTTTTTCCAAAATTCTGGCTTCGCCGGAAGCATCTGAACGATTAAGCGGAGTTTTTTATGATCATATAGATGATGATCATCGCCTGACAGATAATGACAGAGATCACTTTCTACAAGTCTTGTTTCATGCATACCAAAACGGCGATATCAGTGCACTGCTGTTGGAATTATGCGGCAGAAGTATGTTTGATCTGTTAAGGGAGGCCTATCTGATCCCTAAAAAATTTCACGGAAAAGCAGGAGAGAACCCGGTGCTCCTCACAGATGCTGACGGAGAACTTCTTTCCGGGGAAAAGGTTTCATCCAGAGAATATGCAAAATTTAAGGAAACATATGAACATCATGAATGTGCACCCAGATCTGCGCTGTATCTTGCAGATGGTTATGATCTTGTCCGTACCTACACAGAAGGTCTGGACATTATGGAGAAAAAAGATAACCGTAAACGTGGCATCCTGGCTCTTTATGCACTTCCGGACACCTGTAAACTGGGTCTGACAGAAGCACAGGCATATGCAGTTGTATGGGATGCTTTCCAAAAGATTCAGGAAGAAGCACCGAGAGCTATGGTTTACTATGGACAGGAAACCGGTTTGAAGAAAGAGAACCCGGATAAACCATACGATGAAATTGGAATCCTTCTTCCAATCCACGAATTTGAAAAGAAAATGCTGCAGCATTTAGACGAGATTGATGGAATCGTACTGGCATGCAGAGAAAAAATGATGGAAAAAGCAGGAAATGACAGTCTGCTGCTCTAAAAATAAGGAAGTGAGTAAAATGCCGCAGGAAGTGATCAAAAAAAATCATATGGATGTTGCCTGGCATGAATACACGGATGAAAATGGAGAAAATATACCTGTTTCAGATGCCAGTATTGCAGAGAAAGCATCTATTATCGGACGTGTGGGGATTATGTTTCTCTCATGTGGTACCGGTGCCTGGAGAGTAAGAAGTTCCATGAACACATTAGCAGAAGCACTTGGCATTACATGTACAGCAGATATTGGTCTGATGTCTATTGAATATACATGCTATGACGGAGAAAAGGGCTTTACCCAGTCACTGTGCCTGACCAATACCGGAGTAAATACCTTAAAGTTAAACCGTTTGGAACACTTTATCCGGAACTTTGAAACAGAAGGAAAACAAATGTCAGGAGAACAACTGCATACTTTCCTTGATAATATTGAAAAAACACATGGTCTCTATTCCCCGCCTGCATTGGGACTTGCAGCAGCAATCGCATGCTGTGGATTTACCTTTCTGCTGGGAGGCGGTCCCATCGAGATGTTCTGTGCATTTGTGGGTGCAGGGATCGGAAACTACCTTCGCTGTAAACTGACAAAACATCATTTTACATTATTCTTATGTATTGTATCCTCGGTATCCCTGGCGTGTTTTGCATATGCAGGTATGCTCAAACTCGGAGAAATACTGTTTGGGATTTCTGTTCAGCATGAGGCCGGATATATCTGTGCCATGCTGTTCATCATACCGGGATTTCCATTCATTACCAGTGGTATTGACCTTGCCAAACTGGATATGCGTTCCGGAATGGAACGTCTGATGTATGCTTTGATCGTCATTCTGGTAGCAACTATGTCAGCGTGGATCATGGCCCTGATCCTGCATCTGAAACCAGTAGATTTTATGAAACTGTCATTATCTACAGAACAGTGGATCTTATTCCGGATCCTTGCCAGCTTTTGCGGAGTATTTGGATTCTCCATTATGTTTAACAGCCCGGTGCGTCTGGCAGTTGCAGCAGCCGAGATAGGAGCAGTGGCCAATACCCTAAGACTGGAACTGGTGGATCTTGCAAATATCCCGCCTGCAGCAGCCGCATTTATTGGTGCACTTACTGCGGGACTTCTGGCATCTCTGCTGAAGAATAGAGTTGGATATCCCAGGATATCTGTAACAGTTCCCTCAATCGTCATCATGGTTCCGGGTCTGTATTTGTACAGAGGATTTTACAATCTTGGAATCATGTCGTTATCAGCAGCTGCATCCTGGTTTGCATCTGCAATCCTTATTATTGCCGCACTGCCGCTGGGACTGATTTTTGCACGTATTCTGACAGACAAGGGGTTCAGATACTGTACTTGATAAGCTACGAATATCCTAGAAATTTTTGATATCAATTGACAATGTAATACTGCAAGAGTAAGATAGAAAAACGAGTTAACGTTGGAAAAGAACATGAACAAAGGAGACCTTAGTGAAAAAAATAAAAAGAAAAAGTTCATACTATATAGCTTACTCTGCGGCAATGACGGGAATTTTTATGATCATTCTGTTCATATTCTGGAAGAACGGAAAATCTTTTGTGCGTGACGGAGATGGCCTGCGACAGCATTATATTACGCTGGAATACTGGGGAAAATATTTACGCCAGATTATAAAAGAACTTTTGATCCATCACAGATTAAGAATTCCTACATGGGATCTGCATATTGGATTTGGCTCAGATATTGTAACAACCTTACATTATTATGTAATAGGAGATCCGCTAAATCTATGTGCTACCTTTGTTCCTGTAAGATATACGGAATACTTGTATGATTTTCTATGCTTCTTCAGATATTATCTGGCAGGAATTACATTCTCATGGTATTGCTTTTATAATAAAAACGAAAAAATCCCGGTTTTATTGGGAAGCCTGATTTATGTCTATTCCCAGTGGATGATTGTGACAGGACTGGATCATCCGTATTTTATAAATCCCTGTATCTATTTACCATTGATCATGCTTGGAGCGGACAAAATATTTGATGGAAAAAAGCCATGGACCTATATTGGAGCTCTGACTCTGGCAGGAGTAAGTAACTTCTATTTCTTTTATATGCTTGGGATTTTTACAGTTATCTATGCAGTATTTCGATATTTCACCAAATTCAAAGGCTTTCGGTTAAAGGAATTTACACCTGTCTTTGGAAGATTTTTTGTCTATACAGTTTTGTCCCTGATGATTTCCGGAGTGATTCTGTTTCCTATGCTGAAAACAATGTTTACGAACTCCAGAATGACAGCAGAAAGATATATGCCTATTCTCTACAGCAAACGCTTTTATCAGATGCTCCTGGCTTCTTTGATCGGAAGAAATAATAAGACCCGCTTTTCTTACATAGGTGTTGCTTCTATATGTGTGATTGCGTTGATCGTATTATTTATGCAGAGAAAGAAATATCTCAGTCTTAAACTGGGTGTGATATTACTTACAGTTATGGTATGTTTTCCAATATTTGGCAGGATCATGAATGGTTTCTCATATACTACAAACAGATGGACATGGGCAGTTCCCATGCTTTTGGCCTATATTTTTGTAAAAATGTTTCCTGAATTCTTTCATCTGTCTGTAAAGAAAAAACTGCTGATTGTTGCAATCATCCTGATATATGCAGCATTTTTAATTTTTAATCCAACTGTTAATCAGAACAATAATGTGGCAGCCGGATTACTTCTGCTGCTCCTTGGATTGACTTTTATCGGAGGATATGAGTTTCTAACTAAGAATCGCTGGTATTTGGCTGCGTTTTCTATGTGTTTTATTGTTTTAAGCGTGGGAAGTAATATCTGGTTTTATTACGCAGAAAACGGACGTGACAGATTTAAAGACCAGTCAGTGATTTCTACTTATGTGAATAAAGGGCGGGCATATCCCAAATGCCATACCAATGTAGAAAAAGCCCTGAAATCTCTGGAAGATAGTTCCTTGGTTCGCTTTGACCAGAAATATATGGGTATGATCAGCAACACCTCCTGTTTAAATGACCTGAATGGGGGAAAATATCAGTTTTCTATTGCCCCGGAAGATTTAGGCAATTTTTTTGATGAAATCTATATGAGCAATTTCATGGATCAGGCTGTTTATAATTTGAATGGCAGAAGCTGGCTGTTAAAATTATTTTCTGTCAAATATTTTGTATCAAAGGAAGGGATTGCACCCTATCATTTTAGCAAAGAAAAGGAAATAACAGGCAGGAAGGATAGATATATTTATAAGGATGAAAATTCCCTGCCCCTTGTATATACCTATGACAGTTATATTCCTGTTACACAATACGAACGAATGAATCCTGTGGAACGGCAGGAAGCCATGCTTCAGGGATGTGTACTGGAGGAAAATGATGCAAAGGGAATGAACCCAGAGAAATTAAAGCTCCATGTAAATAAACTTGATTACGAAATAAAAGATATGCAGAATATGACCTGGGAAAATGGGGTAATTGAGGCCGGCAAAAATGCAAAATGTGTACTCACCTTTAAGGGAAAGAAAAACTGTGAAACATACGTTGCTTTTTCTAACCTTAAATACCGGGGGATTAATGAAAAATACAGAACAATCCTGGAACAAAAAGATATAACCACAGGACAAATAGAGATATACTATGCTCATAATGGTGAAACGGAAGAGCAGAAACTGCAATTACTTTCTTCCAAAAACAACTTTGGCAGCGGAAGAAGCAATTATGGAGCAAATCTTCTATATAATGAAGATGCCTTAAATGAGATTACTCTTGAGTTCACAGTCCCAGGAAAATATAAGATAGACAATATAGATATTTACACTCAGGCAATGGATGGGATTACAGAACTGTCTCAAGAAAGAATCGAAGATTCACCGAAAGATCTAAAGGTGGATGGAGGAAATATTACCTGCAGTATAAATCTGAAGGAAGATAAAGAAATAGTATTTTCTATTCCCTACAGCAATGGCTGGACTTTGTATGTAGATGGCAAAAAACAGGAGACAAATAAAGCCAACAGAATGTTTCTGGGTGCAAGGATCAGCAAAGGACAGCATCAGATAGAATTAAAATATTTCTCCCCTGGCATGAAAGCCGGATGTACAGCCTCTGTGTTGGGATTGCTGGTTGTTCTGATACTATTTTCTTCACCATATATCCGCCAACACTGCCGTTCTGTTTGGAAGTGAGGTTTCCGTTGTAGCCATCAGTAAGCGGTACACCCAGTTCGTTTGCAACCTCGAATTTGAAACGGTCTAATGCACCCTTTGCTTCCGGTACAGCTGCCTGGTTAGAAGATTTTGTGTTTGACATATTCATTTCCTCCTTGGTTGTTATTGCTTGTTTAGTGTTACGATGTTAGTATATGACGACGGGGAAATAATACTCTGGAAGTTTTCGTATATGGTGGAATTCTATGGAAAACTCTATAAAAATCGTTGATTTATTAATAAATCATGAATTTTGTATATTTTTGAAGTTTTAATTGAACTCTATTTAGTAATTTGTTATAATGCATGTAGAAATTAATAAAAGAAACGGAGAGGAGAGACTATGAACTTAGGTATAATCGCACATAACAGCAAAAAAGTACTGATCGAAGATTTTTGCATTGCGTATAAGAATATACTTGCCAAACATGAAGTCTATGCAACCGGTACCACTGGTCGAAGAATTGAAGAAGCGACAAGCCTTCATGTGCATAAATTCCTAGCCGGCAGCATAGGTGGAGATAAACAGTTTATGGAAATGGTAGAGAGACAGGATCTGGACATGGTAATCCTGTTCTACAATCCTGTAATGATTGACCCCAAAGAACCGGACATTATGAGTATCGTCAAAAGATGCGACCAGTATAATATTCCTGTAGCTACCAACATTGCTACAGCAGAGCTTCTTATTTTAGGACTTGCCCGTGGAGACCTGGATTGGAGATTGAATCTGAAATGAGAGTGATCGCAGGGAAAGCCAGAAGATTAAATTTAAAAACAGTTCCGGGAATGGATACCAGACCAACCACAGACCGGATCAAGGAAACCTTATTTAATATTTTACAGCCCCAGCTTTTGGACTGCCGGTTTCTGGATTTATTTTCCGGAAGCGGCGGAATAGGCATTGAGGCATTGAGCCGGGGAGCCTCTTATGCAGTGTTTGTGGAGAAAAATCCCAAAGCCTGTTCCTGCATCAGGGAAAATCTTTCATTTACAAAACTTGCTGAAAATGGTAAACTGCTGAACATGGACGTGCTGCAGGCACTTCGTTCTCTTGAGGGTAAGGGCGCTTTTGATATTATTTTCATGGATCCCCCTTATAATCAGGAGCTTGAGCGTCAGGTACTTGAATATCTGCGTGATAGTACTGTTGTGGATGAGAATACACTTATTATTGTGGAAGCAGATCTGCACACAGATTTTGCTTATCTGGAATCTCTTGGATACAGGCAGCTTCGTTCCAAAGAATATAAAACAAACAAGCATGTATTTCTGGAGCGTGTGTAAATATGCTCCGGAGGATGTATGGTTTTCATACATTCTGTGCGGAGGAAAGTGAGTGTAAAATACATGAAGACAGCAGTATATCCGGGCAGCTTTGATCCGGCCACCTACGGCCATCTGGATGTAATCCAGCGTGCAGCCCTCTCTTTTGACAGAGTAATCGTGGGCGTTTTGCATAATTCTTCAAAAAGTCCGTTGTTTTCTGTGGAAGAACGTGTTAATATATTAGAAAAGGCGACAAAAGATATCCCTAATGTTGAAATAAAAGCATTTGAGGGTCTTTCTGTTAATTTCGCCAGAGAAAACCATGCTCAGGTGATCATCCGTGGGCTTCGGGCGGTAACTGATTTTGAATATGAACTTCAGATGGCTCAGACCAATCGTGTACTTGCTCCGGATGTTGACACAGTGTTTCTGACTACTAGCCTGGAATATGCATATTTAAGTTCTACTATTATGAAAGAAGTGGCATATTTTAATGGCGATCTGAGTAAATTTGCACCTAAGGAAATAACGGATGCAGTCAAGAAGAAGCTTCTTGCAGACAAATAGAGAAAATAAGGAGAGAGTACAATGAGCAGCAGAATTGAACAGATTATCGGTGAGATCGAGGAATATGTGGACAGCTGTAAATTCCAGCCATTATCCACTACCAAGATCGTAGTAAATAAAGAAGAAATTGAGGAGCTTTTGAGAGAACTCCGCCTGAAAACACCTGATGAGATCAAACGTTATCAGAAGATCATCAATAACAAGGATGCCATTCTTGAAGACGCACAGAGCAAAGCAGATGCACTGATTGCAGATGCCCAGGCAAAGGCTCAGGAGCTTGTAACACAGCATGAGATCATGCAGAAAGCATATGCCCAGGCAAATGATACCATCAATGCAGCTAACAAACAGGCTCAGGAGATTCTTGATTCTGCTACACAGGATGCAAACAGCATTCGTCTCAGTGCGATCACTTATACAGATGATATGATGGCAAATATCGGCAGCGTACTCAACACAACACTTGAGGATGCCGGTGCAAAATATAAATCCTTTATCGATGCTCTGCAGAGCTGTCTGGAAGTTGTAAACCACAACCGTCAGGAGCTGGCACCGCAGACCGCACAGGCAGCAGCGATCACAGGTTCTTATCATGATGACAGTGACAAGGATGATGACGTTCTGTTAGACGATCTGGGAGAGAACTAATTCAGATAGCAGAGCATGAGAATTCCGGAAAACAATCCACTGATACATTTTGCTGAAAGGTAAGGGATCAGACTCAGATCCTTATGGAGAATGCTTCTGGTCTGAGCCAGAATGCACAGTCCGCCAAAGCCGGTGGCTGTGACAGACAGGACACAGCGTAAAGTCCAGGGGATATCAGCGGAAGCAAACAGAGAGAGGCCTGTGGTGATTTCCGTAATTCCCAGAAGTATGTATTGGATCAGGGCCGGAAAAGGTCTGTAATATCGGATACATCCTGTGAGAATAGAAAACAGAAGAATATAACCGCCCAGTCGGGTAATTGTTTCAAATCCGTTCATAATAGAGACATCAAGAATGACTCCCGGTGAGTCGGCTTCGGATGTCTCTTTTTTTTCATAACAGGTGTCTGGCTTGGCTTTTTTTGTGACATTGGAAGGAAAAATTTTATGATTCCGGAAAACTGCAAACCGAAAAATAACCATAGCAGCCATATTCCCGGAAAACAAAATGAAAAAAAGTACAGGAACAGGAATCCTGTTATTCAGGCACAAATGTCCCAGATAGGTGATGATAAATACAGGACTTGCACTACTGCAAAAGGTTGTAAGATAGAGTGCCTCTATTCTGCTGATCCTGCCGGTCTCATACAGATCAGAAGCAAGCCTGGCAGCCATTGGATAACCGCAGACCATTCCAAGGATAAAAACATAGCCACCGTAGACATCTGTTCCCAGGAAGAAACGGAATACAGGTTTCAGAGGTGATAGGATTTTTTCGATTCCCTTTGTATGGATCAGTACACCTGTCAGAATCATAAAGGGAAGAAGGGTAGGAAGCAGAGTGTTCAGCCACAAAGTCATTCCTGCTCTGGCAGAAGCCAGCCCCTCTCCGGGATGAAGCAGTAGAAACACAAGGAGGAGCCCGGTTCCAGCGGTAAGTAGAATTGATCTCATAAGCAAACCTTTTTTTGTAAAACATATGCTGTACAATAATAAAAAATTCACATCAGGAAAATTTGGAGGTAATATTATGGCAGTATTAGAAAACTGTGAGCCTAAAAACGTATTTCATTATTTTGAAGAAATCTGCAAGATTCCCCATGGCTCAGGGAACACAAAACAGATCAGTGATTATCTGGTACAATTCGCAAAGGATCGTGGACTGAAGTATATCCAGGATGAAATGAATAATGTGGTGATCTACAAGCCCGGAACCCCGGGATATGAGAATGCTCCTACTGTAATTCTCCAGGGTCATATGGATATGGTCTGTGAAAAACGTCCGGATGTAGTCCATGACTTTACAAAGGATGGCCTTAAGCTTTCTGTAGAGGGCGATTATATCTCTGCAAACGGAACTACCCTGGGTGGAGATGACGGTGTTGCTGTGGCATATGGACTGGCAATTCTGGACAGTGATACCATTGCTCATCCTCCTCTGGAAGTATTTATCACTGTAGATGAAGAAATCGGCCTGCTGGGAGCAGTGGGATTTGACTGTAGTGTGCTGAAGGGCCGCAGATTCATTAATCTGGATTCTGAAGCTGAAGGAAGTCTGTGGATCAGCTGCGCAGGCGGAATGTCCGGAATCAGTCACATTCCGGTTGCCAGAGTTGATGCCAAGGGTGAGAAAATCGCAGTGAAAATTACCGGACTTATGGGCGGACACTCAGGTGCAGAAATTGACAAAAACCGTGCCAATGCCAATAAATTACTGGGAACTTTCCTCTATGGCCTGAGAAAAACAACAGATTATGAACTGATCTCCGTACAGGGAGGACAGAAGGATAATGCCATTACAAGAGAAGCGGAAGCAAAGCTTCTGATAGATGCTAAGGAACTGGAGAATGTAAAGGCCTTTGCTGCAGATCTCCAGAAAGCATGGCGTGAAGAATATACCGGAACAGATGAAGGAATTACAGTACTCCTTACAGATGAAGGAGCACAGGAGGCAAGAGTTCTTCATCCCACCAGCAGGGAAAAGGTTGTATTCTATCTGATGAATGTTCCTTTTGGTATTCAGAAGATGAGCGGAACCATCTCCGGACTGGTGGAGACTTCTTCTAATATAGGAATTTTGGTTACTTCTGAAGATGAAGTAACTGCAAGCTCCAGTATCCGCAGTTCTGTGGAGGCTGCCGGAAAGAATCTCTCTGATAAACTGGAATATCTGACAGAATTTCTGGGTGGAGAATATGAGATCAAGGGGGCATATCCTGCATGGGAGTACCGTAAGGATTCTCCTCTCCGCGATAAAATGGTAGAGGTTTATGAGCAGATGTATGGGGAGAAGCCGAAGGTGGTGGCAATCCATGCAGGGCTGGAGTGTGGACTCTTCTATAAAAAGATGGAAGGACTGGACTGTGTATCCCTGGGACCGGACATTATTGATATTCATACTTCTGAGGAGAAGCTGGGTATTTCTTCTACACGGAGAGTATGGAACTATCTGATAAAGGTGCTGGAGGCACTGAAAGACTGATTGTAAGGGGCATCCTGCTGTCACATGTTGGTGATGGCAGGGTGCTTTTTTGCGGGTATGGGGACGCATGAACCGCAGAAACTCTTCTGGCTCAGTTTCCGGAAGCAAGTAACTCTAAGTCCCGGAAAATCCGCTAAAACCATTCGCAAATTGCGCAAACTCGCTGACGCTCAAACAGTGCGGCAATTTGCTCATAACGCGTATTTCCCGAAACTAAGAGTTACTACGCTCCCTCCAAAAATCGCCAGAAGAGTTTCTGCGGTTCATGCTGTGCTTACTTCCAGTTCCCGTCTTGAAGTGCCAGCAGGAGAAACATAGGGTGGGGGACGATTTTGGAGGATGCTTAGTGATACTTGGTTCGGGGAAATCGGCGTTGTTCAAAATTGGGACACTGTCTGAGCGAAGCGAGTTTGGCCCAATTTTGAACGCATTTAGCCGATTTTCCCAAACCTAGCATCACTTAGCGTCCGGAAACCGAGTCCCCCACCCTATGTTTCTCCTGCGTCCGTTAAAATAACAAATATAGTTCTATCCTAGCATGAATCTGCATAGTATATATCAGAATGCCCCACCTGGTACCAAAGGCTTTTCGAAAAAAATTATAAACTATTCAGATTCAGAAGATATTTTTGAAATTCTATGTTATAATAAAAAAATGTATGAAATGCAAGGAGCGATTTAAGATGGAAATACAGTTATGGAGAAGCATTTTATGCCCTTATGAGCTGGCTGTGAGAGAGCTGGAAGTGAAATTTAACCATATTATTGATGAATGCAAGGAAAATGATATCTACTGTCCCATTGAGCAGGTTGAGGGCAGGGTGAAGAGTGTCAGCAGTATTCTGGAGAAAATGCAGCGTAAGCAGATTCCCATGGAACGCATGGAAGAAGAAGTTGAGGATATTGCCGGTGTGCGTATTATCTGTCAGTTTGAGGAGGATATTGAGACAGTAGCCTCTCTGATCCAGAAGCGCAGCGATATGACCATAAAGAGTGAGAAGAATTATCTGAAGCATATTAAACAGAGTGGATACCGGAGCTATCATCTGATCATTTATTATACCGTTGATACGGTAAAGGGCCCAAAGAAGCTGCAGGCTGAGATTCAGATCCGTACAATGGCTATGAATTTCTGGGCTACCATTGAGCATTCCCTGCAATATAAATATAAAGGGGATATGCCGGAGCATGTGGCAGAGCGTCTGAGCAAGGCTGCAGATGCTATCAATGCCCTGGACCGGGAGATGTCTTCTGTGCGTAATGAGATTATGGATGCCCAGAATTCATCTCAGCTGCAGTCCAATCTGGTGAAGGATATTCTGATCAATATTGAGAACTTGTATAAGATTGCTAATAAGCGGGAAATCATGAAGATTCAGGATGAGTTCCTGCGAGTGTTCCGTACCAAGGATCTGCAGCAGCTGGAGCGTTTCCACAGGCAGCTGGATATTATTTCTGAGGGTTACAGGGCACAGGCAGTTTATCATCATGTATAAACCGTTCTCAGGGCAGATCAGATAAAATCATAAGTATACATACGAGGAAATATAAATGCAGGATTTTTTACCCGTAACAAGGAAAGAAATGAAAAAGAGAGGATGGGAACAGGCAGACTTTGTCTATGTGACAGGGGATGCCTACGTGGACCATCCTTCTTTCGGTACGGCAATTATCAGCCGGCTATTGGAAAGCAGGGGATATAAGGTAGGGATCATCAGTCAGCCGGACTGGAGAAAAAAGGAAAGTATCCAGGTCTTTGGGGAACCCAGGCTGGGATTTCTGGTTTCTGCCGGAAATATGGATTCCATGGTGAACCATTATACGGTATCCAAAAAGCACAGACAGAAGGATTCTTACTCACCTGGAGGTAAGATGGGGCTGAGACCGGATCGTGCTGTGATCGTTTACAGCAATCTGATCCGTCAGACCTACAAAAAAACGCCCATTATCCTGGGCGGTATTGAAGCAAGCCTGCGCAGGCTTGCCCACTATGATTACTGGGAAAACAAGGTTAAGCACAGCGTACTTCTGGATTCAGGTGCTGATCTGATTTCCTATGGAATGGGAGAGCACTCTATTGTGGAGATTGCAGATTCCCTGGAAAGCGGAATTCCTGTGGAGGAGATTACCTATATTCCAGGAACTGTTTTTAAATGCAAGGATCTGGACAGAGTATATGGACCTATTCTGCTTCCTTCCTTTGATGAAGTGAAGGAGGATAAGAAAACCTATGCAGAAAGTTTTGCTGTCCAGTATGAGAATACAGATCCTTTCACAGCCAGACCACTGGCAGAATTTTATGGAAGCAGAGGCTATATTGTGCAGAATCCTCCGGCAAAGCCTCTGACCCAGACAGAGATGGATGATGTATATGCCCTTCCCTACACAGAGCGGATTCATCCCATGTATGAAAAACTGGGCGGTATTCCTGCTCTGGAGGAGATTAAATTCAGCCTGACAAGCAACAGAGGATGCTTCGGAGGCTGTAATTTCTGTGCTCTTACCTTTCATCAGGGACGGATTCTCCAGACCCGAAGCCATGAGTCACTGATCCGAGAAGCTGAGAGAATGACAAAGGATCCAGAATTTAAGGGATATATCCATGATGTGGGAGGTCCTACTGCAGATTTTCGCCAGACCTCCTGCCAGAAACAGCTGACAAAGGGCGTGTGCAAAAATAAACAGTGTCTTTTCCCTGAACCCTGCAAAAACCTTACTGTGGATCATTCGGATTATGTTTCACTTCTCCGTAAGCTGCGAAAGCTTTCCGGAGTAAAGAAAGTATTTATCCGTTCCGGAGTACGTTTTGATTATGTAGTGGCAGACAGGGATAAGACCTTCCTGAGAGAGCTGGTAGAGCATCATGTAAGCGGCCAGCTGAGAGTGGCACCGGAACATGTTTCCGACCAGGTGCTGAAATATATGGGAAAGCCCAGCCACAGCGTCTATGAGAAATTTCTTCATGAATATGATTCAGCCAATAAAAAGACCGGAAAACAGCAGTACGCAGTTCCCTATTTTATGTCTTCCCACCCGGGCTGTACCATGAAGGAAGCTGTGAAGCTGGCAGAATATGTGAGAGACCTGGGATTTACACCGGAGCAGGTACAGGATTTTTATCCAACCCCATCCACCCTTTCTACCTGTATGTATTACACAGGGATCCATCCTCTCACAGGGGAGAAGGTTTATGTACCCAGAAATCCTCATGAGAAAGCCATACAGAGGGCTCTCATGCAGTACAAAAATCCTGAGAACAGGGAACTGGTGCTGGAAGGATTGAAAATGGCAGGCAGAATGGATCTGGTAGGCTACGGACCGAAATGTCTGATACGTCCTATCCGGGAACACAGTAAAAATACATCTTCCGAAAGCCGTTCTGACAAAAACCGCAGATCTTCCGGAAAAACCAAGACTGCAGACAGAAAGAACAGAATCGGTGGGAAACAAGCCAATGTCAGAACACAAACCAACACTAGAAAGAACACTGCAGAAAAAAAGAAAACCAGGGGAGGCAGGAGATGACTCAAAATACAAAAGGCAGACAGAATACCTCAGAAAAGAAAGTGAAAAAAGGAGATTTGGGATATTTTCAAAGTGAAAAGAAGCGAAAGCTGATCATTACAGCTATTCTTTTTGCTGTACCTCTTTTTATCTTTTTTACATCATGGATCTATTTCAAAACCAGAATGACCATCTGGACAGTGGTTACGGTAGTGGGATGTCTCCCTGCCTGTAAATCTCTGGTGGGGCTGATCATGATCCTGAAATGCAGACCTATGGACAGAAAGCTTTATGAACAAATTCGGGAACACCAGGGAGAGCTGGACATGGCCTATGAGATGTATATGACCTTTTATGAAAAAAGTGCCTATATTGATGCACTGGCAGTCTGCGGAAATACAGTAGCTGCCTACAGCAGTGACCCAAAGATCCATGCGTCCTATATGGAAGAAAACTGTCAGAAGGTTGTTCGTAAAAACGGATACAAGGCTACTGTAAAGATTTTCACAGATCTCAGACCTTTTCTGGAAAGACTGGATTCTATGAATGCACATAAGGATACCCTGGAAGAAGGAATCAAATTTACTCCGGATGAGAAATATCCTGAGCTTTCCAGAAATGAACTGATCCGACAGACCATCCTTGCACTTTGTCTGTAAAAAAAGAAACAAAATAGAAAGTTATTATATATGAAAGAATTAATTATAAAGGAAAACGAAGCCGGACAGCGCTTTGACAAATATCTGGCAAAGGTGCTGAAGGAAGCACCCAAAAGCTTTTTTTACAAAATGCTCCGTAAGAAAAATATCACCCTGAACGGCAAAAAGGCTACCGGAAATGAAAAGCTCCTGGAGGGGGATACTGTTAAATTTTTTCTCAGTGATGAAACCTTTGAGAAATTTGCAGGAAATACCCAGGTGCCCAGAGCCTATTGCCATCTGGATGTAGTATATGAGGACAAGGACATTATTATCATCAACAAACCTGCAGGTATGCTGTCCCAGCCTGCAGATGACGGACAGCCTTCACTGGTAGAATATGTGACCGGCTATCTGCTGAAAAAGGGAGAGCTTACTGAGGAACAGTTAAAGACCTTCCGCCCATCTGTGTGCAACAGACTGGACCGCAATACCAGCGGGCTGGTGTGCGCCGGCAAAAGCCTGGCAGGTCTTCAGTTTCTTTCCGGGATTTTTCATGACAGAAGTCTCCATAAATATTATCTCTGCCTGGTAAAGGGCAGACTTGAAAAAGGGGAACATATTAAAGGCTATCTGCATAAAAACAAAAAAACAAATAAAGTGACAGTGTCAGAAAAACAGTTTGAGGATTCTCTGCCTATAGAGACAGGGTACCGTCCTTTGGGGAGTAACGGACGGGTAACCCTGCTGGAAGTAGAACTGATCACAGGAAGAACTCATCAAATCCGTGCCCACCTGGGAAGTATCGGACATCCCCTTTTGGGAGATGCCAAATACGGGGACAGAGATTTTAACAGAGCTTACACAAAATTTGGAGTCAGAAATCAGCTGCTCCATGCATACAAGCTGGAAATACCACAGACAGGACAAACCTTTTTGGCAAAAGTACCACAGCTGTTTGAAAGCATATTAAATGAGGAGCATTTAGAGGGGAGCTATTATGAAAATCTGGAAATTAGTGTGGGAGTATGCCAGGATGATCATCCTGGTAGTGGTGATCGTAACTGTGGTCAATAATGTAGTTCTGATCAATGCCAAAATTCCATCACCTTCTATGGAGAAAACCATTATGACCGGTGACAGGATCTTTGGCTTCCGCCTGGCCTATGGTATCAATATAGATTTCTTTGGACATAACTATACAAAGAAATTCAGAGATCCGGAAAGATTTGACATCGTGATCTTTAAATATCCAGATGATGAGCGCAAGCTTTACATCAAGAGAGTGATCGGTCTGCCCGGGGAGAAGGTACAGATCCTGGATGGAAAGGTATATATTAACGATTCCCGGACACCGCTGGATGACAGCTTTGTACCGGAAACACCCAAGGGAGATTTCGGACCATATCAGGTGCCGGAGAACAGCTATTTTGTCCTGGGGGACAACCGGAATCATTCCAAGGATTCCCGGCTCTGGAAGACCAGCAACTATGTAACCTGGGATGAGCTTGTGGGAAAGGCATTTTTCCGTTATTATCCTTCCCTGAAAATTCTTGGGAAACCTGCAGAAAAAAATACATAAGATCACGAGGAAAAACCATTGGCAACCTGGAACAGCAGAGGCTTGCGCGGCTCCACTCTGGAGGAGCTGGTAAACCGTACAAATGAACAATACAGGGAAAAGGGACTGGCACTGATCCAGAAAATCCCCACTCCCATTACCCCTGTCCGCATGGACAAGGAAAACAGGCACATCACCCTGGCATATTTTGAACAGCGCAGTACCGTAGATTATATCGGAGCAGTACAGGGAATCCCTGTCTGCTTTGATGCCAAAGAATGCTGTACGGATACCTTTCCGCTGGCAAATATCCATTCTCATCAGGTAGAGTTCATGGAGAGCTTTGAGAAGCAGGGAGGGGTGGCTTTTTTTCTTATCTTTTTCAGCCATGAAAATCTTTTCTATTATCTGCCCCTGCGGGATCTGATGGTTTTCTGGCAGAGGATGGAGGACGGGGGCAGGAAAAGCTTCCGCAGAGAAGAATTATCTCCAGAATATTATCTGGAAAAAAGAGGGGGATTTCTGGTTCCCTATCTGGAGGGTCTGCAGAAAGATCTGGATCACAGAGACTGATGTTACTGTTCACTCCGTTTACAGTAACAATAAACAGTAACAATAATAATAACAAAATACAGGATTGACATTTTCAGAATAAACCAGTATAATTTTATCTAGTTTATGTATCATCGTAGTAACATGGTAGCATACTAAAGTAGAATGGAAGACAAGGAGGACCACGCAATGGAGCGTATTTTTCATACACCAGAGGGTGTAAGGGATATTTACAATGGCGAATGCAGCCAGAAGAGGAAGGTACAGGAGAGGATCCATCGTGTTTTCCATCAGTATGGCTACGAAGATATAGAGACACCCACCTTTGAATATTTTGAAGTTTTCAGCCGGGAGGTGGGAACTATTCCATCCAGAGAGCTGTATAAATTTTTTGACAGGGAGGGCAATACCCTGGTGCTGAGACCAGACTTTACCCCTTCCGTATCCAGAGCCTGTGCCACTTACTTTTCACCGGACCAGGAGCCGGTAAGTTTGTGCTATACAGGCAATACCTTTATTAATAATTCCAGCTACAGAGGCAGATTAAAGGAAACCACCCAGATGGGTGTGGAGCGTATTGGTGACGAATCTGCAGATGCAGATGCAGAGCTTCTGGCAATGACAGTGGAGTGCCTGTTGGCTGCAGGTCTGACTGAGTTTCAGATCAGTGTGGGACAGGTGGATTATTTCAAATCCCTTCTGAAGGAGGCAGAGCTTAATGCAGAGGCTGAAGAACGTCTCCGTTCCCTGATCTCCCAGAAAAATGCCTTTGGTGTGGAGGAGTTTGTAGAAGAACAGAAATTAAAGGAAGGCATAGCAAAAGCTTTTGTGGAGATCCCACAGATGTTTGGTTCCACAGAGGTTCTGGAAAAAGCCAGAAAGCTGACCAACAATGCAAGGGCTCTGGAGGCAGTAGCCAGACTCCGTGAGATTTATGAAATCCTGAAAATTTACGGATACGAAAAATATGTTTCCTTTGATTTCGGCATGCTGAGCAAGTATCAGTATTATACAGGTATTATTTTCCAGGCCTATACCTATGGAACCGGAGAACCTATGATCAAAGGTGGACGTTACAACGGGCTGATGAAGCATTTTGGAAAACCTGCCGCATCCATTGGCTTTGCCATTGAGGTAGACAACCTGCTTCTGGCTCTTTCCAGCCAGAAGATCATTTCCGAAAAAGAAGAAAAACGGTCAGTGATCCAATATGGACCGGCAGACCGGACTGAAGCCATTGCAAAAGCCCAGAAGCTCCGTGCAGAGGGACACAGCGTGGCATTACGCTTGAAAAAGGGGGCCAGATAAATGAGATACCTGACATTTGCCCTTACAAAGGGCAGACTAGCCAATAAAACAATGGATGTACTTGAAAAAGCCGGAATTACCTGTGAGGAGATCCGAGACAAGGATACCCGTAAGCTGATTTTTGTAAACGAAGAACTGAAAATGAAATTTTTCCTGGCTAAGGGTCCGGATGTACCTACCTATGTAGAGTACGGTGCAGCTGACATCGGAATTGTGGGAAAGGATACCCTGCTGGAGGAAGGCCGCAAGCTGTATGAGGTTATGGATCTGGGCTTTGGCAAATGCAGAATGTGTGTCTGCGGTCCGGAAAGCGCCAGAGAGGTACTGGAGAATAACCAGCTGATCCGTGTGGCAACCAAATACCCAAACATTGCCAAGGATTACTTCTATAATAAGAAGCACCAGACGGTAGACATTATCAAATTAAATGGTTCTATTGAGCTGGCACCTATCGTAGGCCTGTCCGAAGTGATCGTAGACATTGTAGAGACAGGAAGCACCCTCAGGGAAAACGGTCTGAAGGTGCTGGAGGAGGTATGCCCTCTGTCAGCCAGAATGGTAGTAAACCAGGTAAGCATGAAAATGGAAAATGAGAGAATCCGCAAGCTGATCCACGACTTGCGTAAAGTCCTGCAGGAGGAAAATAAAAATGCGTAAAGTAACATTAACCAAAGAATCCACCAGAGATATTCTGGGAAATCTGCTGAAAAGAAGCCCTAATAATTACGGAAAATTTGAATCTGCAGTAGCAGAAATTCTGGCAAAGGTAAAAAGTGAAGGGGACGAAGCCCTTTTCGCCTATACAAAGCAGTTTGACAAGGTAGAAATCAATAAGGGCACCATCCGCGTTACAGAAGAAGAGATCAAGGAAGCTTATGACACCATTGATCCTGCACTGCTGGATGTGATCCGCAAGGCACTGGTAAATATCCGTACCTACCATGAAAAACAGATTCAGAACAGCTGGTTTACAAGTACTACAAACGGAACCATGCTGGGACAGAAGGTAACTCCCTTAAACCGCGTAGGTGTCTATGTTCCAGGCGGAAAGGCAGTTTATCCTTCCTCTGTACTTATGAATATTGTGCCTGCCAAGGTTGCAGGAGTACCCCATATTGTAATGACCACCCCTCCGGGAAAGGACGGCAAAGTATGTGCTTCCACACTGGTAGCAGCAAGAGAGGCCGGAGCAGATGAGATCTACAAGGTAGGCGGAGCCCAGGCAGTGGGAGCTCTGGCTTATGGTACAGAAAGCATTCCAAAGGTAGACAAAATTGTAGGCCCTGGAAATATTTTCGTAGCCCTGGCAAAGAAAGCAGTATATGGCTATGTAAGCATTGACTCTATTGCAGGTCCAAGTGAGATCCTGGTATTGGCCGATGAAACTGCTAACCCACGCTATGTGGCAGCAGACCTTCTTTCCCAGGCTGAGCATGACGAACTGGCCTGCGCCATCCTGATCACCACCAGCCGGGAATTTGCAGATAAGGTGGACCAGGAAGTAAAGGGCTTTGTAGAAGTTCTCTCCAGAAAAGAGATCATCCAGAAGTCCCTGGATAATTTCGGATACATCCTGATCGCAGAGGACATGGATGAGGCTATTGAGGCAGCCAATGAAATTGCACCGGAGCATATGGAGATTGTTACAGCCAACCCCTTTGAGGATATGATGAAGGTTAAGAATGCAGGAGCTATTTTTATCGGAGAATACAGTTCTGAACCTCTGGGAGATTATTTTGCAGGACCAAACCACGTACTTCCCACCAACGGAACTGCCAAATTCTTCTCCGCCCTTTCTGTAGATGACTTTATCAAAAAATCCAGCATTGTCTATTATTCCAAAGCTGCACTCAGGGACATCCACAAGGATATTGTCCAGTTTGCAACATCTGAACAGCTGACTGCACATGCAAACTCCATTGCAGTACGTTTTGAGGAAGAAGAGAACTAATCAGAAGGAGACATACAATGGCCAGAGAAGCTTCGGTAGAAAGAAATACAAAAGAAACACAGATTAAATTAACGATCAGCCTGGACGGAACCGGATGTTCTCATATTGAGACAGGCGTAGGATTTTTTGACCACATGCTGGACGGCTTTACCAGACACGGACTTTTTGACCTGAACGTAAAAGTAAAGGGAGATCTGCAGGTAGATGACCACCACACCATTGAGGACACCGGAATTGTACTGGGAACAGCATTAAAAGAGGCAATCGGTGACAAAAAGGGCATAAAACGCTACGGAAGCTGCATCCTTCCTATGGATGAATCCCTGGTGCTCTGCGCCATTGACCTGTCCGGCAGACCCTATTTTGCCTGGGATGCAGAGTTTACCGCTGACCGGATCGGAGATATGTCTACAGAAATGGTGAAGGAGTTTTTCTATGCTATTTCCTATTCCTGCGGCATGAACCTGCACATCAAAGTCTTAAGCGGTGGCAACAATCATCATGTGGCAGAAGCCATGTTCAAAAGCTTCGCCAAAGCATTAGACGCAGCTACCTCCTATGACCCACGTATCACAGATGTACTTTCCACAAAGGGAAGTCTGGCATAAAGGAGGCATATATGAATAAAAAAATTACCCCTGTACAGCAGTCCGGGGAAAAAACCTTCACTTGGGCAGACTTTAAGTTAAACAGCGACGGAATGGTACCTGTAATCGCACAGGACTATGAGACTGGTGAAGTACTAATGCTGGCTTATATGAATGAAGAGGCCTACAATACCACTGTGGAAACAGGAAAAATGACCTACTGGAGCAGAAGCCGCAATGAACTGTGGACCAAAGGCCTGACCTCCGGACATCTCCAATATGTGAAATCCCTTACCCTGGACTGCGACAACGACACCATCCTGGCAAAAGTAGACCAGGTAGGAGCTGCCTGCCACACCGGAAACCGGACCTGCTTTTTCAAACTACTGTATCAGGATTGAAAATGTCTGATAAATACGAAATATTTTTCGTTAATTTTCGTCTTATTCTTGACAATCTATAAAATTTGTGGTAAAAAAAAAGTATCCGAATTGAATATGTGCAAGAGTTATAACGTCAAGGTTGCATCCTAATGGATGTGCAAAAGGGAATCCGGTGAGAATCCGGAACGATACCGTCACTGTGTAAGGGAGCTGCTTTTCAGAACCACTGGTTTACCGGGAAGGGAGAAGTAGCGATGAACGAAGTCAGGAGATCTGCCTTAGCGTGGAATTTGAGGTCTGCGGTTTACAGTACCTTTGTTCTCATGACTTACATAGTTCTTATCGTATCCTGCCGGATACTTATGTTATGTCCGGTATTTACGAAATCCGATACAAACCGTGTATAATGAGAAAAGTAGTAGCTGCAGAGATGCGGCTGTTTTTCTTTGCATACATCCGTCCGGAAATATTTAAATTAAAAGAGGATAAACACCATGAAAAGAAAATCTATGTTAGCCTTATTGTTAGCAGTATCAATGACTTGCTCTATGACAGCAGCTACCGGCACAGTTGCATTTGCTGAGGACGCAGCTACAGAAGAATCCGCCGATGACGCAGCTGCTACAGATGACGCAGAAGCTACAGATGATACAGCAGCTGATGCTGCAGAAGCTACAGATGATGCTTCCGCAGATGCTGATGCTTCTTCAGATGACCAGAAGGCAGCTGATGAGGTTGGCGCACTGATCGATAAAATCTATGTTCAGGAAAGAACAGACACAACAGATGATGACTGTAAGGCAGCCAAAGAAGCATGGGATAAGCTGACAGATGCACAGAAAGAACTGGTAACAGGTGAAAATGCAGATCCTGACTACTTCGGCCGTGACACAGGAGATGCTTCCAAAGATGATCCACGCAACCAGGATGAAATCGGTGAAAACGAGCTTTTAGTAGTAAGCTTTGGTACCTCCTTTAACGACAGCCGTGCAGAAGATGTCAAAGGTATTGAGGATGCACTGGCAGCAGCATATCCGGACTGGTCTGTAAGAAGAGCTTTCACAGCACAGATTATCATCAACCATGTACAGGCAAGAGATAGCGAAGCAATCGACAACATGCAGCAGGCACTGGACCGTGCAGTAGCTAACGGTGTTAAGAACCTGGTTGTGCAGCCTACTCATCTGATGCATGGTGCTGAGTACGATGAAATGACAGAAGCAATTGATGGATACAAAGATAAATTTGAATCTGTAGCAATCGCAGAGCCAATGCTTGGTGAAGTTGGCGATGACGCTACCGTAATCAACGATGACAAGAAAGCAGTTGCCCAGGCAATTACAGATGAAGCCTGCAAGGTAGCCGGATTCGATGATATGAAGGCAGCTGCAGATGCTGGTACAGCATTTGTATTCATGGGACATGGTACTTCCCATACAGCAAACGTAACCTACGACCAGATGCAGACACAGATGAATGATCTTGGATTCACAAACGCTTTCATCGGTACTGTTGAAGGTGAACCGGAAGATACCGCATGCGATAAAGTAATCGAAAAGGTAAAAGAAGCAGGATTCAAGAATGTAATCCTTCGTCCTCTGATGGTTGTTGCAGGTGACCATGCAAACAACGATATGGCCGGCGATGATGAAGATTCCTGGAAGAGCCAGTTTGTAGCATCCGGAGATTTCGACAATGTTGACTGCCAGATCGAAGGACTTGGAAGAATTGCAGCAGTAGAAGATCTGTATGTAGCTCATACAAAAGCAGCAATCGACTCCCTGGGAGCAACAGATAATGCAGCAGCAGATGAGAACGCTGAAGCAGCAGATGATGAAACTGCATCAGAAAATGAAGCAGCAGATGGAACAGCAACAGATAATGCAGCAGCAGATGAAACAGCAACAGAAGAAGCAGATGCTGAATAATCAAATTAAATAAAATCAGGCCTGCCAAATAATTGGTACAGGCAACAGAATCTGCCCGGATACTTGCAATAGTTTCCGGGCAGATGTATTATGTAGAAGATATTAAGTCTGAGGCAAAGTCTGGGACGGATACATTTTACCCAGACATTTTATGTAACAGACAGGTAACAGAAAGGAAGACATTATTATGAAAAGACGTTCATTCGTATTATTTTTATCTGCGCTGACCATGTCAGCAGCTTTGATCGGTACCAGCCCTGTACTGGCAGAAACAAAAGAAACCACAGAAGCAGCGGACAGCAAGGATGCAGATGCCAAAGACGCAGATACCAAGGACAGTGATGCCAAGGATACTGCAGACTCCGCAGCTCTGGAGGATGGGGTTTACACAGCTGAGTTTGATACAGACAGCAGCATGTTCCATGTAAATGAAGCCAATGACAAAAAGGGAACCCTTACTGTAAAAGACGGCAAAATGACCATCCATGTGAGCCTGGTATCCAAAAAGATCGTCAACCTCTTTGCAGGAACTGCAGAAGATGCTGCCAAAGACGGAGCCGAAATCCTTGATCCTACCACAGATACTGTAAAATACAGTGACGGAACGACAGAAGAAGTATACGGCTTCGATATCCCTGTACCTGCCATTGATGAGGAGTTTGACGTTGCCATTCTTGGAGAAAAAGGAAAATGGTATGATCACAAGGTCAGCGTCAAAGATCCTGTAAAGGATGACTCCGCAGAAAGCAGCGATGCCGAAGATTCCAAAAAAGAGGATGCAGGTAAGAAAATAACAGATCTTGGTGTTGAGGACGGAGACTATACTGCAGAGGTAACTCTCACAGGCGGTTCCGGCAGAGCCACTGTGGATTCTCCTGCAGCCATCAAGATTGAGGGAGACAAGGCTACAGCTACTATCGTATGGAGCAGCCCGAACTATGACTATATGATAGTGGATGACCAGAAATACGAGCCTGTAAACAAGGACGGTAACTCCACCTTTGAGATCCCGGTAAGCGCTTTCGATACAGAGCTGGCAGTAACTGCTGATACCACAGCCATGAGCACCCCTCATGAGATCGACTATACCCTGAACTTTGATTCCTCTACATTAAAGGAAGCAGATAAGAAAGCAGAAAAGTAAAAATCATCAAAAATAAACGAAAGCAAGAAATACAGAATAATTATGAAAAAATATCTACTATACCTATTCACAGCCATTACTCTGCTCTGTGCCTGTACCTTCACCGTACAGGCTGCAGCAGAGGACAAGACCCCGGCAGAGCTCCCGGGCCTGACTTATGACCACAGTATGGAGCTCAGCTATGCCCAGGAATTCAGTGTAGACTATTATAACGATGGATATACACTGATCACCATTGTGGATGAGGGACAGTACCTGCTGGTACCAGAGGGCAAAGAAGCCCCTGAGGGACTGGACAAAAACATAACAGTACTGCAGCAGCCACTGGACAATATTTATCTGGTAGCAACCTCAGCCATGGATCTTTTCCGGGCTATTGACGGCATCGACAATATCCGTCTTTCAGGCACCAAGGAAAATGGCTGGTATATCCAGGAAGCCAAAGATGCCATGGAAGCCGGCCATATGATCTACGCAGGCAAATACAATGCCCCGGATTACGAACTGATCCTGAACAAAGGCTGCGATCTGGCTATTGAGTCCACTATGATCCATCACAATCCAGAAGTACAGGAAAAGCTGGAGCAGTTCGGCATCCCTGTAATGGTAGAGCGCTCCAGCTATGAGCCCCACCCTCTGGGCAGAACAGAATGGATGAAGCTTTACGCAGTGCTTCTGGGCAAGGAGGATGTGGCAGAAAAAGCCTTCAAGGAGCAGACAGACAAGCTGGATAAGGTTCTCTCCTCCGATGACAAAGACACCGGCAAAACCGTAGCCTTCTTTTACATCAACTCCACAGGTGCAGTCAATGTGCGCAAAAGCAATGACTATGTATCTGAGATGATCCATCTGGCAGGAGGTACCTATGTTCCTGATACCGGTAAAAGTGACAATGCCCTGTCCACTATGAACATGCAGATGGAAGAATTTTACGCCAAGGCAAAGGATGCAGATTATATTATCTACAACAGCACCATTGACGGAGAACTGACCTCTATCAGTGAGCTGCTGGCAAAAAGTGAGCTGCTGGCAGATTTCAAGGCAGTAAAGGACGGCAATGTATGGTGTACCGGCAAAAACCTTTTCCAGGAAACCACAGGGCTGGGAACCATGATCGAGGACATTCACACCATCCTCACCACAGAGGATGATTCACTGGATGAATTAAACTATGTGCATAAACTTAAATAATTGCAGGAGTAAAAAACCTATGAACGACAGAAAACGCACAGCCCGGTACGGCTTTGCCTTTATTATCCTGGCAGTGCTGCTGGTGATCCTTTTCATATGGAACGTAAATGCCGGCAGCATCCCCCTGTCAGTGGGAGAGATCCTGAATATCATATTCAGGCATCAGGGAACAGATACCGCTTACAATATTATATGGGAAATCCGTCTGCCCAGGATCCTGGCTGTCATCATCCTGGGAGGAGCCCTGTCCGTATCCGGATTTCTCCTGCAGACCTTTTTCAATAACCCTATAGCTGGCCCATTTGTACTGGGAATTTCCTCAGGAGCCAAGCTGGTAGTGGCAATGCTTATGATCTTTTTCCTTAGCAGAGGCATTTCCATGGGATCTGCAGCCATGATCGTTGCAGCCTTTATCGGCTCCATGATCTCCATGGGTTTTGTCCTGCTGGTGGCAAAGAAGGTCCACAATATGTCCATGCTGGTCATCAGCGGTGTTATGATCGGATACATCTGCTCTGCCATCACGGATTTCGTAGTCACCTTTGCAGATGACTCCAATATTGTCAATCTCCATAACTGGTCACTGGGAAGCTTCTCCGGTATGTCCTGGGGAAATGTGAAAGTTATGGCGGCAGTAGTGATCCTGGCCATGATCATCGTATTTTTCATGTCAAAGCCCATCAGCGCTTATCAGCTGGGGGAAGTCTATGCCCAGAATATGGGAGTAAATATTAAGCGTTTCCGCATTGGACTGATTCTTCTCTCCAGCGTACTGTCTGCCTGTGTCACAGCCTTTGCAGGTCCTATTTCCTTTGTGGGAATCGCAGTGCCCCATATTGTGAAAAGCCTGTTAAAAACAGCCAAACCGTTGTTAGTGATCCCTGCATGCTTTATGGGCGGTGCAGTATTCTGCCTGTTCTGTGACCTGATCGCCAGAACAGTATTTGCACCTACAGAGCTCAGCATCAGCTCCGTAACCGCAGTGTTCGGCGCACCGGTGGTTATTTACATTATGATTCACAGACAGAAGAGGATATAAGACTATGGAAAATACAAATAAATCCTATTTTTTTCATACTGACCAGCTTACTGTAGGTTATGAGGGCAAGCCTCTGATCAGAGAGATCAATATCCAGCTGAACAAAGGGGAAATCCTTACACTCATAGGTCCTAACGGTGCCGGCAAATCTACTATCCTCAAAAGTATTACCAGACAGCTGGCAACCATCAGCGGTACTGTCTATCTGGAACAGCAGCAAATGGCCCGCATGTCCAACAAAGAGGTATCCAAAAAGCTGGCTGTAGTTCTCACAGAACGTATGCGGCCGGAGCTTATGACCTGCGAGGATATTGTTGCAACCGGACGTTATCCTTATACAGGCACTCTGGGAATTCTTTCTGCCTCAGATAAAGAGAAGGTCAGAGCAGCTATGGAGACCGTCCATGCCTGGGATCTGAAGGACAGGGATTTCACAGCCATCAGCGACGGCCAGCGTCAGAGGATCCTTCTGGCCAGGGCAATCTGCCAGGAGCCGGAGATTATCGTACTGGATGAGCCCACTTCCTTCCTGGACATCCGTCACAAGCTGGAGCTTCTCACCATCCTGAAAAAAATGGTTCTGGAAAACCAGCTTACTGTGATCATGTCCCTCCATGAACTGGATCTGGCCCAGAAAATCTCCGACAAAGTGATCTGTGTACACGGGGAATATATAGAAAAATACGGTACACCTGAAGAAATTTTCACTTCCGAATATATCCGCAGACTCTACGGAATCACAAAGGGAAGCTACAATGCCTCCTTCGGCTGTGTAGAAATGGAACCACCTACAGGTAAACCACAGGTATTTGTCATTGGAGGAAATGGCAGCGGCATCCCTGTATACCGCAGACTGCAGCGCTTGGGAATCCCCTTTGCAGCAGGAGTACTTCATACCAATGATGCAGACTATCAGGTGGCCAGCGCATTGGCAGGAACCGTAGTGTCAGAGAAGCCTTTTGAGATCATTTCTGATGAAAACTTTGAAAAGGCTCTACAAATTATGGAAGAGTGTGAAGCAGTACTTTGTCCACTTACAGACTTCGGAACAATGAATGAAAAGAACAAAAAACTGCTTGCAAAAGCCAAAGAAACAGGTAAGCTCCGGGAATCCTGAAGGACTCCGGAGCTTTTTTCTTGCTATTTGTACTTCAACGTGATAGAATAAATTCCGATATTTCCATCGGACAAATCGTAAATATCTGATCCGGTGTAGAATTAGAATATGAATAACGAGATAGGTTTGACTCGAGTATGTTTGAAAAATGCTTTCCACAAGATGTGCGTCACAATTTGTGGGAATGATTTTACAAACACGCTCCAATTTAGACAGGGAGGAATAAAAAATGTGTGGAATTGTAGGATATACAGGTAACAGTCAGGCAGCGCCAATTCTGCTCCATGGTCTCTCCAGACTGGAGTACAGAGGCTATGACTCAGCAGGAATAGCAGTCCGTGACGGCGACAAAAATACAGAAATCATCAAAGCCAAGGGCAGACTGAAGGTTCTGGCAGAGAAAACCAACGATGGAGAATCCGTACCCGGTACCTGTGGAATCGGACATACCAGATGGGCCACCCACGGAGAACCCTCTGAGATTAACGCCCATCCCCATATGAGTGATGACGGCAATGTAGTAGCTGTCCACAACGGAATCATCGAGAACTACCAGGAGCTGAAGGATAAGCTTATTCGCAAGGGCTATGAGTTCTATTCCTCTACAGACACAGAGGTAGCAGTCAAGCTGGTAGACTATTATTACAAAAAATATCTGGGCACACCGGTAGATGCCATCAACCACGCCATGGTCCGCATCCGCGGCTCCTACGCACTGGCTATTATGTTCAGGGACTATCCTGGGGAAATCTATGTGGCACGTAAGGACAGCCCTATGATCTTGGGTGTGGAGGAGGGAGCCTCCTACATCGCCTCCGATGTGCCGGCTATCCTGAAATACACCAGAAACGTATATTATATCGGAAACATGGAGATGGCCCGTGTACAGAAAGGTAACATCACCTTCTACAACCTGGACGGAGATGAGATCCAGAAAGAGAAAAAGACCATTGAGTGGGATGCAGAGGCAGCAGAGAAGGCAGGCTTTGAGCATTTCATGATGAAAGAGATCCACGAACAGCCCAAGGCAGTCCGGGATACCCTGAACTCCGTATTAAAGGACGGAGCTATCGATCTGTCAGAGGTGGGCCTTACAGATGAGGACATCCAGAAGATCAGCCAGATCTATATCGTAGCCTGTGGTTCTGCCTATCATGTGGGAATGGCAGCTCAGTATGTAATCGAGGACCTGGCCAGAATCCCGGTACGTGTGGAGCTGGCATCTGAATTCCGCTACAGAAATCCCATCCTGGATCCTAACGGCCTGGTGATCATTGTCAGCCAGTCCGGAGAAACTGCAGACAGCCTGGCAGCACTTCGTGAATCCAAAAAACACGGTCTGCGCACCCTGGGAATCGTCAACGTAGTAGGTTCCTCCATCGCCAGAGAGGCAGATAACGTATTCTACACTCTGGCAGGCCCGGAAATCTCCGTAGCCACCACCAAGGCCTATAGCACCCAGCTGATCGCAGCCTATGCACTGGCTATCCAGTTCGGTAAGGTAAGAGGAGAGCTTGAGGAGGAAAAATATCAGGAACTGATCACAGAATTACAGACCATCCCGGACAAGATCAGCAAGATCCTGGCGGATGACAGAGAGCGGATCCAGTGGTTCGCAGCCAAACAGGCCAACGCAAAGGATGCCTTCTTTATCGGCAGAGGTATCGACTATGCCATCAGCATGGAAGGCAGCCTGAAAATGAAGGAAGTCAGCTATGTACATACAGAAGCCTACGCAGCAGGAGAGCTGAAGCACGGAACCATCTCCCTCATTGAGGACGGAACCCTGGTGATCGGCATCCTGACTCAGAACCATCTGTATGAAAAAACCATCTCCAACATGGTAGAATGCAAAAGCCGCGGTGCTTACCTTATGGGCCTGACCACCTTCGGTCACTACAACATCGAAGACACCGCAGACTTCACCGTATACATCCCCAAGACAGACGAACACTTCGCCACCTCACTGGCAGTGATCCCCTTACAGCTCCTGGGCTACTACGTCAGCGTAGCCAAAGGCCTGGATGTAGACAAGCCAAGAAACCTGGCTAAAAGTGTGACGGTGGAGTAATAATTAACGTGAACGCAGACAATAATAATAAATATTTCTGCAAAAGTTCACAAATTTTCCACAAAAGGTTGCATTCTCATACAAATATGATTATAATACAACATGAAGTGACAGGAATCGTTCTGAAAGGATTCCTGTCCATATCCTGAAATCTATGTTCTTTAAATCGTCGCTTTGCCGCGTTTAAAGGTATGGATGGACATATCTTGAACAAAAGATTCGCTTGCCCTTTGGCAAACGAAATGGCGAAGCATACCCAAAATGGAGGAAAACTGTTTATGTGGTATGTGATGCAGGTGCGCACAGGCACCGAAGAAAATATCCGCTGCCAATGTCAGCGGACTATAGACAGACGCATTCTAGAGCGCTGTTTTATCCCCTACTATCAACAGAAAAAACGATTTCAAGGCCAATGGCATATTCAGGAAAGAATCCTCTTTCCCGGATATGTCTTTTTAATTGCCGAAAATCTGGAACCCCTTATGGAAAACCTGAAACATGTCATAGGCATGACCCGAATCATCGGCACAGGAGAGACCATCGTCCCACTTACAGACCAGGAAGTGGAGCTACTTATCCGTATGGGCGGAGACAAAGAACAGCTGGTTCGGCTCTCCCAGGGAATCATCGAAGGCGACCAGGTACATATCATAAGCGGCCCCCTCCAGGGAATGGAAGGAGCCATCCGGAAAATCGACAGACACAAGCGGATCGCAGTGCTGTCACTGGATATGTTCGGGAGGACGGTGGATATGAAGGTAGGGCTGGAGATCATTGAGAAAAATAAAGACAGAAATACAGAGGCATGCCTGCAGGAAATGTAATCCTGCGGGGGTGCCTTTTGTCATGCAATAAATTCAGAGAACAGACAATTCAGGCAACAAATATTCCGCGTAAGCGGGGAGGAAGGAAAAGAAAAAGTGTATAGGAAAGATTCAGATGGCTGGCTGAAGCATGCTGATTTTATGCTGTTGGACATGATCTGCCTGCAGCTGTCATTTATTTTGGCGTATGCTCTTCGCGGGATGGGAATGGATTTATACAGCGATGTTTTGTATCGTAATATGGCTGTTTTTCTTTGCCTGGCAGACCTGGTAGTGATCTTCACAGCAGGCACCATGAAAAGTGTATTGAAAAGAGGACACTACAAAGAATTTGTAGCAACTTTGAAACAGTCTGTCATAGTAGGCGTGCTGGCAATCATTTATCTGTTTGTGATTCAGGAAGGACAGAGCTTTTCCAGGCTGATTCTTTTTACCACTGTGATCATTTATCTGTTTTTTTCCTACACAGTAAGGGAAATCTGGAAGAATTCTTTACATAGAAAAATGAAAAACGGTGGCGACAAGAAGCTTCTGATTGTCACATCCAAAGCTGAGGCAGAGAAGGTGGTAATCGATATGCTGGAAAACAACTATGCCAGATATTCTTTTGCAGGTGTAGTTGTGATTGATGAGGACTGCACCGGTCAGGAAATCTGCGGTGTTCCTGTGGTAGCCACAAAAAGCAGCGCATCCATGTATGTGTGCCAGGAATGGATTGACGAAGTACTTATGGTAATACCCGAGCACCTTCCCTATCCGGAAGATCTGATAGAACAGCTTACGGAAACAGGTGTAACTGTTCACCTGAATCTTTCCAAGATCACCAATAAAACAGGAAAAAGACAATTTGTGGAAAAGGTGGGAAACTACACGGTTCTCACCACAAGCCTTAACTACGCATCCTTCGGTCAGCTTTTCCTGAAGCGCCTTATGGACATTTGCGGCGGTTTGGTGGGCTGTATTTTTACTGGAATTATCACACTTTTCGTAGGTCCTGCAATTTATATTGCATCACCGGGCCCGATTTTCTTCTCTCAGGAACGTGTGGGAAAGAACGGAAAGAAATTCAAAATGTACAAGTTCCGCAGCATGTATATGGATGCAGAAGAACGTAAAGCAGAGCTCATGAAAGAGAACAAACTGGGCGATGGGAAAATGTTCAAGATGGACTTTGACCCCAGAGTAATCGGGAATAAAGTACTTCCGGACGGAACGCATAAGACAGGAGTGGGTGATTTCATCAGAAGGACAAGCCTGGACGAATTCCCACAGTTCTTTAATGTGCTGAAAGGGGATATGTCCATTGTGGGAACAAGACCGCCGTTGATTTCGGAGACCAACCTGTATGAACCGCGACATAAAGCGAGACTTGCAATCAAGCCGGGAATCACCGGTATGTGGCAGGTCAGCGGACGAAGCGATATCACGGACTTCGAAGAGGTTGTGAGACTGGATAAAGAATATATTGAAAACTGGGATATTGGGTTGGATATTAAGATTCTTTTGAAGACGGTGATGGTGGTTGCGAAGAAAGACGGGTCGATGTGATTGTTTTCGCTAAAATTAGATAAGTTATAATATAATGCAGCAATACCAAGCCTGTGTCATAATGTCTGCGCTAAATTTTCAGTGGCTGATTCGTAGGCCATGATTACGGTTTAAATCATGGTGAAAAGGCATACTCCACTGGGGTATAGGAAAATAGACACATATCTATTAACGTGAAAGTTCGCATAGACACCTTGTAGTGTTGTTATCATACTGAGTGCATCGGCCGAGTGTGGTTATCATATCGGGGCAGATGATGCTATCAAAAAATGGCTTGAATACGGTATTTTATTGATTTTAGGCACTGATAATATCACATAGACCTATTAAGCTGTTGCAATGATAAAAATTAGACACTGAACTGTTATTGAAGAATTTATCACAGACTATGGACGACCATAGTGCACCGTTGTGGCTGTTGCGATGGTTATTGAAGCATCATTGACGATAGCAGCGGATAGACAAGTCTATGCGAAATTATACGTTTTCCGGTCGGTGGATGCTTTGGAGAAACGGCTGCATAACCGTTTGGAAATAGGCACGGATTGTTTAGCACAGACCTGTCATCGGCAATGAATTGGAAAAGAGAAGCTGTGGAAGATATCCACAGAGAGGATTTATAGAAGAACAAAGCGATAAACGCTGAGACAGTAAAAAAAAATAGAAATATTGAGGTGTAAAGATTATGTACGATTATTTGGTGGTTGGTTCTGGATTATACGGAGCCACGTTTGCGCAGCAGGCTAAAGCACACGGTAAATCAGTCCTTGTTATCGACAAGAGGCCGAACATTGCTGGCAATATCTATACAGAAAAGGTTGAAGGCATCAATTTCCATAAGTATGGCGCGCATATTTTTCACACCAATAATAAGGAAGTCTGGGATTATCTGCAGCAGTTCACTGTTTTCAACCGTTTCACAAACTCTCCAGTAGCAAACTATAAGGGCGAACTATACTCCATGCCTTTTAATATGTATACGTTCAATAAAATGTGGGGCGTTGTGACACCAGAAGAGGCTCAGGCCAAGATTGACGAGCAGCGCAAGGAAATCATAGGCGAGCCGAAGAATCTGGAAGAGCAAGCGATTAGTCTTGTCGGTAGAGACATTTACGAAAAGCTGGTCAAAGGCTACACGGAAAAACAATGGGGGCGTGACTGCAAGGATCTGCCTGCGTTCATTATTAAACGTCTGCCTGTGCGCCTGACATTTGATAACAACTACTTCAACGCTCTTTACCAAGGGATCCCGATTGGTGGATATACACAGATGGTGGAGCACATGCTTGAGGGTATCGAAGTTCGGCTTGGTGTGGATTACCTGGAAAATAAAGATGAGCTGGACAAGCTAGCGGAAAGAGTTGTTTATACCGGACCGATTGATGCTTATTTCAATTATTCCCTCGGTTATCTGGAGTACCGTTCCGTTCGCTTTGAAAACGAAATCCTCGACAAGCCGAACTTCCAGGGCAACGCGGCCGTGAACTACACAGATCGTGAGACGCCGTGGACACGAATCATTGAGCACAAGTGGTTTGAATTTGGCAAGGATGAGAATGGAAATGACTTGCCGAAGACTATTATATCTCGTGAGTACAGTTCCGAGTGGAAGCCGGGTGACGAGCCGTATTATCCGGTTAATGATGCAAAGAACGGAGCGCTCTATACCCAGTATAAGAAGCTGGCTGAAGGTGAAAAGAATATTATCTTTGGCGGCCGACTGGGTGAGTACAAGTATTATGACATGGATGCTGTGGTGGCATCTGCTTTAGGGATGAGTAAAAAAGAATTGGATAGAGGACGGGGCGACTTATGAAAAAGATTTTAATGGTTTGTGAGGCATTTGGAGGTGGCGTTTTTACCTACGTTTCTCAGCTTTGCAATGACATAGTAAGTGATTTTGACGTATATCTTGCATATTCCCTCCGACCTCAAACACCCGAGAATTATAAGGACTTTCTTGATAAGCGTGTTCATTTGATCCGAATTAAAACTTTAAGTGAGAAAAAGGGTTTAACAAATATACCTAATGATATCAAGATTATTAAAGAACTTCGTGCTATTGAGAAAGAGGTAAAACCAGATATTATACATCTTCATTCCTCTATTGCAGGTGGATTAGGACGTATACGCAATATCTTTCGAGTGATGAAACTGGACGAAAACTTGGCGCATTAGATTTAACTATATCTACCATTATGGATGAATATAAAGATAAAGTTAGATATCTGGATTTCGGGATTTCTACTGAAGACTCTGGAAAGGTACTAAATGAAGGATTAATTTCTCAAAAAGAGAGTTTTGGCGGTCGCACTGTTGTTTATCAAACATGGGAATTAGTGATAAAGTAATAGTCATTATTGATTTCTGAGAATACTCGGTCGAGGGGGAATACTCGGGGTCAGACCCTATGAGGTAGACCATTAAGGTAACTCTGAATCCTGGCCACAGTATGAACTACCACAGCCACAAGAACCGTGATAAGGTGTGGGTAGTCATCTCAGGCGAGGGAAGGACCATCGTAGACGGTATGGAACAGATGGTAAAGTCCGGTGATGTCATTACCATGTCTGTCGGCTGTCGCCATACAGTGCTGGCAGATACGGAACTGAAACTCATTGAGGTACAGCTTGGTAAGGCTATCAATGTCCACGATAAGTAGAAGTTTGAGCTAGAGCATTAAGTAAGATAGAGAGATATGACTGATAAGAAAGACAGAAATGCACCTTTGTTGAAACATGAGGAAAAACAGAAAAAGATTCAACAACAGATAGCAGTATAACAACATATACCTTTGCAAATGAAGCAGAAGAAAGTTCCAGACATGTCCGCATTTACTAAAATGCAGCCGGGATTTTTCAAACACGCTCTAAAGCATTGCAACTAAAATGGCTTCATGTTATCATTAGTTTATAAGAACAAACTGATAACATGAAGCCATTTTTTTACTAAATGTCAGTCTGACAAGGGGGAACGCATATGAAGAATAAAAAAGCAGTATGGTTAAGTAAACTGGCAGTTATCACACTCTGCACTGCGATGGCAGCAGAGCCTGCGGCAATCTATGCCGGCAGTTTTACAGATGGAACAGCACCTGCAATATGCGAGGAGGAACCGCAGATACAGCCACCTGCAATATATGAGGAAAATCCGCAGATACAGCAGCCTGCAGGGGAGGATTTCGCACCAGATGGGGAAGAGTCCCCGGAGGACAGCTTTTCAGCAGGTGATGAGTGGGACGATGAATGGGATGATGACTATGATGACAGTGATAACCTGGATCCCGGTGTGCTCCTTGGTGGTCCCTGCGGGGATAATGCCACCTGGTCATTGCAGTATGGTATTCTTACGCTGGAGGGCACCGGTAAGGTAGAGGGCTGGTACACATTACATGATTGGTTTACAGGTGAACTCATAGAGAAGCGCGAAAGTCCGTGGAAAGATTATTCCTCCGGTATAAAGGAAGTGCATGTTGGGGACGGTATTACGGGACTGGGACAATTTATGTTTGGTAATCTGCCCAACCTGAAGAAAGCAGTGTTTGCCGATTCTGTCAAGGTCATTGACAACACCATATTTGCCAATGACAAATTACTGACAGATATTATACTGGGAAATGGTCTTGAGGAGATCGGTGATGATGCATTTTTCGGTACAGGAGTTACAAAGCTGGTATTGCCTTCCAGTAGGAATCTACAAGGGTCAGACCCTATGAGGTACGAATAAAATGAATAAACACGTCCTTAAAGTTCTCTAAAGAAATCATAAAGGCTGTTTTGACCAACATATCGAAGTTAAGATTGCTATTTACCGTCTCCTCAACCTGATGGAGCATTCCAGACTGAAGTATAATTCTGCAACATCTGCCTTCTGCTGGACAGTGACAAACTATGAGCCTTTTACAAGACCACAATGTCAGACCCTATGATGTACATAAAAATAAAATATGAAGCGGTCTCCATGAAGCAAATCCAATATACCGCTTTACGCAAAAAAGGTTTCATGTTATCATTATCTCATCAAGAGTTCTGATAATTTGAAACCTTTTTTGCAATTATTTAAAGAAATGGATGTGTGTCAATATAGGAATGTTTGTTAATCCTGATAATCTGGCATTTCAGGCAGCTTTGAAGTAAGCGCTTAAATCTTGGGTAGCTTTACTGTCTACGTTTTTGAACTCATAATGATAGTAAATAGATTTTTACTACATTCCGTTTGATAGGAGATAGAAATTTACTACATTTGGAGGTTTCATTATGAATGCCCACAAGGGTCAGACCCTATGAGGTACGAATAAAATGAATAAACTAGACCTTAAAGTTCTCTAAAGAAATCATAAAAGTTGTTCTAATCAACATATTGAAGTTAAGATTGCTATTTACCGTCTCCTCAATCTGATGGAACATTCCAGGCCGAAGTATAATTCTGCAACATCTGCCTTCTGCTGGACAGTGGCAAACTATGAGCCTTTTACAAGGCCACAATGTCAGGCACTATGATGTGCATAAAAATAAAATATGAAGCGGTCCCCATGAAGCAAATCCAATATACCGCTTTACGCAAAAAAGGTTTCATGTTATCATTATCTCATCAAGAGTTCTGATAATTTGAAACCTTTTTTGCAATTATTTAAAGAAATGGATGTGTGTCAATATGGGAATGTTTGTTAATCCTGATAATCTGGCATTTCAGGCAGCTTTGAATGCAAGGATCTATGTTGATAAAAGTGGAATCCTCAATTATACAAACAGTGTTCTGGGGTCAACAGATGCTTTTATATGCAATAGTCGTCCAAGAAGATTTGGAAAATCTGTTACTGCAAATATGCTTACAGCGTATTACAGCAAAGGATGCGATTCAGAAGAAATGTTTTCCAGGCTGGAAATCAGTCAGGCTGAAGATTTCAGAAAGCATCTGAATCAGTATGACGTGATTCATTGGGATATTCAATGGTGCATGGGACCTGCCAATGGTCCTGAGAAAGTTGTTTCTTATATTTCAGAAAAGACAATTTCAGAATTGAGAGAATATTATCCTGATGTACTTCCGGCAGAAAATCATTCCCTGGCAGAGACACTGGCACGGATCAATACTGTAACTGGCAGAAAGTTTATTGTGATTATTGATGAATGGGATGTTCTGATTCGTGATGAAGCTGCAAAAGAGGATATCCAGAATGAGTATATCCGTTTCTTACGTGGTATTTTCAAAGGGACAGAGCCTACAAAGTATATTCAGCTTGCATATCTTACAGGTATTTTGCCAATTAAAAAGGAAAAAACTCAGTCTGCCTTAAACAATTTTGATGTAAAAACCCACAAGGGTCAGACCCTATGAGGTACGAATACAAAGGGCATGGTAGGGACAGCTCTTGTCAATAATTTAAAGAATATCAGGGACAACAAGAACAGGACAAGACCGGGCATTTCTATTGGGAAAATTTATGAATATGACCTGGATTCTTCAGTAAAAGAGCTGGATGAGTATTGTAAGTCTGCGGATTTTGTGTTCAATCTGGCAGGGGTCAACCGTCCTGAGAATCCGGAGGATTTCATGAAGGGAAATTTCGGTTTTGCTTCCCAGCTTCTGGATACTTTAAAAAAATATAACAATAAGGCTCCCATCATGCTGTCTTCCTCTATTCAGGCAACTTTGGCAGGACGGTTTGGCAATTTGGAATATGGACGCTCCAAGAAAGCAGGAGAGGAGCTGTTTTTTCAGTACGGGCAGGAAACCGGGGCGAAGGTTGCTGTTTACCGTTTTCCCAATCTGATGGGACATTCCAGACCGAAGTATAATTCTGCTGTATCTACCTTCTGCTGGGCAGTGGCTAATGATGAACCTTTTACTGTGAATGACAGGTCTACTGAACTGGAGCTATTGTATATTGATGATCTGGTAGAAGGAATGTTTGATCTGATGGAAGGGAGAGAGCAGCACTGTGAATTTGACGATGTGGAAACCATTCTGAAGGAAGACGGGAAGTATTGCTGTGTGCCGGTGACTCACAAGGTAACATTAGGTGAGATTGTGGATCTGCTGGAGCAGTTTAAGCAGCAGCCGGTAACTCTGATGATGCCGAAAATGCCGGCGGGTTCTTTTGCAAAGAAGCTTTTTTCCCTGTATCTTTCCTATCTGCCTGCAGACAGGTTTAAATATGCCATGAAAATGAACTGTGATGACAGAGGCTCCTTTACTGAGCTGGTACATACTCAGGATTGCGGCCAGGTTTCCATTAATATCAGTAAACCGGGAATCACCAAGGGCCAGCACTGGCATAATTCCAAGTGGGAACAGTTTATTGTAGTGCATGGACATGGCCTGATCCAGGAGAGGAATATCAATACCGGGGAGACTGTGGAATTTGAGGTAAGTGGCGATAAAATTGAATCTATCTACATGATTCCCGGATGGACTCATAATATTATTAATTTGTCCCATACCGAAGATCTGGTTACGGTTATGACCTGCAATGAAATCTTTGATCCGGAACGACCGGATACCTTCTTTGAGATAGTATAAGAACAAATGTACAAGTAAATCGCATTGCAGTAATTCATAGTGCAATAATTCGTACCAGAGAATTTCAAGGGATTTCGAAATTCTCTGTAACCTCATATCTACACTACGATTTCACGTGGGATGGATGACTTAAATTAGGATTTTGTGATTTGTGATCAATGCATTCCCTCAGATTGATTGACCTGAATTGCGATTTCATGAACTGCAGTCAACGCATCACCGAAAGTTGGACTTACTTGATTTGGTTTAAATTCTGGCTGTCATAAAACAGGCTTCAGATATTTGGCTTTCTAAAATTACACAGCAAGAAGACCGGCATGTTAAACTATAGAAAATGCCAAAGGAGGAAATGCCTTATGAGAAGAAACCAACTTCTGGCTGGTATAATGACAGCGATGGCAGCAGTGATGCCAGTCGTCAACGTATATGTTGATACCGCAGCAGCCAGCGAAATCCTTACTTCAGATGAATACATACAAAATGAAACCAATATTAACAAAACTACAGCATTACAAAATTCAGTAAAAATGACAGATCTGCTCTCCGCGGAAGCTTCCGGTAAAAACATCATGTTCAGCCCGACAAGCTTGAACTTTGCACTCGGCATGATTGCAGAAGGTGCGAAAGGAGAGACAAAAGAAATTTTGGATGATTACCTGGGAACCAATGATTTTGCCGCCTATGCAAAGGAGTATCTGGACAAAATTAAGGCATACAATACTGAAGATGAGAGTTACGGATATCAGTCAAAAGTAGAGATAGCAGATGCGGTCTGGGTGGACAATGGGTTAACACTTCAGGAGAAATTCAAGAATATGGTATCGGATAGTTTTGGGGCAGAAGTAGAAGCTGTGGATTTTTCTGCTGCGGAGAAAACATGTGATGTCATCAATTCCTGGTGTGACAAAAATACAGAAGGGCTGATCCCGAAGATCATTACGCCGGATCTGATCAATGACAATACGGGACTGTGCCTGACCAATTCCCTGTATTTTGAGTCCGGATGGAGCGGGGAACCTTGGAATGTTTCTGATACAGAAGAAAGTTTTGGGAAAAAAGAAAAAACAAAATACATGACCTGTATAGGAGACCGGTATTATGAAAATGACAAGGCTACTGCTTTTGGCAGGGATTATGCCAACGGGCTAAGTTTCATAGGGATCCTGCCAAATGATGAAGGCGATTTCAACCTTGAGGATCTGGACATTGGCGGACTTCTGAAATCCAATCCAGAATATGATGAAGTTGATTGTAAGATGCCAAAACTTAACTTTGAGACGAACACTGTTCTAAACGATATGCTCTCAAGCCTGGGGCTGGACAATCTTTTTTCCGGCAATGCTGATTTCTCCGGTATTGCAGACCAAAATGTAAATGTGGATACGATACTGCAGAAAACAAAACTGGAGCTGGATGAAAACGGCACGAAGGCAGCAGCAGTGACGGCAGTTACCATGGAATGTATGTCTGCTACGGTGGAAAAGGAACCGATTATCAAAACCGTGGAGCTCACCCGCCCATTTGCATTTCTGATCTATGACAGAAGCAATGATGAAATCCTGTTCATTGGAAAAGTAATATCTATCTCCTGATACAAGCAAGTCCCACCCACTGCTTATTGCTTTTCGCAATTGAAGCAGTGGACTTACTTGATTCGGTTAAAAAAATATTTCCTGCAAATATTCGATCAAGACTCTGGCAGCCCTTTCGTGGGATTTGACGCCCGGGTGCATATGGGCCCCGACAGTATCTGCGGTGGTATTGGGCAGATTCAAGAATGCGGTGTTATGATCTCCGGTATCCTTCTGATAACGATTCATGGCATTGGTAATAGGGAGAGTCAGGTCGTAGCCCAGCATACCATATACCCATACGATATGTGCTTCCGGGTTATTCTTGCGAATCATTTTAAGGAAATCATATACGGCATTTTCAAAACGTTCCCGATCTTTCTCCATGAAATTTCCATCAGGATTCTTATGCTGTTTAAAAGTTTCGCCAGTTTCCGGAATGGTAAAAGGTGGCTGGTTAAAAGCGCTTGCATCGTTTGTTCCCAGATTCACTACAATAGCATCTGGTTTCCAGGAGGCAAAATTATAGTCCTTCTGTGCACCGGCGGCTTCGTTTGCCTTACCAAAACCCAGGCCGCAGATTTTTTCATAATAGGATGGAATATTATGACGCACATCATTGTCCCAACCGCAATAAACGCCCCAGCCGCCTTGAGAAATAATACGGTAATCGGCATCAAGTGCTTTCGCAGTAAAAGTTGCGTAATTCTCACTGCTGCTCATGTACATGGTGAGCCAATCGGTATCGGAAATGGCACCGTAAGTACCTTCACCGGAAGTAATACTGTCACCAACAAACTCAATTTTGTATTTATGTTCCTTTACCGGAAGGAATTCCCCATCACATTGGAATCCGCGGACGAATACGTGACAATCATTGTCTTCACTCATAGCCTGCAGCTCACGGAAGAATTTCATGGTTTTCGGAACACCTAAGCTCATATTGCGGAATAAACAGATAGAATAGCTGCCCGGAAGAAGCATCTGACGACTCATAAAAGCACCATTTAATTCTGTCCCAATCCACGGCTCATGGAAGCTACAGTCTATGTCAAGATCAATCCAGAGTTCAGATCCTGTGACATTCACTTCAATACCGCTTCCGTTCCAGAAAAGGGGAAGGGGATTCTGCATCTCATCAGTTCTCCCGTAAATATGATAATAAGGAATTTCTTTTATAGAATAAGTTTTTAAGTTTTCATTTGTGGTCATCATATCCAGTAATCCTGCCTTTCATAATAAATCAGTCCAGATAAGAAGGGACTGAACAATTACAATATTCTTAACTACATTGTATCAATTTGTCTTTTAAATAGATAGTCCTAGTTTGCAAAATAATCGTTGCTGTTCACTCCGCTTTCATGTGAACTTCCAGTAATTTTTCCGCCTAAGGTGCTTTTAGGACTATTTGGGGCTGGAAATTAAGGAACTGCTTATTGCTTTTCGCAATTGAAGCAGGGGACTTATTTGATTCGGTTAAATATATATTGAGGAATCAGAATGTGAGCAGTATAATAAAATGTAGGCCAGTTTCAGCATCTGCAGAAAATATTTTACAGAAGAATAAGACAAATGTGAATGTTTGCCAGAATATCTGAAAGAATGGAGAACATAAAAGATGGAAAAGAAGATACAAAAGAAAAAATATATTTTTATTTTAGCAATTGCTATAATCTATTTGCTGGGGATTTCAGTGCATGTACAGGCTGCCGGAAATAGAATTTCTGTAAAGGTAAACGAAAGTGAAAAAGCCGTTCTTGAAAAAACAAAAAATTCATGGCAGCTTACAACTGGCGATGAAGAAAAGGATAAACAGATATTATCTTCAAAGGTACTCTATCTGCGGATTCCAAAGAAAAAAGAATTATTAACCGGATATTATACCTTTAATTCCAGAGGAGTTCTTGATACAAGAAAAACTATCCATACTCTTGATACAAAAATCGGTGATGTACGTTTCAAAGGAAAATATTATTTTGGCGAGAAAAACGGCTGTTTATGGATGAATAAACCGGGATGGACACAGATAAAAAAGAAACAATATTACCTGTCAAAAACCGGTCGCATATGTGTAAACAGATGGGTAAAAGGATATTATGTTAAAGAAGATGGTCAGATAGCGAAAAATATGCAGACTCCGGATGGAAGTTATGTGGATTGTGACGGACATAAATGTACAAAAGAAGAAATGTCTCTAAGCAGCCTGAAGAAACAGCTTGTTTCAATGATCAGCGGATATAATGGAACTTGGTCTGTTTATGTTAAAGATCTAAAAACAGGAGATGTAATTTCCATCAATGATACAGCAATGAAACCAGCCAGTGTGATTAAATTGTTTACAATGGCAGCAACTTATGACAGTATTAAACACGGAAAGATAAAAAAGGACAGTACAGTTAACCGTCTTCTGACAAATATGATCACAGTCAGTGACAACGAATCATATAACGAACTGGTAAGAAGGAATAGCTCCTATAGAAGCTTTACAAATGGATGTAGTGTGATCAATAACTATCTGAAAAAAGCCGGATGTACAAAAACCGGATGTCACAGCAGTCTTCATCCCTCAGCTTCTTCTTTTTCGTGGGATGGACAGACAAATATGGCTTCTGCAAAAGATGCCGGGCTGATTCTGGAGAAAATTTATAAGGGCAAATGTGTATCTGCGAAGTATTCAAACGAAATGTTAAATCTACTTTTGCATCAGACCAGAAGGTGGAAAATACCTTCCGGTCTTCCAGCTGGAACTAAGTGTGCAAATAAAACAGGAGAAAACGACAGCTGTCAGAATGATGTAGCGATTGTATATGGAAAAAAAACCACTTATATTGTTTGTATTTTTTCACAGACATATGAAAGCAGCGGAGTGAGTGGAATCAGGGCTCTTTCTTCTAAAATTTATAAAGCATTGAACTGATATATACATAATGCATGCGTATTGGATGCTATTAAAACCGTGGAGCTTACCCGCCCATTTGCATTTCTGATCTATGACAGAAGCAATAATGAAATCTCAGAACGATTTCCTGTTCCCGATTGCATACCACCTTGATAATTATTTCTCAAAATGGCACATTCAATACACGTACAACGTAGATTATTGGATGTAATACAGATCGTTTGACAGATTACTCTTTACGGCATTGCATTCTATAAAAAGAGATGTAAAGTTATTGTTGAAAAAATGAATGATATGTAAGTGCCTGGATCATGTTGTTGATCTGGATATTCTGTTTTCTGATCTTTTCATCACGCTCGACAATGATCCTTTTACTGGCTTCCAACTCCTGCGCCTGTTTTGCTGCAAGAGTTCTCAGCATTAATAATTCTTCAGCCAGTCCAGGGATCTGTTTTCGAAAATCTGTGGCTCCACAGGCAATGAAGATCCGGTTATCATTAGCAGCCATCCGATTATTTTGGGAATTGTAGGAACCAGGTACGTTTGCAAAACGCAAAATCTCGCCAAAAGCTGTAACTGCTTCCTGATTTGTTCTTGCCATAAGCATAGCCTCCTTAGTATTAGGTTGCTTATAGTATATCAATCGTATGGAGTATAGTCACTACGCCATGTTTTGAGGCACTTACTGAAGTGCCGACCCTATGACAAGAAAACAAACGTACATGAGTGCGTAATTGAAAGGTAACAGAATAAAAATGAGTCAAATCCAGAATTATAAAAATAATCTTTTAAATTTAATAAAAGCAGTCAATTCACAGAGTGAACGATGTGACAGGATTGAATCAATATCTGTTTTGAAGATTAATGAACAATTGGGAGAATGGCTTGATCTTATAAAAAAATTAAGAAACTGGCCGACCAATTATAAATATTATAGCATGGATTTACTATCTGATTTTGCTGAAAGATATCAAAAAGAGAATCAAAGTGGAAAAACAATCACAGTTCAGACTTTATTTGAACAGGGGTGGTTGTTGCGGCATAAGGATATCTGGTCATTTACGGTTTATGAAGGAAAATTTGACCAGATAAAGTTTAAGGATCTGGGAAGTGATAATTCTGAGATCTTATTTCTTAAGAAATTGAAAAATAGTCTGAAAGCTGGAAATAAAGAAAATTTTTCAGAAACAGATAGAAAGAAAATAAGCAAAAATGGGGCAATGATATTTGCTGTATGGTGGGATTCTATTTGTCAAAAAGGAAACGAAGAAGAAAAGAAAGTATGGTTTTACTGGTGGGATGTATTGAATATATATGGTGTGTATCAATATACGACACATAAAAAAGAACTGTATTGCAGTTGCATGAAGTACATAGATGCAATTGGGGATTCTACATGGTCACAATATCATAAAATAATTTATCATAAATTCGTTCTTGAAAATTGGCAGCTGAGAAACAAAATATATACAATGGAAAGTTTTGAGTTTCCTGAACGTCCTCTGAAAAATGTACTATATTTTAACAGGAGAGGAGACATGTTCCATTCTTTATATGATATTTGGAAACTAGAACAAAGATGTTTTATGTTATGCAGACGAGCATATGCAGATATGGATAAAGAGGAAAGGAAAAAATGCTGCGAATATATGCGAATTCCCTGTTTGCATTTTATGGTTGATGATTTGGCTGCTTATCCAATGGTGCTGGCAGATTGTATGGAAGATCCTCAGATGTTTGCAAGTGTATCTGTGGGTTTATGGCTGAAGCTTGAGAATATTGAAAGAAAAGAGCCACGGTTAAAGAAAGTTCTTCTGGAGAGGGTAAATGAAAATATCTTTTTTATTTTAAAAGATGGTATTTTGCGACAGCAAACAGAAGATTGGAAAACGGCATTGAAAGATATGCTATGGTATATACTTACAGAGAGTGCTGGCTATAGCAGGACTGTAAGTGGACACCAACAAGCTGTGAGTGAACTATATAGCAATTGGAAACAGTGGTATTCTGTAGAAAAAGAAGTTCAAAAGAGGTGCAATAAATATATTTTAGATTATCTAAGAAATAGTTATGATGATAGTTCAAATGGTGTAGATAAAATGCGTATAGGAGCAGAATATCTGATTTGGACAGATATGTATGGCGGTGAAAATGCAGGAGAAAAGCTACTGGAATTTTATAAAAAATATATTCTGGATTGTATGGGAAATAAGGTACTTGTTTCGACTATAAGTTGGAGCTTTTTTGAAGAAAACTGGCACCGGAGAATGCTGGAGTATGTTGCAGATAGCGGGTCAGAGGCAATTAAAGCGTTTGGTGAAATTTTATCTCCTGAGGAATATGTGTCTGAAGTCAACAGAATGAAAGGAAAGTCTCCTTTACTATTTGTGGGAAAGGCGGGCTTAATACATTTGTATCTTCTCGCAGAGTTTATTCAGAAAAAGGATGAATTGTTGAGTAAAAAGAATCAAATGGAATTGGAAGAAAGGTTTATAGATTGCTTTATTGGGTATCAGATTTCAGACTGTGATCCCTTTGAGGTTGAGCATATAAGAATTTTGAATGCAGAAATATTGCTGGCGAAATATATGGATGCCATATGCTTGGTAAACGAGGATAATGAAACGCGTTTTATAAAATTTCTGCAAACCCAATCTCCGGAAAAGATAATTTTTTACATTAAAAATATAAAGAAAATAACTTTGTATGAGCAACTGATAAAGATTTTAAAAGAAAAACTAGACGAGGATTTTACAGAAGATATTTTATTCATACCATCTATGCAGAAATTGATAGATACAATGCTAAGCTTGTGCTATACAGATGAGAAATTTAAAACAATTTTTGCCAAAAAAATTGTTGAGTTATATGAACAGCTTAAAACAAGTATGAATAAAAGAAATAGGGCTTTTGTAAAGCAGTATAAAGATTGGATGAAAGCAACGGAAATTCAACTGTTGTTTATTCGTGATAATATATCAGCAGTTTTGGAACTTCCAGATGAAACTGTAAATTTATTTTATAAGGCACTTATATATCTGGAAAGGGAAGCTGTAGATGAGATAAAAAGAGCTGAAAAAATATATTCAATTCTCTTGAAGAGTAATCCAGGTAATTATGCTGTTAATGCAAATTTGTTTATTTCAGAAGTTAGAGTATGTGTTCAATCTTCTGGCAAGGAGCGCAAAAAGTATTACATTCTTGCGAAAGAAAGTCTTTTGGAAATTAAACAGCGGTTTAATTTGGAAAAGATTGATTCATTATTGATATATGCAAATGCATTGTATCTTTTTGAAGAAATGAGAGAATATGGAGAATTATGGAAAATCTGCGAGGAAATGCCATACAAATTTTGGATGGATATTTCTTGTGCGCGCTATATTATTTCTGCATATATTCAAAGTAACAGTTTTGATAAAGCCTATAAATTAGTAAATTCTTTACAAAGTTATTATGGTATGACAGATGAGCTTAAAAAGTTGAAACGTCAGATCGAAGATAAAAAAATACCAGAAATGAAGGAACCTGCCGGTGTCCAGTATGAAAGTGATAATGTTATGGCTATAATAGAAGCGGTAAAAAATGCTCACTGCCTGACTGTGATTGATACTGCTAAGTTATACTTTCGTGGAAAACAGGTGAAAAATCTGGTGAAGTCTCATTTGCTGTGCCTGATGCTGGAGACAACGTCTTTGGTATCACAATATTGTGATTATTTAAGAGTAAACGGAAAAGCAGCATCAGAAGATAGTTATAATAAAATGATTATGATCTTGTTTAATCAAAAATATGAGGAACTTTATGATTATAGAATGAGGGATCAGACCCAGGAGGGTACTGCTACAGATCAATTGCAGAATGAAAGACAAAGTGTTGGACATGTAGATCTTTGGATTAATCATAATTCAGCATCTATGAGCGTTGTTGAGGGAATTAAGATTACATCAATCAATAGAGCAAACTTGATAAAGCATATAGGCAAAATTTTCGGCTATAGCTATATTCAGGCACCTGCCCATTTCCTGGTAATTTATGCGGATGTTAATGATATTGATAAGACTTGGAAGCGGTATAATGCGTTTTTAAAAGAGTTAAAAGATTCATCTGAACTTTATTGGAAAATCAGCAAATTAATACCAAGAGAGGAGATTGAGGTAATTCAGAATAACATAAGGATGGAAAAATATGTTTGCATGACAGAACATCATTATGGAGACAGATATGTTAATATTTGCCATATTATGATAGACATAAAAAAGCATCCAGAAAAACTTCAGGCAAAAGCTGTTCGAAATAAAAGATAATTGGAACCAAGAGTACACGGGTGAGATTCTGCTTGTAGGAATCAATTATGACAAAAGCACTAAAGAACATCAATGTCTGATTGAAAAATATTTTTTATAAGACACTCAAACTTTCTGTCACCTCATAGAGCCTGACCCACAAGAGTCAGGCTCTATGAGGTTTCTAATCTTCTTTATTCTTTCGCAAGTTCATGTCATCCGTGTCGGTCATAAGATATTTACGGATTGCGAAAAGAACAGCAATACTGATCACGCCGAGCAGTGTTTCACCTGGTCCAAGATGTTCAACGACCATCTGTCGGGCAGTGGCAAACATCAGAACTTCCACTACTGTCTGTGCAGAGTGTTGGCAGAGCATCTTTACAAACTCAACACCTACCACCAGAGACAATGCCTGGGAGAGGAAAGTGGTAAAGAACTGGGTATCCATTGTTGAAATAGAAGTATCTGCAATTTCCATGATCAGGCGGATTCCGGCCAGTGCGATCACAACAAGGATAACAATGGAAAGTGCAATTTCCGTGTAGCGGGAAATGTTGTAAATAATGCTATTAAAATGCTTGCGGATATTATGGTTTACCTGTTTTTTGGGGCTCATAGTGAAGGAGTCCTTTCTGCTTATTTTTATACAAGAATTATATGGATTTTGTCCCGGACTGGCAAGCGTAATCGGGATTGTTTCTCAAAATGTCCAATTACTTAAAAAATTTCTTTTCGAATGTTGTCCAATATAGTATAATAATTTCCACAAACTTTTGAGAGGGGAAATTGTATGAAGAAAAAACTATTGGCGTATTTTCTTGTATTTGCGTTTGCATCCACCAGTGTTTTATCTGGTTCTGTCATAAGCTATGGGCAGAATGATGCTGAGGTTTCAGATTCAGTAAATGAAATGGAGGAATTCAGTGACGGCAGTACATCTGAATTAATTCTGTCAGATGATATGGTAATTCCGAATGCGGGAGAGTCTGCATATGCTTACAGTGACACAGCCACTTCTAACGGAATTACATTAAAAGTCGAATGGAATACTCCCGTATTAGGGCAGCCCACTGTATTTCATGTTTCCGCAGAAGGCGGCAGTGGCAATTATTTATTCCGTATGGACGCGCCATCCTATTCTGATCCGGAAGTATTTCAGTACGAATCCGTTGCTGATCCCAGTCGAGGTGAGTGGCCAAACTATACCTCTGCCTGCAGTTCTCATGACTTTACTTTTACAATGACTGCTTCCGGTACTTATAATTTCAGATTTTATCTTATGGATAAAGATGCCGGCCTTTATTATTTACGTTCCAATACATCTATTTCTGTTTCTGATACTAATTATCCCAGTGTGAATTCAATTATATCATCAGCAGTTGCACAATGCAGCAGCCAGACAGACGGGTCAGATTACCAAAAAGCACTGTGGCTCCACGATTGGCTCCTGAAGCAGCTGGATTATGATAATTCACTGAAATATTCTTCAGCAGAAAGTGCTTTGACACGGGGACTGGGTACCTGCCAGGCTTATGAAAGTGCTTATTCACGATTATTGACAGCAGCAGGCATTGAAAATGCAGAAACAAGAGATACCTATGATGGTCATACATGGAATGCCATGAAGCTTGACGGACAGTGGTATCAGGTGGATTGTACCTGGGATGATTCTAAGGATCAGTGGTATAATTTTGACCAGACCCGGTTGTATTTTGGTCTTTCTGATGAGCTTATGGCTATTGCACATCCCGGACATAGTAAAATTTATACCCAAAGTGGTTATAGTACCCGTTCCACAAGTCTGGCAGACAATTATTTTGTCAGATCAGGAGATGCTGAACTCTGGGCCAAATCCTATATTACCCGAATCCAGGAAAATCTGAATGCCGGAAAAACCACATTTACCATTGCTGCTGATAATGCCACTTATCCGCCAAGTATATCCGGCATCCAGAACGGAATTATTGCTTATGCGCTAAATCATATGGATTGGGCTGCGAATGGTAAGAAGGTTACTGTACAGACATCCGGAGAAGCCAAGCAGTTTACATTTACCATCGAAGGACTTGCCGCTCCGGTTCCTACCGCAACTCCAGTTCCTACGGCTACCCCAGTTCCTACCGCAACTCCAGTTCCTACGGCTACCCCAGTTCCTACGGCAACTCCAATTCCTACAGCAACTCCAAAACCAACTACAGCACCAAAGCCAACTGCAACTCCAAAACCAACTGTAGCACCAAAGCCAACTGCA
>OLNJ01000224.1_pt1 | contig 54604 bp, 82 predicted proteins | sample 1672191 | NCBI WGS metagenome assembly OLNJ01 (sample SAMEA3136657, study PRJEB25190) | human gut metagenome | biome: human gut; feature: human-associated habitat; material: faeces | place: Austria | collected 2013
GAATCTTAGTTATCAACAAGTTATCCACATTAAATTGTGGATAACTTTTTTTGTTTATTTTTCAAAAATCACTTGCATTTCATCTTTTTATGTGTTACAATATATACAAGTTAAAGATAACAGTTACAAAATAAGGAGGAAAAAGATATGACAAAAACATTTGCTTACACATTTACAAGAGTTAATGGAGAGGATGTAACACTTAAAAAAAGAGTTACTGATAAAATGGAAGAATATGATTTTCGTAAAAAAGGTTATGCTGTTAATTATTTCAATGAAGTATTAAGAACTAAATATGGATATCATAAAAGCATTGTAACAGCTTGTAGGATTGCAGAGATTTAGTAAGGAGTTTTTATAATGAAAGAAATATTTAAACAAATACATAGATATAAAGAACAAGATTTTGAAGAGGGTAAACCGTTTGAGTTTACCCTCGATGGAAAAAGAAAAGAAGATAATACTGATTGGATATTTCCACCGGTTAAAAAAATGGAAATTGGCAAGGTTTATTCCATTTTTGTAAAACAATATATGACAGAACCATCAACACCTAACTTTGACTTTCAGGATAAATGGAATAATGGAGTTCCTATGCCACAATGCAAAATGGAAGGAGAGGTTATAAAAGAAACAAGGGGGATGTATTATATGGAATTGAAAGCAGATGATATAACATGGACTGGTTGGGTTATAAAATCAGCAATAAAAGAATGGAAGGAGTTTCAATTATGAAATTGGTAAAAGGAAAGAAATATGAAGTGATAAAGGACTTGTTTGGCGGTGTACGTCCGGGGGAAATAGTGGTAGCATTGGGGGAAGAAAGTGTATCTTATTTTGTTGAACTGTCACATTATAAAAAAGAGTATTTGACTTGGATGAATACTTTGCTCAAAACATTCGTCTATTACCATTATTAGACTATGAAGTCAAAGAGGTGGATGGCGAGGATTATACCGAATCCTGCTTTTACAAAAAAGGAAGTAGAGAGTGGTGTGAATACATGATTCTTTCTAAATTGAAAGAGATACGTGATATTGTCAACGAGTATAATCCTAATGCTAAATATTTATCTGCGACTGTGTGTAATGACAGGATATTTTTTAACAATGACTACTGGGAAGACAATGTGCCAAAGTTGGATATGGATTTTTTTGATTATGAAGAAAAGAGGCAAAAAAGATGAGTACAAGATATTTTTCAGACAAACAAGAAAAACATATTGCAAAAGTAACCGGAGGAAGAGTACAAAGCAACTCAGGTGGAACAAAATTCGGAGGAGGGGATGTTCATACAGATAAATTCTTTATAGAAGCAAAGACACCAACAAAAGCACGAGCATCATTCACGATTAAAAAAGAATGGATAAATAAGATGCAAGAACAAGCTTATGAACAAGGAAAAGAAGAATCTGTATTAGCTTTTAGATTTGACCCAGACACGGATAATGACTTGTATATATTAAGTCAAAGGCAGTTTCTGGAGTATCTCGATTTTAAGGAGGGTAAAAATGGAATGTCCTAAGTGTGGTTCTAAATATTCAAATGTTATTAACAGTCGAAAAATTGAATTAAATGTTTTTCGTACCAGGTTATGTAAAAATTGCAAAGAAAGATTTTATACAGAAGAGACAGTTATTTCAAATGAGGAAGCCAGATATTATATGGCGTACCTGTCAAGAAAATATAGATCATCTAAAAAGGAGGAAAAATGATGTATATACTAATTTTTTATTTTTTAATGACTTTTATATCCGCAGTTGTTGGAACATTTGTTGACTACAAGTTAAATTTTAAGAGAAATGAAACATTGGCTGAATTTTTTAATTGTGATTTTAGTGTTTTGCGGGATATTCTTATTTGGCTTGCTTGGCCAATAGTATTGCCTTGCTTGCTTATTTGGTTTGGAATCCCCGCAATATTCATTTGTTGTGTAAGATTGCTGGATATACTTTTTTAATTCATAGGAGGTCAAGAAGATGGCAAAAGAACCACTGGCAGTAAAATATAGACCAACGTCATTCAATGATATGACTGAACAGAGTGCTATAAAAGACATATTAGAAAATCAGATTAAAACAAAGACATTCCAACATGGGTATCTTTTTACCGGACCAGCCGGTACAGGAAAGACAACATCTGCGAGGATTTTCGCAAATATGATAAATGATAGCAAAGGAAATCCTATTGAAGTAGATGCGGCAAGTAATAGCGGAGTAGACAATATTAGACAGATTATAGAAGACGCTAAAAGAAAACCACTAGACGCAGAATACAAGATATTCATAGTAGATGAATGTCATTCTCTTTCAAATGGGGCGTGGCAAGCATTATTAAAGACGCTTGAGGAACCGCCAAAATTTACTATTTTTATTTTCTGCACGACGGACCCACAGAAAGTACCTGCTACAATTCTTTCAAGAGTACAGAGATATAACTTTCAGAAAATAAGCAATGAAGGAATCATTGAAAGATTAAACGATATTCTTGAGAAAGAGGGAAAAGAATCTGAAATTCCTATTAGTTGGTCAGCGGATGCTGTTGAATATATAGCAAAAGTTTCATCAGGTGGTATGAGAGACGCAATAACACTGATGGATAAATGCTTATCACTTTCCAATAATTTGAGTTTAAAATATGTATTACAAGCAATAGGTGGTGAAGATTATAGCACATTTATAACATTTTTATCCGCATTAGAGAAAAAGGAAAAAGAGATTTCAATTAAAGTAGTTGAAGATGTTTATACTTCTGGGAAAGATGTAAAGCAGTTCATGAAAGACCTCTCAAAGTTTATTTTGGAAGTGGGAAAATATTCCTTGTATAATAACTTTGATTATATTAGCTTACCCAATACATTGGAGAATGAGTTAGAACAGCTTATTGATGATAGTTTATTTGATGTTATGGACTTTGTAGTTTCGTTGAATAATCAGATTAAGTGGGAAAATGACCCAAAGACACTAGTTGAATTATCTATTTTGATTTACTGTGGAAAGGAGTAAATATATGATTGGTCAGAAAAACAACATAAATAATCTTATTCAGTGGCGTTGTAATAAGTCAGTTCCAAGATTCATTATCATTTCCGGGGATATTGGTAGTGGAAGATTAACGCTTGCAAAAGTCATTATAAAAATGATAAACGCAAAGGGAATAATCATGGGAAATAGTATTGCGGAAGTCAGAGAAACAATAGAAAATGCTTACACAATCACAGAACCCGCCTGTTACATCTTTAGAAATACTGATGATATGAAAAACGAAGCAAAAAACGCTCTCTTAAAGGTAGTTGAAGAACCACCTAATAATGCTTATTTCATTATGACAGTACAAAATATAGATAATATGTTGGGAACAATAAAGAGTAGAGGAACAGTCATAAAGATGGATCCTTATACTATTCAAGAAATGCAAAAAGTAACAATGGACGAAACTTTATTAAAATACTGCACTAATATAGGTCTCCTTAATACACCGAAGGAAAAGATCTTGCAAGCAGAGAAATGTGTGGATGATGTACTAGAAGCATTCAGTACTAAGAGTGGTACTAAATTGTTGAAAGCCACTACACAGTTAGAGGCTAAGAAGACTGACGAGGATAAGGTAGATTGCTTGATTTTTATGAGGATATTTGAACATAAATTATATGATTCTTATGGGTTCTGTTCTCTTTCCCTTTGTATCATAAAAGATATATGCTCATGTAGACAGGAATTGCAAAGAAGTAGCATCAATAAAAAAGCCAGTATTGAATCAATGCTTATTAGAATGCTGGAGACATTGAAAGGAGAAATAATATGATTAAATTAGAACATACAGTTTTACCTTCATCAAATCAAATGCAATTTGTTATTGAAGGTATGAGAAATCCTATGAATAGTTGGGATAAGAGTGATAGTGTTAAATGCTATGCTAACGAAAAATGTCAATGTATATGTAATGAAAATAAAATTGGGTTATGTGTGGGTGATAACGACCGCTCCCTCATGAATAGCTTAGCCAAAGCAGGCACAGACCATAGAAAATTTATGAGAATGATGCCCGTTTATGTGAGAATAACTGCACCTTTATATTGGTGGAAAGAAGCAGACACATATAAAATTGGTACTGTTGCGAACTCTTGTTCAACTATGCACAAGATTCAGGAGAAGGAGTTTACGTTGGAGGATTTTTCAACGGAACACTTAAAAACAGGAGCAATCATATGTCTAAACGATATAATTGATGAATTAAATAAAAATAGAGATAGATTTAATAATTTTGATAGTTTAGGTTATGACAATAATATTTATGAACCGGAACGTAAAGAAGAAATAAAGAAATATATTTGGTGGCAGATGATTCAACTTCTTCCGAGCAGTTACAATCAGACTCGTAATGTAATGATGAATTATGAGGTGCTGGCGAATATTTATAAGTCTCGTAAGAACCATAAGTTAGATGAATGGAGAGAATTTTGCGGATGGATTGAAAATTTACCTTATTCTGACTTAATCATAATGGAGGATTAAAAATGCAAAGATTTCCTAGATGCTGGGATAAAATCACTTGTATAAATTTTCTTCAAAGGAAAATTATTATAAATTCCATAGCTTATTATGAATTGGATGCCCCAGTTATTTCCGATAAACAATATGATGAATTGTGCCATCAGTTGGTTAGTCTACAAAAAACTGTAGATATTTCAAACACTCAATATGGTTATTGTTTTCAAGATTTCGACGGAAGCACCGGGTTTGATTTGTATGGCCGACTAAATGAGTACGATAAGACTTATTTGAAACATATTGCTGAGATAGGTTTACGAAGTTACAAGTCAGAAACCAATCCTCCAACTAAAAAAGTAAAGAAGAAAAAGAAAGGGGGCTTATTCTGATGGAATTAGCACAGCTTATGACAAGAATTTCAAGTGGTTCTATTCCTCATTTTTTAATCCTATTTGGAGAGGAACAAACTATTTTGGGCATTTATATCCAACATATAGCTCAAGCCGTAGAAGGTAAAATTATACCAGCTCAAAAGGTTTCCAATGCTGTTAAACAGGTTGGCAAAAAAAGTCTTGACAAATCAAGAAAAATATACACGATCACAGATGATCCTGATTTTATAAAAAACGAGGAAATCTGGAAAATAGTAAAGTCTTATTTTAAGAAAGATTATGTGATACTGAGATACCACTCTTTAGATAAACGCTCGGCTTTTTTTAAGAAAAACAAAGAAAATATCGTTGAATTTTCACATTTATCTGATGAAGTCTTAAAACAATACATCTATAGAGATTTACCAGATTTAAGTGATGAAAATGCAAGTAAGTTGATTAGCTATTGCAATAATGATTATGGAAGAATTTTGATGGAAATTGATAAAATATGGCAGGCTCAATCCAGTAGACTATCTAATTTTAACATAAATTTAGATTCCAATGATTGTTTTGAGGAATTAGATAAGCAAGGTTTATTTCATAAAGAAATCGGAGATATTACTTTTGAGCTGACAGATGCTGTATTAGGAGGCTATCCTGAAAAAGCTATACAGAAGCTGGATGAGGCAAAACGAAAAGGTGAGCCAGCCATGATGATAGCATCTATTCTTTATAAAGGTTTCCGGAATTTATTGGCTTATCAAGGGCTTGGAAATAATAAGAAAGGCGCAATGGAAAGAACTGGTTTAACAAAAGGAGAACTATGGGGTTGCAATAAAAACATGGGAGGATATAGTCTATCAGAATTACGAAGAAATATGCTTTTTTGTCAAAAAGTAGAAGCTAGTATAAAGATGGGAAAAGTGGATGAAGATATAGCTTTGGATTATTTAGTATTGACCTGCTTGAAATAAAAGCAGGTTTTTTACATAAAAATACTTGACAAAATAAGTTTTATGTATTACAATATAAACATAATAAAACAAAGAAAACAATAAAGAAAGGTTAAAAAGGTGATTTTTATGAGAAACTATAAAGGATATTACATTGACGGAGTACACTTCAAATGCGAGAGTGATGTTGATTCTTTTATCCGTGACAGAGCGGTTAAAAGTTTTAAGCAGGCTATGCTTATCTTTTATAAAGATAGCACGCTGGAAGCATCTATCTACTGTGATAAAAGAGCGGATGTGTTGCGTGGTTTAGGTTTCACACCAGAGCAGATTGAAGATATTGAGTTAGATGTTCTTTACTCAATGGAAAGTTAGGAGGTGGATATATGCTTACATCAGAACAAAAGAAAATAGTTGAGGATAATCACAACCTCATATATTTTTACATAAACAAAAATAACTTGGATGAGACTGAATATTATGACCTATTAGCGTTATCTTTATGTAAAGCAGCAAAAAAGTTTGATCCAAGCAAAGGTAAATTTTCCACTTTTGCAATGCATTGTTTTAAGATGGATCATTTGATTGAGATAAGAAATAAGAAAGCGACAAAAAGAGACGCACTTGTGATAAGCTTGTCCAGTGAGACTTGTCCTGACAGTGAAAATAGAAGAACGGAATTGTATGACATTATACCAGGTGACAGAGATGTGTTTGATAAAATGATACTTCTTGACATACCAAAGCTACTGGATGATGACAGGCTTGTTCAATTATGTAAACTGTCTTATCTGGGGTATGGTCAACAGGAAATAGCAGATATGGTTGGAGTTAGTTAAAGTTTAGTTTCAAGACAGTTAAAAATTGCAAAAAAGATATTGAAGGAGCATTGTATATGATTAAAAGAGGAGAAGTATATTGGGTTGATTTTGCAGAAGTATTTCCAACTGGGAATCACTACCAAAGAGGGATAAGACCGGCTATCATTATTAGCAATGATTATAACAATACATATTGTGAAAATGTCAATATTATCCCATTAACCACAAGGGTTAAAAAATTGCCGGCTCATGCGGACATTGTTTTCAAAGGAAGAATCAATAATGCGTTGTGTGAACAGATAACAACGATAGACAAGAGATACCTGAAGGGTTGGTGTGGAAATGTTTCAAAAGCAGAACTCAAAAAAATAGAAAGCTGTATTTTATGTCAGTTAGGAATGAGGAAATAACATGGAGAATAATCGAAAACAAACAGTATGCAAAAGATGCGGAAGGAAATTAAAGAATCCTCAAGCAATAGAATTGGGAATGGGAGCGGTGTGCTGGAAGAAGTATCAGCAAGAAAACAACCATAAAAAGTTATGGAAGGAGAATTATGAAAATGAATGATTTTATGAAAAAAATTCTTGAAGTGTATGAAAATGAATATGGGAAAGGCGCTAAAATGGAAGACGGAGAAACACAGGTTTTTGAATTACAGGACTGCACGATCATAGTCAGATTAAGATATGGAGATCTGTAAGTAGAAGTCCTTGGAGACAAGCCTATCAAATGTGATTTTGCATCCGGTATGTTTAGTGAGGAGGATTGATGTTGAATGACTAGAGAAAGGAAAATAGTTTATGAAAATACCATGTGTAAGAGATTGTAAGAATAGAAGTGTAGATTGTCATTGCACTTGTGAAAAGTATAAAGAGTATAAGGAGGAGATTGAAAAAGCAAATAAGAAAAAGCGTTTGGATAGGCAAATAAATAAATACTTCATGCAAACATATTATAGCAAAAAGTAGGTAGGTATTCTACCTACTTTTTTATTGTTTACATTTGATTAAAAATATTGTATAATTGTACAAAAAACAATAAAATAAAAAAGGAGGCGGGGAAAGTAGTGGCAGATATGTCTAAAATAATGTTTAAATTACAAACAGCATTAAAACAAAAAGGAGTAATAGTATGCATAAATACAAATCAATTTTATTCTAAAGAACAAGATAGATTTATTAAAATGTATATAGTAAAACATAATAATAAGGAGGTTATAAAAACAGCCTCACAAATCAAAGTAATAAACACATTAAATGAATTTTGGCAGGAGGTAAAAAATAATGAGTAAAGAAACAAGCAAAGAAAAAGAAGCAAAGAAGTATTTGAACCAAAGACAAGCAAGATTTGTACAAGAGTATATGAAAACAAATAACATCACACAGTCTGCAATCAAAGCAGGATATAGTCCTAAAACAGCTCATGTACAAGGTTGTAACCTACTAAAAAACATTAAAATCGTCAATTATATAGACGCAATAAACGAAAGACTGGAATCGGAAAAGATTGCAGATATTCAGGAAGTGATGGAGTATCTTACTTCTGTGATGAGGGGTGAAAAGAAAGATCAGTTTGATATTGATGCTTCATTAAGTGATAGAACAAGAGCGGCTGGAGAACTTGCGAAGCGTTTGGATGTAAGGGCCAAAAGTATTCAAGTGGAATGTGCTGTCAATATTATAGACGATATTCCTGATTCAGAGGATATTGAGATAGAGGATGATTTAGATGAGAAAAGTAATTAAAGGTAGACCACTTTCCAAATGTATTGGAAAAGCATTTTATAGTGTGCATAAGGATATACAATCTGGAAGACATACCTATTATGATTTGACTGGCGGGCGTGGTTCATTGAAATCTTCCTTTGTGTCTATAGAAATAATTTATAATATGATGAAAAAGGAAAATGCTAAAAAACACGCAGTCATTTATAGAAAAGTTGGAGATACATTAGAGACTTCTGTATTTTCACAGATCGAATGGGCCGTTGATATTTTAGGTGTAAATCATCTATGGAAACTAACTAAATCACCAATGAGAGCCGAATATCTGCCAACCGGACAAAAGATCATATTCAAAGGATTAGACAAAGCCGCTAAGTCAAAGTCAATCAAAGTACCGTTTGGATATATAGGTTATCTTTGGTTCGAGGAATTTGACGAATTTGCTGGAGAAGAAGAAATCCGTAAAGTACAGCAATCTGTCATTCGTGGTGGTAATGATTTCGTTGTATTCAAATCAATGAACCCGCCAAAGTCCAGACAAAACTGGGCAAATGATTATATAGAGAAAGAGAAGTTGCGAGAAGATACACTTGTATCTCAAACAACCTATCTAACATCCCCTATAGAGTGGCTGGGTCAACAGTTCATAGATGATGCTGAATGGCTTAAAATGGTAAATCCAAAAGCATATGAGCATGAATATCTTGGAATACCCGTTGGCAATGGTACAGAAGTATTTGACAATCTTGAAATCAGGCAGATAACCGATGCTGAAATAGCAAGCTTTGATAGATTGTATAGAGGTGTAGACTGGGGATGGTTTCCAGACCCGTTCCATTATGGTTGTATGCACTATGATTCTGCAAGGATGACTTTGTATATCTTTGAAGAATTCCGGACAAACAAAATGAGGAATAGCGAAACAGGAAAAATTCTCAAAGATAAATTCAAACTTGGAAGATATGATGTAGTAACTTGTGATAGCGCTGAGAATAAGTCCATAGCAGATTATAGAAGCTATGGAATAAATGCAAGAGGAGCAGAAAAAGGCCCTGATAGTGTAAGATATGGCATGAAGTGGTTGCAATCTCTTATAAAGATTGTTATAGACCCTGTAAGATGCCCGGAAACTGCTAAAGAATTTAAGAAATACGAGTATGAATTGGATAAAGATGGCAATCCTACTTCGGTATATCCAGATGCTGATAACCACAGCATTGATATGACAAGATACGCAATGGAGAAAGTATGGAAGAGAAGGGGAGCATAAAAGAAAGGAGATTATAAATGATAAAAAAACTGTTAAACCTCATTTACGAAGCAATAGAAAAGATGATTGGATATAAGTCAATCACGGATGCATTTGAACTAAACGATAACACTATATCCGATGAAATGTCGGATGCTTTTGAACTTTGGAAATCAATATACAAGGACGAAAGTCCTTGGCTTGATGAGGACAAGGGTATCTATTCTCTAGGATTAGGAAAGCAGATCTGCCAGTCCTTACAGCAACAGACACTTTCCGAGATGGAAACATCAATTACAGAGCCTGGAGTGGATGATGAAATATCACAAGATCAGTTAGAGAAGGCAAACACAAGAGCTACATTTTTGAACGAAATATATCAGAAAAGACTTATAAAGAAATTGCCAAGAGCATTTGAGAAAGCATTAGCACTTGGTGGAATGATTATAAAGCCGTATATGAGCAATGGACAGCTTTATCTTGATTTTAATTATCAAGGAGAATTCTACCCAATTACTTTTGATGATGAAGAGAACATTATTGACATTGCTTTTTTCGATCAGTTTACATCAGGAAAATATGTGTACACAAAAGTAGAACGGCAGACATTTTCACAGCAGAAAAATATGATCGTGATAGAAAACAAAGCTTTTAAAGCGCAGATCAATAAAGACAATAGTGATGATACAGAACAAGATTTAGGAAAAGAGATACCTTTATCCTCTATTGAAAGATGGTCAGGTATCAGCGAAGAGCCAGTGGTTTTGGAAGATGTAGAAAAGCCTTTGTATGGTTTTTTCAAAGTTCCACTTGCAAACAACATTGATATGAAAAGCCCTTTGGGTATATCTATTTTTAGCCCTGCCCGCACTTTGATAAAAAAGGCAGATGAACAGTTCAGCCGCCTTGACTGGGAATATAAGGGAGGACAGCTTGCTATAGATGTAGACCCTACTGCTTTGACTTATACGGATGGCTACTTTGGAACAAAAGCAGTAATGGACGATCTGCAAGATAGATTATATCGTCGACTTGATATGGGACAGGACGATACTTATAAGGCTTGGGCTCCTGGGTTAAGAGACACCAATTATATTCAAGGCCTGAATATTTACACAAATAAAATAGAGGATATGATTGGACTTGCAAGAGGTACACTTTCTCAAGTGGAAGCGGAAGCAAGAACAGCAACAGAGATCAAGCTGGTTAAGCAAAGAACATATATCACAGTTTCCGAATTACAATCAGCGTTAGAACAATGCCTTTTGGATGTGGTGTATGCGTTAAATGTGTTTGCAGAGCTGTATAATCTTGCTCCTGCTGGTGAGTACGATACCAATATTGATTGGAAAGACAGCATTTTGACAGATACAGATACAGAATTGGAACATAGATTGACACTTCAAACCGCTGGTATTTTAAGCAAAGCAGAGGTTCGTGCATGGTACACAGGAGAATCTATAGAATCAGCACAGCTGGAGATTGATAAGATGCAAGAACAAGCACAACAGAACATGATGAATGACCTTTTTAGTTCGCCAGGAACTAGTGACAATTCTTTAGAATCTAATCCTGATCAAAATGAGGAGTGATGTGAATGGCTATAGCAGATGATGAATTAACTAACATTGCTTTTAGAATAGCGGACAGGTTCGAAAAAGTAAATATCTTTTATCTTTCAAAAATGGCGGAACAGATAAAAGAAATAGGTAAATTAGATCAGGACAATATGCACAGGTTGGAGCAAATGGCAAAAATGGGTAACAACATTGAGGAGATCAATCTGTACCTATCAAAACAATCTGGACTAGCCTTACAAGAGATATATAAGCTGTATGATCGTAGTGCAGAAGAAATATATAAGGATGTGGCGTATCTATATAAGCATAGAGGAATCACTCAACCTTCTTTTTCAAAGAACATCGCAATACAGAATTATATAGCTTCTGTAAAAAATTTAACTGCAGGAACTTTTGCTAATATGTCCAATACCACAAATATATCCAACGACTACAGAGATGCTATTGACTTAGCAATAGACACAGTGGCTACAGGAATGGACAGTTATCAAGAAGTATTGCAAAAAATAGTAGCCGATAAATCTGCCAAAGGTGCCAGGGTTCAGTATTCAAGTGGAAGAACACGAAGATTGGATAGTGCGGCGAGAATGAACATTTTAGAAGGAGTTCGTCAAGTCAACTATGGTGTAAGATTAGAAGCAGGCAGACAATATGGTGCGGATGGAGTTGAGATTGATGCTCATGGATTATGTGCAGAAGACCATTTGCCTTATCAGGGTCTTCAATATAGTCTTTCTAAATATCATAGTATTAACGATTCTTTGAAACGACACTTCGGCACTTGTAACTGTAAGCATGGAATATCCTATATAGTTCTAGGAATATCTCCTCCAGCATACACACAGAAAGAACTAAAGAGTATGCAGGATTTTTCAAAAGAAAAAATTGAACTGAATGGAACTAAAATAACACGATATGAAGCGAGCCAGACAATGAGAAATCTGGAAACTAAAATGAGATATGCACAGGAAAAGATCATGGCTTTGAATAAAGCTGGGTTTGATACAGAGAAGCAAGAAAAACAGCTGAAAAAGTTAAAACAAGCTTATTTTTATACAGCAAAACAAGCAAATCTACGAAAACAATGGGATAGAGCAAGTGTTCCTGGGTATAAGCTGTAGTTATTAACATTTTATCAACAAAGTTATCAACAATTATAGTTGGTAACTTTGTTTTTTGTTGTTAGTTATCAACAATTTGTGTATAATTTGTGTGTAAGTTAAGTTATCAACAAGTTATACACAAACTACTAACATTTTCACAAAAAACTACTTTACAAATGTTGATAGTTTGTGTATAATATGTTTATAAGTAATCCACAACCCGGAAAGCGGGTTAAATAAATCATTTTAGATTATAGGAGGAAAGGTAAATGACTAACATTTATGAGATTTTCAAAAAATTTGGCATAACACTGCCAGAGGACAAAAAAGAAGAATTTGACAAAGTGTTGGCGGAGAATTATAAGACAGTAAATGAAGTCAATAATTTGAAAACAACGCTGGAGAAAGCCAAGCAGGACGCTGAGACTTACAAGAATAAGTATGATTCCGATATACAGCAGAGGGATGCAGATATAAAAGATTTGCAAACCAAGCTGAATGCTGCAGGCACAGATTCGGAAAAGTTGAAGAGTTTACAAAAAGACTTTGAAACATTGCAGTCCACTTATGACACAGCTAAAACAGATTATGAAAAGCAGTTGGCTAAACAAGCCTATGAGTTTGCTGTCCAGAGGAAAGTGTCTGACATAAAGTTTTCATCAAATTCAGCAAAAAAAGCATTTATTGCGGATGCATTGAAAGAGGAAATGAAGCTCAAAGATGGTGAATTGCAAGGATTTGACGAATTTTTGGAATCTTATAAAAAGTCAGATGCTGGTGCCTTTGTAACAGAGAATAAAGATGATCCTAAACCTGATGATACACCGAAGCCACAGTTTGCATCAAAATCAACAGGGAAGGATCCGGAACCACCGCAGAAACCAGAGAAACAGGAAAGACCAAGGATTTGGTAAGTATTAAGTAAAGGAGATTAGAAATGGCAAGAATAACATCTTTAAGCGTTCTTTTAGACCCAGATGGCAAAATGCTATTAAGCGAAGCATACGATGGAGTCCTTGAGAATGTGCAGAAAGCGACAATTTCAGGACAGATCAAAAATACTGATCTTTCCGGAGACCCAGATGCCGGTACTGTAGAAGCAAAGAGATTTGCAAATGCTACATCAAAGAAATACGGCACTGCTCGAACAAACGGAAAAGGCGATAATATCGAGGGTAAGCCAGTAACAGTTGCTATTGACCAGGATCGAGAGTTTATAGAGGAAATATCTCAGAAAGATATTTCTTTGTTAGGAGTAGACGGTTTGATCGCTAAACGATCTGCAAATCACGCTATGCGAATGGCGGCAGAATTAGATTCTGAATTTTTCAAGGAGGGTGTAAAAGAAGGAACACAGTTCACACCGTCCTCCGGAACAACAGCAATCCAGGATATTCTGGAAGAGGCTATTGTTACACTGGAAACATTGCAAAATGATTATATCGACGGTGTTGATCGCTCACTGATGTCTATACAGTGTACTCCACAGGTTTACAGCAAGATCAGAAAGTACCTGGATGAAGAGACCAATAATGCAAATGTAGATACAGCGGCTGAAACATTCCAGACCTATCACGGTGTAAGAATCATGTCGACTGTAAGACTTCCACAAGGATGTAGCTTTATCCTTCAGGTTGATGGATCTATTGCACAGCCGGTTAAAAGTACACCGTATTCAGCAGAAAAAATCCCGCTGTCAGAGGATATGGCAGTTGAGCTTTTCTTCTACTATGGTACAAAGGTTGTTACTCCGGAAACAATCTTGTACTATGCACCAGGCGGAGTAATGACAGTTACATCCGAAGCAGGAACATCTTCTGGTAAAACAAAGATTTCTGTAGCTCCGGGTAAACTGAACAGCGCAAACACTTATTCTTACAAGGTAGATGATTCCGTTGATATTCCTTCTTTGCAATCTACAGTTAGCGGATATACTACCTGGGATGGTTCGTCTGAAATTGAAGCCACTAGCAATAAAGAAATCGTTGTTGTAGAACTGGATTCTTCCAGCAAAGTTGTTCGTGTAGGTAAGACGAAAGTAACATCTGCATAAGGAGTGATGGATCATGGAAATACAGTTGCCAACCGGGGTCATTTTAACAGTGCATAACAAATCCGTAGCACAGCAGTATTTGAAACACGGTGCTACGGAAGTAGTTACAGAACCAGTTAAGAAGACTCCTAAAAAAAGATCAGCTAATAAGTCAGCGACTAAGGTTGCCTCCGCCTCAGAAGCTGAGTAATGGAAGGGGATGTGTTCTTTGAATTATTTGACATTTGACGAATATCAGAAGTTGAATGGGAAGTGTACAGAGGATGCATTCCCATTATTACAATTTGAGGTAGAATCTAAGATGGATTATATCACTTCTGGTAATTTGTCAAAATTTATAAAAAATATGACAGAAATTCCAGAATCCATTAAAATGACTGAGGCAAAACTTTTAGATATACAATTTGAGGTGAACAATTTAAGCAATTCAGGAGTTGGAATCACTTCCTATAGCAATGGCATAGAAACATTTGGATATGATACATCTAAAGACTTGGAAAAGTCCGTTTCTGAACGCTTTTGCACGATCATGATGGAGTATCTATACCCGAAATACCCAGAACTATTCTATAGAGGGAGGTGGGTAAGATTTGAGAGGAAAAATAACGCTTCTGAATAAGCTGAAAAGAAAAGATTCAGCCACAAATAGAGATGTATGGTACAAGACAATTTTAAACGATTGCGAATATGCCGTAACAAGCGTCTCAAATGTTTCAGGTACCACCGTATCAATGGGACAGCAGTTCACAGTCTTAATCCCATTTACAGGTAAATATATTCCTTATAATGCTTGGAAAGATTTAGCTGATAAATCCGGTGTCTATACTTTAAGCTCTTCCGATACAATCATATTAGGAGAAGTGAAAGAAGAAGTAACGGATGGTAATGTAGTTACAATAAAAAACCAATATGAGCCGTTTACCTGCGACATTAGAAGTATTCAGCAGGTTGATCGTAAGTTATCAGCAAATTTTGAATTCCGAGTAATGGGGGTTTGATATTATGGGTGTTACTATTGAAATAGAACCCGCACCAAAAATAGTAAGCCATATACTTGATGATAAGGTTGGCAGATTTTCCGCAGAAACTTGGGGAAATGTTTTTAAGAAATATGTTCCAATGGATTCAGGTCTGTTAAGCTCAAGCTACACAACAGAACCTTGGAAAGTCAAATATGTGCAACCTTACTCACATTATCAGTGGCAAGGCATAAGCAAGACAGATCGCCTATTAAATTATAGCAAGGAACAGCACCCTTTGGCTACAAGTCATTGGGAAGAAAAAGCATTTGCTGAAAACAAAGAAATGGTTGCTAAAGCCATAACAGAGTATATCAGGAGGAAATAAAATGAATGATATTTATGAAAAGATAGCAGAGTGGTTGCTAAACTGCGAAAATATTGGATCTTATGTCTATTTTAATGTGATCCCATTGGATGCAGGTTCCGCTTCTATCAATTCTAATTCCTCCAGCGTCACGATAAACACTTATAATGACGGATCAAAAGAAGTCAGATTATTGTTTTATGTGAATATCGTGAAAGACTATGACGAAGCTGGCACCAGTGATCTGAACTTTGAAGCAATGTCAATTTTTGATAAAATAATTAAATATGTTGAGGATCAAAATGAATCTGGATCATATCCAGAATTAGGGGATAATATCACAGTCAGTGATATTGGTTGTGTGTATAAAGCCCCGGAAGTGTATGTGACAGATGATAATCCTAACATTGCAAGATATGAGGGACAATTTTATACTGAATATTTAGAAAGGAAGTAATGATATGTCAGATGCTATGACTAAGTTGACCAGGAATCAGTTTATTCCATTTTTGGATGTTGATAAAGATTTGACCCTGGCCGCTTGTATATGGAAAAGAATAGACTTTTCCACAATTTTTGAACTTACAATAAACGAGCAGGAAGAGGATATGGATTATATCTGCTATGCAAATGCAGTAACAGAGATTAACTCCAACAAACCGGAGCTTCCGCAGGAGATTGCTTGCTATGAAGGAAATGCTGTATATGATTTCTTGGCAAAAGAACTCTTTGACCTGCCGACTGGATCAGCAACAAAAGTTCCGTTTTTGATGTGTTTTGGTGGAACGGATAAGAGAGCTTGGAGAGGAATTGCTACACTTACATCAAAAGTATTAAATACTGTAGATGGTAAGATTACATTTTCTCTTAAAATCGGTGGTGATATTGAAAAAGGTACTTACACAATCGAGGATGGTGCGCCATCTTTTACAAAGTCGTCTGCCGCATGACTCAACACCTTCTAACAAATCTTTGAGAATGTATTTTAGTAGAAAATAAAAGGAGGCAAAACACAATGAAAGATTATACTTATTACACACAGCAAGGAGATGCGGTTGCTCTTCCAAAATATACAATGGGTATTGCGGAAGAGATTGAGCAAGTAACACTTTTCTCAGATTCTGATGCAAGATTCCGGGATAAGCTAAAGAGAATGTATACTTTTCTCAGTTCTTTGCTTGGAGAATCAGAACTAGTGGATCTTATCGGGGAATTTAAGGATGTGGATCCTAATGATGTGAATATCATGTTTTTAGGAATCGTGGATACTTACAATTCTCCGCTGACAACTTACAGCAATGACAAGATTGCTTCTAAAATTGATGAAAGTCAATTAAATAAAGTGGCACAGCTTGTCGAATCCACAGAAAAGCTGAAGGCATACAAATAATGATTGATCTAAGCAGAAAAGGGCTCCCGGATTCTATAATAGTGTCTGGGAGTTTTGTTGAAATAAAAACAGATTTTAGATTCTGGCTCAATTTTTCGGAAAAAATGTCAGAAGAAGAAATTTCTATACAGGATCTTTTGGAATGTATACGATTTCCAATAGATTTTGAAATATGTACAAATCATATAGATGAAACAATGGAGCAAATAAAGCAGTTCATTGCTCCAAAAGAAGTCACACCAGTTGAGCATAATGTGACAGACACTACCAAAGTAATTGATTTTATCAAGGATGGAAGTTACATTTATGCATCATTCATGAGTTGTTACCATATTGATCTTGTAGATATAGAATATCTGCACTGGCATAAATTTTTGGCTTTATTTAATTCGTTGCCAGATAACTGCATGATAAAAAATATCATCTATATGAGGAGTTACAAGAAAGACACAAGATCGGAAGAATCTGTACGAAAAGAATTAAAACGAATATGGTCATTCCCTAAAGAAGTAAGGGATTCAGAAGAAATGAAAGAAATAAACGATCTTTTTTATAACAGTTAGGAGGTGAAGCAATGTCAGATGGGTCTGTAGTTATTGATACCAGCTTGAACGAAGATGGGTTAAAATCTGGTCTATCCTCAATGACCAGTACAATAACAAAAGGCGTGAAAGTTGGGGCTAAAGCTGTTACCGCTAGTGTTGCGGCAGTTGGGGCTGGAGTAGTAGCAGTCGGAAAAAGTGCCGTATCGGCTTTTGCAAGCTATGAGCAGTTAGTTGGAGGTGTTGATACACTTTTCAAGAAATCAAGTAAAAAAGTCCAAAAATATGCAGATCAAGCATACAAGACGGCACAGCTGTCCGCCAATGATTATATGGAAACAGTCACCTCATTTAGTGCTTCTTTATTACAAGGATTAAAAGGAGACACCGATAAAGCCGCAGACAAGGCCAACAAAGCTATTATTGATATGTCCGATAATGCTAATAAGATGGGTACAGATATGCGGATGATTCAAAATGCGTATCAAGGATTTGCAAAGCAAAACTATACAATGCTGGATAATCTGAAGCTTGGCTATGGCGGTACAAAATCGGAGATGGCAAGGCTTGTAGCAGATTCTGGGGTATTAGGAAATGCGGCAAAAGATTTAACAGCAAAGAATTTAGACCAAAAGGTATCATTCGACCAGATAGTTGACGCTATCCACATCATGCAACAGCGTCTAGGAATAGCAGGCACATCCGCAAAGGAAGCATCCACAACCATAGAGGGTTCAGTTAATTCAATGAAATCTTCTTGGCAAAATTTGCTGGTGGCGATGTCAACAGGAAAAAACTTTGATGAAGTATTCGACCAGTTTATAGCATCTGTTGAAACTGTTATGAAGAATTTAACTCCAGTTATCAGCAGAACACTTGATGGCGTGGGAAAGTTAGTTTCTACAGGGCTGAAAGAATTCGTTCCGATGATAACATCATACCTTGTTAAGACTTTTCCAAAACTACTGGACTCCATCATTGATATAATAAGCACAGTTGGACCAAAAGTTTTTAGGAGCTTGCAAAAATTAGGTTCCGATATGATTGCATACGCAACAAAGATTGGTCCGGAACTAATATCATTCATAGATCAAATGATACCGAAAGTGGTTTCTAAAATATCGGAAGTGCTTCAAACGATAGTGAATAATATACCGTCAATTCTTCCATATTTATTGACCACATCTGTATCTCTTCTGAAAACTTTGGTTTCCTCTATAGCAAAAGAGATACCGGGAATATTCAAGTCTATCAAATCCTCATCCACTGATATAGTGACTATGTTATTTGGTCAAAACATTGGAAAGTCATTTAGCAATATGCTTTCCCAGATAGGAAAAGCTGGTAAATCAATATGGAGCAGTTTAGGAAGGATTCTTCAAACACTTTGGAAATATATCCTCAACATTTACGATGCTTTGAAACCTGTTATTAGCACCGTTCTTGATTTAGCTAGTAATGTGATACCTTTGATCGCAGAGGCTTTTGGATTGTTGGCTAATAATATGGAAATAATACTTCCGATAATATCATCAGTTCTTGCTGGATTTTTAGCCTACAAGGCAATTTCCACTATAATAACGATCATGAGTACGCTTGTAGCTATAATTCCTACTGTAAAAGCCGCTCTTATGGGATTATGGGCGGTCATGTCGGCGCATCCTATAATGGCTATCATAACAGGAATAGTCACATTGACTACAGCAATAGCCGCATTTGTTGCAACATCCTCAGCAGAAAGTGATACAATATCTTCCAACTTTGATAAGATCACAGAAGCCAATTCAAGATTGACAGAAGAGTTATCCAAGCAAAAAGAAGAAGTGCAAGGACTTTCCGATTCTTATCTGAGCGCCAAGGAACAGGCAGATTCAAGAGTTTCTCAAATTGATATAGAAACTGACAGGACAAGACAATACTGGTCGGAATTAAAGAATATCACAGATGAAAACGGCAATATTAAGAAAGGCTATGAAGAAAGAGCGCAATATCTTACTGGGGAATTATCCTCAGCTTTAGGAATAGAATTTGACTGGGATTCCAAAAAGATAACAAATTTATCAGAAATAAATTCCAAAATGGATAAGTATATTGCTCAAACAAGACTTAAAAATACAATCGATGCCAAAACATCCGAATATAATGAGGCAAAGAAGAATGAAGTTTCTTTGGCGGTTAAGCTGACTGAGCAAAGAAAACTTTTAACACAGGCGGAAGAAAATTATAAAAAAGCACAGCAAAAAGTAAAAGAGGCTTTGGACAAAAAGCACGAAGCAGAAAAAGCGGGTATGAGCCAATCAGAAATAGAGGGTAGGACAAAACAGTGGGAAAAAGCTTTAAAAGCTCAAGGAGATGCCGCTCAAGTGTATATGGATTCAAAAGATGCCGTACAAGAAACCGAAGCCACTTATGAGAATATGGTGACTACTATTTCTAACTATGAGCAAGCTCTTAATTCAGTCGGCAAATCTACAAAGAAGATGAATAAAGCAAGTGAGGATCTTGCCACTGGGCTGAAAAAGCATGGAACTGTATCAGATACAGTGCTGAAGAAACAAGCTGAAAATGCTGTAGCAAATTATGATAAATTATATAAAGCTGTTAAAAATGGTGATGCTAATATCAGCAAAAAACAACTTAGTGCCGCTAAAAAACAAGCAAGTCAAGCATTGACAGAGTTTGGAAAAGCCGGTAAAAATATCGTAAGAGGATTTGTGAATGGTTTGAATGAGGAAAATAGATCCAATGGATTATCAAGTGCCGTTGAATCAATGGTTAAAGATGCTCTTTCAGCTGGAAACAAAGCCGCAAAAATTAAGTCTCCGTCTAAAATAACGACGGAAAGTGGTAAGTTTTTAGGCCAAGGCTGGGTCGTAGGCTTCAAAAAAGCCGCCCCTCAAACGCAAATAGTCACAATGGTCAAGCAAGGTATGAGTACGATTCAAGATGCCATGAACACAGAACTAGCAAGCAATATAAGAGTGTCGCTTGACACTGGTTTAGGATCTTTGGGTGATACAATGGTAGATTCTTTAGAAAAGGCTGGATTATCGGTGCAGATTGGAGAAAGACAGTTTGGAAGAATAGTTAGGAGCGTGATGTAATGACAAAAATAGTTTATATAAACCATTTAGGGGAAGAACTCAATCTTTGCAGTGATTCCTACAAGATATTAAGGGACACCACCCTATTTGATTACTCCTGGAACTATACACGAAAAAATGACTATGCAAAATATGTCACAGCTTTTAACCGAGAATTTATAGAAAAGACATTCTCTATAAGAATTTCAGCAGATTCAAAAAAAAGTTACTATGATTTAATGGATCAAATGAATGAAATATTTGAAAAGGATATTGATGCTGTTTCTCCTGGAAGGTTGATTGTAGATGAGGATTATTATTTGACTTGTTACATTACTAAAAAGACTACTAGCGTTTGGAAACCTGGAGCATATGTTTTGAAAAACGATTATACAGCATTGTGTGAGACTGGGAAATGGGTGCATGAAGTCTCAAGAATCTTTGGATTAGATACGATTGATACAGATTACACATTGGACACAGACTATCCATATGATTATCCATATGATTTCAGACCTTCTACAGGAGTAACAAGATTCATTTCTGATTCCTTTATTCCGTTTGACTTTGAACTAACCTTTGAAGGGCCTATTGAGGTGCCTTATATAATCGTTATGGATCATATGTATAGGGTATATACAAAGCTGGAGCAAAATGAAATTTTGAAAGTAAATTCAGTGAAAAAAACGATTAAAAAAATAAAAGTGGACGGAGAAGAAGTAAATGAATTTAGCAAAAGAGACAGAGAGAACTACATTTTTGAGAAAATGAAAACTGTAAATGGTTCTTCTCATGTTTCTTTTCCAAAAGGTTCGAGAATCACACTAAAAGCGTACGCATTAAGAAGTGTTCCAAAATTCAAATATTAAGGTAGGTGATACTATGGATTTTATATACTGCAACGAGACCGGCGAAGAATTAGGCGTTTTATCAAATTACACTTTGGACATGGCTTTTGGCTCTTCTGAAAATACTTTTGAAGTAGAGACAGATTCTGCTAATAATGTATGTAAGGCTGGATATAAGCTATATATTCCTGGCACTGATATAGGAGGTGTCGTTGATTGTGTTTATTCAAACACCAAAAACGGTACCATCAAATACGGAGGAAGAACCGCTCATGGCATATTAAATAGCCGATGCTTAGAGCCAGTATATCCATACGCTTACTACGAGATAGCCGGGAATGTGCATGACTGTCTTGTAGATATGTTTAGGTACACCGGATTTATTGATACCGTAGAAATTTTAGAAGGTGTAGACTTTCCGATATATTCTAAGGAATATGGCACTCCTGTATTTAACGCTGTGAATGCTTTACTTTTGGCGAATGGAGCAAAATTGAAAATAGTCTGGAACGAAGGCAAGTTTTCAGTTCAACCAGTTGAGGCATACAATTATGCTACCGATGAAGAATTTGATTCTTCCCAGCTGAATTTTGAGATTAAAAAATACACGAATCTTCCGAATCATTTTATTTGTTTAGATAAAGAAAAATCTATCTGCATACACCTGTATACAGATGAAAACGGAGGAATACAACCCTATACACTAACAGATAATCCACTACAAGACAGCGACTACATTTTGGACAGAAGAAGTCAGGTAATTTTTGGTGAAAAGCAATATGACACACTTTTGGAATTGACCGCTTCAGCCACTAACAATTATTTGAAATTGGGTACAAAACCTTATGACTGGGATAGCTCTTATAGCAATTATTATAAAGTATCGGATGACTCCAGCGAAGATGATATATCCTACGAACAGCTAAAAAGAAACACAAAAGACTTATATATTTTGACAAAAGGAAAACCCTGGGACTGGGATTGGAATTATGAAAACTACTACACCCAATCTTTTGACACCTCTACAGGGGAATATACTTACTCCGCTGTCACTAAAGAAGATGGATTAGAGCATGTAAAATTAACATCACAGCCCTATGATTGGCTTATAAGCTATACTAATTATTTGATTCCTGACACAGAAAATCCAGGATCGTATAAAAATATAGTCCCAATCGTTGAAGATGTTTATACAAAAGTGACTAAGAAACCTAAAAACTGGGGTACAGACTATGAGAATTATTATCTCAACGATGGCACTGGTGTCAACAAAGATGTAAATGATGAAAACTTAGGTAGAAATCCAAATTACGGGAAAGGCTGGTCAGCTGTATCATCCGAGACAAAAGACACTTACGAATTAACTACAAGAAAGCCTTCTGATTGGAGTAAGAATTGGAGAGAATATTACATTAAAATGTCCTCAGCGGGAGGATATGCAAAAGCAGGTGACTACTGGATTTATAACAAATCTTTGCCTTGGCATAAAAATAAATTTTACAAAAAATCTTCAAAATCCGTAAATCCTAATTTTTCAAAGGTAGGAACTGTTTACAAAAAAACAACTAATACACCTATACCTAACTTTGCAACCTATAGCAGTAAGATAGGTGTGTACACGACAAGAACCACATCCTCAGCTACTTGGGAATCTGGAAAAATATACGAGAAAAGAGAAAATGTAGATTTAGGAATGACATTTATTCCAAATTCCTATTACATGAAAGTAGTTGACAATTACGCAGAAATGGTGAAAACGGCATTACAACAAATCAAAGAGATATATTCAAAAGATGAACTTTCCATTGACCTTAGTGCTGTCCAACAGACCTATGATCTGAATGATATTGTAGGAGGAATTGATAACGTCACCGGACTAGTTGTTAATGCACCTATCAGCAAAAAAATTATAACGATTCAAAAAAATATCGTGCAATGTACTTATGAAACAAAGAAATAATTGTAAAGAAAGTGTATGTATGTTATTATATATAAGAAAGGAGATATAATATGGCAGTAAATATCGTTACTGGCTACACAGGTGTAGCTCATGTGACATCAGATGATGATAGAGCTAAAAACAGCTCAATATTCGGAGCAAAAAAATTCATATTGAATTATGGCAATAGTTTTTCTGCAGAAAAACTAAACAATAACCAAATCCGTATAAAAGATGGTATGCTCATCAATCAAGGTACACAGATGGGTATTGAGCCTAACGACTACGAGGATGTAACGATTGAAAATGGCGTATCTGGAATGACTAGAATAGATTTAATCTGCATGAGATATTCTAAAAATGCTGATAGTGCTAAAGAAAGCGCATCACTGGTTGTTATAAAAGGTACGGCTGTTTCTCAAGGAGAACCGCCAGTTCCGGAGTATATGAAAGGGAATATTTTAGACGGTGGAGACCTTATAGATGATATGCCGCTGTATAAAGTAAGAATTGAATCTTTGAGTATCACAGATATATCAAGTATACCCTATACAGCACCACTTGATATATATACCATTTATGATGTGACCAAAAGTCTAACAGATGAGCTGGCTAAAAAAATTGCTCAATATGTAGCAGGATCTGTAGCCGGGGTAAAAGGTACAAATAATGAGGAATATAAAACAGGCTTGGTAACATTGTCATTAGATGACATTAAAAGAAATGCATCGGAAACATTAGATGGACTTATGACAACTACGCAGTTTAAGAATTTGAAAAATTTAATCTCAACTTCTAAAAGTGCTATCGGAAAGGATTTTCCAATTAACTACTGTCGTGTTGTTAATTTGACTGCTCCTATAAACGGATCGGGGAATGACTTGTATGCTTTGGGTATTGGGCTAAATAATGAAGTGTACACTTATTTTGGAAATAATGGGAGTGTTACTGCTAATTGGGTTAAATTACAAAACAGTGATTTTAAAAGCATTAGCTCATCATTCTCAAGCCAAAGTCCATCTATTTCTTTGAGTGCTATTGGTTTAGATTCGTTATCGGAACTTATCTTTGTTTTGACATATAACTCTTCTGGTGATACACAAGAAAACATATCAGTAACGGTTCCGGCATCTATGTTAGCAAACAAGCCTTCTTATTTTAAAACAAAATTAACAATGGGAGATGCAACAAAAGGACTTTTTGCTAAAATAAAAATAACTAGTAATGTTGTCACTTTAGAAGATTTCCCCCTATACAATGGCACAAGCCTATACACAATGTCTAGTGGAAATCAAAGAGTATTAAGTATATACTATAGATAAGGAGGTGATGAAATGAAATATATAGAAAGATTAAATCCAGATGGTGTTATTATTGTTAATCAAATAACAGCTTCTGTCAATGATGTAGATACTGTTATTGCAGAGGAGCGAGAAGCTTATGGAAACTGGCCATCTGACCGTAAAAGGCTCATTGATAATGAGCCTGAAAATTTAGTAGACGCAATCATGATTATTTTTGGTGAGTCACCTACAATCGAGGAGCCAGAAGTAACTGAATAAAGAAAGGAGAAATAATATGACTAACTTATTTGCATGGGCGTCCATCGGGGAAAATGGAAAAGCCACTGGAGGAAAAAAAGGAGACCAAACGAAGAAAGAAGTAAAGGTAGCCCCTTATTATGAATTTGGACAAACTTGGGTTATTAGATTTAGAAGTACATCAAGAGGAAAGAAAGCAGGAAAAGCCGCAAAAGCAATGGCGGAAAATGATAACATTGGATACAATCAGAATGACCGTACATCATTATTCAGAGAATGCTGTAAGATAAACTGGAAGATTGACAAGATACACCTTATAGAAAAGTGTAATTGCGATTGCAGTGAATTGGCAGTATGTGCTGTCAATTTTGCATATGGATATCCGAAACTGGCATCTAATAACACAACATACAGCTTGCCTGATACTTGTAAATCCTTCAGCAAAAATTTCAAAAGAGCGGATAAAGCTATTCGGACCAAAAAATTTAAGAAAGGAGACCTTGTTGGTAAAAGAGGTCATGTAATCATCAATGTCTGAGACTGCTATTGCTTTATTATCATCCTTAATAACTGGACTACTCTCATTTCTGGGAGTAGTCTATACAACAAGGAAACAACATGATTTTACAATTTCGGAGATAAAAACAGAAGTACAGTTGATAAAAAAAGATATAAATTCTTTGGAAGAAAAACAAGACAAACATAACAAAGTAATAGACCGAGTATACAGTTTAGAAACAGTATCACAGGTTTTAGAAGTTCGGCAAAAAGCTCATGATGAGCAAATAAAAGAATTAGAAGAAAGGATGTCGTTAAAATGAACATTAGCAACAAAATCTATGACAAGCTGAAATGGATTGCATTATATTTTCTGCCTGGTTTAGGCACTTTATATTTTGCACTTGCAGGTATCTGGGGACTGCCGTATGGAGAACAAGTAGTCGGCACCATAACCGCTATTGACACATTTTTAGGAGCTATACTTGGTATATCCTCCAGCACTTATAAAAAGAAGAGGTGATATAATGGACGAAGACAGTTTGGCGGTAGAATTACTCTCAACTTTGAAAACTTTGACTAAAAAATTATATGTTGTCATAGTTATTTTAGTAATCCTGCTTTTTGTCACAAATATAGCATGGCTTTATGCTTGGAACTTACCATCAGAGGATCAGACAAGTACACAATCATATGAGGTAGAATCAAACGACAATGGAAATGCTGTATATAATGAGGAAGGAGGTGTAAATATAAATGGCAAGAATTAGAGTAGTTAAAACGACTGTCATTAAAAGAAGAACCAGGAGACCAAGATCAAGGCCAAAACGAGGTAGAAGAAGATGATTATATCAGACTTCACTGCACCAGAACTTGAATATTTTAGAGAGAATTGTAATTTTGTAAATCTTGAAAAACAAATCTTCGAACGAAGAGCAGAAGGTATTTCATTACAGCAAATAGCAGAAAATCTAAATATATCATACGATTATGCAAGACATTTAAGTAGAAAAGTCAATAAAAAGATTCTAAAAGTTTTGTAAACACAAAAACAACACATTCTTTACATTGAGTATGTGTTGTTTTTTATTTATAATTTAATTAAAGAAAGGGGGAACATACATGGATATTCTAAAAATAATCAATGATGAAAACCTTAAAGATGTTCCCATACTTGATATATTAAAAGTAATAAATGCTGTACAAAAGGAGTCAATAAATGAAGAATCCTGTAGAAAGTGTCAGAGGATATATAGCAATAATGAATCAGTTAAGGAGGGAATTTGATGTTTCAGAATCCGTACGCATCTTTGATAGGTCAGAATCAATTTTATCAACAACCAGGAATGAACAATCAACAGTTTTTTCAACAACAAGAACAGCCTCAAAATCTTATAAGGGTTAATGGATTAGAAGGTGCAAAAGCATATCAAATGTCCGCTAACTCCACTGTAGCATTATTTGATTCTAATAATGATCTTATGTATGTTAAATCTACAGATGGGGCAGGATTTCCTAGCATCAGAACATTTACATTTTCCGAATTGCAAGAAGAGCCAAAAGCGGAACAAAATGTTGATTATATAAGTCGGGAAGAATTTGAAGAGTTTAAAAAGGAGTTGATGAACAATGGCAAGCAGTCTATTCAAAGGTCAAAATCAAACATCACAGATAAGTCCTCAAGTAATTAACCAAGCAAAGGGTATGATGAAGAACATGAATCAGATTAAAGGTATCATGAGTATGTTAAGCGGAAAAGGAATGAATCCGGAGCAAGCGGTTCGTTCCATATGTAAGGAAAGAGGTATAGATGTAGATTCATTTATGTCTCAACTAAAGTAGGAATTTGCAAATTCAAATAAATAAAAATGAAGGGAGGATACTACTATGACAGATGGAGTATCTTTGGCAGACATTGCCGCAGTTACCGACGATAAAGACGGTATGTTTGGCGGCGCAGGCGGCGGAATGTGGATTTTCGCTCTTTTAATCCTTTTGCTTATTGGCGGAGGTGGTTTCTTTGGTGGAAACAGAAATGTAAACGGAGAACCTGTTACAGAAGCAGGACTTTGTAACGCAATGAATTTCAACAACCTGGAAAATGCAGTTGGCAGACTGAATGATAATCTTCAGCATGACTACCAGGGATTACAGAATGGTATCTGTAATTTAGGTTATGAAACACTTCGTAACTTTAACACAGTTCAGCAACAGGTTGCTGATTGTTGTTGCACAACACAGAGATCGATTGATGGCGTGAACTACAATGGTGCTATCAATACCGCCGCTATCAACGCCAACACAACGGCACAGACACAGAAGATTCTGGACGCTATGGCACAGAATAAGATCGAGAGCTTGCAGGCACAGGTAAATCAGCTTCAGCTTCAGTCAGCTATGTGCGGTGTAGTTCGTTACCCAAATGCGACTACTTATACAAGTGGTGTAAGTCCATTTTGGAATCAGTCTTGTTGCAACAACGGATGTAACATCTAAGTCATTCAGACAAGGTTTTAAGTATTAGAGGAATGCCTTGTCTGGTATTCCTCTTTTTTATTAGAAAGGAGATAATAATATGAGTTGTAAATCCGGAATTTATGTGGTTAATACTACAACAGGAACATCTATTGGTATTGGAGGTACTTATGTACCATCTACAGTAATTAGACGATATGGAAAATATTGCCAGCTCGGTGGAAATGGTGTATCAATCGGTAATTGTGCCGGGGGAGCTGGTTACTATGATGTAGATGCTTCTGTATCTGTTGCCGCTACTGCTGTAGGAAATGTGACAGCAACATTATACAAAGATGGAGCACCAGTGCAAGGAGCTACAGCCAGTGCAACCGCAACAGCAATCGGTGATATTGTAACACTTCCTATATCCGCACTTGTAAGATTAAACTGCGATTGTGATACTGCTAACCTCACCGTCGTTATTGGTGGTCAGGCGGTAACCTCTCAAAACCTTGCATTTGTAGTTGAGAAAATTTAAGGAGTTGATTATAATGACCAAAATAAAGAAGTTAGCCGAACATATTATGGAAGAAGTGGAAGGTGCTAAAGAATATGCCGAAAAGTATGTTGAATGCAAATCAAAAGGCGATATGCAATGGGCGAATCGTTATAAGGAAATGGCAAATGATGAATTGAAACACGCTGGATATTTGCATGATAAGGCTGTGCAGGATATTGAAGAAATTTCCAAGGTTTATAAACCAACAGAAGAAATGGAAGAAAAGTGGGAAAAATGCCATAAGAAATTTGTGGAAAAAACCGCTTGGATAAAGCAGATGCTTACGCTATAGGAGTGATTATATGACATTTCAAGAAAGCATTCCAATAGCAAAAGAGCTGGCGGAAAATGAATTGAAAAAGCACTTTGATGTTGATGCATTCTTAATCTTGGCACTTGTAGATAAAATGAATATTGACCTTGTTCCGGAAAGTAATGTTGATGAAACAATAGCTGATATACAAGGTTTATTCGTTAAATATATGGAACAAAGAAATTCTCAAAATCTGGAGACACTTCTTTCTACCATTTATAAAATGCTTTCCGAACTGTATATGACTTGTGACTCAGAAGAAAAGAAAATATTCAAAAAACACTTAGGATCTTTGCAAAATATAGTGAAGCCAAACATCATATAAGAGGGAATTATTTCCCTCTTATTTTTATGTAACATACATAAAAACACTTGACAAATATAGTTTTATGTATTACAATATACATATAGTAAAACAAAGAAAGGATGATTGTTATGACAAATACAGCAATTATATTAGGGTATATGCAACTTCATAATATGGACCCGGAGAAAACCATATTACATACATATGCGCAGTGGAAAAAATTAGGGTATCAGGTCAAAAAGGGAGAAAAATCAAAACATAAAATATCAGTGTGGAAAAGATCCATAAAGAAAGTCAAAAAAGATGATGGAGAAAAAGAAGAAGTGGACACAGGCAGATATTTCTTGAAAGAATCTGCATTTTTCACACAAGATCAAGTCGAAAAAATTTAATGATAGGAGGAATATATAATGGTATATTCAGTCACATTACAAAAAGACATGGAAAAATGGTGGAAATCTTTAGATAATGTTATGACAGTTGCAGAAAGTTTAGATGATATAAAAATAGGCGATTGCACATTTAGACCTTGGGGAGATAAACATCATTATACTATGAAAACTAAATGCACATCAACTTATTTAAGAACTTTCCAGAGTACGGAACCAGTTGAAAACATAAAAGGAGAAATCGTATATCCAATATTAGATGTGTATATTGATATTTGTAAAGGAAGAAAATATACATCTTATAAAAAAGTTAGATGTCATTGTTCTTGTTAAAAAAGGAGGAAATACAATGATTAGAATACATATCGGAGAGCCTGAAAAGCTCTCCAACAACATTTTAGTAAAAAAGAGTGCTTTTGTATCTTTCGATTATAACCCGGATATTGTTTCATTTATCAAACAAATGGGAACAAGAGTTTACAATGCAGATAATCATACTTGGGAAATGCCAATAAACAATATCATTTCTCTTTGCAACAAATTTGAAAATGAAGAAATCAAAATTGATGGTATTTATGAAGATTTGCATAAGCAGGAATTTGAGATAGATATTCCAAAAGACTTTGAATTTAAGACAAAACCATTTGCACATCAGATTGACGGTGTAAGATTTGGATTAAATAAAAAGAAGTTTCTTTTATGTGATGACCAAGGGCTGGGGAAAACAAAGCAGATTATAGATTTTGTTGGTTGCCTTGAAAAAACAGATACAATAAATAAAGTGCTTATCGTGTGTGGTGTAAACTCCCTAAAATATAATTGGCAATCAGAAATTAGTATTCATTCAGACGAAAAAGGATGGGTACTTGGTACAAGGTTTAGAAAGACTACTGGGAAGGCTTATGAAGGTTCAACAAAAGATAAACTTGAAGATTTAGACAATCTCCCGGATTGCAGATATATTATTACTAATATTGAAACATTAAGAGCAGGAGCTGAAAAGATAAGCAAAAGCAAATATCATTTCCCTATTGCGGAAAAATTACAAGAACTTTGCAAAAATGGAACAATATCAGTTATAGCATTTGATGAATGTCATCGCTCAAAAGAACCTACTTCCTTACAGAGTAGAGCAATGATAAATGTACAAGCTAAATATATGGTTGCTATGAGTGGTACGCCACTAATGAACAATCCACTTGATTTATATTTCCCTATGAAGTGGTTGGGATATGAGAATCATAGCTTTTATCAGTTCAAGCAACATTACTGTACATTAGGCGGCTGGGGCGGTTCACAGGTTGTAGGTTATAAGAATTTAGAAGAAATAAGGACAATGATGGATAACATTATGCTTAGAAGATTAAAGACAGAAGTCCTTGATTTACCGGAAAAGATTAGAAAGATTGAATATGTTGATATGACTCCAAAGCAGGCACAAATTTATAAAGAAGTGTATAATGGAGTTATGTCAGAGTTACAAAAGATTAAATTCTCAAATAACCCACTTTCTATGATGATTAGATTGAGACAAGCTACTGGATGGACAGGTATCATATCAAATACAGTGCAAGAATCGGCAAAGATGGAAAGAATGATTGAACTTGTAAATGAGATTGTTGCAAGTGGTCAAAAAGCTATCATTTTTAGTAATTGGGAATCAATGACAGAAGTTGCAAAAGATAAATTGAAATCACATAATCCAGCTTATATCACGGGAGCAACGAAAGCAGACGAACGAATGAAAGAGGTTGAAAGATTTCAAAATGATAGTAAATGCAAAGTAATTATAGGAACTATTGGAGCAATGGGAACAGGTCTCACATTAACCGCCGCACAGAATGTTATCTTTTTAGACAGCCCTTGGAATATGGCATTAAAAGCACAAGCAGAAGATAGGGCTCACAGAATCGGAACAAAAGGAACAGTGAATATAATCACTCTCGTTTGCAAAAATACGATTGATGAAAGAATTGAGGAACTGGTCGAAAAGAAAGGACAGATTGCGGATGCGTTAGTTGATGGAAAGATTAGTATTGAGGATATCAACTATTTGCTTTCATAATAATATTCCAGCACCATTTTAGGTGTTGGAATTTTTTTTTGAAAAAGTTTACATAAAACTGTTTACATTTCCATTTTTATGTGTTACAATATACTTACAAATTAAGAAATACATAAAACAAGATACATAAAGAAAGGTTAAAAGGTGATTGATATGTTAGAAAGAAATAAGAGCTATGAAATGAAAGAGTGGTTCGCCGCTAAAGTTGGAAAAGAGAATAACTTTTCTTTAATGGATGGATGGTTAGTTGCCATCATGAAAGAAACAGAAAAAGCAGTATATGCAATGGTTCATATATCTGGTAGTCATAGAAAATGTATGTGGGTTCCAAAATCTTGTTTAGAAGAATATGAGATTGGAAATGATGGATTTTGCAATCATTATGAAACCGTAATTGAGCCGGATTATGCAAAATGCTGTGAGATTTTCCAGGATCATTGTTTCATGTATGATCTGTATAACTAATGTATACATAACGAAAGGAGGTGGATATATGTTAGATTTAGAAGTTATTTTAGGCGGAAATTTATTTATGACAACCTGTTTACTTTTGGTTGCCGTAAAAATTTACAACAAAATTAAAAAGGAGTAATAAGATGGAGAAGTTTTCAACGAGCAGAACAGCGCAAATCTTGGATGTGTCTACTAATACACTGAAAAGATGGTATAAGTGGTACAATGATGCTACTTATCAAAAGCCCCCCTTATTAACACTTCCAAAGCCAGAACTAAATGAATTTGGTACAATGTTTTTCACAATGAATCAGATTCAGGAGTTAGCGCAGTTTAAGAAAGATCTGCACGGAAAATATAGAGGATGTATGGCTGAGTTTAACGCTGTATATCAGTGGGGCAGAAGAGGCACAAAGATATTAAGCGTTGGTAAGCAGTACAATAAAAAGGAGAATAATAATGAGTAGAAGAGATGGAAATCCTGGATTTGATTTGTCTAAAGTTATAGACGAATACAAAGAATCAAAGGATAAGGAAAATGCTCTAAAGAAGGCTAATACAGCTATGAATGAAAGTATCAAGAATTATATGTCAGAAAATGGCATGGATGAAGCAAGTTCAGATATGTACACAGCTGTACTATCCAATACAACAAAAGAAAGTCTAAATGAGGAACTTGCCATTGAGATTATCAAGGAAAACTTGGGTGGTGCGTTGTTGAATTCTGTTATTAAACAAAAAGAGTATATTGACGAAGACGCTTTAGAAAAGTTGGTGTATAATGGAGACTTTGATATCTCTAAACTAGAAAAAGCAAAGATAACCAAAGTAACAACAACATTAAGAATCAAAAAGAAAAATTAAAGGAGGATTATATTATGACAAAATGTAAATGGGCAGGAGACCAAAATGACGAGTATTGCAAAAACTGTGATGGTGTTACAATGGAGGTAGATGGCAATTCGATTTCTTGCACAGAATGTGCAGGATATGAAGCTGGTACAGAAGAGGTAGATTCTACCAAGGATATGGATGAACCAGTTCAGGATAAAGTAGAAGAATCATTGCCAATTGAAGAAACAAAGAATGAGGCACCGGAGAACAACGAAAAACCTATCGAGAAGCCATCAAAAAGCGACAAGCCTAACAACAATACACCTAAGGAAGAAAAACCGCTTAAATCAAAAAATAACAAGGCTACAAAGGTAAAAGAAGAAAAGAAAGCTGTTGAGAAAACAGCTAAAGATGAAAATGGACAAGTAAAAGTCGTTTCCATGCGTTATACATCAGGGGCCACCATTAAGAAAAATGACAACTACTTCAAATTTGTAGCAGAGGAAGAATGGGATGTATCACAGGTTGATAATGTAGAGGATGTGAGAGAACAGCTCTGGGTGAAGTTGAATGGAGAAGTAGATAAGCAGATTGAAGAATTGCAGAACATGAATTAAAATTTTGTATTGTAATTTGATTTATATTGTGTTATAATAAAGTTGCGAGTTGGATAAAAGATAATTTAATATATAACAAAAATATCCTTGTTATAAATAGGTGTACCTTTTCGTACACAACCAACTTTTTTATTCAACTCGCAACTGATTAAAAAAGAAAGGTACATCTATTTATATCAAGGATTTTTTAATTGAAAGGAGTATTATTTTGTCAGTCATAAGGGTAGAAAAAACAAAGAATTATACAGTTATGAGCAACTATCATTTAAAAGAAAGAAATATGTCTTTAAAAGCTAAAGGACTATTATCTTTGATGTTATCTTTACCTGATAATTGGGATTATTCGATCGCAGGGCTAGTTGCAATCTGTAAAGAAAATGAGACAGCTATAAAGTCAACATTAAAAGAGTTGAAAGAGTTTGGTTATGTCCGCATTGAAAAAATAATGCCGGATAAGACAGAATCCGGACGGATTGAATATGTTTACAATATTTTTGAAAAACCGAAACAAGAGGGTAAAAAACAAGGTGTAGAAAATCTACCCCTAGAAAATCAACCACTAGAAAATCAAGTACAATTAAATACTAAACAATCAAATACTAATAAAACAAATACTAAAGAAAAGAAAAAAAATAATACAAAAAAAGATTTTTCAGATATGATTCTAAAGATATGTTTAGAAAATGATATAGAAGATGATGTTAGTATAGAACTTATAGAGAATTTTTTAACTGAAATGAAAATAAAAACAAAAGGAGCAATAGAAGCAAATATAGCAAAAGTAGCAGGTAAATCTAAATCAATTATAGAGAAGTGTATCAAGACAAGCTATGAAAGAAATTATAAATACATCACACCGCCGGAATGGTTACAGAACAAGAACAATTCTTATAATGGAACCAGTAAATGCTCAAAAGAATTGGCTTGGAGAACACATGAAGAAATGGAAGAGTCAGAAAAGAAAAGACAAGAATTTTTTGAAAAAGTAAGAAACAATGATCCATCAATACATCATTTTTAAAGGAGGAATAAAAATGGCATATAAAGGAGCATATAAGGCTAAAGATGAAAAGTATCTGAAAGAATTGGTTCTGGGTTGTATAACTGATGAACCTACAAGACTCAGTTCCACTAAAATAGCAGATTACCTTGGCATAAGTGCAAGAGACGTTCGTCTACTAGTGCAGAAGTTAAGAGATGACGGCTACCCAATATGTGCTACACCAGAGCAAGGATACTGGATGGCAAGAACAAGCTTGGATATGAATGATACAATGAGTAAGCTAAAATCACACATCGAGAATAGCATAGATACCTATAATTCACTTGTGGAAAGTCAAAATGAATTAAAACGAAAGGAAGGAAATAATGAATATACAGAGTTGCTGGTATAAGAGAATATGTACGGAACAATGCTCAGAAAACTGCATAAGGTATAAGCTGATGTATTCATTATTCAAGCAATCTAATCTTCCGGAAGCTTTGTGGGATTATAAAGAGCTTGTATGTCATGAAAAAGATTTACAGGTTTATAAGAAACTACAAGCAAAATCAGATAATATTTTGAATTTTATTGCAAATGGCAATAATTTATACATTTACTCAGAAAACTGCGGAAATGGCAAGACTACATGGGCTATTAGATTGATGTATTCCTACTTCGATAAGATATGGCATAAGAGTTGTTTTGATTGCAAGGCGTTGTTTGTCAGCGTTCCTAAATTTTTGTATAATTGTAAGCGTTCTATTTCACAAGACGTAAAAGGCTTTGAAGAATTATGTAATCTTATAAGCGAGGTAGATTTGGTTATATGGGATGATATAGGAGAAATGAAAGCAAGTGACTATGAGCATCAAATATTATTTCAGTATATTGATGACAGAATCAATTCAAAGAAAAGCAACATATATACAAGCAATAAGAACAAAGAACAGCTTGAAGATGTATTGGGTGTAAGACTTGCAAGCCGGATTTATAATTGTTCTGAGTGTATAGAATTTTTAGAAGAAGATAAGAGAGGTAAATACTGATGGTAGAATTACAGATTTTGAACCGAGTGCTAAAAGACAAAAATACTTCTCTTTTAGATTTGAATGACATAACAAGAGATTATTTCAATCAATATCAAGAAGAATATGACTACATAATGGAACACAAGCAAGAATATGGAAATGTTCCAGATTTGGAAACATTCCTAGCAAAGTTCCAGGATTTTGATGTAGTCAATGTATCTGAAAGCACTGAATATCTTGTAAATACTTTTAGAGAAGAATATCTATATTCCCAGTCGGTTCCAGTGCTCACAAAGATGGCGGAACTATTACAGACAGACGCCTATTCAGCAGTAGACTATCTTAAATCAAAATTGCCGGAATTAAAAATTGATGGAGCAGTAAAAGGTACTGACATTATATCACAAGCAAAGGAAAGGCTTGAAGAGTGGAAAGAAACAAAAGATAATCAAGATACACACTTTATAGCAAGCGGATTTGAAGAGATAGATACAGATCTGGGAGGATGGCATAAAGGGGAGGAGCTTGTAGTTTTATTTGCACGAACAGGACAAGGAAAATCTTGGGTGCTTATTAAAATGTTAGAACACGCATGGAAAGTATATCATGCAAGAGTAGGACTTTTAGAGCCGGAAATGTCAGCAAGTAAAACAGGATATAGATTTGATACAGTACATCAACATATATCATCAAAAGCACTGTATAAAGGTGAAGATGTGCAGGGCTATGAAAAGTATATAAATAAGTTAGCTGACGATGGTACTCCATTCTATGTTGCACACCCTAAAGATTTTCAAAAGAAAGTAACAGTTTCAAAATTGAAAAGCTGGTGTGAATCAAATAAATTGGATATTCTTGCAATAGATGGTATCTCTTATCTGCATGATGAACGAGGAAAAAGAGGAGATAATAAAACAACACAGTTGACGAACATATCTGAAGATTTAATGCAGTTGAGTATTGACTTAAAAATACCTGTGTTAGTAGTTGTGCAGTCAAATAGAGAGTGTGTACAAAATGAAGATTTACAATTAGACAATATTAGGGATTCTGATGGAATTGCTTATAACGCATCAATCGTTCTTTCAATTCAGCAAAAAGAAGAAGGCTTGCAAATACAGGATGTGAAAGCAAGAAATTCAAAAGTTGGAATTAAATGGGTTTATGCCTGGGATACAGATAAAGGTACTTTTGACTATATCCCTAACCCGAAAAAAGGAAAAGAAGACGATGAAAAAAGCGAAGATTTAAGGCGTAGATATCATGATAGAGAAAGTGAGGAATATTAAAATGATTTTTGTAATTGATAAGCTGAAATATGATACAGATAAAATGGAATTGATTTCTGAAAAATGTAAATATGCTTACACTTGGGTATTAACATTAACAAATACAAAAATGAGCAGTTATGGAAAAGATGTTAAATTGTGGAAAAGTAAAAAAGGAAATTGGTTATTGACATATCGTACAGAATATTATTTAAAAGGAGTTAAACTACTTGAAGAAGATGTTAAAAAGTTATTGCTGAAATATGATTTACAAAAGTATGAAGAATTATTTGGAGAGCTTGAGGAGGCATAAGTCTTGATAAAATTACAAGATATTATTGGCAAAGAAAGTGAGGAATATTAAATTGGATTTACTAGAATTATTAAATCAAGAACCACCAATAATCCCAAAAAATTCTACAGTTTTGGATAATTTTGTAAAAGCGTATTCAATTATAAATAAACCGCAATACAAAACTATTTTATGTTTAATTTCCGGTGGTAGTGATAGTGATGTTATGATGGATATTATATACAAAGTAGATGTGAATAAGAAAGTAACCTATGTATGGTTTGATACAGGATTGGAATATGAAGCTACAAAAAGGCATATTGAGTATCTAGAAAAGAAATATGATGTAAAAATCATGAGAGAGAGAGCTATTAAGCCTATTCCTTTAACTTGTAAAGAGTATGGTCAGCCATTTATATCTAAATATGTTTCGGAACTTTTAGATAGGTTGCAGAAAAAAGATTTCGATTTCAAAGATTATAATTATGATTATATGTTAGATAATTACGGTAAATTGTTAGCGTCTTGGTGGTGTAACAAGCACGAAAGTAATCAGTTCAATATTGATCGAAATCTTTATTTGAAAGAATTCTTAATAGATAATCCACCAGCATTTAAGATATCAAGTAAATGTTGTGATTACGCTAAAAAGAATGTGTCAAAAAAACTAATTAAAAAATATAATATTGATTTGATGATTGTGGGTGTACGAAAAGCTGAGGGTGGGATAAGAGCGACAGCCTATGAAAATTGTTTTTCCGAAGAATTACACGGAGCCGCACAATATAGACCTCTCTGGTGGTACAATAATGATGATAAGAAAGATTTTGAAGATTATTGTGGAATAGTTCATAGTGATTGCTATAAAAAGTATGGATTTCCTAGAACTGGTTGCTGTTGTTGCCCTTATGGGTGGGTGCACAATAAACTATTACACGAATTAGAACAGACAAAGAAATATGAACCAAAATTATATAAAGCAGTAAATAATGTATTCAAAGATAGTTATGAATACACAAGACAATATTTACAGTTTAGAAAAGAAATGAAAGACAAAGAAAAAGGAAGGAAGAGATTGTTTTGATAAAACTACAAGATACAATTATACAAACTGATACTCAATCTGTCCTGGATAGGCTTAAATTTGACTTAGCCCAGCATGGAGTTGATAGATTTCATCAATTTAGACGAAATGGCGATAATATCCAAACTTCATGTCCTTTCCACAAGAATGGACAAGAACGAAAGCCATCCTTTGGTGTAAATGGGGAAATTGATAAATGCCATTGTTTTGCCTGCGGCTGGAGTGGAACGATTGAGGAAATGATATCTGAATTATATGGATATCAAGATGAAGGTAAATTTGGAAAAAGATGGCTAATAAAAAGATTCAATACAGTAGAAATTGAAACAAGACCAAATATAATGGAGGGATTTAATGGAAGGAAAATCAATTTATCCAGAGGAATTTATAAAGGCATTGAAACAACATCAAAAGGAAAATCCAGAGAAATGGGAAAAGCTGGACAAGGAAATGAATATGAAAAGAACAGAGACTTGGAAGAAGGAGATAAAACAGTTATTACAGAAGAAGAATTAGATAAATATAGATATATTCATCCATACATGTATTCTAGAGGCCTTACAGATGAAATTATAGAAAGGTTTGATATAGGTTATGACAGAGAGCGAAAAGAAATTACATTCCCAGTTAGAGACATTGAAGGAAGATGTGTGTTTGTTGCAGGAAGAAGTACGGAGAGGAAGTTTTTCCGACTACCACAAGGACTTAATAAGCCACTATATCAGGGATATAGATTTGTCGATGGAAGCTATAAGATTTGTTATGTCACTGAATCATTCTTAAATTGTTTAACTTGTTGGAAATATGATAAGCCTGCTATGGCTATGATAGGTACTGGAAATAAAAAGCAGTATGAAATACTCAATAGATTACCAGTTAGAACTTATATACTAGCATTTGACCCAGATGAAGCAGGAAGAAAAGCAACAGAAAGATTCAAGAAAAATGTACATGGAAAAATTATAAAAGAACTTGTATATACAGATAATCGTGATATAAATGATCTGCAAGAAGAATTTCTGAATTGCAAAATTATTTTTTGAAAAATTTATAAAAATCACTTGCATTTTACCTTTTTATGTGTTACAATATATACAAGTTAATAGATAACAAACAAACACATAGAAAGGTAAAAAAGTGATTGATATGACAAAAATGATTATTGATAATAAAGCAACCGCACAGAAAAATATGAGTGTTATGATATTGATAGAAACGAGTATCCAACTGTTGAGGATTTGAAATCATTGGTAGAAGATTGTATGAATGATGAAGTTTATTTGATTAGAGTATATGAAAATGAAACAGAGTTATTCACAATCAGAAATGAGAAGTAAAAAACAATGTGAAGCGATAACACATATAAACACTAATATAGCCCTATAGCCAAAAGGTAAGGCACAGGACTTTGACTCCTGCATTTACCGGTTCGACTCCAACTAGGGCTGTTATACCCTGGCAGACAAAAAGAAAAAAGCTCCTAGATATAGAAAATGCGGTGATTGGGGTATGAGACAGGAATAAAGCTGGGAATACTGTCACAATGGAAGATTAGCTCAGCAGGTGAGAGCATCCGGCTCATAACCGGACGGTCATAGGTTCAAATCCTATATCTTCCACTCATAGAATATAGCTTCTGTGAAAAACTAAAACAACTAAAAAAGAAAGGAAAAAAGAATTATGGGAAGAATTAACTATGAAGATGTAGATAAGTATGGAAACAATTCAGATACGGAATTTCTGAAGCTGGAAAATGATGGAGACTGTGCTACAGTGCAAATCATGGCACATGATATGGAGGACATTGACATTTTTAATTGTCATGAGGTGCAGGTCGGCTATTATGACAATGGTAATGCAAAAACAAGACCAGTATCTTGTTTGAGAAACTATGATGATCCTTTGGATGTTTGCCCCCTTTGTGAAGCAGGGATGAAACAAAAAGTGGTAATGATGCTGGCTATGGTCGATCAGGAAGATGGAAAGATCAAAATTTGGAATCGAGGAAAGACTTTTATCCCAAAGGTTAAGAATCTGATTAACCGTTGGGGAGATATGACGGAGCGTCCAGTGGATATTATAAGAAACGGCAGAAAAGGGGATAAAAAAACAACTTACAATATTCAGATTTCACCGGAAGAACCGATTGATATTAGCCAGTACGAAAAGCCGGAATTTTTAGGTGGGTATATCATGGATAAGACGGCGGATGAAATGCAGGAATATCTTGATACAGGATGTTTTCCTGATGCAGATAATAACGATAATGAAGATAATACACAAGTAAGACGCAGAAACACGGAACCACTTCCATCAAGAAGAGGAGCAAGCAGAGCAACAAGCAGACGAGCTGGTATGTAGGAGGATTATATGGCATTATCATTTGCAAGACCAAAAAGCAATGATAAGAATATAATCAAAAAATCCAAAACAGTAACAACAAGAACAAGTATTAAGAGCGGCGGAAATAATCTAGCCGCTCAAATACAATCTATAGTTGCTATTGCTAATCAAAAATTAGCAGTACATAAGGATGATTATATTCTTATCAGAGAGCCCGACCAACTATATGAATATATGAAAGAAATGAAGCGAGTTGGGGAGGGTGCCTTAGATACAGAAACAACAGGATTAAATCCGTTACTTGTAGATATAGTTGGAGGCTGTATTTATACACCAGGACAAAAAGCGGCATATATTCCAATCAATCATAAATCGTATATCACAGGTGTACGAACAAAGGAACAGATGGATGAGGAAACTGTTTCAAAGATTATGAAAGAGTTCTACAAGGATATTAGATGGATTTTTCATAATGCAAAATATGATATCCGGGTATGTAGAAAGACACTTGGAATTGATTTCAAGCCTTATTGGGATACAATGTTAGCGGCATACTGTATAGACGAAGAAGAAAGTCACAGACTGAAAGATTTGCACCTTAAATACTGCAATAGCAAAGATACAGAATCTTTGACATTTGATACATTATTTAATGGTGTTACTTTCGATATGATACCAATATCCACAGCATATTTGTATGCGGCAGGTGACGCCATAAAGACATATGAATTATATGAGTACCAAAAAACATTATTAAATAGAAGGGTTTTATCCGGCCCTTATAATGTGTTTTGGAATATTGAAATGCCACTTATTCCAGTTGTAGCAGATATGGAAGATAGAGGAGTATGTCTTGATTTTGATGTATGTAAAAATCTACATGAAAAATATCATAAGATAAGAGAAGAAAGACAAAAGCAAGCTGATGAAGCCTTGGCAATGTATAAAGATGAAATTGATAATTATAGAATGGGTTCAACTTATGCTAATACTTACCCAGACGGTTCAACTGAATATTCAAATTCACAAACAAGCAAGGGTAAAAAATGGGGACATACAAAAGTATTCAGTAACGCCAGTAAGCTATCTGACCCTATATCATTATCAAGTCCAACTCAGCTTGCAATATTATTCTATGATATTTTAGGATTGGAAAGTCCGGATAAAAAAGCACCTAGAGGAACTGGTGAGGATATTTTAAAACACTTTGCACAAGGGAAAGAAAAGAATCTATGCGAAGCTATTTTAGGAATGAGAAATGTTGATAAGCTTCTTGGAACATATATTGACAAAATGCCTGATATAGCTCTTAAAGATGGAAGGGTTCATGCAAGTTATAATCAATATGGTGCAAAAACTGGTAGATTTAGTTCTCAGGACCCGAACCTACAGAATATCCCCTCGCACAACAAAGAGATTAGACAGATGTTCAAAGCTCAAGATGGGTATGTACTTATAGGGTCTGATTTTAGCCAGCAGGAGCCAATGGTAACCGCTCATTTATCTGATGATAAAAAAATGCAAGAAGCATTTATAAATGGCAAGGATATATATGCAACAATTGCCGCACTTGCATTTCATAAAAAATATGAAGAGTGTAAAGAGTTTCGAGAAGATGGTACAGTAAACCCGGAGGGTAAGGAAAGAAGAACACAAGCTAAAAGCATAGTTCTTGGAATTTTGTATGGAAGACAAATCCCATCTATTGCGGAACAGCTTGGAGTATCTACTAAGGAAGCACAAGCCATATATGATAAGGTTATAGCTTCATTCCCAGCACTTGGAAAGTTTATTGAAGATTCACAAGAAATGGCAAGAACTGAAGGATATGTAACTACTGCATGGGGTAGACGTAGACACTTGAAAGATATGCAGTTAGAACGATATGAATTTTCCTATAGCGGAAAAGTAACTAACTTCGACCCTCTGGCATTTGGAAGTGAAGTATCAACAGAAGTTCCAAAAAAAGTAAAGGACAATTATATCAAACAGCTTGATAAGGCGTTTGGCTGGAAAAAGAAAAACGATATAATTCAAAAAGCTTTATCAGAAGGAATTAAAATCAAAGACAATGGAGGATTTATAGCACAGGCGGAAAGACAATGCGTAAATGCTAGAGTTCAAGGTTCAGCGGCAGATATAACAAAGCTTGCTATGATTGCTATAAATAATGATGAAAGAATGAAAGAGCTTGATTTCCATTTGCTTATACAAGTACATGACGAGGTAATAGGAGAATGTCCTATTGAAAATGCAAAGGAAGCAGGAGAAAGACTTTCATATCTTATGAGAACAGCACCTAGTCATTTGATTAAACTTCCGTTCAAGTGTGATGTTGATTTCATGAAAAATTGGTATGGTGAAGAAGTTGAAATAAATTAAGAAAATTTGAAATTTCCTATTGCAATCTTCCTTTTTATGTGTTACAATACAAATATGTTAAAGATAACAGATACATAAAAAGGAGGATACATATTATGAGCATAGAAAAATTAGAATCAATGAAGGGTTCAGAGTTAATTGCATACGCTGACAAGTTAGGAGTGAAGGTAAACTGTAACAAGGAAAGAACTGGATTAAAAGAATCAAAGGCAAAGGCTATTGATAAGATTGTAGCTTTTGAAAAAGAACATCCCACTAAAAAGGAAACGTCAAAAAAAGAAAATATTAAACATACCTTTATTCTTCCGGATTGTTTTATAAGTAATAGTAAATATTATGATAGTGTAAACTGTTATAAAATTAAAAAGATAAAAAGACTGTGGCTGAAATTTATCCACAAAGAAAGTCAATATGTGTTTATGTCAGAAAAGAAACTGACACAACAGGATATAATGTAGTAAAGAATGATTATAAATATTATTTACCTGTTAAAGTAACCATTCCATATGAAGATATTAAAAGATTGGAGGAGCTTATCTATGAGCGTTAATAATATATCAAAAATAATGCAATATGTGGAGCCCATTGCGAGGGCTCCAGTAGTTATTGATGGTACGGTATATGATAATCAAGCAGTATCTATAAAATTGAACAAGAATTTTTTACTATCGGACAGTTGTGATATGTGCGGAAAGTGTTGTATAAATGAAGCCAATATATTCACAAAATCTGAAATGAAGAACATTATAGATATTGATTATGTCGAATATGAAAAATGGAACCTTGATACCTCTGTACCTGAATTACTAAAAAATGAAATACAAGAAATCATTGTAAATATAAACGGAAATAATATTCCTATATATAAGGTGAGCAAAAAACATAACTATAAAGATATTCCAGATAGAGGTAATTTAGATAGATGTAGATGGTTGGTTCAGAAATCTGAAACATTATTTGTGTGTGGGATTCACCCTGTGGTTAGTATAACTTGTGATATGCCTCATTTAAGATTTTTCTTTAATAGAAAAACTAAACATCTTTCATTAGGAGTTGCAGAATATGGTAGAAACTGGGCATTAAAATGTCCAGCAAAATTTGACAAAACAAGGGTAGATTTTAAGTTATCGAAGTTATACCATTTACAAAGAGTATGTGACGATTTAAAAATAGACACAAGACTTCCAGAAATAATATCATATATAAAGAAAATGACACCAAATAATTATATGTCGATGTTGGATGTAGATATACTTAATACAAGTAGTAGGAGGTTATTTTAATGTCATTCGATTTATATTTTGCATCAAGCGGAAACAAAGATATGGAGCTATTGTTGGAAAAAAAGCATTGTAACCGATTATTCACACAGCTTGAAAAATCATCTATAAAGAGATGTATTGAAATGAAAACGAGAAGGAATCCATCAAAGTTATTTATAGATTCAGGTGCATTTACATCATGGACAAAAGGAATATCAGTTGATGTGGACAGTTATATTGATTATATAAATAATCTTGACGATAAAATAACAATATGTGCTCAGGTAGATTGTATTCCGGGTACATTTGGTAGAGTAAGAACACAAAAAGAAATTGAAGAATCTCCTATTAAAAGTTGGGAAAATTATCTGTATATGAAAGACAAATTAAAATCGAGGGATAAATTGATTCCTATATTTCATCAAGAGGAAAGTTTTGAACATTTGAAAAAAATGCTTGAATATAGACATTTAGACGGAAAACCAATTGCATATATAGGAATATCACCTAGTAATGATAGGTCACAAGCGGATAAGGAAGATTTTATTGCAAGAAGTTTTTATATCATAAAACATAGCTCAAACCCAAATGTAAAAACTCATGCGTTTGGTATGACAAACCTATCCATATTAGAGAGGTACCCTTATACATCTGCTGACAGTACATCATGGAAAATGTCCGCGGCATTTGGTAGCATAATGACAAGATTCGGAACAATAGTAATAAGTTCTGAACAGCTTAAAGATAAAAAACATATTGAATATATGCCCTCAACTGTTAAGGAGTATGTGAAGTCGGAATGCTTGAAATATGGGATTGATTATGATATGTTATACACTGATTTTGGTACAAGAGCAAAATTTAATATAAATTATCTCAAGGACTGGGCAGATAATTATGAGTATAAGCCTGTTACAGTTCATAAGAGATCACTATTTTAAATTGGTTATAAGGTGCTGTTTTGTAAGCTTCTGACACCCAGCACCTTTATAATAAATATTAAAAATAAAGGAGTGTTGTAAAAATGAACAACAAAAAAGTATCAAGTATCTTATTAACCCTATGCGTGGTATTTGTATCATGTATTATTATGAGTAATGTCTTGGCAAATGAAACTTTACAAGTGTATAAGTGGAGTTTAGATGCGGGCATATTTTTATTTCCAATAACCTATATATTATCCGATATTTTTTCAGAAGTATATGGTTACAAATGGTCAAGACGTGTCACATGGATGGCAGTAACATTGAATTTAATATTTTCATTGCTTATAATCTTGGCTTGTAAATTACCTCACCCTATTTGGTTTGATGGTTCGCATTTTGAATTAGCACTATGTGGTTCTTTTAGAATTGTTCTTGCAAGTGCTATTTCTTATCAGTTCGGAGATTTGATAAACGATATTATATTTAAGAATATGAAAAGAAATCATTCAGATTCAAAGGGATTTATCATGCGAGCTATATTATCATCATTAGGGGGGGAATGTGTAGATTCGGCACTATTTGTTATGATAGCATTTTTAGGGACAATGCCATTTTCTGAAATTTTCCCTATGATTATGATGAATATTATCTGTAAAACCGGTTATGAAGTTATGATTTGCCCATTGACAAATATAATAATGAAAAAAATTAAAAAATTAGAGGATGCCAAATGATAAAGATTTATATATCTGGTAAAATAACAGGAACAACAGATTATATACAGAGATTTGAGAGAGCAGAAAAAGCTCTCTCAAATTATATAGTAATCAACCCGGCTAAAGTAAACGCACAACTTCCGGTGGAAACAACATGGAAAGAATATATGCAGATGTCAATGACAATGCTTAAAATGTGCAATGCTATTTATATGCTGAAAGGTTGGGAAGATAGTAAAGGAGCAAGATCAGAATATAATTATGCAGTAGAAAATAATTATAAAATAATTTTTGAAAAGTAGTTTACATTTTGTTTTTTATGTGTTACAATATAAGAGAAATAAACAGAAAGGAGAAAGACATTGAATTATGATGAATTTCTAAAAACAAAAATAGAGCAATTCAAGCCATGCGGTTTTGATTGTGAACCTTCAAACGAAAATCTATTTGATTTTCAAAGAGCTATTGTAAAGATAGCACTTAAAAGAGGGAAATCTGCACTGTTTCTTGACACTGGACTGGGAAAAACTATATGCCAGTTATCATGGGCAGATGAAGTGTATAAGCACACTGGAAAGAATGTACTTATACTTGCCCCACTTGCTGTATCAGTTCAGACAAAAAGAGAGGGGGAAAAGTTCGGTATTGATGTAAATATTTGTAGAACGCAGAAAGATGTAAAAGACGGAATAAACATTACTAACTATGAAATGTTAGAACATTTTAATGCTGATGAATTTATAGGAATTGTACTTGATGAAAGCTCAATACTAAAATCATTTTCCGGAAAGACTACAAAAGCATTGATTGAAAAGTTTAGAAAAACAGAATATAAACTTGCTTGTTCTGCCACTCCTGCTCCAAATGATTATGAAGAATTGGGTAATCACTCTGAATTTTTAGGAGTAATGACAAGAACAGAAATGCTTGCTACTTATTTTGTGCATGATGGTGGAAACACAAGTAAATGGAGATTGAAAGGTCACGCAGAAGAACAATTCTGGCATTGGGTATCAAGCTGGGCAAGCGTAATGAAAACTCCAGAAGATATAGGTTATAATGGAGATAAATATAAATTGCCTGCCTTGAATGTGCAAGTTGTAAAAGTAGCTGGAGAAACAAAGAGAGGAAAGCTGATTCCTAGTGTTGTAACAGATTTACAAGACAGAAGAGAAGCAAGAAAAGAAAGTCTTAATAAAAGAGTATCAAAGTGTGCAGAACTTATAAAATCTCACAATATGGAAAATTGCTTGATTTGGTGTGATTTTAATGACGAAGGAAACGCACTTGAAAAAGCAATTCCAAACGCTGTGCAAGTTGCCGGTTCAGATACAAACGAAAATAAAGAAAAATCATTATTAGGATTTTCAACCGGTGATATAAAGTTTCTTGTAAGTAAGCCTAAAATTGCCGGATTTGGTATGAACTGGCAGAATTGTAACAATATCATTTTCTGTGGCATATCAGATAGTTATGAAAAATACTATCAAGCTATAAGAAGATGTTACAGGTTCGGGCAGACAAAAGAAGTAAATGTATACATTGTTATAAGTACAAGAGAATTGCCGGTTTATAACAATATACTTGAAAAAGGCAGACTTGCTGATGAAATGAATAAAAAAATGGTTGAAATTGCATCCAAGTATCTTGAAGATGAAATAAAGAACACAACAAGAATGGCGGATGAATATGATGCAGAAATAAAAATGAAACTACCAGAATGGGAGGAAATGAAATGAAAGGACAAAGTGCAGTAAATGTTGAAAATCAGTTAATCACAGATAAATATGCTTTATATAATGGTGATAGCTGTGAGATTATGAAAGGAATACCTGATAATAGTATTCACTTTTCTATATTCTCTCCGCCTTTTGCAAGTCTTTATACCTACTCAAACAGTGATAGAGATTTGGGAAATTGTAGGACAACAACAGAATTTTATGAACATTTCAAGTTCATAGTTTCTGAATTGTATAGAATTACAATGCCTGGAAGATTAGTAAGTTTTCATTGTATGAATTTGCCAACAAGCAAGGAAAGAGATGGTTTTATAGGCATTGAAGATTTTAGAGGATTGTTGATTAAGTTATTTCAGGATAGTGGATTTATTTATCACTCAGAAGTTTGCATTTGGAAAGACCCAGTAATCGCAATGCAGAGAACAAAGGCACTTGGCTTATTGCATAAGCAGTTGAAAAAAGATAGTTGTATGAGCAGACAAGGTATTCCAGATTATCTTGTAACAATGAGAAAGCCAGGAGATAACCCAGAAAGATGTGAGCATACAAATGAAACATTCCCAGTCAGCAAATGGCAGAATTATGCAAGTCCAGTATGGATGGATATAAATCCTAGTGATACTTTGCAAGCGAGAAGTGCAAGAGAAGAAAAGGACGAAAAGCATATATGCCCTTTACAGTTGCCAGTTATAGAAAGAGCTATAGAGTTGTGGACTAACCCGAATGATATAGTATTTACTCCATTTTTAGGAATTGGCTCAGAATGTTATAAGGCAATAGAAATGGGCAGACGAGCAATGGGAATTGAACTCAAAAAGAGTTATTATGAGCAGGCTTGTAAAAATGTAGCAAGTGTGCCATTTAACAGTCGTTATAAAAAAGGATTATTTTAAGGAGGAAACAAAATGAAAGTAGTAACAAGCAGAATGAAAGATGCAGTAAACAAAGCAATCAAAGGAGCAGGATTTAATAATCTTATTCCTATTACATCAATGATAGGTATTAAATTATCAGATGGAAAGTTACGGTTGCTTACAACGGACATGACAAATACACTTTGTATTATCATTGACAAGGTCTCCGGCGTGGATATGGATATCACGGTTGATGCTGACAAGTTCGGAAAGTTGATTTCAAAGATCACTTCCGAGGACATTGAATTATTGGTTATTGACGATGTTTTATCAATCAAAGCCAACGGAAATTATAAGATTCCATTGATTTCAGACGAAGACGGACTTATTTCATTCCCAGATATTAAGCCATTAGATGATAAGAATGTGCAGTGTTCAACCAAACTTTCAAGTGTTATGCAGGCTTATAATATCAATAAATCAGCACTTGCAAAAACACTTGAGAATCCGTCTTTAACAGGTTATTATTGTGGAGATACTGTTATTAGTACGGATGCAAATGTCATTACATTCAATGGGTTTAAGATGTTTGATAATGAAGAACCTATTCTTATTTCCGCTCAACAGATGCAGTTATTAACATTGAATACAAAGGAGGATATTGAAGTTTATATTGGAAAAACAGGTATTCAGTTCGTGACAGAAGATGTTGTGATTGATGGAGCATTGATGGAAGGAATTGAAGATTTCCCAGCTAATGAAGTAAACGCTTATCTTGATGAAGCATTTACATCTTCTTGCAAAGTACCAAAAGATTTACTTCTTTCCGTACTTGATAGACTTGCATTATTCATTGAACCGTATGACAAGAACGGAGCATATTTCACATTCGGAAGAAAGGGAATCAATATTCACAGTAAAAAGGATGCTTCAACAGAGACTATCAACTATGTGGAAAGTAAGAACTTTGCACCATTTGTATGCTGTGTAGATATTCCAATGTTGAAGGAACAGTTGCAGGCTAATCCGGACGATACGGTGAAGATTTGCTATGGAAATGAAAATGCGTTGAAGATTGAAAGCGGAAAAGTGACACAGGTTATAGCATTGCTTGAAGATGAAGAACTTGACAATATGACAGAATAATTATGAGTATGCACCTTATATAAATATAGGGTGCATATTTTTTGAAAAATTTCAAAAAATCACTTGCATTTTATATTTTTATGTGTTACAATACAATTACATTAAAGAAAGGAGAAAAAGTAAATGGTTGTATGGAAATTCAATAATCTATACAAGGCGGATGCCGAAAAAGTATCGAAAGAGATTGAAAGTATATCAAATGCAACACCATCAAGAATACTTGAATATGCAAGAAATGAGAACAGCGAATTGCATAAATGCTTTGAATGGGATGATACAGTAGCGGCGGAAAAGTATAGATTGCAACAAGCAAGAAATATTGTTTGTAATCTTGTATATCAAGAAGAAAAGAAAGAAGAACCAACAAAATTAAGAGTATTCTATAACCAATCTTCAACAAATACTTATCAACCTACTAGAGTGTTAGTAAGGAATGAAGATAGTTACAAGGAACTTTTAATGCAGGCAAAATCAGAGTTGAGAGCATTTAAGAATAAATATAAAATGCTTACAGAATTGGAAGATATTTTCAATTTAATTGACTAATCATAATGAGTTATACATTCAAATATCTGCATTGCAGATAAGACAGAAAAGAATAGCATGAGACATAATAGGACATGAAAAAACATTACAAAACAACACAATGCAGATATTTGAGTGTATAACTCATACAACAAAACAGGACAAAATAATAAAGCAAAGAAAACTATAGCATATTACATTACATTGATATCTTTAACATCTACTTTATAAGTAGATAACACAATATAAAACAAAATAGGATAGGGCATGACATTACATCACAGAACATCACAAGACAATATTTATAAAGTAGATATTAAAGGTATCAATGTTATATATTAAAGGAGGACAAATAACATGAAAACAGAAACTATTGAAATTAAGAGAATTGATGTAAAGCAGGTAACAGTTAAGATTGTGGGTGATGGAGATTTAATTCTTAACAAAATGAATGATGTTTCTACAAGACATCTTACAGACCAGAGAAAAAACAAGGCAAAAGATATGGAAGTGCCTAACGAGTGGGAGCAGATTATTACAGCTATGCATTGGAGAGACGGAAAGCCAACAGATTTTAGTGAGCAGGGATTGATTGATGCTTTAAAGAATAATGCTCCGTGTATCACAGCATTTGGATTAAAGAAGTCATTTGGTGAGGCAGTTGTGAGAAATGAAATTGATAAGTTTAAAACAAAATTTGACCCGTCAGTCAATATTATTGCAAAGGGAAATTTGGTTCCAATTAAGTTCACAGAACATTATATTGATGAAAAACTTATGTCACCTATGAGAGGAAAGCCTGTACTTGTAAGAATGAATAGATTTAGTGGATGGAGTGCAGAGTTTACAATTCAGTTCACAGAAAATGTATATTCATTAGAACAGATTATCAACATTATCAACCTTGCAGGATTCGGGCTTGGAATTGGTAGCGGAAGAACTAGCGGATATGGAAGATATCATGTTGAAGAGGTAAGATAATGAGTAGAAGATTATTAAACTTAATCAATAACAATCAGCCACAACTTCCTGCAAATAAGAAGTTTCTGGCGGATGTAATGAGTTGTATTGAAAGAACAGAGCAAGAAAGAAGAAGAAAAGGAAGTAATTATTATAAGCCTTCTTCCTTGCATTGTATGAGGAATATGTATTTTACTCGTACAAAAGCCCCACAAGACCCGGAAGTATCCGAGTACAATTCAACAGGAATGGCAGATACTGGGACAGACCGACACGAAAGAATACAAAATGTACTTTTGCATATGCAGGAGATGGGCTATGATTGGAAATATCTCGATGTTGCTGAATATGTGAAGCAGAAACAGAAGTTCGGTAAATGTCGAAATTTAATAATAAAAGGTACACAAGGAGCGGAAACGCATCTTATAGATACTGCATTGAATCTATCTTTTAGATGTGATGGCATTATCCGTAGATTGTCTACAAATGAGGATTATCTGTTTGAGTTCAAGAATGTTGTTTCATTCAAATATAACCAGTTGAATGACCATTGTTTAGAACAGCATCACAATCAGGTAATCTGCTACTGTACTGCGTTGGATTTGGACAAGGCTTTTGTGACGTATGAAAACCGTGATATCTGTACGTTAGAAGTACCTGAGATTTTCCATGTAACAAAGGATATGAAAGATTGGCTTGTTGGTTATATAAGCGAGTGTGAAGGTTATGTGGAAAGAATGATTGCACCGCCAAAAACGGAAGATACAAAGAACTGTCGGTGGTGCAGATACAAAAATATATGTAGAAAGGTTGGATAAAAATGAGTAATTATGTTTTATTCGATGTACAAGACATGGATGTAGATTCAGAATTAAATAATCTTGTAGAAATAGGGGGCTCTTACTGTCATGAACCATACTTAATAATGTCAAAGATGACATTTAAGCTCATTAGAATGCTATCTAAAGGATATGATGCTAAAGATAATTCATGGGTATATAGCGGAGATTCGAGCTGGGTACCCTATGAATTTCAAATCGCAATTGATAAAAGAATACCTTTTGGGGAGGTGAAAGTTAAATAATGATATATATAGGAATTGACCCGGGAAAAAATGGTGGGATTGCTTTCATGTGTGATAACAATAATAGTAATAAAACATATCCATACTCTGATGATGTTTTAATAAACAATCTTGGATTTATATATGCACAAGATTTGCAGGATGATGTGATATGCTATCTAGAACACGTTCACGCAATGCCTAAGCAGGGAGTATCAAGCACTTTCAATTTTGGAATGAATTTTGGTTTTATTCAAGGCGTGTTAAAAGCATATGGCATTCCCTATGAGCTTGTTACACCGCAGAAGTGGAAGAAAGAATTTTCCTGCACGTCCGACAAAAATACATCCATTGAAGTATGCAAGAGATTATTTCCTAGTGTTAATTTAAAAGCAACGGAAAGATGCAGAAAAGACCATGACGGAATGGCGGAAGCGTTGTTGATAGCAGAATACGGAAGAAGACATTATGGAAGGAGTTTATAATTATGAGTAGACGGTTTAAGGTAAAAAATTGTTGTGAGAATTGCGTGTATGCCACGAATTACACCGGTTATGATGATTTTACTTGTGGCAGTTGTGGTTCTATGATACGTGCAGAAAGATTTGATTGCAAGGATTTTAAGCCTTCATATTCAGCAGAACATAAAGCAGAAGAGGAAGCACTTAAAAAAGATATAACTGGTAATGTGATTGAAGAGGTTGAATCTTCCGGAACTAATGTAAAAGAAATTTCGGATAAACTTGTTTTATCTTATTGCAAAGATTTGGATGAAATTATGTCAGTTATTTCCGAAAACCTTAGGGATAGCGGAAGTATGACAGATACGGAGTTGGAGTATTATATTATGGATTTGGCAAATACTTTATATTTTGTCGGAACAGCACAAGAGGACTTAGGAATAAAAGAAGATATTTGTAAATCAATTCGACAACGTGTATACTCAAAAGCAAGGGATGAGGCTTTGGGTAAAACTGTTGCAGATAGGACAGCACAAGCAGAATTAGCAGTGCAAGGAGAGACTTTGGTTCTTTCCATTTATTCCCGGACATATAAGAAAGTAAAGTTGCGTATGGAGGCAGGGTATGAAATGTTGAACAGTTTGAAGAAAGTGATGAACAAGAGAATTGCAGAAATGGAACTTTCTAACAGTAGATATATAAATAATAGTAAAGGAGACTAATATGGAAAATATATGTAAAAATTGTGAAAATTGTATTGCAAGTAATATGTGCGAAGCTGTTGTGAGTGGTTGTGATGAAACTATAGATTATGCAAACACAATTTATAATAAGGCTATTGACGATTTACGTAATGAATTAAAAACTCATTACACAGAATACAATATTGATAGCGTCTTAAGAGATACAGATTATTACTCTTATACAACAGCCTGCAATTATCTTGAAGATTATATTGATGAAATAACAGAGAAGTTGAAGAAAGGTGGAGAAGATGAGTAATCTTGATTTAATTATAAAAGACCTAAATAAGAAAATGAAAGTAGGAAATATTCAGCTAGGCGTTGATTTTCAAGAAGTACAGAAGATTCCATTTTCATCTTGTAGATTAAACTATATGACATATGGTGGAATCCCAGTTGGAAGAATAGCAGAATTTTATGGAGCAGACGGGAGTGGTAAAACAACTACCGCTATTGATGTAGCAGGAAATGCCCAAAAAATGTTTCCGGATAAAAAAGTGTTATTTGTAGATATTGAACACACTTTTGATTCTTGCTGGGCCACTAAACTGGGCTTGAACTGCGATGACATTATATATCTTGACCCAGATAGTATGGGGGCGGAAGAAGTATTTAATATGATGATTGAGCTTATAGAAAGTGGAGAAATAAGTCTATGCATATTAGATAGTATAGGTGCTATGGTATCAATGCAGGCAAACGAAAAGCAGATAGGGGAAAGAACTTATGGCGGAGTAAGTATGGCATTGACTGAATTTAGCAAGAAAATAACCCCAATTCTTGCAAGAACACAAACTGCTTTTATTGGAATAAATCAAGTCCGAGATGATATGAATAGTATGTATGGGGGAACAACAACGACAGGTGGAAGAGCGTGGCGGCATAGTTGTAGTACAAGGCTTGAATTTAGAAAAGGAAACTACATTGATGAAAAAGGCAATAATCTTTCAAGGGCTTGTGAGAATCCGGCAGGAAATATAGTAAATGTAGCATTGGTAAAATCTAAAGTTTGCCGACCAGATAGAAAAGTAGGTTTTTACACTTTGAAATATTTGGAAGGAATTGATTATGTATCAGACGCAGTAGACGTAGCAATCAAGATGGGATTGGTTGTGCAAGGTGGAGCATGGTTCTCTTTAGTTGATATTGAAACAGGTGAAATATTAAGCAAGTATCAAGGTAAATCAAAGTTAGTTGAGTACCTAAAGGAAAATGATAACTATACAAATTTCTATTCAAAATTGGAGAAATTATTAAATGAAGAATCTTAGTTATCAACAAGTTATCCACATTAAATTGTGGATAACTTTTTTTGTT
>OLNJ01000228.1_pt1 | contig 54093 bp, 51 predicted proteins | sample 1672191 | NCBI WGS metagenome assembly OLNJ01 (sample SAMEA3136657, study PRJEB25190) | human gut metagenome | biome: human gut; feature: human-associated habitat; material: faeces | place: Austria | collected 2013
TAATAAAAGAATAACAAATAGATAAATTAGAATTAAGATAGTGATAAAAAATCCAAAAAAAGCATGGAAAATTTTCCGAGAGTAGGAATTCAAATCTGGAATAAAATCCGTATAATAAAACTTGAAAACGTTATTAAAAATGAGGGGGAAATAAAAATGAACTTTATTTCAAGATTTATTGAAGAAAAAATGGTTCCAGTAGTATCTAGATTTGCTAATCTAAGATATATGAGAGCTCTTAAATCAGGGTTTATGGTTATAATGCCATTAACAATTATTGCATCAGTATTTTTATTAATAACAGACTTCCCTATAAATGGTTATCCAGAATTTATGGCAAGAATATTTGGTGAAGGTTGGGATAGTTTCCTTTCACCTGCATATAGAGCTACATTTGACATAATGGGGATTATGTTAGCTGGAACAATAGCTTACAAATTATCAGAAGATGATAAGATGGATCCGCTACCAGTTATGATTATTTCTATAGTAGCTTACGTAATAGTTACACCTAAATTTGCTACTGCTGAATCAGGAGAAGTAATAAATAAAGTACTTCCAATGGCATGGCTTGGAACAAAAGGTGTTATAACAGCAATTATAATGAGTATAACTTCAACAGAGCTTTATAGATTTGTAGTTAAAAAGAACTTAGTAATTAAATTACCAGAAAATGTACCACCAATGGTATATAAATCATTCGTATCATTAATACCAGGAGTAATAGTTGTTGCATATGCATTACTAATAAACGGAATATTCTTAAGCATGGGAACTTCAATGCATGAATTCATATATGACATATTACAAGTTCCACTTCAAGGATTAACAGCATCTCCAGCTGCTATAACAGTAGTTGCAGGGTTAAATGGATTCTTATGGTGGTTTGGTATTCACCCAACAGTTGTTAACTCAATTGTAAACCCATTATTAAATGCAAACTCAGTAGAAAACTTAGAGTTATTTAAACAAGGTGCTTTAACATTAGAAAATGCAAATATCGGAACAATTCAAATGATTGACCAATTTGCAACTATAGGTGGAGCAGGTATGACTGTGGGACTAGTTTTAGCTATGGTAGTTGTTGCTAGATCTGAAAGAATGAAAATGATGAGAAACTTAAGTACAGTTCCAGCATTATTCAATATAAATGAACCAATAATATTTGGTTTACCAGTAATACTTAACCCATTAATGTTAATTCCATTAACATTAGCACCAATAGTTTCAGTTCTTATTGCAATATTTGCTATGAAGATAGGATTCTTAAGTCCATTTAACGGTGTAGTAGCTCCATGGCCAACACCACCAATATTCAGTGGATTCTTAGTAAGTGGATGGCAAGGTGCATTAGTACAAGTAGTTGCCATAGCAGCAGCATTTGCAATATACTACCCATTTGTGTTAGCTTTAGATAAGCAATATAGAGCTGAAGAATTAACTGAGGAGTTAATAGAAGCTTAGAATTTAAAGTGAGGTGCACATATGAAAATACACAGAAGAATTTCAGAGAACTCAAAGTATTTAACTAAATTAGAAAAAGAGTTATTACAATTATTATTGGAGAATAGCGCGCTATTTAAATATGATAATTTTACAATAGCTAATATTTCAGAAAAATTTTCTATTAGTAATACAACTGTGCACCGACTTTCTAAAAAGTTAGGGTATAAAAGTTTTATACAATTTAAAGATGATTATTTTCAAAGAGATAAATTAGAAAAAGAAAACAAACCCAATATAGATGATACCGATTTTGTAAATCTAATGTTAGATACATATAAGTTAGTTAAGCAATCTGATATCGATGAAATAGTTGAAAAGATGATGAAATGCAAAAGAATAACTATATATGGAATGGGTATGAGCAATTATTTAGGTAAGATATTTCAAATAAAATTACAGCTATTAGGAATACCTGCTGAGCAACATGATGATTCAAGATTTATGAGATTATCTAGTAGAATATTAAATAAAGATGAAGATTTAGTATTTATGTTATCAAGAAGTGGGGAAACACCAGAACTACTAGAGGTATTAGTTGAAACTAACCTTAGAGGGGTTGACGTAGTACTTATAACAGAGTCTAGAAATTCTACCTTTGAAAAGTTATGTAAGTATAAGGTTTATACAGCGTATACTCAGGATTCAGATAGTAATATAGATACTCGATTAAACTTTCATATTGCAATGGATTATATAATAAAGAAATTTATTGAGAAATATGAAGAAAAGAGGTAGCAATGTATAATTTCGAAGACATATTACAAAGAAGAAATAATGGGTCTAAGAAGTGGAATGAAGAGTATATTGAAAAAAGATTCAAAGTAAAAGACGCAGCAAATTATTATCCACTATTCATTGCTGACATGGATTTTAAATTACCTAAAGAGGTAATAGAGCCTCTTATGGAATTTATAGCTTTAGGTGATTTTGGGTACTTTGATATAAAAGAAGAATTTTATAGTAGTATATTAAAATGGTATAAAGATAGATATAGATCAGAAATTAAACGTGAATGGATTGTTCCTTCAATAGGAGCATTATCTACTATGAATGTTATGGTAGATAAGTTGTTTAAAAAAGGTGACAATATACTTGTATTCACTCCAGCTTATGGACCATTTAAAGATGTTGTATCGAATAATGGTATGAATTTAGTTTCTTATAAAATGAAATTAAATAATAATAAATATACTTTAGATTTTAAAGAAGTAAAAGCTTTAGTGGAAAAAGAAGATATTAAGGGGTTAATAATCTGTAATCCACATAACCCATCAGGAAGATGTTGGAGCAAAGAAGAGATAAACGAGATTATTAATATTTGCATGGAAAAAAACATAATTATTATAAGTGATGAAGTTCATGGAGATTTAGATTTAGGAAATAATTTCAATACTTTTAGTGATTATTTAAACCAATATAAAAATATAATAGTTTTATCATCACCGAATAAAACATTTAATATAGCAGGTTTGGAAATCTCAACATTCTTATGTAGTAATGAAGAGATGAGAATTGATTTAGCAAATGAGTTAAGCAAAAGAAAGCTTCATCCAAATAGAGTTGGAACTAGAGCTTTAACCTTATGCTATGAAAATGGCTCACCTTGGGTTGATGAACTTATAATGAACATAAAAGAAAATTTAGATTTAACTGTGGACATGCTTAATGTAGAAGGAATCAGTACTATGGTTCCAGATGCAGGTTATTTATTATGGGTAAAGTTCGATAATATTTCAGATATTGATGATTTCATAATTAAGCTTGCGCAAGAAAAGAAAGTATTGCTTGAAACAGGAAGTAGGTTTATTAAAGATCATGAAGGATATTTAAGAATAAATGTAGCTACAAGTAAAGCAATATTAAAAGAAGCAATTCCAATGATAGTAGAATTCTACAAAGAATATATAAAGTAGTTAGGAGAATAGAAATGAAAAGAGAAGTAATTAATTCAGTTAAGGCTCCAGATGCAATAGGACCTTATTCACATTGTAATAAAGTAGGTAATTTCATATTTACCTCAGGACAATTACCATTGGATAAAGAAACTAAAGAATTAAAAACAGATATTAAAGAAGCTACAAGACAAAGCTTAGAAAATGTTAAGAGTATTTTAGAAGAGGCTGGGTCATCTATTAGAAATGTTGTTAAAGCAACAGTATTTGTAAAAGATTTAACTCAGTTTGCTGAATTAAATGAAGTATACAATGAGTATTTTGGAGAAAATCCTCCAGCAAGAAGTTGTGTTCAAGTTGCTAAACTACCTATGGATGCAGTAGTAGAAATAGAAGTTATAGCAATAGCAGAATAATATTAGATTTCGAAAGTAAATAACACTTTTAATAGGAGAACTATAATGAATTGTATGTGCAGCAATTTAATATAGTTCTCTATTTCTATTTGTTTAATTATAGTTATGTATTACTTTAGAGTAAAGTAATCTACATTTTACATAAATACTAATAAAAAATCCACTTATGGTTAAATTTATAAAATTATGTTCATACTACAAGATATATAAAGGAGGAGAAGTGAAGTATGAACGTAGAAAAGACTTTTCTTAAAACATTTTTGAAAAACTTTGAAGGAGAAGCATTTGCAGTAGATTTTTGGGATGGAGAAGAGGTTGTATTAGGTAATGGGGAACCATTATTTAGGGTACATATAAAAAAGCCATTGAATAAAAAGGATTTATTAAGTAGTACATCATTAGCTTTTGGTGAAGCATATATGAATGGTGATGTAGAATTTGAAGGAGATTTATTCTTAGCGCTAAATACAGTGTTAAAGTACATGAATAAATTTAATAGTGACCATAAGGCATTACCAGAAATATTTCATAAAATAACTAATAAATCAAAGCAGAAAGAAGAAGTTTCATCTCATTATGATATAGGAAATGATTTTTATAGCTTGTGGTTAGACGAAACTATGAGTTATTCTTGTGGATATTTTAAAAATGAAAATGATACATTGTATCAAGCTCAAATGAACAAAATTCATCATATATTAAAGAAGTTAAATTTAAAAGAAGGTCAAAGTCTTTTAGATATAGGTTGTGGATGGGGAATGTTACTTATTGAAGCAGCTAAAAAATACAAGATAAAAGGATTAGGAATAACATTAAGCCAAGAACAATTTAATAAGTTTAGTGAAAGAATAAAGGAAGAAAATTTAGAAGATTATTTAGAAGTAAAACTAATGGATTATAGAGATTTAAAGAAATCAAAATTATCATTTGATAGAGTTGTAAGTGTAGGAATGATAGAACATGTAGGAAGACCTAATTACGACTTATTTTTTGAAAATGTAAATGCAGTTTTAAAAGAAGGAGGAGTATTCTTATTACATTATATAAGTGGAATAAAAGAATCTGAAGGAGATGCATGGATTAAAAAGTACATATTCCCAGGTGGGGTTATACCATCATTAAGAGAGATAATAAATATTTCAGGAGATTACAATTATCATGTTATAGATGTAGAAAGCTTGAGGTTACATTATACTAAGACCTTATTAGAATGGTATAAAAACTTTAATAATAATATAGATAAAGTTAGAGAGATGTTTGATGAAAAGTTTATTAGAATGTGGAGTATGTATCTATGCTCTTGCGCTGCTACATTCAATAATGGAATAATAGATTTACATCAAATTCTATTTACTAAAGGAATAGATAATGATTTACCACTTACAAGAGACTATTTATATAAAGAGTAGTATTTTAATATTTTTATAAAGGGAAATTTCTTGTTAGTGGGTATTTCTTACTGTATATTAGTATTATAAAAATATTAATATAGGAGATGATTTTATGGCAGTTAAAATGTTACATACATGTATAAGAGTTATGGATTTAGAAAAATCTCTAAAGTTTTATAGAGAGGCATTAGGTCTTGTTGAAACTAGAAGAAAAGATTTTCCAGAGCATAAGTTTACTTTAGTGTATCTTTCTAATGAAATTGGAGGATATGAGATTGAATTAACTTATAATTATAATCCAGAAAAGCCTTATGAATTAGGAAATGGATTTAGTCATATAGCAGTTGGTGTTGATGATTTAGAGGGTGAAAGAGAGAAACACAAAACTTTAGGGTATGAAGTTACTCCATTAAAGGGACTTCCAGGGCAAAAGCCAGGATACTATTTTGTAACAGATCCAGATGGCTATAAAGTTGAAGTTATAAGAAATAAATAGTTAGATTAATAGAGATGTAGAGATACATCTCTATTTTTTTAGAAAATTTTAGTTTACATAAAAACTATAATATAAGCTTAACCTAAATAGAGATATATTGAAAAATTAGGTTAAGAGGTGAGGTTGTGGAGAGATTTAAAACTATTAAAACTTATGCTAGCTTTTCAAGAAATGTACAAATAATTGTAATAAGTGAATTGATATTAGCTGCGGCTTTTGGTATATATGGATTTTTACAAATACTTTATTTAAATGAAATTAATATACCCTCTGATAAAATTGGACTCATCTTTTCTTTAGGTTCATTATTTTCAATGGTAGGTTTCTTTGTAGGACCATTTATACATATGTTTGGAAGAAAAAATATTTTAGCTTTAGGATGTTTATTAAGTTCTATAGGAATAGGGGCATATGCTGTATTTACTAGCTATATATTACTTTTACTATCACAAATCTTAACTAATATAGGGCTTTGTTTTATACAAGTTACAGAATTGCAACTACTTTATTCATATACAACACCAGACAAAGAATGTTGTGCATATAGTTATAAATCCTCTGTTAATTTTATTGCTTCAACTTTAGGAACTTTATTGGCAGGGAATATAGATAGATTATCTATATTTAGTATTATAGGATATAGAAAATTATTTTACTTATCAGCAGGTATGACTTTAGTAGCTTTTGTTATGAGGTTATTTTTATTACCTAGGGATGAGAAAAGAAAGCTTGATGAAGGGAAAATTAAGGAATCTATTGGAGATACATTTAAGTTACTTAGAGGTCATAAAAATATAAGGTTTTTTGCAATTTTTTTATTTATTATTGCTATAGGTGGAAGTGCTGCTTGGCCATATAATAATTTAATTATGAAAAATTACTTTGGTTTAAGTAACACAACAATGTCCATAGTTAGCTTCATAATAACAACGGTGGTAATGATGGGCGTTCTAGCTATGCCAACAATAATAGGTAAGATTGGAATAAAAAGATTTGAGTTGATATCACTAATATGCTTGGCAGCAACAATGTTTTTTTTAACATTAAAATTAAATACTATTCCCTTTGTAACTATATTAATATTTAGATGTATTTTTGCAACTTTAGTTGGTTCATCTTTAGATAGCTCAATGATGAGCTATATTGAAATAGAGAATAGAGATGTATTTGCAGGAGTAAAATTATTGGTGAATGGAGTAGCTTCTGCAATAGGTAACTTTACTGGAGGATTTATAATTGAAAATATAAATTTTAGAGGAATATATATTTATGGTTTTTCAGTATTGATTATAGTAATTTTAATGTTTTATTTGAAAATTTCTAAGATTTTTGGAGATAGAGCAATAATATTAGAAAGATATAAAAGAAATTGTACATGTAAACTAAGGCATAGATATGTTGAGAGAAGAAGGTATTAAATAAAATAAGAATCACTTTGATAAAAGTTTGTCTTCGTAAAAAGATGAAAGATACTAATGATATAAAAAATATTGAATATGGCAATGTGATTAAGTGGTTTAAGAGATTTATTATTTCACTAGTTAATTTTATTAGAGGTAGAAAACTTAAAAGATTAGAGAAATCATAACAATAAATATAAAATTAAGGTAAAAATAGAATGTTGATATAATAAGATTTATATAATAGAATTAAAGTATATAAATCTTAAATTCTATTTATATAGGATTTAAGATTTATACTTATAGGAGTATATGCGATTTTGTCAATTAAACTTACTCCTAATGAATCAAAAATTAAAGGGTGACATATAAATGGCAAAGGTAGTCAATGTTATAGGAAAAGGCTCAAATGTTGGTAAGACTATTCTTATGGAAGGACTTATTAATGAATTGAAGAATAGAGGGCTAACTGTATCAACAATAAAACATGATGTTCATGGATTCGATATAGATAAAAAAGGAAAAGATACATACAGACATAGACAGGCTGGAGCAGAAACAGTAGTTATTTCATCTAAAAATAGATTTGCGATGATTAGAGAATTAGAACAAGAAATTAATTTAGATGATATAATTAAAATGGTAAGTGACAAGGATGTAGTACTTGTTGAAGGATATAAAAAAAGTGATTTAAGAAAAATAGAAGTTTATAGAGAGGGAGTTAGTGAAGAGATATTAACTCCTAAAGAAAAATTAATTGCTATTGCTAGTAATGAACATATTAAGTATAGTGATGTACCTATAGTTAAAAAGGATGATTATAAAGTATTAGCAGATTTAGTCCAAAAAGAAAAAGAGTTTAAATTTGAAAAATAGTTTTGTGTTTTCTAGTGTGTAAAAGTCTAAGGAATTTTCTATGACTTTTACGCCTGAATGTTTATCATTCACAGGGCAGTAATTGAAAAGTTATTGTCTCCACGTATTTTGGGAAGGAAAATAAGTAGATTTAATATAGAAATGTATTAAGCTTGTTACTTATACCCAAAATAAGGGTAAAGTAGCAAGCTTTTTAAGTTCAAATTTATGAGTTAGTACTTTGAAGTTATACTGTAGAGGCACTCCTACAAATACATGTGAGTAGTGAGTTCCATTAATTATTTGAGTATGAGGTGCAAGTTATGAAATCTTTTATTAGTTTAGAAGAAGCCATAGAGATTTTAAGTGAAAATGTTAGATTTATTGGAATTGAAGAAGTGTCATTACTTTCTGGAATAGGTAGAATTTTAAGTGAAGATATCTTTTCAAAGATAGATAATCCTCCATTTAACAAATCAGCTATGGATGGATATGCAGTGATTTCTATTGATACAGAGGAAGGAAAAAAATCCTTAAAGGTTATAGACCAAGTTTTTGCAGGTGATGTTTGCAAAAGTGAAGTAAAGCAAGGAACAGCAATTAAAATAATGACTGGAGCTCCTATACCAATTGGAGCTAATGCTGTAATAAAACAAGAAGATGTAACTTTTAAGGATGGTTTTATAGAGGTAAATAAGGTATTAAAAGCTGAAGAAAATATTTGTTTAAAAGGTGAGGATATAAAAGAGGGAACCCTTTTGGTGAAGAAAGGTAAAAAATTAGATTATGCAGACATAGGAATATTAGCTAGTTCTGGAATAAGAACTGTTAATGTTTATAAAAAGCCAAGAGTAGCTTTTATAAGTACAGGAGACGAAGTATTAGATTTAGATGAAGCATTAATAGGAGGAAAGATATATAATAGCAACAAGTATACAATATTAGGAAGATTAGCTGAGTTAGGTTATGAAGTAACCTATGTGGATCATGAAAATGATAGCTTTATTGGGATTGGAAATAAAATTAAGGAAGCTTCAAGAGTAGCAGATTTTATTATAACTACAGGTGGGGCATCTGTAGGAGAAAAGGACTTAATAAAAGAAGTAATAGATTATATTAATGGTGAAAAATTATTTTGGAAAATTAATATTAAACCAGGATCAGCTATGCTTTGTAGCAAATATGATGAAAAAATTATAGTAAGCCTTTCAGGAAATCCAACAGCTGCATTAACTACTTTTGAACTTATTGCTAAAACAACACTAGAAAAGCTAAGTGGAAAAGAACATATAGAAATAAGTAGAGAAAAAGCTATTTTAACTAATGAATTTAAAAAGAAGAGTCCGAATAGAAGGTTTTTAAGAGGAACAGTAACTTCTGATGTTAATGGTCAAAAAGTAGAAATAACACAAGTTAAAAGTGGAAATGGAATTCTTAGCTCTACATTAAATTCTAATTGTTTAATAGAGCTGGAAGCTGGTAATGAAGGCGTTAATAAAGGAGATATAGTTACTATTATTAAATTTTAAGAGGTGAGTTGCTTTGATAAATAAAACACTAGCTATTTTGGCAGGTGGAAAAAGTAGTAGGATGAATTATAATAATAAAGCTTTTTTAAGTTTTAAGGAAAAAACTTTTATTGAGCATATTATTAATGCAGGAAAAAACTTCAAGGAAGTTATTATTGTAGCTAATGATAAAGAAGTTTATGAAAGGTTTAATTTAAGAGTTGTAGAAGATATATATAAGGGAAATGGTCCCCTATCAGGAATACATTCAGCATTGAAAAGTTCTACTACTGATTGTGTTTTATGTGTAGCTTGTGATATGCCTCTTGTAAGTAGTGAGTTATTAGATTTCTTAGGGAATTATAATGAAAATTATGATGTATTAGTGCCTAAATATAAGGATAGATTACAGCCACTTTGTTCAATATATTCTAAAAATATATTAGGTAAAATTGAAGAGAGTTTAATAAAAAACGAAAATAAACTACAAAGATTTATAATGTCTTCAAATTATAAAGTAATCGAAAAACTAGGCAATAGAAAATTTGAAGAGGAAGATTTTTTAAATGTAAACACACCAATAGAATTTAATGAATTGGAGGAAAGATAAATGTATACTGTAGGAATCGTTACGAGTAGTGATAAAGGATATGCTGGAGAAAGAGAAGATAAGAGCGGAGCAGTTATAAAAGAAATAGTAGAAGCTAAAGGTTTTGAAGTTGTAAGATATGTAGTATTGCCAGATGAAAAAGAAATGTTAGCGGAGGAGTTTAAACATATGGCAGATGACTTAGGTGTTAATCTTGTTTTAAGCACAGGTGGAACTGGGTTTTCAGTAAGAGATATAACTCCAGAAGCTACAAAGATGGTTATTGAAAGAGAAACTCCAGGAATATGTGAAGCTATAAGATATTTTAGCTTACAGATAACTAAGAGAGCAATGCTTTCAAGAGCAGTTTCAGGAATAAGAAAAAATACACTTATAGTAAATCTTCCAGGAAGTCCAAAGGCTTGCAAAGAAGCGTTAGATTTTGTATTAGATGATATAAAACATGGAATTGACATATTATTAGGTTCAGCAAGCGAGTGTGCTAGAAAGTAGTTTAGTCACTTGTGGTAAAGTGAAAAGTTTGCTTGCGCAAAGGGGAAAAGTCACTGCGTGAGGAGAAAAGATTGATTTCGTCAATGGAGAAAATATTTGCTGACGCAAATGTCCCAAAGTGCTTATGGCAGAAGGAGAGTTTGATTATTAGAATATTAAAAAGTATGAATAGATAATTAATATAGGAATGGAGTAGTTAGCTATGAAAATGATAAGAGTTGAGGATGCAATCGGGTGTATTTTATCTCATGATGTTACTCAAATAATACCTGGTGAGTTTAAGGGAAGAGTATTTAAAAAGGGACATATTATTAAAGAGGAGGATATACAAAAATTCCTTGAGATAGGTAAAGAGCATATTTATGTATGGGAGCCTAAGGAAGGTGAACTTCATGAAAATGATGCAGCTATAAGAATTTCAAACCTTGTTGTGGGTGAAGGTGTTGCTAAATCAGAAGAAATAAAAGAAGGAAAAGTTGATTTCTTTGCTGATAGAGATGGTGTTTTAAGAATTGATAAAGAAAAGTTATTTACTATTAATTCAATAGGAGAAATTATAGTATCAACACTGCATAATAATACTCCTATAAAAAAAGGTGAAAAGATAGGTGCTACTAGAGTTATTCCTTTAATCATAGATGAAAAGCCAATATTAAAAGCTGAAGAGTTAGTTAATGATAAAGTAATTTGGGTTGATGAAATAAAGCCTAAAAGATGTCTTTTGATAACTACAGGTAATGAAGTTTATAAGGGAAGAATTAAAGATGCATTCTTACCAGTTATAAAAGCTAAGCTTGGATATTACGGAAGTGAAGTTGTAAGACAAGTAATTTTACCGGATGAAAAAGAAAGAATAATTGAAGAAATTCAAAAAGGATTAGAAGAAAAAGTTGATATGATAATTTGTACTGGAGGAATGTCTGTTGACCCAGATGATGTTACTCCAACAGCGATAAAAGAAAGTGGTGGAGAACTTGTAACATATGGTTCACCAGTATTACCAGGTGCAATGTTCTTACTTGCTTACCATAATGATACACCAATACTTGGAGTTCCAAGTTGTGCTATGTATTCAAAGAGAACAGTACTTGACCTAGTATTACCAAGAGTTTTAGCAGATGAAAGATTAAGTTTTGAAGATATAGCTCATTATGGACATGGTGGATTATGTTTAGATTGCGATGTATGTACATTCCCACATTGCTCATTTGGGAAATAAAAGGAGAAAAGATATGAATAACGGATTAACTCATTTTGATAATAGTGGAAATGCAAGAATGGTTGATGTTTCTGAAAAGATAGAAACTGCAAGATGTGCAGTAGCTGTATCTAAGATAAAGGTAAGTAAAGAAACATTAGATCTTATAGAGGCTGGAAAAATAGGAAAAGGAGATGTGCTTGGAGTTGCTAGAGTAGCAGGAATAATGGCTAGTAAGCAAACTTCTAACTTAATTCCTATGTGTCATCCTTTAATGATATCTAGCGTTAATGTTGACTTTGATATAAATAAAGAAGAAAGTGCTATAGATATAACAGCAACAGTAAAAATAGTTGATAAAACAGGTGTTGAGATGGAAGCTTTAACAGCAGCAACAGTTGCAGCCTTAACTATTTATGATATGTGCAAAGCTGTAGATAAGAGAATGGTAATCGAGGGAACTCATCTGTTAAAGAAAACAGGAGGGAAAAGTGGTGAATTCAATTTCTTTGAATAGCCACATAATTAGAGATGAAGGATAAATTTAAAAGAGAAATTGATTACTTGCGATTATCTGTAACTGATAATTGTAATTTAAGATGTATATATTGCATGGATGAAAAAGAAAATAATTTTTTAAAAACATCTGAGAAGTTAAGTGATGAAGAAATATTAAGAGTAGTTAAATCTTGTGCTGAAGTTGGTATAAAGAAAATAAGAATAACAGGGGGAGAACCTCTAGTTAGACCTAATATAACTAAACTTATAGATAGTATAAATAATATTGAAGGTATAGAAGAAATTTATATTACTACTAATGGAATACTTTTAGCTGATAAGGTTGAGGCTTTAGCTAAAAGTGGTGTTAAGGGAGTAAATATAAGTCTGGATTCTTTGAAGGAAGATAGATTTAAGAGTTTAACAAGAAGAGGTGAACTTTCAAAAGTTTTAGAAGCTATTGATAAGTGCATAGAGTTTGGAATAAAAGTAAAGCTTAATACAGTTATGGTTAATGATATAAACCATGATGAGATTAAGGACTTTATAAATCTTACAATAAATAAGCCTATAGATGTTAGATTTATTGAACTTATGCCAATAGGTGTAGGAAAGGTTTATAAAGGAGTTAGTAATCAAGAAATAAGAGATATTATAAAGGATAACTTTGCTAATGCAGTTGAGATAGGAAAAGAAAAAAGTAGCGGGCCAGCTAAATATATAAAGATAGATGGCGCTTTAGGTAAGGTTGGATTTATAAGTGCTATGAGTAATTGCTTCTGTGAAGAATGTAATAGAGTTAGAATTACACCAGAAGGATTTTTAAAGCAATGTTTACACTTTGATTATGGAGTAAGCTTAAGAGACCTTATTAGAGAAGGTATATCCAACGAAGAATTAAAGAAAAAGATTGAAGAGACTATTTATAACAAACCAGAGAAACATTTATTTAATCAAAATAAAGAGCATGAAGAAATAAGATTTATGAATCAAATTGGAGGATAATATTATGTGTAAGGTAATAGCTGTATGTACGAGTGAGAAAAAAGGGACTGCTAAGCAAATGGTAGATGAAGCGAATCTTATTGAAGAATTCGGAATTGAAGGAGATGCTCATGCTGGAAAATGGCACAGACAAGTAAGCCTTTTAGGATTAGAAAAGATAGATGAGTTTAACTCTAAAGGTGGAGGAGTAAACTTTGGTGATTTTGGTGAAAATCTAGTTATATCAGGGATAGAACTTACTAAAATGCCTATAGGACAAAGATTTAAAGTTGGAGAAACTATTTTAGAACTTACTCAAATAGGAAAGCAATGCCATGATAAATGTGAAATATTCTATAGAGTTGGGCAGTGTATAATGCCTACTAATGGAGTATTTACAAGAGTTATAAAAGGCGGGAAAGTAAGAGTTGGAGACGAAGTTATTCTTCTAGAAAGTGAAAGAAAAACTTTAAGTTTATAATAAGAAAAAATGGTAGTATCAAAAGTAGTTTGATACTACCATTTTTGATTTTAAGAAAATATATATTTGGACAAAAATCAACGAGAGTAATAGTTTATTTATTTAATGGCTTTTCATATAATGTAATATTAATTATTTGATATATAAGGAGAGAGTTTGTGGGTTCCAGCGATAGATATAGATTAGAAAAAATCTCAAAGAAAAAAAGAATTAAAGCTAAAAAGAGAAGATGTTCAAAGCAGTTATATCCAGCATTGAAAAATACTAAAAATGGTGCAATATATGGATATATAAATAATAAGGGAGAATATGTAATAGAGCCAAAATTTGAAGGAGCTTATGACTTTAATGAAAATTGTGTAGCAATAGTAATTAAGGATAATAAGTATGGAGTAATTGATTTATTAGGAGAATATAAGATTTATACAATATATGATAGTATAAGCAATTTTAGAGAAAGTAGAGCAGTTTATAGTAAAGATGGCAGCATGGGAATAATTGATGAAGATGGAAATGTAATAACTAAGAAAGAATATGGGATAGTTGGAGAATTTCATGACCATAGAGCTGTAGTTGGAGATAGTAAATCAGGAAATTATAAATATGGATATATAGATAGAGAAGGAAAAGAATTAATACATCTTAAGTTTGAAAGAGCTGATGATTTTAAAGATGATATTGCGTTGGTAAAGGTAAAAGATAACGAGTATAGCTTGATTGATAAAGAAGGAAAAGTTTTAAATAGTTATAAGCATTATTTAGTATCTCAATATGGAGATGGACTTATGATGTTTTCTGAAAAGATAGATGGACCATATGGATATATAGACATAGAAGGAAATGAGATAATTACGCCTAGATTTACATCTACTAGTGAGTTTGTTGATGGAATTGCTATAGTATCAGTTGAAGAAAATTATAATGGACCTTATGGAGTTATAAATAAAAAAGGAGAATATGTTTTAACTCCTATATTTAGTGAAATTAGATATTTAGGAGAAAATAGATTGGCATTGGGTATGCCTATAGGAAAACCATTAGGAGATGATAAATTTATAGCACCTAGTATATTTGCTATAGGTGATACAAATGGAAATATTTTAACTCAATTTAAATATTATGCTGTAGGTAATTATGATAAAGGAGTAACTTACGCTTCTAATAATACCTCTACTTTTTTTATGGATAAGAATGGGAAGGTTATTAATACATTACCAAAGGTAAAGGGAAGTGGAGAGCTAATGATTAAAGATGATATAATATATGCCAATATAGACTATTCACCATATTATTTAACTAGATCAGGTAAGCTTATATATAAGCCAAATGATGAGATTATACTTGATTATGTATATTCTGTAATTAAAGAAAAGTATAAGCCGAACTTTAGCTTTTTAATTTATATTCCACAAATTAAAGGTATTAAAAATAGAAAAGTAGAGAAGAAAGTAAATAGCAAATTAAAAACATTATCCTATTTCAAACCATTTGCAGAAGATCAAATAAGTCATAGTATAAATGAAAATGATGTATTAGACTATAGTTATTATGGGACATTTGAAGTAACTTTCTTTAAGAAGAATATACTTATATTAAGTTTAACTGGATATTATTATCCTTTAGGTGCTGCTCATGGATTATCATCTAAAATAACACCTGTAATAAATCTTGATACAGGAGAGTTTTATAGCTTAGAAGATTTGTTTAATCCAAATTCAGATTGGAAGAATAGATTGGATTCAATTATACAAAGGATGATAGATAAAGAGCCGCAATATGAGTATGTATATAAAGATGGATTTAAGGGAATAGATGAAGGACAAAATTTTTACATTGATGATAATAACTTGTATATTTATTTCCAACCTTATGATATAGGACCATATGCAGCCGGATTTATTATATTTAAAATACCATTTAGTTTAATACAGGATATTATGGTAAATAAAAATATTGACATAAATAAATGATAGGAGTATACTCCTCAAAGGAGATTGCTTTAAGAGCAATCTCTTTCTATAAAAAAATGAAAATTACATAGATTAATACTAAGAATAAAACTAATTAAGGGAGAAAGTAAAAATGGATAAAGCTAGTTTAAAAAAGAATATTATTTCAAAGACAGTATTATTTTTGATAATTATGATTTTGGTAGTAATGTTTAATTTATTATTTGGAGAAGATAATACGCTAGTTGGAGTTACTACAGTAATAACAATACTTATGTTGTTAGGAAAGGACTTAACTCAAAATCCAGTAAAGAATTTCTTAATACTTTTAGGAATTAACTTAGCACTTGGAATAAGTTCATTTATAGCAGCAAATAATGTATGGGTAGGAATAATTATAGATTTTTCAGTTGTATCATTAATAGGATATTATTTTAGTTATGCTATGACTAAAGGGCTTATATTACCCTATGGATTACAATATTTATTTATGTTGAATAGCCCTGTAGATGGACATATTTTTGTAAAAAGAATTTATGCATTAATTTTTGGCGCTATAATTATTATGATAAGCCAATTTATAGTAAATGTTAAGAAAAATAATGTATTTAAAAAAGAGAATTCAATAATAGGTTTTAATAAAGATGAAATTGATAGCGTTTATAAAGAATACGCACTATTTGGTAGGAAGGTAAAAATACATACAATAAGGGCTTCTTATGCTATAAGAGTTGGACTTTTAACAGCTATAACTTCTTTTATAGCATTGTATTTTAAGTTACCAGAAGGACGTTGGATGATATACACAATATTCTCATTAACTGAGTTATACTCAGAGAACTGTAAAATTAGAGCTTGGAAAAGGTTGCAAGGAACTATTATAGGTTCTGCTGTAGTTATAGTAGCTTTTATGTTTATAAAAAATCCTGCATTAAGAGGATTGATAATACTTATAGCAGGATATTTAAGCTCATTTGCTTCAGATTATAGAGATGTAATGATATTAGCAACAATATCAGCAATTACGCCACTTGCAATTACTAATGGATCAGTATATATTGCATTAAAAAGAATAATGTATGTAATAATAGGTACTATTTTAGCATTATTAGCTAATAGATTTATATTAAGAAAATCTCAAAAAGAACATGGTTTACAATAAAATATTTTAAAATAGAATTACTTTTTAGTAATTCTATTTTTTTTATAAAAAAGAAAATAATACATATACTAAAAAAATAGAACAGTATAGAAGGAGATGAAATTATGGATAAATCAGAAGTGAAAAAGAATATTATTGCAAAAACGATATTATTTGTTTGTATTATGGTATTTATAGCAATATTTACTTTAATATTTGGGCAAGAAAATGTGCCCGTAGGTATATGTACTGTAATAATATTACTTATGTTATTAGGAAAGAATTTGACACAAAAGCCATTAAAAAATTTTCTTATACTATTAGGAATTAATCTTGCTATTGGTTTTGGAACATATATTGCAGCTAATAATGTATGGATAGGAATCTTTATAGATTTCTTTACTTTGTCTTTAATAGGATATTATTTTAGTTATGCAATGACAAAAGGCCTAATACTTCCATATGGTCTACAATATCTATTTTTATTAAATAGTCCAGTGCATGGAGAAGTCTTTGTTAAAAGAATTTTAGCATTAGTGGCTGGGGCAGTTATCATAATGATTAGTCAATTTATTGTTAATGCTAAAAAAGAAAATGCATTTAAAAAAGAAAACTCTATAATAGGTTTTAATGAAAATGAAAGTAATAAGGTATATAAGGAGGTAAACATATTTGGTAGGAAGGTAAAAATACATACAATAAGGGCTTCTTATGCAATAAGAGTTGGAATACTTGTGGCTTTAGCATCATTTATACAACAATACTTTAAGTTAGCAGAAGGAAGATGGATGGTGTACACTATATTTTCTTTGACTGAGCTTTATTCAGAAAACTGTAAGATAAAAGCTTGGAAGAGATTACAAGGAACTATTATTGGGTCCATAATTTTATTAATATTGTTTATGTTTATTAAAAATAATATTTTAAGAGGATTAATAATATTAATAGCAGGTTATTTAAATTCCTTTGCAGAAGATTACAGAGATATGGTGGTATTGGTAACTATATCTGCAGTTGCACCACTTGCAATTAGTAATGGGTCCATATATGCAGTAGTTGAGAGAATAATGTATGTTATAATAGGAATAATATTATCATTAATAGCAAATGCTCTAATACTAAGAAAATCAAAAAAAGATATTGAGACACAATAAAATAAGTAAGATACTAAAAAGAATTACAATAAAATATATTACTACAAAAATACTGATATAAATAATAATTTGTATCAGTATTTTTTTATAAAGATATATGGAATAAAAAATAAAATTTTAATATTATTGGTAAAAGTGGTAAAATAGCTTATAGTTAGATTAATTAAAAATTAAAGGAGAAATAAAAAAATATGTACGATATAAGTGAAGCTAAAGTAAGTATTTTTTCAAATAGTAATTTGAAAAAATTAATAATTCCTTTGGTAATTGAACAAATACTAGCTGTTACAGTGGGGTTAATTGATACAGTTATGGTTTCAAATGTAGGAGAATATGCTGTTTCTGCTGTTTCATTAGTTGATACAATAAATATTTTATTAATAAATATTTTTGCTGCCTTAGGTACAGGAGGAGCTGTTGTAGCAGCTCAATTAATAGGTAGAGGATCAAAAGAGAAGGCTAGAACTTCAGCAAAACAACTAATTTTAATAACTACTATTTTATCAGTAGCTATTATGATAATTTGTTTAATACTTAATGAAGCATTATTAAGATTAATTTTTGGAAGTGTTGATTCAAAGGTAATGTACAATGCTAAAATTTACTTTTTCTATTCTGCTATTTCATATCCGTTTATAGCACTATATAATTCAGGAGCTGCTCTATTTAGGGCTATTGGCAATTCAAAAATTTCAATGATAAATTCATTAATTATGAATGTCATTAACATAATACTAAATTCTATATTTATTTTCGGATTAAAGCTTGGAGTTTTAGGAGCAGTTTTAGCTACATTAATAGCTAGAGTTATTGCTTGTATTATAATTCTTTATATGTTAACCAAAAAGAAAAATGATTTATATATAGATAATTATTTAAATATAAAATGGAACTTAAAATATATTAAAAAGATTCTTGCAATAGGAATTCCTTCAGGATTAGAAAATGGGATGTTTCAGTTAGGAAAGATTTTAGTACAAAGTTTAATTGCTACATTTGGCACATATTCTATTGCGGCTAATGCAGTTGCAAATAATATTGCACAAATGATGATAATACCAGGTAGTGCAATTGGACTAGCTATGATAACAGTAGTAGGTCAATGTATAGGGGCTAATGATTATGAAGAATCCGTATATAATACTAAAAAACTTATGAAGATAACTTTTATTTCTATGGCTATATTAAGTTTATTTTTAGGATTAATTTCACCTAAGATATTATGGATATATTCTCTCTCTCCTCAAACTACTACCTTGGCATTAAAATGTATTTGGGTACATGCAATAGTAGGAATGGTTATATGGCCGATATCTTTTACGTTACCTAATGCTCTACGTGCAGCTAATGATGCAAGATTTACAATGCTTGTTTCAATTTTTTCAATGTGGATATTTAGATATTTCTTAAGCTTCTTACTTGCTAGGGATTTAGGATTAGGACTTGTTGGAGTATGGTTAGCTATGACTGTTGATTGGGTTGTTAGGTCTATATTGTTTATTTATAGGTATAGAAGTGGAAAGTGGAAATATAAGAAGTTAGTATAATTAATGAAGGCATAGTGTTATTATATTTACAATAAAGGTATAATACTATATAATAATCATTATTATTTATAGAACGGAGAGAACAATTATGGGTAAGAAAATAGAGCTAGTTTATGAAGATAAAAAATACATAGTTTCAATAGATGGGTCAGAGGTAGAAAAACTAGAAGATGTAGATAAGGCTTTTGAAAGATTTAAACAAGTTATAAAAAATAATGATAGCAATAATGATAAGTCATGGTTATATATTGAGGAGACAATAAAATCATTTGAAAATGAAAATGTAGAAATTAATGGACAATTTAAGACAGTAACTATTGGGCCTTTAAAATATTTCTATAATACTGGTAAGGTGTTTTATATATCAGAAAGTGATATGACTCAATTAATTGGAGGATATGGATTAATTAAGTTTATATTAGAAACTCCTGGATTACAAGAGAAAGAAAACATTGAAAGCTTCTTAGAATTATGTAAAGTTGCAGTTGAAAATGGAGCTAATTATAGATTAAGTGGTGGAAGTATAACAATAATTAGTGCAGTATTAAATTATGGATCTGTAGAATTTAACTTTAACTACAATAAAATAAATAAAGGTATAGCAATTGAAGACGGAAGTTTTGAAGAATTTAAAAAATATGTTTTAGAAACTATTAATAAATAGGGTATTATGAGCCTCTGAGATATAAAAGTATGATATCTCAGAGGCTATTTTTATATATAATTTTATGATGTACAAAAGTAAATAATAAAGAGTAATATATAATAATAATACTTATTGAGTGAGAAGATATGGACTATTATAAGATGTTCGATGATTTTATGAAGAATTGTGGATATGATTTTAGTGAATATAGAGATGATAATTCAAGTGATAACGAAGAAGCGCCACCAGGAGTGGCAGATGAAGAGTGTAGATGTGGAGATAGTGATATTCCAGGTGGTTTTCAAGATTTAAATCCGATGCTATTTATAATAATTGCACAAATAATAGGGGATATTACGGCTAGTAGAATTCCATTTAATGTACAAAATGCTCTAGGAAACTGGCTTCAATTAATAGGTCAAGCTATATTAACTTATAATGCACAACAACAATATTTTCAAGGTGGACCAGGAAGATACTATAATCCTATATATAGAAATGCTTCTAATCCTTTTTGTGAAAATACAGTAGATGAAAGTGGTGCTAATACAGTAGGAACATCTAGCAGGTCATCTGGAAAGAGTAGTACTACAACCTCTAATGATAGTAATAATAAAGAATTGCAAAAGAGAGTGGAATCTCTAGAGAATGAAATAGAAAAACTTAAAAGAAAGCTAGATAACATTAAATGAAATTATTTATGCTATAGAAAGACTTCTAGTGTTTTTATAGCATAATATATTTTTTTATATAAAAAATAAAATTAAGAAAACATTTATATCATATTAAATAAGGTCTATAATATAAGTATACTTAAGAAAACTTACTACTTGTATACATTCGTAGGAGTATACTTAAAGTGTAAGTTTAAATCAGAGATTAAGATTTTCAGTTATAGTTTTACTAAGACGTTACAGAATGGAGGATTAATATGAAAAAGGTAGATGAAAGATTTTTAGAATATGTTAAAGTAGATACAAAAAGTGATACTACAACAGGAACAACTCCAAGTACAAAAGGACAGCTTGTTTTAGCGGATATATTAGCTAAAGAGTTAAAAGAAATGGGGTTAAATGATGTAACTATAAGTGAATATGGATATGTATATGCAACATTAGAAAAAAACTGTAACAAAGAAATTCCAACTATAGGATTTATAGCTCATATGGATACAGCACCAGATTATAGTGGAAAAGATGTAAACCCTCAAATAGTTAAAAATTATGATGGTGGAGATATAAAATTAAATGAAGATACTATTTTATCACCAAAGTTTTCACCAGAACTTAAAAATTATATAGGGAAAACATTGATAACTACAGATGGAAATACTCTTTTAGGTGCTGATGATAAAGCTGGTATAGCTGAAATAATGACAGCTGTAGAATATTTAATTAATCATCCAGAAATAGAGCATGGAGATATTAAAATAGGATTTACACCAGATGAAGAAATAGGAGAAGGTGCAGACCATTTTGATGTTAAATATTTTGGAGCAGATTTTGCTTACACTATTGATGGAGGAGCTATAGGAGAGTTAGAGTATGAAAACTTCAATGCAGCAGGAGTTAAGGTAACTATTAAAGGCGTTAATGTTCATCCTGGATATGCAAAGAATAAAATGGTAAATTCAATAACTATTGCAAATGAATTTGCGTCTATGCTACCTGTGGATGAAGTTCCAGAAAAGACTTCAGGATATGAAGGTTTCTATCATCTTATAGAGCTAAATGGAACAGTTGAAAATACATCAATGCAATATATAATAAGAGATTTCTTTAATGATACTTTTGTTAAAAGACAAGAAAGATTAAAAGAAATAGAAAAGGATTTAAATCAAAAATACGGTGAAGGAACAGTAACTGTAGATATAAAAGAACAATATAGAAACATGAAAGAAATGGTTGAGCCAGTAATACACATAGTTGGTAACGCTAAAAGAGCTATGGAAGAGGCTGACGTTACACCAGAAATTAGACCGATAAGAGGTGGAACAGATGGATCAAGACTTTCATATATGGGATTACCAACACCTAATATGTTTACTGGAGGAGAAAATTTCCACGGTAAATATGAATATATAGCTATAGAATCAATGGAAAAAGCTGTTGAAGTTATTGTAAACATAGTGAAAAATTATGCTAAGTAACACACGCTGAATTAGGTAAGTATTTAAGAAAGGACAATTAGAAATATACATTATGAAGTTAGAGCTTTTCTAATAGAAATATTAATAGTTATTATAGTAGATAAAAAATTACGATAGATAAGAAGTAAGCCTGACGGCGAAATGTTAGGAGTGTTATTTTTGCTAGATGAAAAAATATACAATGGATATTTAGAAATACTTAAAGAAGAAATTGTACCTGCAATGGGATGCACTGAACCAATAGCTATAGCCTATGCTTCAGCTAAGGCTAAGGAGGTTTTAGGTGAAATGCCTAAAAAAGTTATAGTATGGTGTAGTGGTAATATAATTAAAAATGCTAAGTGTGTAACTGTTCCAAATACAGGAGATTTAGTAGGTATAAAGGCAAGTGCTATAATTGGAATTTTAGCTGGTGATGCTAGTAAAGGATTAGAAGTAATTAATGTTGTTGATGATGTTAGCATTGAGAAAGCTAATGAACTTGTTACAACAGATTACTGTGAGGTTAAGAGATTAGATACAGAAGTTCAACTTCATATTTTAGTAGAAGCATATGGTGAAAATGACAAGGTTACTGTAGAAACTAAATATGCTCACACAAATATATGTAAAATAACTAAGAATGATAAAGTTTTACTTGAAGTTGAAGAATCTCCAGATAAATATTTAGGTGTATTTGTTGATAGAGGTATATTAAATGTAAAAGATATATATGAATTTGCAAATACAGTTAAAATTGAAGATGTTAAAGAGCTTTTAGATAAGCAAATAGCTTATAATATAAGCATAGCAGAAGAAGGTTTAAAAGGTACTTACGGAATAGGAATAGGGAAGGTTATTTTAGAAAGCTTCCCAGGAGATTCTGTAGTTACTAAATTAAAAGCTTATGCAGCAGCAGCTTCTGAAGCAAGAATGACTGGAAGTTCGTTGCCTGTTATGACTAATAGTGGAAGTGGAAATCAAGGGATGACAACTTCTATTCCAGTTATTATTTATGCAAAAGAAAAAGGTCTTAATGATGAACAATTATATAGAGGATTAACTTTCTCTAATCTTATGACTATTCATCAAAAGACAGGGATAGGAAGACTTTCAGCTTTCTGTGGAGCAGTTAGTGCTGGATGTGCTAGTGGAGCTGCTATAACTTATTTAGAAGGTGGGTCATTAGAACAAATCAATAAAACAGTAACAAACACTCTTGCAAATATATCAGGAATAGTATGCGATGGAGCTAAAGCTTCATGTGCAGCTAAAATAGCAACAAGTATAGATGCTGCTATGATGGCACATTATCTTGCTATGTCAGATCAATCATATCGTGCTAATACAGGAATACTTAAAGAAGATATAGAGGATACTATAATAGCTGTTGGTAGACTTGGAAAAGAGGGTATGAAAGAAACAGATAAAAAGATATTAGATATAATGCTAGAAGAATAGGAAAAGGAGCCACATTAGTATAAAAGTTATACTAATATGGTTCTTTTAATTTTTACTTAAACTCATAGAAATGATGAAATGCAGAGAAAAGTAAATAATATATCTAAAGAAATATGGGACTTATTGGGTTGCAAGAGTTATGCACGAATTGATATGATAGTAAGTAATGGAGAACCATATCTTTTAGAGGTAAATACTTTACCAGGAATGACAACATCAAGTTTAATTCCTAAAAGTGCAGAAGCAGTAGGTATGAGTTTTACAGAATTATTAGATAGGATAATAGAATATTCCTTAGAGTAGGAGTTGAAATAGTGATTTTTTCTAGCTTAGAATTCAATAATAATGAACCTATATATCTACAAATTGAAAATTATATTAAATATATGATAAAAAATAATATGGTAGTTACAGATGCAAAATTACCATCATCAAGAGATTTAAGTAAGATTTTAGGAGTAAGTAGAAATTCTGTAATAGTTGCTTATGAAAACTTAGAAGCTGATGGTATTGTGTATACTATAAAAGGCAGAGGAACATTTGTATCTAAAAATAAAGAAGATTATAAAAATGGATGGAAGTTATCTTGGGATAATATGATAAATAACTATGGAAGATTAGCTGAAGAGCTAGACATAGTAAAAACAGAAATACCTTGGGAAAGAGGGATGATTTCTTTTAAAAGTATCTCTCCTGATGGTTCTCTATTTGATATTGATGAGTTTAAAAAGTCTTTTCTAAATAGAATATCTTTAGAAGGAGATAAGATATTAAACTACGGATATGCTAAGGGATATAAGCCTTTAATAGATTATCTTTTAGAGTATATGAAGCAAAAGGGAGTTAGTATAGAAAATAAAGATATCATTATTACAAACGGGTTTACAGAAGGATTAGAAATGATTTTAAATACTTTTTGTAATCCAGGAGATAAGATACTATGTGAAAATCCAACTCATAATACATCTATAAAAATAATGAAAATTCTTGGTTTAGATATAATTGGAGTTAAGATGAATCAAGATGGAATAGATATAGAAGAGTTAGAGAATAAATTAAAGAACAATAAAATTAAGTTTGGATATTTGATTCCGTCATATCATAACCCAACAGGAATAGTTATGAAAGCTGAAAAGAGGCAGCAAGTATATAAATTGTTTAGAAAGTATGATATTCCAATAATTGAGGATGGATTTAATGAGGAGCTTTTATATAATAGTACTCATATTTCACCTTTATCGTCTATAGATAAAGGTGGTAATGGTGTAATTTATATAAGTAGCTTTTCTAAAATCCTTTTCCCAGGATTGAGAGTAGGGTGGATATTGGCAGATAAAAGGATAATAGATGTTTTAGAAAGTGTTAAGAGATGTAAAAATATCCATACTTCATTTTTAGATCAAGGGATTCTTTATGAATATTTAAAGAGTGGAGCTTTTGATAAAAATGTAAAAAAGATAAGAAAGGTTTATAGAGAAAAATATGATTTTGCATTAAATTGCATTAATAAATATATTAAACCTGATTTTATATGGGGGGAAGGAGCTCTTCATATTTATATTGGAATAGAAGGAGTAAAATCAAGAAAACTTCTAGAAGAATGTTATAAGGAAAATGTTATATTTACTCCAGGGGATATATTCTCTGTAGATAATTCTTGTGAAAATACTCTTAGAATAGGATTAACAAGATTAAGCTTAAATCAGATTGAAGAGGGAATAAAGATAATTGGAAAAAATGTAGAAAGGATAAAATTAAATGAGGATAAATAAACTTCTTAGCAATTATGGGGTTTGCTCAAGAAAAGAAGCTAATAGAATAATTGAAGAAGGTAGAGTTATAGTAAATGGCGAATTAGCCTTTCCGGGGCAGTGGGTAGAAGAATATGATGATATTCTTTTAGATGGAGAAAAATTAAAGCCAAAGGAAAGAATTTATATAGCCTTAAATAAACCAGTTGGAATAACTTGTACAGCGGCAAATGATGTAGAGGATAATATAATCCAATATATGAATTATCCTGAATATATATTTCCAGTAGGAAGATTAGATAAATTATCACAGGGACTTATTTTGATGACTAATGATGGTGATTTAGCTAATAGTATTTTAGAGGCAGATAATAATAAAGAAAAAGAATATATAGTAACAGTAGATAAAGAGCTTGATAATAAATTTATTGAAGGAATGTCAAATGGAGTAGATATAGGTGGAGTTATAACGAGACCTTGTAAAGTAAGTAGAGTAAATGATAAGACATTTAATATCATTTTAACTCAAGGTTTAAATAAACAGATTAGAAGAATGAGCAAAGCTTTTGGGTTTAATGTAGTTAGATTAGAGAGAGTTAGAATAATGAATATAAAAATAGATGGTATAGAATATGGGAAATGGAGAAAGCTAACCGAGGATGAGATTAGTGTGTTGAGAGAACATGCTAAATAAAGTATTAGTGATGAAAAGATATACTAAATAGAATTAATTTTAGATAAGATTATTTGTAATATATTAAAAGAGGATTATAATAAAGTAAGTACTTCACTATATGGAGGTGGGAGGTAGTATTTTGAGTAATATATGTAGCGGATTAGCGGAATGTGAATATTTAAAATTACTATTTGATAAGGTACGAGTAATAAATCCTTTGAAAAATGAAATAATTCATATCTTTAGTAAAGGTGTAAATGAGAGTGATGGTAAATGCTATAGCATATGGAATAAAAGTAATATGTGTGAAAATTGCATATCTATGAGAGCTTATAATGAAAATAAAGTTTTTACTAAAGTTGAGTATAACGATAATAGAGTATTTGCAATTACAGCAATTACTATGAACAAAGGTAGAGAGCATTATGTAATAGAATGTATTAAAGATATAACAGATTCTATGCTTATAAATGAAGTTTCATGTATTGCTATAAGTGAAATTTGCGAGGAAATTGAAAAATTAAATAAGCTAGTTATTACTGATGAATTGACAGAATGTTATAATAGAAGGTACATAAATGAAAGATTTCCTCTAGAAATAAAAGAATCAAAAAGAAAAAATGAGAAATTAACTATTGTACTTATGGATATAGATAATTTTAAAAAAATTAATGATAAATATGGGCACCAATCAGGAGACTATGTTTTAAAAGAAATTGGAAAAATTGTAAAAAGCAATATTAGAAAAGAATATGATTGGGTTTCTAGATATGGTGGAGAAGAGTTTTTAATAGTATTTAAAAATATGGATACTGAAAATTTTATAAAATCTACAGAGAAAATTCGTAAAAGTATAGAAGAGCATAAGTTTATATATAATGGAGTTGAGATTAAATTAACTGCGAGCTTTGGAGTAGCTGAGTTATCTGATAAAATTGATGAAATGGATATGCTTATAGCTGAAGCAGATAAAAAATTATACAAAGCAAAGGAATTAGGAAAGAACATAGTTATAATATAAGAAATATTAAAGTCTACAATATTTATAAGAATATTGTGGACTTTTTTAGCAATAAAGGTATAAATTATGGAAGGTGTAACAATATAAATGTAAAATGTAGATATAATGTATTAATAGGGGGCAAGAATTATGAAGACTGTTGCAATAATAGGAGCAGGACAAAGGGGACAAGATATTTATGCAAACTTTATTAAAAATCATAGTGAAATGGGTAAGGTTGTTGCTGTAGTTGAACCAAATGACTTTAGGAGAGAAACATTAGTAAGAGAACATAACATACCACAAGAGAATATATTTACTAATTGGGATGATTTCTTTAAGAGAGAAAAGTTAGCAGACCTAACTATAATATCTACATTAGATAGATTACATTATGAACCAACTATGAAAGCTTTAGATAAAGGATATAATATTTTATTAGAAAAACCTATGTCAATAAATAAAGAAGAGTGTGTTGATATGGTTAAGAAGGCAGAAGATAAAGGTTTACTACTTATGGTATGTCATGTTTTAAGATATACACCGTTCTTTACTAAATTAAAAGAAATTATTGATAGTGGAGAAATAGGAAAAGTAGTTAATATTCAGCATAATGAGAATGTTGGTGCTTTTCATATGGCTCATAGCTTTGTAAGAGGAAATTGGAGAAATTCAGATGAAACTTCACCAATAATATTACAAAAGAGTTGTCATGACATGGATATATTGTCATGGCTTGTAGATGATGAATGTGAAAGTATTTCTTCCTTTGGGGAGTTAAGCTTTTTTAATAATGATAATAAGCCAGAAGGTGCAGCAGATAGATGTGTAAGCTGTAAGGTTGAAGATTGTGTATTTGATGCAAGAAAGATATATCCGCCAATGAAAGGGGGATGGCCATCAACTGTAGTAAGTGAAGTTCAGACAGAAGAAGGTATATTAAATGCTATATCTGAGAATGAATATGGTAGATGTGTATTTAATTGTGATAACAATGTTTGTGACCATCAAAGTACTATAATCAAATTTAAAAATGGAATAACAGCTACATTTAGTCTTTCTGCATTTACAGATGAAATTTCGAGAACTATAAAGATAATGGGAACAAAAGGTGAGATAAGAGGTCACGAAGGTAAAAGAGAAATTGAAGTAATAAAATTTAGATCGAATGTAAAACAAGATAAGGATATAACAATTCATAAAATAGAAATTCCAGTAGGTGGACATAGTGGTGGAGATAATGGCTTAATGAATGAGTTATTTAGACTTTTAGAAAATAAATCAGTTGAATCTCTTTCTAGTGGGTCGAAATCATTGCAAAGTCATCTTATGGCTTTTGAAGCTGAAGAGGCTAGAAAAAATAATATAGTAGTACAGGTTAAGTAAAATAGCTACTATAAAAATATAAAGTTAAATAATAGAAGTATAACTAACATTCTATTATTTAACTTTTGAATTTTAAATTAAAAAAGTATAAATAATATAATTCCTAAAAATAAAAAATATTAAATTCCATCATCTTCAACTATTTCATAAAGAGGTAATTCAAGAGCTTCTGGATGCTTTAGTAATTTAGAAAAATATCGAAGTGCCTTTACTAGATATATACCATCTGCTATTCTTTCGTCAACAGAAAAAACTACATTTAAAAATGATTTATCATTTCTTTTAGTTATTTTACCCATGGTTAGAAAAATTGATGTTGTGCCCCATTCAAATAAATGATGGTGGAGAGTGTTATGGCCAATACTCCCTAAGTTTGATATATAGACACTACTAAAAAGAGGAATAGCATCAGTAATCTTTTTAGGAACTACACCGATGTGTATAAGATTATTAATTGCCCAAGCTGAAAAGGTCAATATAGGTGAAGGGAGATTTGCAAAAAAACTCATAAGCTTATCATCATCTTTTACAACGTTAGATCTAGAAAGCTCAATGGCATCATTAATTTTTTTAGAAACTTCAAAAATACTTTCAGTTTTGTTAAAAAAAACTTTTGCTGTACTTTCTACATATTTTCCGTCTATAAGCTTTAAGACTACAAAACAAAGTGAAAAATTATTTCTAGCATAAATTTTTTTATTAGCTACAAATCTATTTAGATAAGGGTACATAGCAAATGTTCTAATAAGAGCAGTGATTATTAATTCAAATGTTCCGATTTTTAAACCAGGGTTTGATTTATTTAAGTTCCTTAAATAATCTTTTGAAAAGTCAAATTCTATTTCTTCAGGGGAGTATACTATATTACCATTTCTACTTTTAAAAAGATATGGCATGAGTTTTCTCATTGGGTCAATATTTTTTAATAATATTCCGTCTTTACGCATGATAACTTTACTCCTAATTAAATTATTATGGTAAAGTATATGAGTGGAAATCGTTTATTATTTTATAAATGTAAATAAATTATTAAAAATATCTATACTTATTTTTAGTAAAAATATATACAGTTTTTATGTTTAAGAATTTTAACAAAAAAATAATCATATTAAGATATTCTAATTAGTGCTAAAATTATAAATATACAGTAAATTAATATGAATATTTGTAGAGATAAAATAGTTAGCTAAATAAAAATAAATAGAGAACAGTTAAAATATAGGAGGAATTGTTATGAAAATTGCATGGATAGGTGTAGGGGTAATGGGGAAATCTATGGCTCTAAATTTAAAAAAAGCTGGTCACTCTGTTAGTGTATATAATAGAACTTTATCAAAGTGTGAAGGATTGGAAGATGAGGGAATAAGAGTTTGCGAGACTATAAAAGACTGTGTAGAAGGTGCAGATGCTATTTTTACTATAGTTGGATATCCTAAGGATGTTGAGGAAGTATATTTAAGCGAAGAAGGAATATTTGCTAATGCTAAAGAAGGAGCATATATGGTAGATATGACGACATCATCACCAGCTTTAGCAAAAAAACTTTCTGAATTAGGTACTAAGTTTCATGTGTTAGATGCTCCTGTTTCAGGAGGAGATATAGGTGCTAAAAATGGAACTTTATCAATAATGGTGGGAGGAGAAAAAGCAGATTTTGACTTTTTACTTCCTGTATTTGAATCTATGGGCAAAAATATTATTTATTTAGGAAAAGCAGGTAGTGGACAGAACTGTAAAGCTTGCAATCAAATAGCTATAGCTGGAACAATAGCAGCCACAGCTGAAGCAGTTCATTATGCAGAAAGCGTTGGATTAGATGGAAAGATTGTATTAGAGGCAATTTCAAAAGGTGCAGCAGGTAGCTGGCAAATGGATAATAATGCGCCTAAGATGCTTGTACATGATTATGAACCAGGCTTTTTTATAAAGCATTTTATTAAAGATTTAAAAATAGCAAGAGATACTATGGAAAGTAAAAATGAAGAATTACCAGTTTTAAATAAAGTATTAGAACTATATGAGAAAATTGCGGATGATGGATTAGAAGATGAAGGAACTCAAGCTATTATTGAGTATTATAAATAAGACAAAAGATAAGTTAAAGGTTAAGGGGCAGAGAATATGAAAAAGGTATTAGTTACAGGAAGTAATGGATTTTTAGCATCGAGATTTAGCGAGTATTATAAAGATAAATATGATATCTTAGCTTTAAGTCATAAAGATTTAGATATTACTAATGAAAAAAAGGTTTATGATTTATTTAAAAATAATAATTTCGATATAGTATTTCATTCAGCTGCAATATCTGATACAGGAAGGTGTCAAAATGAACCTGAGTTTGCAAATAAAATAAATTTTGATGGGACTGTAAATATTGCTAAAGGCTGTGCATTAAAAGACTCAAAATTGATTTTTGCAAGTAGTGATCAGCTTTATGCTGGAAATGAAGAAGAAGGTCCATACTTTGAAAATATTATAGTAAAGCCTAATAATGTATATGGAGTTACAAAACTAAATGCTGAAAATGAAATTAAAAATATTTTTGATAAATATTATAATTTAAGATTAACATGGATGTTTTCTTATGCAGAAAGAAATAAAAGAGTTAATACAAACATAATTACTAATATATTAAATGAAACGCTAAAAGGTGAAAAAATATCATTAGCAACTAATGAATATAGGGGAATTAGCTACGTTTATGAAGTAATTGAAAATGTTGAAAAGTTATTAGAAGTTTCTTATGGAGACTATAATTTTGGTTCTGAAAATGATATTTCTACTTATGATATTGGATGTAGAGTTCTTGAAAATTTAGGCTTACAGAACAGAATTGAAGATATACTTATTAAAGATACAGAAAGATTTAAAGATAAGAAAAGAGATTTAAGAATAAGTAATAAAAAGTTAAGAGATAATGGAATTTATTTTGAGAGTACTGAAGAAGCTATATCAAGATGTATAAGGGAATTTAAGTAAGAGTGCAAATTTTATATTTGGATACTCGAACTTAACTGAAAGTCCAAATTTAAAATTCGGTAACTTGAAGTTACCCTTGAAGAGTACTCATTCGATGAGATGATAAGGAGTTTCCTTTTTTATGTTAGGTTTATGTTGACAAAGAAAAAAACAAGCATATAATAATATATAAGAATTGTTAAAGCTTTGAAGAGAAAGAGTAGAGTTAATAGAGTTATAAAGAGAGGTCCTGGTTGGTGAAAAGGGCATGACAAATTAATTTGAATACGTCTCTGAGCAGCACTCCGAAAGATTACAACCAGTAGGCAGATGTCGGATTCGCACCCGTTATAGTGCTAGGGTATAACCATATTTTTGGCGTACCTGAAGAGGTTGTTAATGTGAGTTAACAATGAAATTAGGTGGTAACACGTGAGTTTTATGCTCTCGTCCTTTTAGTAGGACGGGGGCTTTTTTATATTTAAAAATATACGCGCGGATTTTTAAGTATAGAGAAAGTTATGAGTTACTATAAGTGAGGTTCTAAATTTCACCCACAGGGCGCACATGTAATTTAGGTAACCGAACTTAACTGAAAATCCAAATTTATGATTTGGTAGATTAAAGTTACACTGGAAGTGTACACCTACGAATGTATATGAGTAGTGTGTTTCCTTATAAAATTATATAAGAAAACAAAGAAAATTTTGGAGGAATAAAGATGATTAATATAGATGAACAAATAAAGATAATAAGCAAAGGTGTAGATGAAATAATAGGACTTGAAGAATTAAAGGAGAAATTAAAAAGTAAAAAAGAGTTAGTAGTTAAATTAGGATTAGATCCAAGTGCTCCAGATATTCATTTAGGTCATACTGTAGTTTTAAGAAAACTAAAGCAAATACAGGATTTAGGACACAAGGTAGTTATAATAATTGGAGATTTTACAGGAAAGATAGGAGATCCAACAGGGAAATCAAAAGCTAGGAAGCCATTAACGACAGAGCAAGTGCTTGAAAATGCTAAAACTTACGAAACACAAATATTTAAGATACTCGATAGAGGGAAAACTGAAGTTAAATTTAATAGTGAATGGTTATCTAAGATGACTTTTGAAGAAGTAATAAAATTAGCTGCAAAATCAACAGTTGCAAGAATGCTAGAAAGAGATGATTTTAAAAAGAGATACGAAAGTAATATGTCCATATCTCTTCATGAGTTTTTCTACCCATTAATGCAAGGGTTTGATTCAGTAGAAATAAAAGCTGATATTGAAATGGGAGGAACTGACCAAAGATTTAATGTTTTGATGGGAAGAATGCTTCAAAAAGAATTTGGGCAAGAGCCACAATCAATAATAATTATGCCATTATTAGAAGGTCTTGATGGCGAAAATAAGATGAGCAAAAGTTTAGGAAATTACATTGGAATAGATGAATCAGCTACTATAATGTTTGAAAAGGCAATGAGTATTCCAGATGGTTTAATAATTAAATACTTTGAATTAGTTACAGATATTCATCCAGATATAATTGAAAGGATAAGAAAAGACCTTGAAGAAGATAATGTTAATCCTAGAGATGTAAAAATTTCTTTAGCTAAAGAAATAGTAGAATTATACCACGGAAAAGAAGAAGCAAAACTAGCAGAAGATAGATTTAGAAAGGTCTTTCAGAAAGGTGAAATTCCTGATGATATAAAAACTGTAGAAGTTAATTCAGGAGATTTTAACTTAGCTGATATAGTTTTAGGGAATAAGTTAGTTCCAAGTAAAAAAGAATTTAGAAGATTAGTGGAACAAGGTGGAGTTAAGGTAAATGGCGAAAGGATAAGTAATATTGATGAAGTTTCTTTAGCATCTAAATTTATAATTCAAATTGGAAAGAAGAAGTTTATTAAAGTAATTATAAGTTAAAAAATGGTGGCTATATGCCACCATTAATTATTTACTAAACCATGTTTTCCCATTCTTCATAAAGGTTAGCAATTTCTTCTTCTAAATTTTTAATCTCATTATTCACTCTTTGGCTTTCTGTTGGGTTAGAGTAAATTTCTTCTAAACAAAGATCTTCTTGAAGTTTAACTAATTCCTCTTCTTTTTCAGATATTGTTTTTTCAATGTTTTTTAATTTAAGCTGCATAGCCTTAGCTTCTTTTTCAGCTTCTCTTTTCTTTTTCTTATCTTCTTTAATTTGAGTTTTAGTTTTTCCATTAGCTATTTCTTCATAGTCTTCAAATCTGCTTGGATTAAGCTTCTTTTCTTGATAGTAATTATAGTTACCAAGATACTCGGTTACACCATCTTCATTAAGCTCTAAAATTCTTCCAATTACTTTATTTAAGAAATATCTATCATGGGAAATTATCATTAATGTTCCATCATATTCTAAAATAGCATCTTCTAAAGCTTCTCTTGAGATTATATCAAGGTGGTTTGTAGGTTCATCCATTAATAACAGATTAGATTTAGAAAGCATAAGCTTTAATAAATTTATTCTACACTTTTCACCACCGCTAAGAGTATTTATAACTTTAAACACATCATCGCCTGTGAATAAGAAAGATGCTAAAGCATTTCTTAGTTTAGTTGTAGTCATATTAGGAAATGCATCCCATACTTCATCTAAAATTGTTTTATTTAAATCTAGGTCAGATTGTTCTTGATCATAATAACCAACATTAACATTAGTTCCAAGAACTTTAACACCGGTATCAGCTTTAACTACATCCATTATTATTTTAAATAGAGTAGTTTTACCTCTACCATTTTCACCTATTAAAGCGATTTTTTCACCGCGTTTTAAATCCATATTAAGATTTTTAAATAATACTTTATCTCCATAAGCTTTACTCATTTTTTCGATATGAAGAACATCATATCCGCTTTTTACTGAAGCTTCAAATTTAATTTTTGAACCTTCTTTTTCATGAGTAGGAGCATCTATTCTTTCCATCTTATCTAGAGCTTTTTCTCTACTTTCAGCAGCTCTTATACTTTTTTCTCTATTAAATGAACGGAATTTTTCAATTATAGCCTCTTGTCTTTTAATTTCAGCTTGTTGAAGATTATAAGCCTTTAATTTAGCTTCATAGTTCTTTTTTCTTAATTCAATAAACTTAGTATAAGGAACATTGTAGCATTCAACTTCACCATTTATTACTTCAAATGTATTATTAGTAACAGAATCTAAGAAAAATCTATCGTGAGAAATTACAAGAACAGTACCTTTATAAGTTTTCATATATTCTTCAAGCCAAGCTATAGCCTCTAAGTCAAGATGGTTAGTAGGCTCGTCAAGAAGTAGTATATCAGGTTTTCTTAATAGTAGCTTACAAAGAGCTACTCTAGTTTTTTGTCCACCACTTAATGTACTTATATCTTTATAAAAATCAGCTTCAGTAAATCCAAGACCTTTTAATACTCTAGAGATTTCACCTTTATATATGTATCCACCTTTATGAGAATAAATATCTTGAAGAGTAGTGTAATCTTTAATTAACTTTTCATGATAGTCTGCTTTAGATTCATCATAAGGCTCGTTCATTTTGATTTCTAATGTAGACAATTTATTTTCTATGTTAATAAGCTCATCAAATACAGAGAGTGTTTCTTCGTAGATATTTTTATCTGTATCTAAATTAAGATTTTGAGATAAATACCCAAGAGTTTTATTTTTATCTATAAAAATCTCACCAGAGTCTTGAGATATTTCTCTGCATATTATTTTAAATAGAGTTGATTTACCTTCACCATTAGCTCCAATAATACCAACTTTATCACCTTCATTTATTGAAAATGTAACTTTTTTTAGTACATCCCTAATTCCATAACTTTTACATATATCTTTACAACTTAAAACTATCATATTATCCTCCATATCCCGAAGTTTCCATATAATTATACTATTAACATTATGTTTATTCAAATAGGAGAAAAATATAAATAAATTGCATAGCAATTTGGTGGAAAGTTTGACTAGGTCAAAGGGGAAAAGTCAGCTGAAGCTGAGGAGAAAATATCACTAAGGTGATAGGGAAAATATTGCCCTTGGCAATTGTATAATATATCTATTTTAATACTTTTCCCGTTAACTTTAGTTAACTTTTCCCTGCTACGTAGTAGCCTTTTCACCTCGACGAAGTCGACTTTTCAATTGCGAGCCTTAGCTCGTACTTTTTTTCTACCGTTCGTCTTCTACAAATAAATAACCAAGTGGTGGATTACCATTAAATATTCCTAAAATATAAATTGTATAAAGTTTTCCGCCTTCTAGAGTTAAGTTTTTAATATTTTTATTTAGTGCTGTTCCACCTGTGCTTTCAACTCTAAAGTTGTATATTCCAGGAGAGGTTGTATAGTAACCTGTTGTTTCTAAGTATTCAACAGCAGTAAAAAGTTCATTTCCATTAGGTAGGTCTAGGTTTAATAGAGGTGCACTTTGTGAAAGATTCATAAATCTTAAATAAGTATATTCAGTTGAAGTTGCAATTGAAGCATCTCTTAATTTAAATAGAAATAAACCTCCTAATGTAACTACAGAAATAGTATAATTAGCACTTGGTGCTAATTGAACACTTTGTGTAGCTAATGGTGTATCATAAAAGCCAGATCTATATACTTGAAGTTCATAAGTTCCTGGTGATAGATTTAAGTAATTAGATATAGAACTAAAAGAAAGATCTGATGATATTAAACTACCATTTGCGTAAATATCGATATTAGGTGCATTTGGAACTGCATGAAGAATTCTAATGCTAGAGTTTACATCAGGTGTATTTAATCTTATATAAGTCATAAAATCACCTTCCTTCATATTCAAGAGTAAGTTTTATTATATTTTTAATTAGTAATTTGGCAATAGGATAAGGAATTCTATAAGCTTTCATTGTTGCTAAAACTACAGAGTTATTATCTTCTATTTTTTTGAATATTTTATCTACTTCACTTTCTTTGTTGTCACCTCTATAATCATTAGAAAGTGAGATATCTTCTAATGTAAAATTTCTTACAATATCTAATGGATTTACGGAATTTTTATCATAGTTATCATTTAGTCTAGGTTTATTATAAGAATATAGGTCCTCTGAGTTTACTTCAGATGGATATTCTAAATTACTAGACTCAGTAGGAAAACTACTTGGAACTTTGTTAGTGGTATTATTTGAATTATTAGTATTAGTACTAGGTAAAGTTTGTGTTTGTTCAATATCTGGAATATTTGAAGGGTATGGAGTTAATGGTACAGTACTTGGTTTATTTTCATTATTCATAGCTGGATTCATCATATTAATTGATGGAGCAGGAAAGCACATATACATTGTCCCATTACTCATAGGACCACCGCTTATATTAGGATTAGGAAAATTAGCTGGTTTAAGAGCATCTTGAATATTCATAGGAGCAAAAGTTAAATCATTATCTTTCTTATTTTTATTGGTTTTATTGGTTTTATTTGAATCCATTTATATCCTCCGAAGAATAATTTATTATCAATATATGTCTATTTTAGGACATATGTTACTTTATAGAATATGATGGAAATAGGTTATTTAGTACATTTATAATCACACTAATTTATATACAAGAATAGAATGTAGGGGGAGGGATTGTTATGCATAAAACTAATATGGAAAAAATAAGGGAATTATTTGTGGGTATAGATAAAAAAATTGAAGTAGAAGGAAAAGGAAAAATAGTTCCTATAAATTTTGATAATGCAGCTACCACTCCGGCATTTAAAAGAGTGTTGAAAAGAATATTAGAATGTAGTGAAATGTATGGTTCAATAGCTAGAGGTGATGGACAAAAATCACAATTTTGTAGTGATACTTATGATGAATGTCGAAAGTATATAATGAATTATTTTAATGCACCTGAGGATTTATATACGGCGATTTTTACAGATAATACTACAATGGGGCTAAATAGATTATCAAATATATTGATTAAAGATAGAGAGGATATTGTTATTACTACTAGAATGGAACATCACTCAAATGATTTGCCTTGGAGAGGAAAATGTAACTTAAAGTATCTAGAAGTAGACGAAAATGGAAGAGTAAAAGTAGATGAACTTGAGGAGTTATTAATAAAGTATTGTGGTAAAGTAAAATATGTTACAATAAGTGGTGCATCTAATGTTACTGGATATCTAAATGATATAAGGAAAGTAGCGAAGCTTACTCATAAATATGGAGCCCATATAATTGTAGATGGAGCACAATTGGTCGCTCACAAAAAGGTATCTATGTTAGGTGTAAAAAGTGATGAGAATATAGATTATCTTGTATTTTCTGCACATAAGATGTATGCTCCTTTTGGATGTGGTGCAATAATTGGATTAAAAGAAACTTTTAATTATTACCCTCCTGATATAGTTGGTGGAGGAATAGTATATATTGTAAGAGATGAAGGGCAGATTTATTTAGATACTCCAGAAAAAAATGAACCAGGAACACCAAATTTTTTTGGAGTAGTAGCTATGACTCAAGCGATGAAGGATATGGAGAGAATAGGGTTTAAAACAATAGAAGACAATGAAAAAAATATATTCTCTAAGTTATTAGAAGGTATGAAAAATATAGCTGATGTTAATTTATATGGGGATTGTGAAAACATTGATGATAGATTAGGAATAATAGTATTTAATATAAATGGAATGAATTATGAAGAGGTAGGAGAAAAACTTGCTAGCATAAGAGGAATTGCTGTTAGGGAAGGTGGATTCTGTGCTCATCCATATACAAGAAGACTTTTAGGAATTAAAGATAAAGATCTTGATGAGTATATAGGAAAGAATGGAATTCCTGGGATGGTAAGAGCAAGTCTTGGAATATATAATACGGAAAAGGAAGTAGATATTTTCTTAGATACTATAGAGTATATTTGTAGAAGATATTTACCTAAAAAATAAGTAAAAGTAAAATGCTTAATGATGCCATGGGTATAGCTATCATTAAGCATTTATTTTTATTTATTAAATACCTTAAAATTAGGCATAGGTGACTGAGTTAAAATTGATGGAAGTGATGATACAAGTGGAGCTAGATATTCAATAGCTTCTTCAGTTACACCATTTCCTTCTTCATTAATCCATTCCTTAGGGAAGTATTTAACGTTATTAGCTATTTTATCAGCTTCAACTAAGAAATATGAGCTTGAGTAAGGAGTATTTGATTCTCTTTTTATAGCGACCATATATCCACTATGGCCCATGTTAGCATATTTTAATGCTTCATAACCAACTTGATAAGCCTCATCTAAGTCTAGATTTGAAGCACAGTGCATAGCACATCTTTGAAGAACTCCAAGTTCTAAAGATTTAACTCTTTTTGTAATTCCAGATTCAATTATTAAATTCTTTAAATACATACCAACTCCACCAAGTTGAGCATGTCCAAATTTATCGTGAGCTTGTGATGATGTTTCAGCAACAAATGTACCATCAGCAGTTCTAATTCCTTCAGATACAACTATGTATACTTGGTTTTGCTCTTCAAATTTTAATTTTACATCATGTAAAAACTTATCTACATCAAAAGCAGATTCAGGTAAATATATAAAATCGGCAACTTGTTTACCATTAAGTTTAGCTAAAGCAGCTGATGCTGCAAGCCATCCAGTATCACGTCCCATAGTTTCAACTATGAATATTCCGTTATTTATGTATACTGATGAATCTAAATATGTTTCAAGAACTGTTGTTGCAATAAACTTTGCAGCTGATCCAAAGCCAGGAGTATGATCTGTGTACATTAAATCATTATCTATAGTTTTTGGAATACCTATAAATTTGATATCTAGACCTGTTTCTTTAGCGTACTTACCAAGCTTTGCAGTAGTGTCCATTGAATCATTTCCACCAACATAAAAGAAAGCTTTTATATCATTAGCTTTTAAAATTTCTAATAGTTTATCATATTCTTCTGTTGATTCTTCTAACTTTTTCATTTTGTATCTGCAAGAACCTAATCCAGATGAAGGAGTATATCTAAATGAGTTAATCTCTTCATCACTAAAGCTAGATAACTCTATGATATTTCCATTAAGAATACCTTCTATTCCGTTTAAACCAGCATAAACTTTATCAAAAATTTTTAAATCTTTATTAGCATCTATTAATCCAACGACACTAGAGTTTATTACAGATGTTGGACCACCAGATTGAGCTATGATACAATTTGCCATTATGTTACTCTCCTTTATGTGAAAATCAAAAATAATTATAAAATATATTAAATGTGATACACAATTTGCTTATTATTTTGAATACAATATATACTATACAATAAAAGGTGTGAAAAATAAAGTGTTATTTATTAAATTTTAATAATTAAATAATATAATTCATATGTAAAGGTGATTGTTAATACAATTATATAGAAGTAAATTTCTAGTAGGAGAGAGAATATGGATTTAAGACATTTAATTATTATTGGAATAGCTTTGGCTATGGATGCATTAGGTGTTACATTAAGTATAGGTCTAAACCCAAGAGTTAGAAGAGATAGTAAGATAAAATATATAATTTCTTTTGGTTTTTTTCAGTTTTTATTTTTCTTTTTAGGAGGAGTTTTTGGATATCTTTTTGAAAAATATGTAGTTGCTATACCTAATATAATAGGCGGAATAGCCATTGGAATTGTTGGAATTATGATGTTTAAAGAAGGATTTGAATCTGAAGAGAAAGATGATGAACTATTACTTAAAAAGGGAATGCCAATAATTTTAGGAATATCTGTTAGCATAGATGCACTAGTTGTTGGATTTACAGCATCACATAGAGCATGCATATGTCTTCTTATGGTATTAAATGCAGTTATGATTGGATTAATAACATTACTAATTTGTACAACAGGATTTTTCTTATGTAGGTATATAAGGAGACTTGACTTTGTAACTAGATATGCAGATTTTTTAGGTGGAATAATATTAATTATCTTCGCCATTAAAATGATATTCTTTTAAATTAATAAATGATAATATTTAAAAGGTATAAACTTGAAAATTATAACTAAGTTTATATCTTTTTTATTTATAAAAAATTAGTTATTATTGGAGCGGATTAGTGTTTTTACCCATCTAATAAGTATAAAACTTAGCTAGGTAATAATTTTAGGAGGAAAAATGGAGCTAATATCATTTTTGAATTATAGAAAAAAGTCAAATGTATCTAAAGCTAAAGCTGGAGATAAAGACGCCTTTGTTTCCCTAATAGATGAAAATAGACTAAATATATATAGAGTTGCTAAAGGGATATTAAGAGAAGAGAAGGACATAGAAGATGCAATTCAAAATACTGTAATAAAGGCCTTTGAAAAGATGAATACATTAAAAAATAATGATTACTTTAAAACGTGGATAATAAGAATTCTGATTAATGAATGTAATGATATATTAAGAAAAAATAAAAGGTTAGTATCATTTGAAGAAGCTGTTGTTGAAGAAAAATATAGTGATAAGTATGAAAATATGGATTTAACAAATGCAGTAAGCTCACTAAATGATGATTTAAGAAATATTACAGTGCTATATTATTTTGAAGATATGAGTACTGTAAAAATAGCAAAATTTCTAGGAATTCCAGAAGGTACTGTAAGGTCAAGGCTTTCAAGAGCAAGAGAAAAGCTTAGAGAAAGGATGAAGGAGGTATAAGTTTTATGGATAAAGAAAATTTAAACTTTGATAAAGAAGTAAAAAATATATTAAATGAAGAAGTAAATTTTGTTCCGGATAATATAAACAAAGCTTTTGATGAAGCATTACTAAAGGCACAAGCGACTAAGAAAAAAAGAAAGTATAGAAAGGTATCAGGAATAGTTGCTATATTCCTAGGTATTAGTTTAGCAGGAGTTTCTATGACTCCATATGCTAAGAATATTCCTATATTAAGAAATATATATGAAACCTTTAATAGAAAGATTTATGAGAACTATGACAAATATGCATCAGATATAAATATAACTAAAGAAAGCAACGGTATTGGAATAACTATTAACAAAGTTATTTATGATGGATTCGATTTAGAAGTTTTTTATACAGTTAAAAGTAAAGAGCCGATGCAAGCAACTCCACACTTTATAAATTATAAGATAAAGATAAATGGAGAAAATGTGGCGTTTGGATGGAGTTCAGGAGGAGAATTTGTAGAGGATAATAAAGTTTACATGGGGCATACAAGTTATAGTATAAATTCAAGGAGATTATTGGAAGAAAAATTAGAGCTAGGTAATAAAGTTGTTGAAGTTCCAGATGAATTTATACTTTCCTTGGAGATTAATAATGTTGAATTTACTGGCTTAGAAAAAAATATATATGGAAACTGGGATTTTGACATACCTGTAAGTAATGAAAAGTTAAAAGGTTATGTTAAAGAATTTGATGTTAATTTTGACTTAAGCGCTATACTAGATGGACTTACAATAAATAAAATAATTACAACACCGATAAATACAATAATACAAGGATATGATAATTATACAGGGAATAATATGATACAATTTACAGTTTTTGATGACAATGGAAGAGCTCTATCTCCTAAATCAGGGGAAGGATCAGGAAGTGCTACAGAGAATGGTAGCTTCTTAAATTATTTTAGTAAGAATTTTAAGGAAACTTATTATGATACAGAAAGTATAAGTATTATTCCTAGTGTATGGATTTTCCAAGAAACAGAAAATACAACTGATAGTACTTCAAATAGAGAAACAGCTACTACAGAACTAGTTCCTAAAGACGCTAAATTAATTACTATACCTTTAAACTTACAAGGTGAAACCAATTTAAAGACAGCTGATGGAAAGGATTATGGAACTATAACAAAGGTAGAAATTAAAGAAGATAGAACTTATATATACTTCAAGCCTACTATAGGAAATTATGATATATTTGAAAAGATAGTTGATGATAACAAGGATATAAATGTAAGCTATCCAGTAGATAATTATTATAGAAATGAAGAAACAACTACTAGATATAATAAAGATACAGGTGAATTTATAGTTGAGTTTACAAAGCCATTAACTGATGGAAGCTACTCTATTTCTTATTATGATAATTCAGGAAGTGAAGTATATTTCTTTGATAAAGCTATTACAGTAGATCTTAAATAATAGTTTGAAAATATAAAAAAGTATAAAAATAGTCACCATAACTAACGTATATGATGGCTATTTTTTATGCTTTAAAATGTTGAAATTAAAGGTGTGTTTCTTTGTTTATAAACATTATTAATAATAGCAATAGATAAAATGTTTATTAATAATTGACTTCCACCGTAGCTTATAAAAGGCATACTAACACTAAGTATAGGAGATAGTGAAAGGTTTGCTAAAATATTTAGTAAAAATTGAATTGCAAATAGTGAACAAATTCCACTAACTAATAGTTTGCCATAACTATCTTTAGTATTAGCGCCTATAAATCCAATTCTAATAATAAATCCTAAAATTACTGATAATAATACTATTCCAGCTATCCAACCAAAGCTATAAACAATAGATGTAAACACAAAGTCTGTATGTGCCTCAGGAAGAGTAACTGAAGTAAGATTATTACCTTGACCTAAAATTCCAGCAGAAAGATTTAATGAAGACAATTGGTTATATATCCATCCGGATGAGGATGGATCTTTACTAGGATTTGAAAAAGCAAAAAATCTATCAAGTCTATAAGACTCACTTAATAAAAATGCTGAAAAAATTGCAAATAAACTTGAGATAGTTAATATTAAATATCTAACCTTGAAGCCAGATATAATCATTATTGTAAAAGCGCTTAATAAATATATAGCTGCATCAGATAATGAAGGTGAAATAATAAATATTAATGAAGGTACTATTACTAATAAAATACCAATAAAGCAATGTTTTTTGTTGCTCCAATTATAATCATCAAAAATACCTGCAAGAGCTGATATTGAAAGTAATGTATTTATACTTATCAAATTAAATGAAAAAGTTCCTATTTGAATATAGCCTATAGAACCATTGACAGGTTTAGTTGTAAAAAATGCTAATATCATTGATATAATTGAAAAGGCATAAATAAACTTTGAATATTTTTTTAGCTTCCTATAATCCAGTTTTATAAATAATAAGGAGATAGAAATGCTTATTATTAAGTAAATAAATGACCTACCTAAAAGATTCGGGTAATATTCTAAAGAATTCATAGGAGAATTTTTTTGAATAAAACCTAATGTAAACATACCAAAGAAAACCAATAAAGTTGTTATTGATAAAAGAAGCCAGTCAGAATTTGTTTTATGAGCCTTATTTAAGTCATTACCTATGACTTCTGAAGAACCCATTCGTAGAATAGCTTTATTTATAGCTTCTTCTTTTTCCATACCATTATTTAAACAATCTTCTATAATATCATCAAAATGACATAGTAATTCTACTTTTATTAATTTATGAACTTTTTTATTCTTAACGTAGCTACATACATCATCTATATATTTATCAATTTTTTCATTTTCTATTGGATACATAATTCACCCTCCCATAAAACGTTATTTACTGTAGAACTAAATAATTTCCACTCTTTTTCTTTCTCAATAAGTACTTTTTTACCAGCTGTTGTTATCTTATAATATTTTCTTTTTCTATTACCATTGCTAGAATCCCAATAAGCTTCAATATAATTTTCATTTTCTAAGCTATGAAGTATAGGGTAAAGAGTACCTTCTTTAAAAGAAAATATATTTTTTGATCTTTCTTCCATTTCTTTAATCATTTCATAACCATACATATCTTTGCGATTAAGAAGACTTAATATTAGTACTGTTGTGCTACCTTTTAAAAGTTCTTTGTTAATTTTCATAAATTCACCTCTTTACATAGTAATACGATACATAGTATATCTAGGTATAATTATATAACTATTAACCTATAATATGCAATATGTTAGAGAGAAATTAAATATGAAAATTAAATTATTAGAAATACTGTATTATTTTAAAGTGAATATAGGGCATTTTAAGTTATAAGAAATTAATGTGATTATAGTTTATTTGTTATATAATTATATTCTAGAAAATACAATAGTAATTCACAGTAGTTAATCATAAAGCTTCAATAATTGATACTATTCCTAAAAAGAATTATCAATTTAAGCCGAATAACCTTAAAGAACTGCTGTATTAAAAGTTATATAAGGAGGCGGGATATGATGATTAATAACATCTTTTTTAACAAAAGTAATGGGATTAAGATAATGCATATTATTCTATTTATCATCACAGGAATGTATATATTAGAATCTATATTTATTAGGGGGCTGTTCACTAACTTTATTTTAGCTGGTATTAATATAGTATTAAGTATTGTTGTACTTGTAATATCATTTATAAAGAAAGAATATAAATTAGCCATTATTGATTTTATTATTTTTAGCTTAACTTCATTAATACTTATATACTTAATGTATATTTAAACCGGATATTTCTTGTAATAATAAATTTATTAAAATGCCGTACTATTCAAATTGAACTGCCCCCTGTCTACTTGACAGGGGGCAGTTCAGAATATACGGTATTTTTAGTTTTAAATTGTACAAAGCTCATTCATAGTAAATATCCCTTTTCAAAAATAACAATATATGAATTACCTATAATTAAATTATAAATGCAATCTTATTGCTAATTAATTTGAGAAATAGGAACTTTTTTATAATTAAAAAAATTACTTGTTATTAATATATTTATTTTATTAAGCCACCATGAAACATGCATTCAAATACTTTTTTGTCTTTATAAAAAATCTCTTCATAGCCATTAAACCATTCAAAAGAACCATTAACAATACAGTGATATTTATAGTCACCATTTTCATATACAATTGGACCTCTATAAAGATTATCTTCAGGTACTAATGCTAGAACTTCTTTTAAGAATGAACCTGAGAATTCTTGGCTTAGGACCCTACCCATATAATTCATAGATCAAACTGGAGTTGAATCTATCCACAGACCCTCTTCACCAGCAAAACTTTCTCCACCTAAAAATGTATCTATATATAATAATTTATCCTCACTATATTGTAAGTCGTGCGAGTTAGGTCTAGAAGAAGGAGATTTAGGACCTTTTCCAGCATAAGTAGCTTTTTTAGCTCTACATAAGAATTTTATAAGTAGTTCTGAAGAGTCAAAATTTGATGTATTGTCAGTATTTAATGAACATTCATCTGAAGGTTTTAAAAGTTTATCAATAGATACCTTGAAAATTTCACTTAGTGTAATTAGATTATCTATATCAGGGTAAGAACATCCTAATTCCCATTTTGCAACAGCTTGTCTAGAGACATTAACTAATTCAGCCAGAGCCTCTTGTGAAAGACCTTTATCTTTTCTAAGTTTTTGTAGTTTATCATTAAAATTCATAATCATCACCTCATATCTAAAGTATATAGTATGAAAAAACTTTATACTACCAATTAAAGGTTTCAATTTTGACAACTAGAAGTTGTCATGAGATATTACTAAATTGTAATATTTGAATTTATATAAAAGTAATATTGTTAATTTATAATAAAAGCATAGTAATAAAAGCTTAAGGGGAGATATAATTATGGCACTTATAGAAGTAAAGAATTTATGCAAAGTTTATGGTAGTGGAGAGGCTAAGGTTGAAGCATTAAAAGATATAAATTTAGAAATTGAGCAAGGTGAATTTGTGGCTATAGTAGGTCCATCAGGTTCAGGAAAAAGTACGCTACTACACCTGTTAGGGGGCGTTGATAAACCAACTTCAGGTGAAGTTATTATAAGAGGTGAGAGTGTTTATAAATTAAAGGAGAAGGAGTTATCAGTTTTAAGAAGAAGAAAAATAGGATTTGTATTTCAATTTTTTAATTTAATACCGGTTTTAACTGCTGAAGAAAATATAGAAATGCCAGTACTTCTTGATGGAGTTAAGATAGACAAGGAATATCTAGAGGATCTTTTAAAACTTTTAGGATTAGAAAATAGAAGGAAGTATCATCCATCAGAATTATCAGGGGGGCAACAACAAAGAGTTTCTATAGGAAGAGCTTTAGCTAATAAACCAGCAGTTATATTAGCAGATGAACCGACAGGTAACCTTGATTCTAAAAATTCAAAGGAAATATTAGAACTCTTAAAGTATTCAGCTAAAAAATATAAGCAGACTTTAATTTTAATTACCCATGATATAAATATAGCAAGAGCTGCTGATAGAGTTATAACTATTGAAGATGGGAAAATCACTGCTGATGAGGTGGTGAGATAATGAAATCTTATAGCGATATAACTTTAAAATATTTAAAGAAAAATAAAAAGAGAACATTATTTACTGTTATAGGAATTATAATGTCCTTATCACTTATTAGTGGTATTGGATTCTTAGGATTAAGCTTTAAGGATTTTATGTATAACAGGGCAATTACTTATAATGGTGATTATGAGTTTTTTGCAAGGAATTTAACCAAGGAGCAGGCACTTCTATTAAAAAATGATGTGGACTTAGAAAAAATAGCTATAGATAGCAATGAATATAACAATTTTATATATAATCAAAATGATAAAGAAGCTTCAGGTACAGTCATACAAGGTGATAAGGAATACTTTAATGTATTTTATAAAAATCTTGAAGAAGGAAGAGCACCTGAAAGTAGTAATGAAATAATTTTAGGGTTAAGTGAAAAAGAAGATTTTAATATTAAGTTAGGGGAAAAGTTTGAAGTTGATGAAACTTATTATGACCAGGATTATAATGTGGTGTTAACAGGGAATAAAAAGGAATATACGGTAGTTGGATTTTATACAGAAACCGCAGGAGCTTATGGTGATAATTATATAATTGGGGTAACTTTATTAGATACTTTAGATAGTGAGATAAACTATAATGTAGCGTTTACTGTAATTGATAAAGAAAATAAGATACAAATAGCATATGATAAGATTTCTAAAATGCTTGGTAGAGATTTAGAATTTGAAGATATGAGCTACAATAATGACTTATTAGCATTAAGAGGACAGAGTAGTTATAGTGGAATTAATACTGTAATAATAGGAATATTTATATTTGTATTAGCAGTAATAATATTTGCAACAATATTTTTAATATACAATGCTATAAATATTTCAGTAACAGAAAGAATGAGCCAGTTTGGAATACTTAGAAGTATAGGGGCATCTCCTAAGCAAGTGAGAAATTTAGTATTAAAAGAAGGTCTTTTAATGTGTCTTATGGCAATACCTTTTGGAGTGTTATGTGGATATTTAGGAATATGGGTTACTGTAAAGATTTTAGGTGTAAAAATAGGAGAAATGTTTAGCGCAGGAGCTTTTACTGTAAGCTTTAAACTAATAGTAATAATTTTTACAGCTATTATTGGAAGTCTTACTATACTTATAGCTTCCTTTGGTCCAGCTAAGAAGGCAGGGAAAATAAATCCTATAGATATAATTAAGGGTAACAACGATAATGAAAAAGTTAAAAATCATGTTATAGGAAGTAGTATAATTAGAAAAATATTTGGTGTTGAAGGTTGGATAGCGTATAAAAATATAAGGAAAAATTCTAAGAGATTTATGGTTACTATTCTTTCCTTAAGTATATCACTTATTATGTTTATAACTTTTACAACTTTAAATATGAAAAGAATAGATGAATTAAATTATTTAAACGAAGCAACTTTAAATCAAGGTACAGTATATATTTATGAAAAAGATCAGATTGATGTAATTGAAGAAAAGGTAAAAGCTATAACTGGCGTTAACAATCTTTATGGTTGGTTTGAAAATTCAATTCCATTAGAGTTAGACTCCAGCTTATTTACTGAAGAGTTTAAAGGAATATATGGTGATAGGTATCAAAATTATGTTTCGGAAAGAGTTAGTATAGAATATTTTAATAATGAAATATTAAAAAAGATTGGAATTGAAGATGGTCTTAAAGATAATGAAATAATATTAACGAATAGTATAGCTATGTATGATAATAAAGGGAAACTTAACAATTTAAGCGTAACTAATTTAAAAGAAGGAGATACTTTAAAGATACCTAAAATTTGTATAGATTACTTAAAGTATGATGGTGAAAAAAGTGATGAAAGTGATAAGTTACTTAAAGAAGCTATTGATAAAGATGTTTCAGAAGGTAATTATTATGAATTCAAAGTAAAGAAAATAATAGATAAAAACCCATTAAGATATGGTTATAGTGGAGATTTTGAAATAGCTTTTAGTGGAGATTTCTTTAATAGCTTGAATATAACTAATTTTATAGGTTCTTATAATTTAGGATTTAGATATAAAAATATAAATGATATAGCAGAAATTAAGAGGATATCTTCTGAGATTACAGCTTTAGGTGATAAATATGATGTTAGCTTTATAGATGATAGTGAAGATAATAGAAGTCTAGAACAGATGTGGGGAGTTATAAACGTATTTGTTTATGGGTTTATAGTAATGATAAGCTTAATTGGAATAGTTAATGTTATAAACACTATATCCCTTAATATACTGCTTAAGAAAAAAGAATTTGGTACACTAGGTACTATAGGTATGGATAAAAAGCAGCTATACAGAATGGTTATTTTAGAAGGATTACTTCATGGGATTATAGCTTGCATAATTGGAGGAGTAATTGCTGTAGGATTATCAATGGTAGCAGTAAGAATAATATCGTATGGTTTTACTTTTGGATATAAGTTATATTGGCAGCCATTTGCTATAGGATTCTTAATTAATATTGTAGTAACTATAATAGCATCAATTATACCACTAAATAAGCTTAAAAAGATGAGCTTGGTAGAAACAGTAAGAAATATAGAATAATATGGTTTATAAAGCATAGGAAGTGGTTTATAATAAAGGTATTACATGGTGAAAATGTGGAGAAAAAGATTTTTTTAGTGCTGTTTTTCAGAAATGATGTATTTAGAGAGATTCTTAGAAGTTACTAATACTGAAGTTCACTTAAAAATGAAAAAAAAGATATATGAGATAGGAGTAGAGAAAATTCTGCTCCTATTTAGCATTGAAGGGGGATAATATGATTAAAATTTTATTTGTAGAAGATGATTTACCATTAGCTTTAGGAATTGAATATACATTAAAACAAGAGGGGTTTTATGTAGTACATGCTAAAAATCTTGAAGAGGCTAGAGCAAATTATAAATCTTTAGATTTTAATATAATTTTACTTGATGTGATGTTACCTGATGGCAGTGGTTATGACTTTTGTAGAGAAGTAAGAAAGGAAAGTGAAATACCTATTATTTTCATGACAGCTTGTGATGAAGAGGTTAATGTTGTTTTAGGTTTAGATATGGGTGGAGATGATTATGTAACTAAACCTATAAGAGTAAAGGAACTTATTTCAAGAATAAATGCTGTACTAAGAAGAAAAGGAATAACGAATACTAAGTCTTCTGAAGAGATAATAAGAAGTGGCAATATACTAATAGAGCCTTTAAAATATAAGGTTTATAAGAATGGAGCCAATATAGATTTAACAGCTATAGAATATAAATTGTTGTTAATTCTTATCAAGAATAAAGGTAATGCTATTGAAAGAGTTACATTGTTAGAAAAGCTATGGGATGTTGATGGTAATTTTGTTGATGGGAATTCTCTTACTGTATATATAAAGAGATTAAGAGAAAAGATAGAAGATGATATTAAAAATCCACAATATATAGAAACTGTAAGAGGCATAGGATATAGATGGGCAGAAAGAATCGTGGAGGTATAATTATATGAATCTTTTAAAGAATAGAGAGATTAAAAATATAATAATACTTTCGGTTATTTCTTTTATAATATTTACTTTAATATCAATGATGTTTTTAACTAATTGGTTTAATAATATTAGTTCAAGATATGGTAAGCAAAATATAGCCTTAGTAGGAGCTATATTAGAACAAAATCCTGAGCTTGAGGAAAATATAATACCTATCATTACAAAAGGTGAGTATAGTAAGTATTATGATTATGGAAAATTAGTGATGGATAAATACTATTATAATGACAATATATTGCCATATAAGAATGCTATTATAAAAAATGAATATAATAATTTTAAAAAAATATGGATAGGCTTTGTGGGTGTAATTTGGGCTATATTATTAATTTTATTTATCCCAATCTTTAAATTTTGTTTAAATGGTTTTTTATATCCGCGAAATAAAATACTTATGCCATTTATTCCAATAATTATTTATGTTGTAGTAAATGCATTAAATGAATATAAACAAACAAATAAAAAGATAAATATTGTTTTATTAATGTTATTTATTATCCCAGTTGTTATTGTAATAAATAAACCATTAATAGCATTAGATATTGCTATTTGTTTAATTGGAATTATCATCTATTTAAAATTAGATTACCAAGCGTTACTTATATTAACGATTATGCCGTTATTAGTAAGTTATACAACTAATCAACAAGAAAGTTATGTTACTAAAAAGACATATAATCAAGTAAATAAATTAAGTAATGTTAAAGTTGAAAACAACTATCGCTATGATTCTTTTAAACAATCATTAAATACAGTAAATCAAGCAAATAATACTTATCGAACTTCGATTTATAGTTCGATAAATAATAACTTATATAATCATTTTTACTATGATGTTATTAAAAATCCTATTAGTATAAGAAATAGAGTAGCATTTATTTCAAATTCAAATATCTTTTTTCAAGGACTATTAGGAGTAAAAACGATCTATAGTGAAGATGTTGTACCGATTGGCTATAACCAAATAAAAACAAATTTATATGAAAATAATAATGTTTTACCATTAGTTTATGCAACTAGTAATAGTTATGATAATAAACAATTCAATGAATTACAATTTCCTGATACATTAGATACTATTTATAATAATGTAATAGTAGAAAATGGAAATAAAGATTATCAAAGTAAAATAAAAAACATTGATTTAAATACGTCAATTAATTATCAAAGTAATAATTTAAAGATAACTAAAATAGATAATGGTTATCAAATTAATACTAAAGATAATGGTAAATTAGAATTGAATTTAAATGAAATCTTAGAAAATAAAATTTTAATTATCGAATTTGATATTAAAGATGTTAAATACATAGAAAAACTTGATACAACAGTAAAAATAAATGGTATAAAAAATAAATTATCTAGTATAAATGCAGCTTATCCAAATAATAATACACATTTTACATATATTATTAGTCAAAATGAACCTTTAGATAAATTACAATTAGAATTTAGTCATGGTCGATATAGTTTAAAAAATATAAAAACGTATATTTTAGATTATGATGTGATCAAAAATCGTCACAATAATGTCGATGCTTTAAAAGGTGTTTATAATCAAGATGGATTTGTTGCTCGAGGTGAAATTGATGTAAGTGAAGATGGTTATTTAGTTACATCATTTCCATATCAAAAAGGATTTAGTGTTTTAATTGATGGAAAAGAGGTTGAAAGTGAGTGTGTTAATACAGCTTTTTTAGGAACTAAAATTTCTAAAGGTAAACATGATGTAGAAATTGTTTTTAATGCACCAATGAAAAATATTGGATTATGTTTGAGTGTTGGTGGTTTAGTTTTATTTGTAGTACAGGGGAGAAAAAAAGATGAAGAAGGATTTAAAAGAGTTGATTAGTTATATTGTTGTTGGTGGCTGTACAACGTTAGTCAATTTTATTATTTATTGGCTATTAATTAAATTAGTTCATCAAGGATGGTTAGTTGCAAATGTAATATCATGGATAGGTGCTGTGATTTTTGCTTTTTTTGCTAATCGACAATATGTTTTTAAAAGTGAAAATGATGCAAGTAAAGAAGCTTATCAATTTTTTATGCTCAGATTAGCTACTTTGGTAGTTGAAAGTGCATTATTGTTTATATTTATTCAATTGTTTAGTTTAGATGAAATGATCTCAAAGATATTTGTCAGTATTGTTACTGTGGTTTCTAATTATGTATTTTGTAAATTTAGAATTTTTGTTAAAGGAGAAGAGTATGGACAAAATTAGTGTGATTGTACCATGTTACAATGAAGAAGAAGTATTGCCATTGTTTCATCGAGAAGTAACAAAAGAATTGAATAAAATAGATAATATTGATTATGAAATTTTGTTTATTGATGATGGAAGTCATGATCAAACAATTGAAATATTAAGAAATCTTTGTATTAAAGATAATCATTGTAACTACTATTCATTTTCAAGAAACTTTGGTAAAGAAGCTGCCATGTTTGCAGGATTAGAAAAATCAACAGGTGATTATTGTGTGATTATGGATGCAGATTTACAACATCCACCAAAATTATTAGCCCCAATGTATCATGCTGTAAGTCAAGAGGGGTATGATTGTTGCGCGGGTAAAAGAATGGATCGTAGCGGTGAAGGAAGAATAAGGAATTTTTTGAGTAAATCTTTTTATAAAGTGATTCAACGTTTTTCTAAATTTGATATGAGTGATGGTGCTGGAGATTTTAGAATGATGAGTCGTTTAATGGTTAATTCGATTTTAGAAATTAGAGAATATAATCGATATATGAAAGGGTTATTTTCATATGTTGGTTTTGATACAAAATGGATCCCATTTAATAATGTAGAAAGAGTAGCTGGAAGTACAAAATGGAATTTTAAAAGTTTATTTTCATATGCATTAGAAGGTATCTTCTCTTTTTCAACAGCACCATTAAAGTTAGCTGGAATTGTAGGAATAATTTTGTTTATTGGATCGATTTTATTATCGTTATATACAGCTATTTCAACTTTATTATATGGAAATGATGTTAGTGGTTATACTACAATTGTTTGCCTTATTTTATTTTTAAGTGGTACTCAAATGTTATTTATTGCTATTTTAGGTGAATATATTTCTAAAGATTATATGGAAAATAAAGCCAGACCTATATATATTGTAAAAGATAGTAATAAAAAAATGGTGGATAATAAATTAAATAGATTATAACATAGCTAGAGTGTATTTGGTATCTGTTATAGCTGATATTATAGCCTGTTTTATTGGCAAATGGCTTAACAGATACATAAAAAATGACAACAAATAAAAAAGGAACGCTGACACGTTCCTTTTTTACATTCTGTGGCTTAATCACTATTTGCCTAAGCACATTATATATTATGGTTAAAAAAGAATCAAGTATTCACAAAACTAATGATGTTTAACAATCAAGTATCATATTTTAGATAATACTGGTTAAATTTTCATAAAGAAATATTTGTTGTAAAAATAAGATATTTTAAAAATAGGTAATGACATAAAAAATACGTTAATGATGTCATTAAAAAAGAATTATTAAGGTGATTTATCAATAACTAATATTTTTATAGTATAATATTTATAGGAAGAATTTACTATATTTACTACGATATTTATCTTATAGAAAGACGTTAATATATGATAATAACTAAGTTTTAAGGATTTAATATTATCTTGATAGAAATTAAGAGGAGGTGGAAAAATGAAGACAGTAAATAAATTAATTATAGCATTAATAGTCGTATTATTTTGTTTTATTGGTATACATTTTTTAACAAAAACAGATGAACAAAAAGCAGTAAATGTCGATATTAAT